>Ga0187894_10000265_pt1 | contig 70721 bp, 67 predicted proteins | sample GBC1701081metaG_FD_136650 | JGI IMG/M metagenome (GOLD analysis project Ga0187894, IMG submission 136650) | White microbial mat communities from a lava cave in the Kipuka Kanohina Cave System on the Island of Hawaii, USA - GBC170108-1 metaG ... | reverse complement strand
GACCGGAGTGCGTCTGAGCGCAGCGGCACAAGCCGGGACGCGCTCCGAGTCGAAGCCGCTCGCGGCTTTGGCGGCGGGGTGGCGTGGTACTGTGCAATGAGAAATGCACCGAGCGCATGACGGCAGTTCGACGGGATGCGCCTCCGTGATGCCAGCGCGAGGTCAAGGGACGAGTAGTGCCTGTCGAGCCACACCCGATGACCATCCAGTGTGATCTGCACCTGCTTGTGACGCACCCTCTGTCCGACGATTCAAGACACTCACTGCCCTGCCGAAAGCCCGAAAAATACGCCCGAAAATCCTTCAAAAAAGGTGCTATAATCTGTCGTATAAATGAGTAAATGCGACAGATAAGGTGAGATGAAAATGACAGGTATTTTGAGCCTCCCAGACCTCATTCGACAGGGGCAGCTCCCGGCGCATTCGGCAGATAAAAACGTCGTCTCACAAATCAATCGCTACAACCGCTGGTTGCTGGAAAGCGGGCGGCAGCTCTACCAGCCCGATCTGGAGACTTACCGCAATCACCTGCTCGAGACGCTTACCCCATCCAGCGTGCGCGTTCACCTGGCGAACATCCGCCGTAGCTACAAGACCCTGCTCGACAGTCTGGAACACCGCCAGGCGTTGGTGAACTATCTGGGGGCGCGTTTTCCTGACGAGGACTTCGCCACGATCAAAGCCAAAGCCGATGAACTCGAACTGCGCCTGTCACGCGCCATCGACCCGCAGCGGTCGCGGGTGACGGTGACGACGGTGCAGGATGAGGAAGACAGCAAGCACCTCCGGCTGACCCCGGCACAGGGCGCAGCCCTGATGATGCAGCCCGACGTAACGACGCTGCGCAGTCGGCGCGATGTGGCGATGATCGCGCTCATGCTGGCAACTGGCCTGCGCGAAGGAGAAATTGTGCGGTTGAAGGTAGACGATCTTTATCAGATGTACGGGAGGGTTCCCGCACTCCGCGTAAAATTGGGAAAAGGGGCCAAGTCTCGCATGGTGCCCTACGGCGACATGCTCTGGGCGCGCCAGATTGCGGAGTTCTGGCTCGATGGGCGCGAAAACGGACCGGTGTTCACGGCGATGAGCGACGGTCGCGGCGATATGCTGGATCAGCGAACGACACAAAAAAAGATGACGACGCGCAGTGTGCAGCGGGCGCTTAAGCGGTATCCGATCTCCATCGGCGGTGTGCCAACATCGGTCACGCCCCACGACCTGCGCCGTAGCTATGCGCGTAATCTGTTTCTGGCGGGCATTCCGACCGAGATCATCCGACAGAATCTCGGCCATGCCGATGTTAAGACAACGCAGGATTACATCGGTGTACTGGACGGCTCGACTCGTGCCCCAGTGAGCGTATATGATGCTTCGGAGGTGTTGGCAAGACTCTCAGGTAAACAAACCTAAATCAAGTTTCAGTGAATAAGCTATTTCACACTACTATGCTGGGGGTTTGATAATTTTACCCTATCAGATTTCAATGAAAACAGGATAAGTCCAATTACTATCTGCTCGCTTCTTTCACAAAACCACCACACATTTCCCTTAATTGCTCAACGGCTTGCTTCTCCCATTGGATATAGTTGTAGGGATGATGCCAGAATTGATACCAAGCATTATTCAAAACCTGATGGATTGGATCAGCAACATTAGGATCGACAATGCGGCAGGGCGACTTTACCATGCCGCTGTACGCCAATTCAACCAACTGATTCAAAAGCTGGTCAGGAAAGCAGCGCCGATAATTACTATGGCTTCGGACATCGGCAATCTCAAGATACTCATCCCAACGCGCTTGCAAGTCATCAATCACGTCGACAAATCCAACTTTCTTCAAGCCCAGCAATATGACACGCATTCGAGCATCGTCGGCTGGATGGCTGGACACACCACGAGTTGGCACGGCGAATGGATTGTGATCGAGTTCCATGCAAAGATGAATATGTGCCCAAGCAAAAGCCGGTCCAAGCGTAAAGACTGCGAATAAGTCACAATAGAATTCAACGATCCAACTCCGCCACGAGCGTTGCCAAAGAGCAAGATAGAGCAGATACTCAGTTGGTCCTCGTCGTCGTTCTTCATAGGCGATCTCATCATTGATGTAGCTGAGTGCGTGCGCCCAGGTTAGGTCAACGGACTGCCGCAAGTCGGCAATACGTGGATTATGATCGTCAAACAGCAGTGGATGTGCCAGCTCATGATACAGATCAGGCAGATGGAGCAGATAATTCCCTTCGCTAAGGGGAACAAACATCAAGTGGATGTCATTATGAATGTGAAAGTAATTTGTTGATAGGGTCGTGACAGTTGGGGGGAGAAAGGGATATTTGATTTCTTGTCGAATAAGATCAACCAACCGCGTCAGGAAAATATCGTCTTTAAGCGGTCTCGATAGAGCGGCAATCCCGGTTACTTCGATTTTGCTAATGCGATCCACAGCACGGCGAAAGCGACGCAGACGGATGGTTTGTAATTCGGAGCGCTGCATCTCTACATTATCTCGCAGATCTTCCAACTGCTGTTTTGAACTGACGATTTCCGTCCGGCAAGTCGTTGCAAGCGCATGATATTCGCGCGGAACATCACTGTTATCAATCGCCTCAAGCAATTTTGCCGCACGTTCGATATGCTGATCAATTGCAACCTGAAAATACGCTTTCATCGCCGCTCTCCACGGATTCTCGCCATCGCCTTTGAGCGTTCTTGCTCGAGCGACCGAGCCAAACGCTCAATGATTTCTCGCGTTACATCGTCAATGTCACCTGTTCCGAGTGCTTCGGCAGCCATCTCCAGCTCACTCTGTCCCACAATGTCACTGTCTAGGATCAATTCAGAAACCATGCGGCTTCCCAATTGTCCTTCGGGGGGATTCGCAAGCTGACCTAACATCTTCCCAAGTTGTTGAAAGAGGCGCGTATCGTTTTTTTGGCTAATCAAGGCAATTAGCGCCTCGTCAACCAATTCTGCATATTCACTGATTTGCTGGTACAAACTCGAATAAAGTGTAGTATCGCTCATGATAGAGGTCCCTCCTGTCGTTCATAGCTAAATTCCAGCGTCTCTTGATCGTAATCCGTCGGTTCCTCGCGTAGAAAGCGATCATTCAGACGGATCGTAATTGGGAAGCGTGAGCAGTCTTCAGGGCGTGTCCACGCCAGCGTGCTTAGAGCGTAGACATCTTCAAGGCACTGCTCGAAATCCATCTCTCCCTCGACGAGGCAGACATGTAATGGCTGAGAGGTTCCTTTCTGTTTACCACGTCGCTCAAAAGCACGTCCAGTTGTGCAGAGATAAGCGTCTCGTCCGACACAATAAGACTCGCCGACCTCTGGGTTCACAATCCAGTCGTCGCGGTCTTCACGGCGAGTGATATCGAACAGGCGCACTGACACCATCGCTGATTTAGCGATTTCCAAGATGGTCAGTGTTGCATCCTTGGGAAGCTCACCTGCCTGTTTAAGTTCTTCAATCGCTGCTCTTATGCCGCAAATTTCACTGTCGTAAGCCGTGCCATCCCGATGGACCACAATGTGCCGAATGATTTCACCGAGCGTTAGTGAGCGCAGCTCCTCCTGCAGTACTTCAAGGAAATATTTTCGCGCCTGTCCATCGAGAAGCTTTTCCCTCTGTTTTGACTCGTAGATCGGTGAACGGCGAATGCGTCCTCCCCGCTTGCCAACAACAATAAGGCTGGTGCTAGACCCCTTCACATCGAGTCCAATAGTGATGTCTGCGTGTAAAGGTGTTTCCAAAATGAACGGCCAAATCGAATTCGTTAGCAGGATTTTATTTAACACAACATTGCGGATGTACCCGGTAAGCTGGCTACGCTTGCTATGTTCATCGGGCCAAACGTAGGAGGCTTCTCCATTTTGACCCTCATGATATTCATAACAGTCGCTGCCCTTGACACTGTGGATGACAGCACCATGTACCCCCCGCTGACGTAGTTCGCGCAGTGCCAAAGCGCCCAACTTGTCTTCCTCGCGAACCTGCTTATCATCCGTATGATGGATCATCACAACCGCAAATCCGGGCGACCAGTTCCAGCGTTGAATGAATTTCTTGAGCTTGCGGCCCTGTTGAACGTAGGTCCGCTTCCCGGAGTCGTCATAGTACACTACTTGTGGATCATACTTGTCAGTCGGATACTGGCTTGCCATCTGTTTTTTGAGATCTTCAGCAAACACCTTCCCCCAACTTCGATAAACACTGAGGGGCAAAATCAGGTACTGCTGGTCGAGAGAGCGCGAGACAAAAAAACCAGCATCCTTATCGTTTAGAAGATCAAGTCGGCTTTGTCCTAACTGATTGAGGCTGGTCTGTTGTGCTCCTGGCGTACCGCGAACAGAAAGGATCTTGTTATTGCCGAAACGCAAGTCCGGCACACGAAAAGCACGCTGCTCCGCTGGTTTCGTAATCGGTTGATTGGCAATCTGAATAGGTGTATCACCCATACTCAAATTACTTAAGTATGTATTCACCGTTTCCAGAATCTGCCCATAGCGATCATGAGCATGAAACAACGTGCCTCGATGTTCCTGTCCAGTCTGAGCATCATCGGTGCCATAAATGGGATAGCACAGCGATGTCGGCGCTGCTCGTTCTCCCCCTCGGTTGTTGAAGTATGTGACCACCGACGTATCCGGCGACAACTGAGCCAGTTCAGGTGGAAGCGGTTCGTCCGCATTCTGAGTGATGAATTCTTGCAAGGAAATGACCTTACCACCTTCCAACACCAGAAGATGTTCGGAGTAAGTCTCACCCAAACTGGCAATCTGAATCTCGTACCAGTCGCTACCATAATGGTAGATACAGTGTTGTCCCTGCCACTTATGGAATGCATCACGAGACAGAGTTTTCGGCAGTGGATAGCGGCTTATAGTCTTGCTGGTCATGTCTACGCACAGTCCAATACCGCCATCGTGTATCACCATCGGACGGACTGCAAAACCAGAAAAGCGCTGTCGATTTCGACTCGTGTAAGCCGGTACTTTCTTGAAGAACGGTCGCCCGGATTGCGTCTGCCAGAGGTCATGATGTTGCTGAACCACACCTTGAATGGCAAACTGGAGAAAACGCAAGCAGATCGCATCGTTAATCTTCGAACGTGTCGTATAATCGACTGGTTGCGGTTCAAACCGGGACTCAAAACTGACAGCTTTACCAGAGGCGATAACGAATCGCGGTTGAAGCTTATACTGCATATCGCTTCTGACCACCAGGTAGGGCAAATCATCTCGCTCAATCACCAGCACCGGATTCTGAAGCTGGTAGCTTAACTGCTTCTGCAGAATTTGGCGGTTATGGTAGTAGTCAGGATGAGTTGGACTCAACCCCTTAATCATGTACTGCTGGTACTGCGAGGAAAGCTCATTCAAGTTGGTAATCGGGAAAACGTTCGTGTCTACTTTGTCCATAAGGTATCAGCTCCACACATCTTCTGAAAAGGACAGGTCGGACAATCCTCGTCGGGATATTGTGTCGGAAGAAACTCCAGTGGACGCAGGATTTCATTACCCTCGTCGCCTAAAGCCAGAAGCATATCGGTTGCAGACGAGTAGAAATAGTTCTCGACTGCATCAACATCATCTTCTGACAGTTCATACCAGCGTGTTTGTGGCAGGAGCAGTTGAACTTCAGCCAGCTTTACTTCGGCTGGGCTGTACTTCTGCGGGTCAACTATAAAATCTTTGTGAGGCTCACTGCGGGTCAGAGCAAGCGCGTAGCAGGCAAGTTGCAACCAGTAATCACGTTGTCCAGTGGTATGAACTTTCCAGTCGAAAATCAGCGGTGGGGCGTCTTCATAGAAGAGGATAACATCTGGGACTGCCTTAACCGCAAAATCGTCATCATGTAAAAACAGGTTGCGCTGCGGCAGGAGTTGATCTGCTTCATGCAGCCAGAACATTATTTCATCATCCGCTAAAAGGTTAGAGAGTGCTGTTTCAATATCCTGCCATGCACGTTCCAAATCGGTCTCTGGAACATCAAGATATCCGTGTTCAAGTAGGAATAGGGCTGCGTATCGGTCGTCTCCTTTCGTTTTTGTCATGCCCTCATCACGATAATGTTTCTCTCGTGCAAATTGGATCTGTGCGTTAAAGATTTCCTCCGCATATGACCAGACGCGCTGCTCCGAAAAACGCCCTACTTGATTAAGTGGGCGAATGATTTGTTTGTCAATCACCCAATCGACAATGCTGCCCCGCCACGCTTCCACTGACTGCAACTGAGCGAGGAAGAAAGCTTCTCGCCGGATCCGGTCCTTAGCATTTGGCTTCGAGTTCGGAATAATGGTTTGAAAGTACCAGCGTCGTTGGCAGCGTCTGAAAGTTTTGCTGCTAGAGTAAGACCAGTACATGCTAGTCTTCTCCTTTCCGGCGGGAGCGCAAGAACTTTAGATAGTCGATCAATTCGTCTTCCTCCTCTTCCGTAACGGTACCAATACGTGCAGCGAGATCCGATTCCGATTTTTCTTCCTCTCCAGGAACTGGATAGCCGATAAGCCGCATAACTTCTATGTATGACACGCCATATAGCTGGCTCAACTGATGAAGCGTAACGGGTGAAGGTTGTTTTATCTTTCCCTGCTCGAGTTGGCTGAGATAGGCATTGGAGATGCCAATTGCGGCTTCGACAGCACGCAGTGACATTCCCTTTCGTTGACGGGCGGCTCGGAGATACTCGCTAAATTTCTCTAATGTACTCATATGCTAAATATATCAAGCAATGCTTGATATGTCAAGCATAAACTAGGACATGCTAGTGTGCAGACCACTCAGTGTATCTTTGCACGCGAAAGTCCTGAAGCTAAATTTAGCATGATTTGTGAGAAGGGCAGCAATACTAGTCCGCTATAAGTGGCGTTCGCATCATGCCAATTTTATTTGTATTGACCACAAGGACATCTTCAGGTTTACAAAGCTTTCGAGATAAAGCTCTCTCCGCCAGAACAGGTAGAATGGATATTTGTGGGAACGATTTTGAAATCTACCTCTAGCCAAAGACTCCCTCAAGCTGCGTCATAACCCGATGCTTCAGCATTGCCAATGTCTGTGATAGCTGGTTGCGCTCCCGTTCGAGACTTTTAACGCGAGCTTCGTACTGTTCCCGTATCCGTCTATTTTCGGCCCGCAGCGCCGTCACTTCGGCGTGTAGACCTAATATTTCGCATTCGTCCAGCGGCTGTTTCCCAATGGCTTCGTAAGCGGCTTCCAGCAAGACGAAAGAACGTGATACCTCGCTGGTTCTGGCAAGATAGCCGCCCGCGACCAGTCGGTTTATCTGGTAATTGACCGCTGAAGTTGAAGTGATACCCGTTCCGACTCCGATCTCTCGAATACACGGCGAGTACCCATTCTGTTGACGGTACTCATCCAAAAAGTTGAGAATACCGATTTGCCGATCCGTGAGCTGGTGCTGCTGCGTTTTCAAATAAAAGTGATCCATGGTATCCCTCGTTATTCCAGATTCGCTTTAATCCAATCCTGAACTGCGGTTTGCCCGGCCAACAGGTAAAAGTCATTCACATCTTTGCCGACTGGCACCTGCACGCGCTTCACTGCTCCGGAAAGCGCTTCGATTTCCGCTGCCGCGCCTTCACCGGCACTGTCATCGTCCATACGTGCTAGAACACGCGGCGCAGCGATAAATTTGATATACCAGCGGGCGTTGATGCGGCGGTTGGCGGAACTACCAATGGAAGCAGCACACAGCAGCCCCGCTCCAACCTGCCGAGCAATCAGAGCATCAAATTCCCCTTCTGTCAGGAAAATTGGAAGTCCGGGCTGCATCTCATCCGCCAGATACAGGCAGCCTTTGATGTTCCCGCCGCCGACCTGGTGATAGCGCTGCTCACCAGCCGCACGGCGTACCTTGATGCCCCAAATTGCGCCATTAGCGTGCCAGGGGATCGTGATACCGCACGGCACCTTCAATCCGTCGATTTCCTTCCATTCACGGTAGTCACCAGGAATATAGCCCAGCCCTGCCCGGACAATGGTGTTCTCGGTCAACCCACGTTGGTGCTCCAGATAATCCCATGCCCGCTTGCCTTCCCTGCCCCACAGCGTATCCATCGCCTGATGAGCGATTCTGCTGGCAATACGCTGCCATTCCGCATCAGGTGGCTCTGACACTGGTTCCCGCTGTGGCTGACTACGAAGGCGCGGTTGTTCCAGTTTTGGCAGATCGCCAGACACAAGCTGCTGGCAGGCATCCGCAAATGACAGGCTATGATAGAGACGTAACCATGCGATGGCATCGCCTCCCTGCCCACATTTGCCGAAACACTGCCAATGATCTTCATAGATCACAAGCGAAAAGCCTTTGGTCTCATTGTGAAAAGGGCATTTATAGGTGCTGTAACGCGCGCGGTGATGCTTTGGCTGTCCTAGATCGCGCTCAACTACAGCACGGCAGTCAATCTGTTCTTTGATACGCTCTACATCAATCATCATCAAACCTTACATTTCACATACAGGTTTTGGCAGTACAAATGCCATAATGCCATATGTCGAAACTTGTGGCTTTTGGCATAAGAGGTGTCAAAACCCCACCTTCGAGTAGTGAGTAAAGCTTTATTGCAATGAAAATACTTATCTTTGAGCATGAGCTTAACCGTATTGAGCCATTTTGAACCTGAACTCTGGAAGTTTTGGCATAGCATTGTCTACTAAAACTCCCTGCCCCAGAGGTTTTGGCATAGTATCGGTTGCCGAAACCCTTTCCCTCAGAAGTTTTGGCACAACCACCCTTGTCGAAACCGGTCCCAAGAGGTTTTGATGTCATCATGTGCCGAAATCCCCTACCCTTCATCAGAGAGCTTGTATGCTTTCGTCGGACGCCCACCGCTGCCATTACGACGATCCATTTCTTCAATTACACTTGACTCAATGAGTGCTTCAACGGCGGCATACGCATCTTTGCGGTTTTTGATCCCGGCACCGCGATGAATTTCGCGTTTCGTTGGCGGTTTCGTCCCCTGGGTTCGGGCGATGAAGTCGAGAATCTTCTGCTCGTTCTTGGCATCCTGACTGACGTTGAGTTCTGCCAGCAGTCGGTGCGCTGATGCCCTGTATTCTTCGCAAAGCATCTGAGCGCGCCCCCAGTGCGCTGCCGAAATGCGTGGCGCGTCCTTTGCGCCGTCCTCTACCCAGTCCATCACGGTCAGAATCAATGCCAATTTGATTGCCAGAACCGGTAAGCGCCCGTAGTTCCCGCGCAGGCGTTCGTCCAATCCCCGTCGTGGATCGGTCAGTTCGTGCATCGCCTCTGAGTAGGCGTTGAAATGATTCATCACGCCTTCCCCTAGCAGTGCATCGATAGTTTTAAGGCGAACAGGCTCCTCGGAGGTATAGAGCGCGTCCCATTCCGGCGGTGTCGGGAAAGCATTATGAATCTGCATAAGCCGTGATTTGAGGGCTTCCATCATTTGCGCCAGTTCTGGCGAGTGTGTGCTGATGACGTACTTCACCTCTTTTTCCGTTGGTGTCAACGGGACAATGCGCGCCATCAAGCCGCTTTCCCATTCCGCATCGGTCAGATAGCGAGCGAGCATCGCCGGTGTCGTCGCGCCGATAAGTGAAAGCGCCGGGTTGTAAACGACCAGCTTGCCGTCGCCGCGCAGCTCACGTTCCATACGATCTGGAGCGTCAAATAGCTGCATCAAGGCTTCGGCATGACCTTCCATGTATTTCTTTGGGATGAGAATCTTGCTGGCTTCGTCGATACTCAAGCCACGCTGACCGGCAAAGCGAATAGCGGTGTCTTCGAGCTTCTTTTCACTGGGCAGTAGGCTGTCATAGTTAGAGGGCTTCTGCCCTGCCAGTTTCGCCACAAGCATTTCCGGTGTGGTGGTTTCCGGCATGAGCAAATGATGGAGTGTGCTGGAGACGAGTCTGGTGATCGCCTTCAGCCCGGTGCTTTTGTGGTAGTACGTCGTGGGCGCTACCCATAGCACATACAGGTTCGGGTAAATATCATCAAAGCTCAGCCGCAGGACGCAGCGCCGGGCAATCGCCAGCCCGACTGCCCAGAGAGGTGCGGACTCTAGGAAGATGCGCGGTGTCATCGGCGATTTTTTCGCCAGCCAGTCCGCGCAGTCGCGTTGAAACCGCCCTACCCCCTTTGTGGCTTCGATGAGGTGGGTATCAAGCTGTGCAGCTTTTGGCAGAGGCGGTACGTAGAGTTCGTCGCACTCGGATGTTTCTTGTGGCGGATTCCCTTTCGGATCCACCTTCATCACCTGTTCCAGCACGTAAGGCTGGGCGCTAACGAGGTTTTGCAGGATAAGGCGATGATCCGGGTTTTTCTGCCAGTCTAAGGTGGAGAGTAAACCAGCGAGGATTGGACTTGGCTTGACCTCCGTCGGAATCGGTTGGAGCGAGATCGCGCATCGCAGCGCGAAGGCATCTTGTGTAGTAAGTAGCATAAGTTTGTCCTTTGTGTTTGGTCGTGAACGTAGTCGGTCATGTAGCGTGCGGTTAAGCGGGGATGACCTGGCACGGTGACACATGCAAACGGTGAGGACAAACCACTGCGACCCACATTTAGATTTTGAAAATGTGGGTTAGAATATGGTATAATGCTATTTGTCCTTTGTGGTTGGGCCGCTGTCCTGCTCACCAAAGTAAGAGCAGCGGCTCCCCCCACAACCCCATGCTGTGTTCTCTGCACCATGTTAATCTCCATCGTTACTGCGACATTTTAATTGCTTCCCGTATAAACCTATAGAACATCGGTTCGCAATTACATCATATCACAGCAATTAAACTTTGCGAAAGTACATTCAGGGGTCAACATGCCGGAAGGTTAAAAAGTTATAACCTTTGTTTAGACATCCTTTAAGGAACGGGGTACTTGCCAAACACAGACAAATTCGCTATGATAAAAACATAAAGCGAACATGCCTGGGGCTTTACCGATGACCGCCCCGGCGGGACTCGGTGAATGCTCTCTGACTTGCTTGGTGGCGATGTGCAGGGAGCTTTTCACTTTTATAGGCATAAATTGTAGGGCGTGTGTTGGTGCACAACACCGTGTTTCCCCTCAAATCAAATTACCCTACTCTATCTACCCATAGTGATCCTTTCCATAATTTGAGTGTACAAAACGATGTACACGTATGACTGTGAATCTATTCCGTCTTGCGACTTTTGTCAACTGTCTGGGGACGTGGTGGTGAATATTTTTCTGCGAACTCGCGAACTTCCTCAACATTGACCACACGCATTTTTTTCCCCACCGGGAAGCAACTAATCTTGCCCTTAGTCGCCCAGCCCCACACTGTTCGCTTATTGCGTCCGATAATTTCCGCAGCTTCCTCGATAGTTGTCCAACCCTCAAAGGGGCTATCGAGTACTCTTGCCGTTACTTGCATAGTCACTCGCTCCCTTCTTTCTCTCACTCGGCTCTTTAATTTTGCTGATGGTAAATTCTGCATTGGGTTTCGCCCGTTTACTTAAAGAGTGACTTTATTAAAGCATAAGCGGATTAAAACTTGACATTATTGTAACCTTTAGTTCGTTTCCTGTATATCACTCACGCTCTCTTGAAGCTGTTTTCCATACTGACTCACGGCAATAACCGTCTCAAGGCTGTACAAGTAGCCGGTTCCATTCTTGCCCTGATATGTTCCTGATGGATCAAGTCCCAGCTTTTTACGCCGGTAATCAAATGCAGCAGGCGTGATGCCCAGGTATCGAGCCGCTTGGGTTTTTGTCATTGGGTTATACTTTGGCTCGGGGAGACTTGCTTCCGCAGCAGTTTTGATGTCCCGGCGGCGCTGGCGTGCGTGGGCTTTCTCTTCCTTGTCGCAGTCTTTACAGATGTGCTGTGCATGTCCCTTGCCGCTGAATTTCTCGTTGGCACGATGTCTTCCGCAAATCCGACAGTAATGTCCCTGCCCTTTTTTCTTATTCTTCTTTGTCACGCTCCAACTGCTCCTGAAGCATCTCCAGCCTTAATTCGAGACGCGCAATTTGGCGATTTAGCCCGATAATTTCTTTACTTGATTCTTCACGTTGCTCTCTCAGCTCTTTCCGCATCCGTTCAATCTCAAATATCGCATCCTGAAGCTGCGCCAGCGCTGTATCACGTTCGGCTTTAATCAGCATCATAGCCGCTATCTGGTCTGCTGGGCTGATGGATTTGGTCAGCGTAGCAGTAATGGGCAGGTCGGTTTCACGATGCCCTGTCGCTAGAATCTTGGCAACATCCTTCCAGGTATTCTGCCGCGTCTTATGCACGCGGATCGTGTTGATGACCAGAATATCTTGTTCGGAATATTCACGCTGAGCAGTCGTTTCGTCACTCCGCCGAGCCTCTTCCGTGAAGAAAGATGCTAAGTCCTCTTGATCTGTCCAGTTGGTGATGGTCTTGGGGTTCAAGCCCATCATTTTTGCCACTTCTCCGGTTTTCATACTGTTTTTATACCGTGTTCTGAGTATCTACTTTGACTTTCTCCACATTATACAGTATATTTTGAATTAGTCCGAATTACCGAGACGAGCTTGGTACGGAGTGTCAAAATCGGTGGATGAAGTTTTTTTGACCGCTCTATATATATACAACCATATAAACATATCGAGTTATCACCAGAATCGTCCGAATCAGCCATCTTGAAGTGCAATGAGACCGATCAAGGGGAGACCTAGAATGATCCGCTACAAACCTAACAAAGTCCTACTTCCGACCACGCCTGCCGACTACCAGAACCTCGATTTCATGTGGGAACTCGATCCCACGATTATCACCTGGGATGGCGGCAACGGCACATCCAGCGCCTGGCGTTTGGTGGAAGGGGAACTCCAATATTTTATGCTGCCCAACGTCCGCGTGCCAGTGACCGGCTACAGTATGAACACTGATGTGACTACCATTGGCACGAACGAAATGGTTTACGCGGATGTCGCCGCTGGGCGCTTCGGCATCGGCGATGGCATCTGGGAACAGTCCAAGTATCCGCCGGAAACGTTCGTCAACAGCGAGGAACGCTACGGCTCAGAAATCCACATCTTCATGCTGCTATGCTTGCTGGCGGCGCTCAACGCACCCGAAGATACCCCGCTTACTATCGTGACCTCTGCGCCGCCCGCATTGGTTAATAGAGTCGCCAAAACCATTAAGCAAAACCTGCGCAATGGTGAGGTGAAGGACAAATCAGGCGCGTGGACCATCCGTATGAGTTACGATAAGAAACCGCGTACCTTCATCATCGGCAAAGTAGTGGTTGTCCCAGAGGGAGTGGGAGCCTTCAGTGCCTACGCCTATGATGCCAATGGCAACGACGTGTTGATTCCCTCAACGGTCAACGAGGGGGACGACTCTCTGACCGGGCAGGTGCATATCCACGATGCAGGGCAGGGGACGTATGACACCTACATCGTCCGCAACGGGAAGATTGATGCCGAAAGCATGACTTTCGCTACTGACCCAGACGCGGGTATTTTGCGGCAGATGGTCGAGCCGATTATGGATTACATCCGTGATCAGTTTGTCAAAGCGGGCGAGGCGGTGCCGAAGTTGAAGCCGGTGCAGGTCGATAGCTGGCTGCGCGATTGGTCGCTGGGCAAGATGAAGCCGCAGCACGCGCGGGTCAAGCTGCACGGGCGCATCCTCGATTTGCAGGCCATTTTTGAGCTGGTGGCGCTGCGCTACTCCCGGTTCGTGATTGAGGAGAAGCTGGAACGCAGTTTCCAGCAGGGCGCAGACACGATTTTACTGGCAGGGGGAGGATGGGTCTATATTCTTGACCACATCCGTAAGCAGTATCCGCATAAGAATGTCCTGTGGCCGGAGAAAGTGCCGCACCTGAAGGGCATTCCACTATGGGAACTGAACAGCTACGGCGCTTTACCGATGAGCGCGGCGAATAAAAAGGTCAATCGGAAGGTCATGGAATGATGGCACTGTCGCAGCAGAAACCACCGAACGGTCAGGCAAATAGCAATTCCTATCTGCTGGTGTTTGATCTGGACGATGAGGGACAGGCAAAGGCATGGGACGTGGCGCAGCAACTTGCCGCACAGCGTAAGCTCAAGCATGTCCTCGTCGGGATGCTGCTGGCTGTTCATACCGTGCAGGAACACATCGGCAGGCAAATCGACATGACCGAGTTTATGGCGCAATTCGTGACGAATATGGTGCTGGGTGGGCGCGCTGTGCCCACCCTTCGTGAGAACACCACGCCAGAGGAGCTGCCGAGCCTGTTCTCTGGGACGGACAATCACGCCGACCCGCTGGAGGCACGCCAGGCATTTGCCGGAAGTATGGGTGATCTGTTCGGCGATGATGATGACGAGTGGAACTAAAGTGGCATAAAATAAGTAGAGCGATAAGGAGGCACAACAATGGTATTAGAAGAAGTCAAAAAAGCAGTGGATCATTTCTCATTGAAGGAACTGCGGCAGCTACGGGAGTACATTCAAGGGCGTGAACAACAAATCGACCTTCGTCCTGGAACCGTCGATATGGACGTGCTATTGAGCGCTCTAGAGGAAATTCGCGCGGGGATGACCGAGGAAGAATTTGCCGAGATCGAGCGGGCGATGAACGAGGAGTACATCGAACCTCTGGACTTGGACGAATGACCCTATTTGTGCTGGATACCAACGTCATCTCGGATATTGTCAGTCCGAAGCCGAATACCGATGTGCTTGCCAAGATCGCTGCTCATCGCCAACACACGCTCTGCCTCTGCGAGGCAGTCGATTACGAGGTGCGTCGTGGTTACCTCAAAACCGGCGCGACAGCGAAATTGAATGTCTATGAGCAAAGAATCAAGCTACAGTTTCAATGGGTGCCGGTGGTCGAAGCAGATTGGCGACAGGCAGCGCAATTCTGGGCGGATACGGTGAGCAAAGGCAAACAGCTTTCGGACGTTGATTTGCTGGTGGCAGCGGTAACTATACGGCTGGGTGGGCTGATCGTCAGCGCGGATGATGATTTTGATGCACTGTCTGTAACGCGCACTAGCTGGCGCTCCCCATAACCCCCTCTCTAATCTCTTCTAAACGCTAATATTAGATTTTTCTATCCAACAGATGCCTTCACAGGCGTTTGTTTTTTGTAATATAATAAGCAGAACAGAACGCGCGTTCTTTTCTTGAACCTGGAAAGGACTGCTTGGACAGGGAATGAGGCGGATGACGTGCAGGATATTCGTGTGGCGATACTGGATGCTAATGCGCTGACACGCAGCGGTCTTCAGGCGATCCTTATTCAAACTGGCCTGGCAGCCAGTCATGTTTTGACATTCGCTGATACAGCGACACTCCAGAGCTATCTGGAGGCGACTCGTGTCAACATACTGCTGCTTTCTGACGGACAGCCAGAAGGGGAGGATATCACACGCCTGGTGAGTACACTGCATCGAACGTATCCAGGCGTAGGGCTGGTTGTTCTCAGCACACACCTGCAAGTCGATTACATCCGCCGCCTGTTCAACTGCGGGGTACGTGGTTTCATCTATCGGAAAGGGCGGCTGGAGGAAATCATCGTAGCGGCGCTTCGGACCCTGAGCCAGGGCGAGATCTACCTGTCACCTGAAGCGGCGGCGCTGCCGTATCTGAGCCAGTCGATGCCTGCGACTCTGGATGAGCGTGACCTGGAAGTTCTGTATTTGCTGGCAAAGGGCTATAAAGTCAAAGAGATTGCGCGCTCGATAGAGGTAAACCGCAAAGTCATTTATCGTTCGCGCGAGAAGCTGCGCCGTATCCTCCAGGTGGGCAATAACGAGCAGATTGTTCCGGCTGCCATCAGCGCTGGGCTGCTCAAGGACAAAACTCCTCAGCCCTAATCTTTCCACCCATCTGAAAAATTCCCTGCGCGGTGGGAATATTGCCGCTGCCTTTGGCAACATTCCCGCGCTCCGTTCTGAACCTTCATGATACGCTGTTGTTCCAAGAGAAAGGGACAAGCAGCGTTTTATGATTCGTATCGTCATCGCACATCAAACCGACCTCGTTTTAATCGGCGCGCAAGCTGTGCTGGGTCAATCGGCGCGCTGGTCCGTGGTGGCAGCCGTCAGCAGTCTGCCACTGCTGCTCTCGGCTACCGATGAACATCAGCCGGACATCACTATCGTTGATGGTGAACTCGACCCGGATACGGACATCCTCAAACTCGTTGAAATCGTCAAAGAGACCGTCCCACATACCCGTTTAATCGTCGTCGGCAGTCTCAGAGACGGTTTGCTGGTTCAGGATCTATTCGAATGCGGGGTATCCGCTTATCTGTACGAGAGCGATGAACTGCAAGAATGTATGGAGCGGGCTATTGAGACGGTCATGCGGGGTCGTCCCTATCTGTCACCGACCGCCAGTTCAGAGTACCTGGTTGCTATGCAAACACCTCAGCGGGATTGGCGGCTGGATGCCGAAGCCCGCACGGTTTTGCGGATGCTGGCTCAGGGCCAGCATGTCGGGTTAATCGCCTACGAGCTGAAAATCCATCCTCGCCGGGTGTACTGGATCCGCGAAAAGCTGCGTAACCGCTTGGGTGCCCAGACGAATGAGCATCTCATGAGTCGTGCCGCCGCTGAAGGCTACGTTTTACCCTGAACCGAAATTCTGTGACGACGATCCGCAGTTTTTCAACCGCTGGCTGAAATTTTTCAGACGGTGGAGCAGGGCGGTTTGAGAAGATGAAAAGCGAACGTAAAGCTGGAGGCAACGGCGATGAAATCACCTGTGAAAAGACGCATCCTATGGATACTGATACTGCTGGCGCTCATTCCGTGGCTGGCAGCGCTGATGCTTTTGCGCGCGCAGGGTGCGACGGACAGGCCGCTGCCAACGCTGATGGTCTTGCCATCGCTTACACCATCCGATACGCCGACCCACACACCCACAGCGACGAACACGCCGACGGCGACAGCGACCTTTACGCCCACCTACACGCCGACGGCGACGGCAACCTTCACCCCGACGCTGACACCGACACTCTCGACACGGGTGGTCGAAATCAATGCGGTTATGCCGGGGGTGTATGTGCCACCGACGCCCACGCCGTTTCCGCCGGGGACGATCCTGCTGCCCGCGCCGCCGCCGCCTGTCGAGCCGCTACTGGATGCCACCAATGAACCGCCACCGTATGAGGGCTGGTACAGCTTCGAGTCGGACAATCCGAATGTGTCTTATGCGACCCCCTGGGAATCCCGTCTGAACGCTTTTGCCAGTCAAGGAGAGTATCACCGCAGTGAGAATGTCCAGAGCTATGCCAGTTTCACCTTTGAAGGCGAGGGTTTACGCATCCGCTACGTGGCAGCCCGCAACATGGGCATCTTCCAAGTGGTGGTGGATGGGGTCATCATCGACACAGTGGATGCTTATGCACCGGAACTCGCTTTCCCCGGCACGCGGGTGTACTTCGTCGGGCGCGGAATCCATACGCTCGAACTCCGCAGCGCGCAGCAGCGCAACTCGCAAAGCGAAGGCTACGTGCTGGCGCTGGATGCCATTCAGGTCTTTCGCGGCAGCGTCAACACCCTGATTATCCCGCCGCCAGCGGAAACCCATACTCCCACGCCCCAGCCTCAACCAGCGGCAGGGGTGGAGCTGGTCGGTGCGCCGCCAACGGTGCAGCCCACGGCGACACCGATCCCACCCTCGCTGGTGACAGTTTCGGTGGTCATCGCCTACGACGAGAACGGCAACCGCGCGGTAGACCCGGCAGAAGGTGTGTCCGGCATTTCGGTGCGTGTGGTCGAGGTGGGAACAAACCGCGTCATCACGCAGGCGTTCACCGACAGCAGCGGCTTCGCCCAGCTTCAAGTCGTGACCTCCGCGCAGGCGCGGGTGGTCGTGCCGTACTTCGGCAAGGTCTGGGACATCCCCAACAGCCGCCGAGGAGGGAACGTGAGCTTCACGCTGCTGCTCACCCCCGGCAATCAGCCCGGTCTAATTCCTTAGTGATGAGGTTTGAAGTGATGAGTGATGAAATGACTCTCGCGCAGGTGCGGCGAGCGATGCTGCTGCGCTCGATTTATCTGCTGGTCGCGCCGATCATGCTGGTGTTCGCGGCGTTGGCGTGCGGCACGGTGGTCACGAACACCGCCTTTTATGTTTGCCCGACCCGTGTCCCGCCGACAGCGGGAGCGCAGCCGACCTATCTGCCCGGTACGCCCATCCCGCCACCGACCTCCATCCCGCCCCCACCTACACCGTATCGTATCGAGCCGCCGCAGGATTTCTATGTGGGGGACGCTGTTTTTGTCGGGCAGCCCGGTGCGGCACTGCGGCTGCGCTTCCGTCTCCAGAATATCCAGACCCTGCCTGCGCCTCCCGGTGGCGGCGCTGCGCGCAATCTGTATGTCTGGTCACTGGAAATCAGGAATCTGGGCAACGCAAACTATGAAACCGTGCCGGTGGCGCTGATGGTCATCACGCGCCTCAGCACCGCCAACGGCGACCTGACCGGAACGTGGCGCACATCGGAAGCGGCGATGACCGCCGCAGGTATAGGAGGTGAAAACTACGACCCGCTCACACCCGGCACGACACGGGTGTACCGTCTGGCAGCCTATGCGCCTGCCGGGGGTGTGCGCCAGTTCGCCTATCTGCTGGATGGTGACGGCGGCAATCAGATCACCTGGGTCAATGCGTCCAACCCGTCCTGTTCCGGGGATGTGTCCGATTAACGAGAGGAGATGCGTCGATGCCTGATTTCGCGCGTATGCTGGACGAGCTTCAGTACAACATCATCGTGATGCTGGCCGGTGTCCATTGGAGCTTACAAAAAGCGCTCCTGATGGCCGGCTACACCATCAAGCTCATTAACCAATGGCTCATTGAGAACGCCTTCGTCCCGATCATTGCTCAAACTAACGACAGCCTGCGGATCGCCGTGGGCTATGTCTTCATCGTCGCGCTGCTGGTGCTGGGGATCACCTACCTGCTGGCGGCGTTCATCCGCCTGGATGTGGTCAGTCCGCGCAGTGCCCTGATGTGGTATGTCGCGGGTCTGCTGTTCTTCAGCATCGGACCGAGCTTCTATCAGGGCATGAACGAGTTTCGCCTCAATATCGCCCAGGTCATGTACCTGAGTGTATTGAATGGGCTGCAATCCAATACCGGCAGCGCGTTTTCGTCGCTGTCACAGGTCAATTCTAATGACCTGGCGCTGGGTCCGCTGCGTGACCAGTTCGATGTGTACCTGCCGGGCGCGACCGGACCGGGACCGATTGACGGGCTGGATATTGCGATGGCGTACCTGCGCGGTCATGCCCAGGACGTGATGGGCTATCCTCAACCAGTTTACTCGCCGGGCTGCGGCATCTACTTCATGAACCCCAATCCTTCGACCTGGGCAGGTGCAGGCGGCACGTCGGTTGTGCCGATGGACTGGAACATGGAGGGCGGCTACTTCGACAACACCATCTCGCCGATTACCTGGGACGACATTGACGAAACGCAGCGCCAGACCGCCGTCTCGATGGCGGGCGCGTCCCAGCGCCGAGCGCTGACAGCGTGGCCGCTGATCCTGTTCGGGTTGGTCGAGCAGATTGTGCATCTGCTGATTACGATAGCAATGGGGATTACCTTCATCTCCTTTGGCGTAGCGATCCTGTTCGCCTTCTTCAAACGGACGGAGAGCATCGCCCATAACATGATTAACCAGTGGGTCGAACTGATCGTGCAGACGACGGTCATTGCCCTGGTGCAGGCGCTGGTGATTGGCTTCTTCCTGGCGGGCGCGGCCACCGGTAGCGCCCCAGCGATCATTGGTATTGGGCTGCTCAGTCTGGTCTTCATCCTGATTACGATGTGGTCGGGCGTGAAAGCGGTCTGGAACAGCTTCAACCGGCTGTTCAATGCGATGGGACAGGTCACGGGCAATGTCCTGCTCTCACCCGGCTCGATTACGTCCGCCGCCGTCACCGGCGCGGCTGCCGTCGCTACAGGCGGCGCATCGCTGGCAACTAGCATGGGATCGAATGCGCTGGCGGGGATGAATGCCCTGAACAACGGGGCGACCCCGGCGCAGGCGGCAGGTTTGGCTTTTGGCGGCTTCCAGAGTTTGAGCGGCGCAGCGCGCACGTTGACGCACCTGCCGGGCTTGCGCGGTACCGCACTGGGCGAGGCTGCCGAGCAGTTCACCGAAGGCGTGGCGACGCGGCAGGTGGCACGGAATATTCCGGTGGTGGGACGAGTGACCGGACCGCTGGTAGGCGCAATGTTGTTGAGTGACCGTGACCCGGCGCAAGCGGAGTATGACGAGTACGGGCGGGTGATGTCGCGTCCGATGCTCGTCCCAGCAGTGGGCGAAGCGCTGGAAAACTGGACCCTGCCCAAAGACGCCAAGCGCAAGCGCGGTACAGGGGGAGCAGATGATATGGACTGGTTCGAGGATGAAAACGGGGAGATGGTTTCCAACTTCACGCCCGCCAAGGCGCGCCGCACCGGGATGTTCACCCCCATTGCACCGGTATCGTATGGTGAAGCGGAAGGCAACCCATCCGAAGAGCGCCGCCAGCGGGAAAAGAGTGACTATGCCGCGGAGATGAATGAGGAAGAAATGGAACAGCACGTCTCCGACGCGCTGCGTACCTCCACTGGCACGAACTCCACATTGGGCGCGATGATCGAGCAGGATGGCAAAGGCGATATGACCCGCTTCGATCAGGTGGCGGCGCGGCTGGAACAGAGCGCCGAGGCGCTGGCGAATGTCGCTCGGTTACAGATGCAGGTCATGTTAGGGCAGTTGAAAGTCACGGGTGGCGGCGATGTCGCGGGTGTCATGGGCGATGTCGTCCGGCAGACCCAGGCCGAGCGCCTTCAGAACGGACAGCCAGCGATAGGCGGTATCGACCACCTGACCGTCGCGGATCGCATGGCGCAAGCGATGGGCATGATGCCCGTGGGTGGCGACAAACCACCCGTGCAAGATAATCTCCCGCGCTTCGGGCTGTTCGCGGATCAGGCGCTACGGCTGGGCGTTTCAGGGACACAGGCCGAGCAGGTCGTGCGCGAGGTCAAATCGTCGCCGGACGGCAGGCTGTCTGAGCAAACCCGCACCGTCCTGGTTGAGCAGGTGCGCGCTGACCGCAATGTGTCTTATGACACCGCCCGTGAGGAAGTCAGCCGGCTGGAACACAGCGCCCAAATGCTGCCCAACGAAATCACCGCCTTCGGCATGATGGCGCTGCCGGTGCCTTCTGTTCAGTCCCTGATGGATGTCCGGCCACAGGTCGCGGTTGAACCGAACATTACGGTAGAGCCGCAGGTGGATGTGACCGTTGAAGCGCCGCAAAATGACGGCGATGCCGCCTACACCGACGCCATGCGCCAGCAGGCAGCACTCGGTGGCAGCGGGAGCGTGATTGGAGGCAGTTCCTAATGGAAACCCTGCATTATCATTCGGTTGAAGCCCTACGTGGGCTGTCCCTGAGTGAACTTCACGCTCTGTGGGAGCTTGTGCCGACAGATCGCCAGCGGGCGTACAAAGCCGCTTATGAGCGCGAAGTCCGCACGGCGGGAGCCGTCGGATCAGATGAACTGGAACGGCAGGTCGCCGCCGAACTGCTCAAACGCTACGATGAAGCCGCGCTGGTGCCGGTAGGGTCACGTTGGGCGCGCACACCGGGTAGAGTGCAGGAGGCCGCCAGAGAGAACACCGTGCTGGATGCGCCCGAAGATGAGGCGCTTCCCACCTCCAATAAACCGTCGCCCAGGGTAGCGGCGGCTGTCGGGCTGGCGGCGCTGCTGTTCTTCGGTTTCATGCTGACCCGGCTGCTGGGGGGACACCCTTCGAACGCCATTGAAGCGACACCACATGCCAGTCTGACACCCACACCCGTTGTGAGTCCTACCCCGACCCCGCTGGCGCTGGAAGCGCAGGATGAGGTGATTCAGGGTGGCGATAGTGGACGTGAAGCGGCCTATCCGGTGAACTTGCAGATCGTCACCGCAGCGGGCGCTGACCCGCGTGTGTGGGTTGTACAGCGTCGTCGGGTGGGCGCTTCGGAATGGCGCTTTGACCTCAACCCGGACACCGCCTCGTTCGTCAACGGTATGTCGGTGCGTCCGGTCATTGGCATCCCCTGGTCAGAGGAGAATGCTGCCTTCTTCGACAATATCGGCGTGGGGACGACCTTCCTGCTGACGATGAATACCGGCGCAGTGCTGCGCTTCGAGTTTGACGACCTGCGCGACGTGCGCCGCAGCGAAACGAGTATCTTCCGTCAGGTCAGTCCAGGGTTAGTGCTGCTGCTGATTGGCGAAACGGATGCCGATGGGTTGCCAACGGCGACCCGCACCCTGGTCACGGCGACCTACCCGCCGGAACAGGAACTATCCCGCGATGGGCAGATATTGGGCGTGAATGGCATCGTAGAGGAAGGCAGTGTCGGTGATTCGCTTCCATTGAGCGATGCATCTATCACGCTGCGAAATGCCCGAATGCTGACCGACCAGCCCGACCTGCCAACCGACACCCAGTATCTGCTGCTGGATTTTAACATCACGGCGGGTGTGGATACGCTGGACACGACGACCTGGCGGGTGGAGTTTGTCGATGCAGGCGGGCAGGTCTACACGCCGAACAGCGCCGCCCTGACTTACACCGACTATGCCACGCTGCCAGCAGAAATTCCGGCGTTGTCGTCCCTATCTTCTTCAGTGGGCTACATCGTGCCGCGTACACTGCAAAGCGGGCGTTGGTTAGTGACGGACACCGCCGGGAATGGGGTGTCGTTCACGCTCTCGTTCGCCGTGCCGCCGCTTGACCTGCGCTACGATGACGTAGATGTGCGACTGGTGAGTGCGACCTATATGGAGGGGCAAATCACAACGCGGCTGCGGATTTACAACGGGCGCGCTGAAACGCTGCATTTCACTCAGGACGACATCTGGCTGGCGCTCGGCTATGCGCCGCAGCCACCCGGACCGCGCAACCCGGCAGAAGGGCTGACCCCGTTCGATTTGCTGCCGGAACAGGCGGTTGATCTAACGCTGGTGTGGTATTGGGGTGGCGAACCGTATGGGATGCTTGAAGTAGGGGAGTACCGCTACACCATCCAGATTACTCGTTAAGCCCTCGCTTTCGTTTCCCCAACCTTCTGGGCGATGTCCAGGAGGTTTTTTATTTCGATCCCGGACTGAAATTTCTCATTCCAACTCTGAAAACCTCCAGTTTCAGGCTGGAATTCTTGGCAGGTCAGGCGGGCCTATTTTGGTACGCTGAGTTCAGCCGGTGCGAGATGAATAACTCGTGCCAGATGACCTCAATACGCAGGTAGTGGCGTGGGCGATCCCCCTCTTTCGTCATGGCGCACGCGCTCGCTCCGGCTACCTTTTCTGCTCTAACCGTTTAGACCTGAGGAGCTTCTCGCTTGAACCTATCCGATGCTATTCAACAGTTGTTCACCGATGTCCGCAGCACTGCCCAGATCATCGCCCCGATTGCCGCCGTCGTCGGCTTTCTCGGCTTAGGGTTGATGTATATGGGGTCGAGCTGGCCGATTATCGGGGATTGGAAGAAGGACAATCCCAAAGCCGCCAACCAGGTGGTTGTGGGTCTGCTCTTCGTCATCTTCGCCTCCAGCGTGACCACGCTCATCACCTTCACCGGTCCCTAATTCCCCCCATCCGCTGTGCAGCGCGCGGTGTGCCCGGATCGCCACGCCCCGCGCTCTTTTTCCTGACAGGAGTCATCCCTTATGGCAGCCGATTTCAAATCGCACGTTCTGATGCGTGATGAGAAGGGGTTCATGGGTATTCCGTTCAAACGCCTGCTGCTGGCGGGTGTGTGCGGCGGCCTGACCTACACCGTCGCTCGGATCGCTGTGCCCGATTGGTCCATCCCGGTAGGCGTTGTTCTCGGCGTGTTCGTGCTGGTGATGACCGGGACGCGCGGCGGGCTTCCACTGTGGCAGCGCCTGATGTATCGCTTGCGCGGGTCACTGCTGCTGGCTGCCGCCCACGACTCGCAAGGCGTGTTTGGTCAACTTGGTAAATCGCTGGAACTGCCGGTGGAACTGGTCAGGCTGGATGGGGCAGTGGTGTTCGCGCCCGCACAGCCCAACTACGACGTGGACATGCGCGAGTGGATTACCTTTGCCCGCGCTTCGGAAGCTGACACTGGTGACGGGCTGGTGTTCGTGGATGCGCCGATGGCGGAAGGAGCGCAGCGATGACCACCGTTCGCACCTTCCTGATTGAACCGTTTGACATCATGCTGCACGCCACCGAAGAAGGGGTGCAGTCCTTGCAGGCACGCTTCTCAACCTGGCTGCGAACGCTGAGGGAACCGGCGCGCTTTGTCTGCTGGCAGATGCCCGCCACCCTCAATGACAAGATCAGCGCCCTCAGCCGCAAGGCGCAGGAGGTGGACGATGTGCAGCGCCGGACGCTCTTGATGGAATACCGCCGCTACTTCGAGAGTCTCAACGACAGCGCCGAGTACCAGAGGGCGCTGTGCGGGATGGCGGTCTGGAGCGATCAGAACCCGCGCGCACTGGCGGGCGGGATGGCATCGGCGTTCGAGTCACCGGTGGTCGAAGGGGCATGGCCGTCGCTGTTCGACGGGCGCTACGAAATCCGTGAAGCTCCGTTCTGGCATCTGGCTCCGGCAGGTCGTCCCGGTGGTCGCCCTTACTGGGCAGTGCTCAACAGCTACGAATTCGCCCCGGCGACCTGGAACTTCTTCCGTCCGCTGCCGCCGCTCTTACGGCTCAACTTCCCACTGGCGCTGTCAGTAGACATCGCCAAGACCTATGACCGCAATGCCGCGATTGACGCGCTGGAAGGCATCATCCAAGCCTATCAGGTGCATCTGGCGGGGGTGAGCGGCGAAGACAGCCGCTCGGTGCAGCGCATTGCCGACTGCCGCCGCGCCTTGCAGGAGATCAACAACGGCGATGCCCTTCATATGATTCAATTGACCATCGCCATTGCTGCCGATGACCTGAACACGCTCAAAGAGCGGGTACAAACCGTCGTCAACGAGACACGCGCCTGGTTCTCGCTGCGGCAGGAAGTGGGTGAGTTACTTGCCCGTTCCGTCGGGTTCTTCACCGCCAAACGCACCAAAGACATCAACGTGCCAACCACCACCTGGCCCGTCACGTCGCGCGAACTGGCGGTCATGCTCTCGCCGCTGGGCTACCGCAAGCTGTCGGCAACGGACGGCATCTTACGCGGCGAAGCGGTGGGGGCTTCCTACCCGGTGTTCCACAACTCGTGGCGCGATAAACGTGCCACCCATGAAATCTGGGTGGGGGTGTCGGGGTTCGGCAAGACCTTCGGCTTGAACTGCTACCTGACACGGGAATATGCCGAGAATGGCATCCCATTTGACCTGCTCGAACCGATGGGACACGGGCGGCACATCGCCGATGCCTTCGGTTTGCCCTGGTACGTGATGAGCGCGAAAGCGACCAAGCTCAACCCACAGGATGTCATGTTCCCGACCCTCATTGAGCAGGTGTCGCATGTCACTCGTATCTACGAAACGGTGCTGGGGCGCTCACTGTCGGGCGCACAGCGCGAGAATCTCGAACGCGGTCTGCTGGGTGAGGCGCTGGAAGTCCTGTATCGCGGCTTCCCCGATTTCGCCAAAGTCCCGCCGGAACTGGCTCCCACCTGTGATGTGGTCTGTGATGTGCTTTCAGGTCTGGGTGACAAGGATGCGACCAAACACATTGCCAAAGACCTGGCGGATGAAATCGCCGGTCTCTGCACCGGCAGCGGACCGTGGTCGGAATTCCTGAATGGGGCGACCAACGTGGATTTGTCGCGCGGCGGCAGACAGACGATTCAGCCGCGGGTGTTCAGTTTTCATGAACTGGAAAGCGATCCCATCTTGCAGGCGCTGGCCTACACCCAGGTGTTGTCGGCAATCCGCCGCGACAGCCTGATTGATGAGCAGCCGCGCATCATCGCGGTGGATGAAGTCTACCGCCTGATGCGCCATCCGTCGCTGTTGGACTTCCTGATCGAAGCCGCCAAGACCTTCCGCACCCGTCGCAAGAAGCTCATCTGTGTGGATCAGCAGATGAGTATTTTTCTCGCTGGGAAAGCGCGGTTGGTATTTGAGAACTGCCCGATTCGGGTGGTCTTTTCACAGCGGCAGGGGATGAACGTGTTCCACGAAGACGCGGCGTTCCAGCACCTGAACCAGCAGCACCGCGACATCATCGCCGCCCTGCCGCGCTTCCATTATGTCCTCGACATTCAGGATGAAGGTCTCTGGTATCTGTATAACCGCCCGGCAGCCGGGGAGATTGCCCGCTTCCAAACGACGTAAGGGATAGAAGTATGGAGGAGGAACCGTGTCGAAAAAAACGGCTGAAAGCCCTTTTCAAGCGCTCGAACAAGAAGCCTACCACGCTTTCCGCGAATGGCCCGTCTGGCTGGTTCTCCGCGAACGAGAACTGGCCGGGCATCTCGACAGCGGGAAGTCGGCAGGGCATCCATCAGGCGCTGCGAGGACTGACGCAGCACTTACAAAGCCGCGCGGCAATTCGCCGCTGGATGAGCGAGGAAAATAACGTATGAAACTGGTGATTGTTGAATCTCCGGCGAAATCCAAAAAGATTGCCGGATTTCTGGGACCGGGCTGGCGCGTCGAGGCATGTCTGGGGCACGTCCGCGACCTGCCCGAAACTGAACTGGGAGTGGAGGTCGCCGCCGATTTCCGCCCGACCTACGAAGTGGTGCCCGGTAAGGGCAACGTGGTCAAGAAGCTGCTGAAAGCGATTAAGGACGCGGAGGCGGTGTATGTCGCCACCGACCCGGATCGGGAAGGCGAAGCCATCGCCTGGCATCTGCTGAAGTTGGCAAATATCCCAAAGGATAAGCCGGTTTACCGGGCGCTGTTCCATGCCATCACGCAGGACGCGGTGCGGGAAGCGGTCGCTCATCCGCGGGCGCTCGACGTGAATCTCGTCGAAGCGCAGCAGGCGCGGCGGATTGTGGATCGTCTCGTCGGCTACTTAGCATCACCGCTGGCGGCGAAGGCGTTGGATGGCAAGTTCTCCGCCGGGCGGGTGCAGAGCGTCTGCCTGCGGTTGGTGGTCGAGCGTGAGCGCGAGATCGAAAACTTCACGCCGGAGTCCTACTGGACATTGGGGTTGAAGCTGGCAGCCGAAGACGGCGAATTTACCGCGAAGCTGCACCGCATCAAAGACGCGGACAGCACCTTCAAAACGCGCGAACCGCTGGACAAACTGGTGACGCTGCTGCAAGCGGCGCAAGTGTGGGTCGGCAAAGCCGGGCGCACCGTGAAAGCCCGTAATCCACTGCCGCCCTTCACCACATCATCCCTTCAGCAGGCAGCCTCGAAGGGGCTGGGTCTCTCGCCCGAAAAAACGATGGCGCTGGCGCAGACACTGTACGAGCAGGGCTGGATCACCTATATGCGGACGGATGGGGTGTCCATCGTATCCGAAGCGCAGGCAGCGGCGCGGGACTACATCGCCCGTGAGCATGGGGCCGATTACCTGCCACCAGAGCCACCCACCTACACCGTGAAAGCGGCTCATGCACAGGAGGCGCACGAAGCCATCCGACCGACAGATGTGAACCGCCTGCCTCAAGACGCGCCAGCGGAAGGGGATGGAGCAGCGTTATACGCCCTGATCTGGAAGCGCTTCGTTGCCTCGCAGATGTCGCCTGCCCTCTACACCGTCACCGGGGCAGTCATCTATGCAGGCAAAGTACAAGGGCAGCCCTTCCCAATGGAATTCTGGGCGCAGGGACGTTCGCTGTTATTCGATGGCTTCCTGAAAGTCTATGAAGAACCGGCTGATGAGGGCGAAGCAGGGGGCGAAGAGTCGGGGATGCTGCCGCCGCTGAAGGACAACCAGCTTTTGAAGCTGGTCGCGCCACAGGTGGAGGAACACCAGACGCGCGCCCCCGCCCGCTACACCGAAGCCGCGCTGGTGCAGGCGCTGGAACAAAGAGGCATCGGCAGACCTTCCACCTACGCCAGCATGGTCAAAACCGTGAAAGACAAAGGCTATGTCAAAGTCAGTCAGAAGCGGCTTATCCCAACCGAGAACGGCATAACCCTGTGTGGCTTCCTGACCACCCACTTTGCCGACGTGCTGGCGTATGACTACACCGCTCGTCTGGAAGACCAGCTAGACCGGATCGCAGTGGGTGACACGACACGACTGGAGGTGCTGCGCGGGTTTTGGGATGGGTTCAATCCGCAGCTCAGCAAGGCGACGGAATACGCCTTAGCGCAGGTGAAGGTGCGGCATACGCCCAAACCCTTGACCTTGCGCCCGGCGGAGGAGTAAGCGCATGAGCGATATCGACACCATGCCCGAACCGCCGCCCATTGACGACGACTGGATGCCGCCGTCGCTGGATGACACCTATTTCATGCCGGACGACCCGTTCCCGGATGATCTGTTCAGCGGCGCGCCGCCGGACTATGGCTATGTGCCAGTTGACGACCCCTGGCTGCCCGACGATGACCGTTTCATGCCAGAGGATGTCCAGCACCTGCCCGATGTGCCGCCGCTTTCACAGGACGGCTTACAGGGTTTTGAGCAGCCCGAACCGCTGGATGAGGACTGGGGCTGGCACGATGCCCGCCTGATTGGGGTCGAGCGTGAAACCGACGACGGCACACGCTACGAGATTGGCGCGCTGGATGTGTATGCCAACGTCAATACCGGCGATCTGGGTGGGAGCTATCTGCCCGTCGCTTCGTTTGAGGATGTGGACGTGGCGGCAGCCTTCTACCACAACCTTCAGGAGCAGTTTCACGATCAGCGATTACCCGTCTATCAGGTGCCGGAATTCGCCGAACAGCAGGCGTTTGCCATGAATCCCGAACCGGAAAACTGGCGCGGGGCGACCCCGGAGGAATACGCCGCCTATGAATACCTGCGCGATCTGGAAGACGGGAGCATCGCTGGACGCGATGAGCCGCCTGCCCAGGCACTTGATCCGCTGCTTCAGACGGCGATTGAGTTGGGGGGTGTCGTCGTCGAGCCGGAAGTCGAAGCGCCTGCGCCGCAGATCGAAGATGGGTCGGCGTTCCAGGCGTTGAGCGCCATCGGCATTGAGGCGGAAAACTTCGACCCAGCGAAAGACCCGCCGCCATTCTACGATGCCGAGACCGGGACCGCTTACTGGATTGGTGTGTTCCAGCCGGACAAGGAAGACCGCGAAAACTGCGTCACCAGCATCCTATCGCTGGGGCGCAATCCTGAGACAGGCGACATGGAAGCCCAGCTTGCGCCCTGCGTGCCGGGTGAATGGGACAAGGCATATGCCTCAGCCGAGTATCTGATTCAGGTCGCCCAGAAAGGTGGGATTGACCGCTGCTTCGATGCTGCCGAAGGCATGGCGCTGGCAACCGACCAGCGCGAACTGTGGGAGAACGAACGTGGTGTGGCGTTGGAACCCGACGCGGCGAAAGAGATTGCCGATTACACCCGCGATGCCTGGGAGGTGGAACTGTGAGCGCTGTAAACGAGAACGAAGTCAAGACCCGCAGTTTCACCATCCGGCTGACCCCGGAAGATCAGGCAGCGCTGGCAGCGCTGTGCGACCTGTATGGGCTGGATCGCCCCGGCAGCCTCCGCCGTGCTGTGCGGCAGGTACTGGCATGGCGTAAGAAGCTGGGCAAGTCGGGCTATTTCGTCCCGGCGGGTGAGGCGGAACCGCCTGAATTCCTGATCCGGTTGGAACGAAAGGACGCGCATGAGTGACAGCGACATGGTGCGTCACACGGCTGACGATGGCTCGATGTATGCCGTCGAAGTCGTTCCCCCGGAGCGCGACGAGTACGGCGCACGCTATGGGGTTGAGCTTGTCCGTGCTTCGACGGATCGCTACGGGCTGGAACACGAACAGCGGCTGCGATTGGGCGAGTATTCCTCCTGGGGTTCCGCTGAAGAACACCAGCGTGAAGTCGAAGCTGCTCTGGAAAAAGATGGGCTGGACGGTCTGGGGGAAGATGCCCGCCGTGTAGCGCAGATGCCCTATTTGGACGGGCAGTATCTGGCGCTGGTCTTCCCGACCGATGGTTTGGCAGAGGACAGCGCGAAAGTCCATCTGTTGTATCTCAACGGTGAGCAGGTGACGGCAGCGCTGGTGGCAGATGGCAGAACCGAAGAGATGGAAAACCTGTGTGGGCAGTTGGATCGCGCCTGGGCGGAAGGTGGGAACGAACGCCTGCTGGACACGGCGCAGCACGAAGCAGAACTGCGGGGAAAGGTCGCACCCGGCAAATCGCTGTTTGACACTGTACCTAACCGTGATTTGTCAGGCGACTTACCTTTCACCTTTGGCGATGAGATGCAGCCGTATGACGGGCAGGGGATTGGACAGGCATATCACGTCGATGGCGGTGGGACTGCTCACTGGTTTTCCGTCGTCGAGAACAAAGAGCCGGAAGCTGAACCCTATGAACTGCGCTATTTCCGGGCACTGGAAACTAGCGATAGGACATTGAAACACGACTCGTATCCGGTGATGCCGCTGCCTGACGCTGATCCCGATTCGGCGTGGCCGCTGCCGGGTTTGGAAATGTATCTGGAGAAAGGCGACCTCTACATGGCGCAGCAGTTCGCCCACGATGTCGCCGACCATCACGGGCAGGCATTTCCTGACCCGCTGGACTTACCCGCGCTCAATCCCCAGCCGGAATACTACTTCGGTTATGGGGTCGGACCCAACAATGAGCCGTCGCTTGAAGCGGTTAAAACCTGGATGGATGGGAGTGAGCGGCGCTTCGACACCTTCACCATTGGCGAGTATGACGATTACAGTGACCGGCTGCTCAATTTCGACCTGTCACAACTTGAAACGACCCTGAAGTACGAAGGGTTTGAGAAGGCGCTGAATCAGGCGGAACACATGGCTGTTGAGGACGGTTATCTCGACCCAAACCGCGCTGATCCGCGTGTGTTCTTTGAGGACGATGCGCCGCCCGACCCCTTCACCACCGAACGTACACGAGCGATGGAGCGTGAGATGCAGCACGATGAACAGAAGCAAGACCCGGAATACAGTGTAGATGCGATTGCCGCCAACGGCGTATCGCGCCTGGATGTGTTGAAGTCGTGGGGCGATGAAGACCATGAGCGTGAACGCTTACTCATCCCCCAGCCCGACTGGGAGACAGCGCAGGCGAACGCCGAAACTGCTCATACCCTGCTGGATAAGGGCGACTTACAGGCGGCGATGACGCTGGTCGAACTGGCAGGTATCGAAGCGGGTGTGATTGACCCGGAGCGCACCGACCCGCGCCTGTTCACGCAGGGACCGCCTGACCCATTTACCACCGTCCGCGAACGTGAGTTAGTGCAGGAGGTCGATGTCACCGAAAGGGAAACTGAACCCATATCCCCCGTCACACTCGAAACGGAAGCGCCCGATTACCCGACCATGTACCGCGAGTTTGCCGCCGAAGCTGCCCGCGAACGTGAGGCGAACGCGACGCTTGAAGGTGCGGCATGGTTTGAAACGACGTTCGAGAAATCCGAGACGGAACTGCTGCAACCGGTGAACGATAGCGTGAATTACGCAGTGGTGGTGCAGCAGTCTGACCCCTGGACTGGAGAACTGGCAGTGGAGAAATACTGGAAAGAACCCGGCGGTTATCTGGGAGTGCAGTCCGTCACGCTTGACACTTACGACCCGGACGATGAACAGGGACGTGAGCAGGCGGAACAGGCGCGCGATGCGCTGCTGGAAGTCTTCGATGAGCGCGGACTGGAAGCCATGATGCACAAAGCCGAACTCACCGCGGTACAGAATGACTGGCTGGATGGGGATCGCGCTGACACACGGTTGTTCACACAGGGACCGCCGGACCGCTTCGAGACGCTGGCACAGCGGTTGGAGGGAGAAATTAACCCCTACTGGAACACCGATGGCGAGAAGATCGAAGACCCTGTGCCACAGCCAGAGGTGGAAAATCCCTACTGGCGGCTGGATACGCTGCCTGTGAACGACCCGGCGGGCGAACCATTGGGACATGCCCTCCAAATGGTTGTCTATCCCGGTGTCGAACGCGACTCGGATGCCGTTGGTAGCCCAGCAATGACGGAGGATGAGCCGTTCAAGCTGCTGGAAATGGCGCACTTCGAGACGACAGCAGCAGCGGATAAATTCGGCAAGGAATTCAATGGGTATCTCGTGCCGGGACTGTTGGATGGACCAGAACTCGCTGTCGAGGTCGCACGGTTGGAAGGGCTGCCTGTAGAATGGAAGACGCTGGAAGGCGACGACCTGAAAGCCTACCAGAACACGGAACTGACATTGACCCGCAACCCCGCAGACTGGCATCCCTATAACCCCAACGCCGAGCGCGATGCACGCATGGCAGCAGAAGGTCTCTACACGGATCCCATTCAACAGGCAGTCGAGCAGGATAAACCGGAGATCGCATCTGCAACGCCGGAGTTTGACCTGTAGCCGAAAGAGGGGGCGATGACTTATCTCAAATCGCAGACCGCACTCGGCGGCTTCGCCCTGCTGACGCTGCTGCTTGCCGGGGCTGCCATCGGGCGTATCCTGGGCATGGGCTTCGACGAAGCCCTCTACCTGACCGCGCTGGCGCTGGTCGGGATCGCCTGGTTGTGTAACCGTTTCAGGCGACGGCAAGCGCCTCTACCTGCTGAGGAACCGAAGGCATAGCCCATGTTTTACTGGTTGTTCACCGAAGGTCGGGCGCTGCTCGGCGGTTGTCTTGCGCCGCTGTTGTGTCTGACACTTATCGCACCGATTATCGTCAGTGCCATGCTGGGTGCAGGCATCCAACGCACCAGCGATTCACAGCAAGCGACCGGGTGGAAGCGCGGCGCAAAGCTGTTCGCGCACGTCGTTGTCTTACTGGGCGTAGCGGCGGTCTACCTGATGTTACTGGGCGATAGGGCGGTGCAGACCACCCGTGGACGGCAAACGACGAATGGCTTTATCCAGGCGCTGACGGGTGCGCCGCCCAACATCAACGCCATGCGGTTGTTCCTGTTTGGGATCATGCTGGTTTTCGTGGGATTCGTCGTCACGCTGGGACTGCACAGTGGCATCAAAAACGGCGGGTGGCTGCGTGAACGGGTGGATCGCCTGCGAAACCCGCAGGTCAAACGCGGCGCGCTCGGTTCATCCCATTTCTGTACCCAGAGAGAATACAAACGTTTCCGCCGTGAAGATGCGGAAGGGCTGACTTTTCTCGGCGCATTCTGGGGTGAGCAAAAGCGACGGCTGGACTTAGGGATTGGTCAATTTTGTCTGGGTGGTGAAGATGTCGCGCGTGGCATCCTGACGCTCGGCGGTCCGGGTTCGGGTAAGACGCAGGGCATCATCCTGCCGGCCATCGCTGACCGGATGCTGGCTGGACACTCGCTCGTGGTGGCTGACCCGCAGGGCGAAATCACCGGGCATGTGTTGAAATATGCTGCCGTCACGCGCCACTTGGTCGTCGTCCACGATCCCACCAGCGCCATCGGTCCACGTTACAATCTGGCGGAAGGCATCGACAACGTATCCGATGCCCGCGCCATCGCCGATGTACTCGTACCGTCCGCAGCAGGCGACAACCGTTTCTGGACGGACAGCGCAGCGGCGCTATTGGCTGCCTGCCTGATCCGCTTTCCCAATCTCGGCGAAATCTACAACGCCATGAATGACCTCAAAGGACTGGCGCAGAAGCTCGCCGCAAAGAAGGATGACGCAGCGCTGTTGGCGAACAGCTTTATCGCTTCAGTGGGTTCGGATGGCAAGGTTGCATCGAACGTGGTAGCGACGCTGGCGACCGCGCTCACGGGTTGGGCTTCTACGGATGTACGAGCCAACACCAGTGCATCGGATTTCGATGCTGAACTTGTGGTGGAGCAGCCTACAGTGGTCGTGCTGACCTGTCCGGGACGTATGCGTGCGGTCTATGCCTCGTATCTGGGGGCGACGCTGCGAAAACTCATGCTCGACCTGGATACCATCGGCGAACGCAACCAGGGTCCGCTGCCTGTCCCTGTTGCCGTGATTCTCGACGAGTTCCCGACGTTGGGTAAGCTGGACAGTCTTGTGGCAGATGTGAACCTCGTTCGCAAGCGCCGCATCTCCATCATGATTGGCGCACAGACGAAGGGGCAGTTCCACATGATTTATGGCAACGAAGGGACTCAGGCGTTGTTTACAGGTCTGGCAACCCAGGTGATTTACGGCGGCTGCGACGCGGATACGGCGGAGTTCTACAGCAAAGCCAGCGGCACCGCGACAACCGACGCGAATCAGGATGATCCCAACAGCCATCTACGCCAGCGTCCGCTGCTGACAGTGGATGAGGTCATCACCCCACAGGTCGGCAACTGCACCATCTTCGCCCGCTACGTGGAACCGGGCTTTGCAACGCAAGTCGTCTTAAATGCGCGGCTGACGCGCTTCTACGAGCGCGACGATTGGAAGCAACGGTTGAGCGCCACCCAAGAGGTGCAGCCGCTGCTACTGGAACGCGGCATTTCACTTGACCTGAAACCTATCGAATCCGTTGTGCCAACCACGCTTATTCCCAATGCTTCAGAGATGGCAGTTGCCGTGCCGAAGCCAACGTTGGAACTGGCGGCATCAGCGCTTATGGCGAAAGTCGCTGCTGAAACGCAGAAGAAGACGGGCGGCAAGGTTCAGGCAGTCAGTATGATCGAGATGCGCGCGAAGCGTGAGCAGCGGCTGACCACTGCGAAAGAGGTGAACCCATGACCCTGACAAAGAACAAGATGGTGCGTGAAATCGGACGGCGCACGCGACTGAAAAACCGCGATGTGCAGTTGATGCTGGAGGCACTGGTCGAGGTGTGGACGGAGAGCCTCGTCGCTGGTGAGCGCATCGAGCTGGAGAACCTCTTCGTTCTCGAAACTCAAATGATCGACAGAGGTGAGTTGGGCGGCATGTTAAACGGCAGATCAGTACCCCGTTACATTCATCGCTTGAGCCTGCGCACCAGCAGGCGCTTGAAAAAAGACCTCAACAGTGCATGAAAACAGCCCGACAAGCACCGGGCAACCCTCTCCATGTTATCTCAGCTTCTTGGAAACCAGGCATCCAAATCATTCGCTTCTGGACGAACTGGCTCAATTTCAGGTTCTTCTTCGCGCAGACGCTGCCAGTCCGGTCCGACCAGCCGATCCAGTGCCTCACTGAAATGGCGGCTGGCGATGTCGCGGAACAGTGCATCATGTCCCTTTTCTTTGTTGTTGTAGACCGCCTGCCGGTCAGACCCCGGCAGGGGCGCAGTTCCCGGCAGCACGACGTGGGTGTGAAGTTGCTGCATTGGCTCGCTGTCGTCCTCTGGTTTAGTCAAACGGTCATGTAAAACGTAGCTGTACTCCGGCACATCGAATCCGCGTGAGGTGTAATACTCTTCGACGATGCGTTCCGTCAGGTCAAGCACCAAATCGCGGCGCTGCTCCTCTGGCACCAGTGTCATCAGGTCGGGGGCAGGGGAAATCACCCATGTCCACGCTAGGACATGTTTGCTTTGCAGCTTGTCGCAATTCTCGAAGATGGCACGGTAGTGTTGCCCCAGTCCATGATCTACCCACCGCTCTGCATTCTCATCCTGCTGGACATGCTGATCACGGTTGTCACGGTATTGCAGATACTTGAGGGTTGCCCGCAGCCCTTGATGCCCAGTGCCGCGTCCTTTGCGCTTTGGACCTTTGTAGGCGAAGTCGGTGACGATGATGGCTTTCATTTCATCTCGTGTACAGCTTTAATTTGTGCCAGCAGTGTTTCACCATCACGTCTGGCGGCAATGATGGCATCTGCAATAAGATCGTGGCTGGTGTCAGGTTCGAGCGCTGCCAGCAGGTAGATGAGGACATTCATATGAAATGCCAGTGCCGCCTCCAGCCTATCGAGCCGCTCTTGCAGCGACTTCTGAAAGTGTTTGCGGCTGCCGATGATGTCCTCTTGATTGTCTAGATACAACCGCACCGCCTCACGGATGATGTCGGCTTCGGTGGTATCGCGGGGCTGCTTGCTCACTAGCAGTGCCAGGCGGTCACGCATCTCCTGCGTCATGGTGATGCTGCGCCGCACGGTTTTCTTCGCCATTCTCACTCTCACGATATGCGAACTTCTAGCTCATTATCGCAAACCCCGTCCTGACAAACTATGAAATATTGCAGTTTGGGGTTGGAATTTTGAGATACAGAGAAGGGCAAAGTACGGTTCTTGGGACTGCACAAGATTGGAATACAATGGCCAGTGGGGAATTGAGAACAACCAGAATTACGTAGAATTTAGGCTAAGATGATGTCTACTTCACCAGGCTTTTGGGATTTATCTCCATATAGTGCCGTTTGATTGTTTTTTTTCAGCGGACTTTCCACTACCCGTGCTTCTTTTGATGGAAACAGTTTTCTCAGTACATCCAGAGTTGTTTCAAGGGTAAACTGACGTGCGTCAGTTCGAACGTAAATAACCGCATGATCCTTCATCAATGCCGCAGATTGGGAAAAGACTTTGTTCAAGAGTTCATGATATAACGATTGGGACCAAAACCCGTTCTGCCAATCTCCGCCCGATTTAGTCGGGGCATGGGTTCCACCAAGCATCCAAAGTCTCAGCCATTGATCGTAGTGATAACTTGTCACGTTATAATATGGGGGCGATGTAAATAAGAGATCGAACTTTGGTATGTGGTTTGTATGCTGGAGTTTGGCAAATTCCTCTAAGAGTTTTGTGCTGTCGCCCAATAGTATGCGATTATCCTCGACAATGGGTAATCCGTGTTTATATCTCCAGCGAATACGTTGTTCCATAAATTGAATTGGATCAATATCTGGTGGGGACGAATCATGCTCATACCACCAGTTGATAGAATATTCAGGTGCCATAGCTTTGCTTTGGCGCATCTGGTTGGAAAAGGATTTTTCTTTTGCGCCGTGCAGATAGACTAATATGAGTGCCATTAGGGTGGCATCAGATGGATCAGATAGCCATGCTAGGTGCTGTCTGGCCGCTAGAAGATACCGCAACACGCGCTTAGTGTAACAGCTATGAAAAAACGCGGGTAACTCCTTGAGTTCGCTTTCTGAAATAAAGGTAGCATGTTGCCCGATATTTGCGTTACGTGACAGAACGGGTTCCAAGGGAGATGGGTTGAGTTTTGCATGACCGTACAACCAACCAACTTTGTTGATTTCAACACCGTATCCTTTACGTCCAGTCACAGCAGCGGCATATAGGCTTGATGCACGACCGGCAAACGGATCAAGAACTGCTCCGCCCTTTGGACAGAACTGCTCAACTACTTCAAATGCAAACAATAAAGGGAACATGGCATAGTATGGTCCTATGCCTGCCCATCTACCTGTCGCATTGCTTAAACGGTTTTTATTACTATGAAATACTTGTTCCATTGCTAAATTCTTGTCGTTAGTTCGCGCGCCAGTTTTTCAAGAACTTTGCTCCCAATTTTGGATGGCAGAGTTGCTTCGGCATGTGCCATAACAATAGGATCGAGAGCGTTTTTGTATCGCGATGAAATCAATTCATCCATCAACGCCATCGCGTCAGCAAGACGTGGGAATTGGGAGACATCAGCATTATCCCAATCTTTATGATTATCGTGTAAATAAGGGAGCGTGGCAACAATACGCTCGCCTGTCATTGTCTTATAAAGCAATTTCCTGCCGAAATATGTGCCCATCCCGTATGGCTTGTCACTGTCACTATAGTAGATATTGCGTTTGATGTAATCATCAGTCAACAAGGCGGCAGTTTGCTTGGGAAACTTGCCCTGTCCACCTTCATCAGTTTGATCAAGTTGCTCAAAGTGATTGATAAATTCGCCAGTCTTCTCAATCCCCATGAGAATCAAATCCATCCCTGTTGCTCCATACACATCTTTGTTCAAGGCAAAGAGTTCTTTTGAAATGGCTTGACTAATCCAAGCTGGTTGACCGAAAACGGCTAGAGGACCATCTATTAGAATGGCGATGCGCTTAAGAGAAGTGAGCCATTTTTGGGTACGAAGTGTTCGCAGGATATGCACAATCCAAATACGTTCAAGAACTTGTATCACTTCACTGTAGATGCGTTCATTACTCCCACCATAGGGCAACATGCGCTCATGGATCCGAAGTGCATCAGTTGAAAACCATTCGTGCTTTTTTTTGCAGCGGCACGAATAGATTCCAGCTTGAGGTCTATATTCGTTCTGAGCCGATTCATCTAATGGGCAAGCGTCATCGAGCGGACAGTGCTGGACACGCTGATTATCGGGTTTATGGGTAAGTAGGGTTTCATAGGTATCTAGAAGTGTTTCGCCACCTTCTGCCATAGCCTGTGATTGGAGCAAGTCATAGAGTGTTCGACGGAATGAAACTTTGGCATTGATGTCGCCCGCATAGACAACATTACATCCCGGCAGAACATGATCCAGTGCTTCTGTCTCCTGCGTCTTGCGGAACTCCGTTGGCAAAACGGGACGATGTTCATCAAGCTGACGAATGCGGGCAATATTTTGCAGGATACATGCTACAGTGATATACGCGGCTTCTGCACCAGGATAACCATTCAAAATCGAAACCGCTTTGAATGAACCGTCGACGGCAAGAATGTAACTCGGCTGCCACTCGCTAGGAGGCAACTGGCTACGACTTACCGTTACAAGAGGTACTTCCTCGCGTCGTTCGGGTTGGCGTATCTGATACCTTGAGAGTAGGTCACGCACGCGCGGATTTTCTGCGATTCGTCTCACAGCAGAGTGACTCGATTGCTCGTTCTCATATGGCATGAACTATTTGACCTCAAACTTCTTGACTTGAATTGGGATTACAAACAGGTTGCTTAAGGTTTTGACGCGCATGAAGCCACGATCTTGGGCGCGACGAATCGATGGCTCAAAATCCTCAAAATCATAGTACTTGCAAAGCTCTTTGGTTTCATCCGTGTTATTCAAATGACCGATAAACCAGTTTGCCGTATTCTTGAGAATGTTGCGCTGTATACTGCTCACTTCCTGAGTCGCATAGACCATACCAATCCGGTATTTCGCCCCTTCTTTGGCTGTACGAACCCACACATTCTCTAAATCCGTATCAGAGCCAGCAGGTAATAAATTGTGGGCTTCTTCGATGTAGACAAGAATCTCAATGGGATCTTTCCCTTCTCGAAAGAGAGCTTGATTCTGGCGGAAGATATGCCACATGATGCGATCAGCAGAAGACTTATTTATAGCTGGGTCGCCACTAGATTGGTCGATAATCACAAGGCAACCTGCTACAAGGTGTTGATAAATGTCGTCCGCGAAGTCTGTTGTTGTGTTATTGCTGTGCTGTGGACGCACTTGCCCAATCTGCTTCACACCATTGGGGTATTTGAACATTGTGAGCAATTTCTTCAGGTCTTCGTCTGCCCATGTCTCACCAGAACTGCTCTGCTGAACATACCAGGTATCGAAATTCTTGTAGTCATCGGTTGCCATGAAGTCTTCAAGGCTTGCTAATGCCGTTGCGAGTTGTTGCCACGAAGGACTTTCGTCCCCAATAACTTTTGCGGCTGCTTGATGGCTGGTTGCATTATTTTTTGACTGACTGTTGTGTAATGCATCCAGTAACTCCTTCTTGAACAGCCCTTTGCTGTATGCACGGATATTGTCGGGGGGCGTGAAGCCTGCACTCGCTAATAATGCCCGATAGACCAATACCCGGCGCTTATACCGTATGGAAGCTGATTTGTCCTGTGGGTCGGGTTCTGTAAAAGTGACTTGGCGAAAATTCTGTATGTACTTGGCACTATCACTCTCAAGCGCTGAGTCGATGATTTCTTTGCCGATTTGTAGGTTATGGTCTAGGTAGAAATTCAACAACATTAACCTGCGATTGGGATCAAGAGGGTGAGGCGTAATGCCGTAAGTGACAACATCTTCTTGAACGCCACTCGGATGGATCCAGATGTTCTTAATTGCTGAATTGTTATCTTGCACATTCTCATTGGCATATTCACCGTTGGGGTCGAAGACGATTTGCCCAATGCGAAGAGGATTCCCTTCTGACGTTTTTTCGTAAAAGCGCAAATTGAACACGGATTGCAGGATTACTTTTGTGGTGTTCGATTTGCCAGTGCGCGTCATACCAAAGAGAGCAGTCTTCTGGCGTAAGAGGTCACTCGGATTCAGCTTCACCAGCACATTCGAAACACCCTGAAATGAGCGATTGGTAGAAGCGTATCGCACCTCGCCGACATCCACGAAAACATCGGAGAGCTGGTCGGGGCGTGTTAGGTCGCGGTAGTTCACGATCATCTCTAGGGCTTTGGCATTAGGCTTGTAGACCTTCAAGCCTCTATTGGGATAGTAGTTGGAGAGATCACCGCCAAAACGCAGGATAATATCGTCCTCTTGGGCTTCGTCGTGGCGCTTGTCCATGTAGAATGTACCTATCACACGACATTTGACCGCTGCGAAGGATAACAGGTGTGCAGTATTGCTATCCATCGCACCGGTTTCATCCCAATGCTTTGGCTCTCCACTTGTTTTCTGCGCCGTCTCAAAACGAATGCGTTCTGCTTCGGAACTGTTAGGAGTAGATGTTGCATCCATTACGCGCAAGAGGATAATAGAGGTATCTTCTTCCTTGTAATCTATCTCTGCTTGGTTAGGATTGACGCGAGTAGCAATCAAGAAACAAAGGCTTGGGATACCACCAACCTGCATCCGATATGCGTCATGGATCTGCACAGTCGCTGCCTCATAGTTAATGGCGTAAACGTCACCCACGTACTGGTCTTTCTGGATAAGAGCCTGTAGCGTCTCAAGTGTGATTTGCTCTGCCGAACGGGTTTGGTCTTTGCCGAAAGTGCCGAATAGATTCTTCATGCCCATGATCTTCTTCTACTCCATCCCCTTGAGTTTCCTCGATATTCCGGGGGCAGATCGCCACCAGTCAATCGTTTCATCCGTGATGTGCCGATAATCTACCCCGATTGTATGGAAGTGTTTTTCTGCACAGCGAATCTTGCGCCCTTCATTAGCAAATTGGAGTTTTTCAATTTCAGCGCTGCCTTTTGTTTCGCGCACCAACTGCAAATGTAGCTGTTTATCACTATCTTCGTACACAATACCCCAGTCGGGATTGTAGTTGCCGATGATACGGGGTAAGTTGATTTTGAATGCTGGTGGGAATTTGAAGTAGAAGACAACACGCTCATTGTCCTTCAAGCGTTGCAGTACAAAGCGCTCCTCCACATCCGAGTCTTTCTGGACGCGGTTGTAGAGTCCACGCTCACCCGCTTCAATTAGTTCGCGTTGCGGATATGGGCGCGACGGTGGGAATAGGTCTTCCAATGCTGTTTCATGTGCTTCAGGGACTAGCTCAAATTCCAAATGTTCGACGATATGGCTGGCGAGTTCATCACGGACGATCCCGATGAAGATATTCGCAAAACCTTCTGGATTCTTAAGCAGTTTGGCTTGTGTGCTTTCGCTCAATCCCATAAAAATCTGATTGAGTGTCGGGCGTGTAAGGTCTGTTTCACGGGCAGCACGCCCAATAAGGTCGAATACGGGGTAACGCTTTTCAGGCGGAGATTCCGTGCGCTGCACCGGGCGCTGGCCGACTGTTTCGCGCTCAAAAGTGAAGGGAACATTTTGATACAGCGTGATCCCATTCTCCAGCACGACACTAGGCGGATTTGCCCTGCCATTAATGTCCATAATCTTGTGTTTGCGAAGAAATTCAATTCCCGTCTTTTTGCCGATATCGTCTTTACGTAGATATAAAGTGACACGGTGTTCTTCACCGTTAGTATTGGTCACTTCTATGCTCATTTGCACGTCAATGCTGCGAATCGCCAGAAGCGTCAGGGTGATCTTTGTCATGAGGAACGCGCCATGTTCGACCACAATGGTCGCAGTGAGATACGTGGCATTGTTCAATCGTTCCACGCATCGTTCAACCAGTTTCGGCGTATCAATCCGCACATGATAACGAGTACGTTGCGACAACAGTTCCCAGAATGCGGCAAAATCAGGGCTGTAAAAGTGAGTGTCATTGCGAGTGGCGACAGCCTGCTTTGCCTTCGTTGGCAAGGGCGGTGCATCGCTTACGCCGTCTTCCCGATATTCATTCTGGAGGTTGGTGACGTAGCTGCTGTAGCTTTCATTAGCAACGACGGTCAAGATGTTTATCGTCTCATCGAACAGGCGATCACCATCCTGATTGACGCATAGGCGCAGACCACGCCCAATTTCCTGACGCTTTTTCACCTCCGAAAGAGTCTGGTTGAGGGTGCAAATCTGAAAGACGTTCGGATTATCCCAACCCTCTTTGAGCGCAGAATGAGCAAAAATGAAAGCAACTGGCTCATCCAGACCCAGGAGACGTTCCTTGTCACGCATGATGAGTTCAAAGGCTGCTTTCTCAGCCTCACGCTCTTCGTTGTTCCGACTATCCGTATCAATTGCCTCGTCGGTATCGTCTTTCTTGCTGCGTTTTCTGGCGAAGTAGGCTTCCCTCACATCTTTCGGGTCATGATCTTCGTAGTAAACGTAACGCTTCTTCAGACGGTCGAACTCCTCATCGAAGATGCGCCGGATCAGTCCGTCAGGCGCGGTGTAATTCGCCACACGGTCAATGAAGAATAACGACAAGACCTTTACCTCTTGGTCGTAGAGCGTGACTTGCCGTTCCATGTGGCTTTCAATCGTAGCGCGAATTTGTGCCCGGAAGATGGTACTCTTGGTCAAATTCACGCCGAAGTCGTCGTTAAGGTAGAAGCGTTCTCCATTTGTAAATTCGATGAAACCTTCGCCGAAGTTAATATCCCCGACCTCATATCCCCGATGTTCGTCGCGCCCGGTCTTGCGGAAGAGGTTGTCGTGCGCGGTTAGCATGACCTCTTGCTCGCGGGTTTGCCCGCCAACATTCACCCGCGTACGAATTACCGCAGTCAAGTTGGGCTTGATCTCGCGCAAGTCGAAAAACTGCTCATTGAGGTTGCCCTGCTCGGTGACACTATCCACTTCGATCCGTTTGACCAGCCCGCGCCGGAAAGCATCGAACGGAGTTAGGCGGTAGATGAGGTTAGGGCTGGTGCGGTGGGTTGCGCTATAGCGCAAGACAAACAAGGGTCCGAGGGTGCGGATCGCTTCCTGCGCCTTGTCGCTCTCCATATTCTGCGGCTCGTCCAGAATCATGATTGGACGAGCCTCTTGAATATACTGATAGGGCAATCGCTCACCGGGTAGCCTCTCAGAGGGTCTATAGAGGGTGTTCGTTTTCTTGTTGAACCCATCAATAGTCATGACGAGGCAGCTCGGCAGTGTGGATGTGGCGAAATCGCGCAGTTTGCTGAGTTGCGCCCCCTCGTAGGCTATCGGGGCAATGTGCGTCCCATCGTAGAGCTGCGCGAAGTGTGACTTCGTTATGTTGAAGGTCTTTCGAACGCCCTCATAGATGGCAATACTCGGCACGACGATGATGAACTTGCGAAAGCCATATCGGGCAAAGAGTTCATACATCGTCCGCAGATAGACGTAGGTCTTGCCGGTGCCAGTCTCCATTTCAATTGTAAAGTGTGAGCAAGTATGGGAATCGTCCGAAACACCTTCCAACATCATGCCGTTGTCTACTACAAGCTCTGAAAAGAGACTTGCCTGTGGGATTGTATTACGGACTTGCACGGACTGGAAGTTGCTCTCTAGCCACTTCGTATCAAAGCTATCGTATTGAGGCAGGTTGGCGATAATCTCTGCACTCAAAACTTCATCCGTTTTTTGACGCGGAAAACCGTCGAGTAAGTCCACGACAGCATTCACAGCATCCAGTTGGAAATCTTGATTAGGGTCGAATTTGAGCTGAAGTGTCTTTGCCATTTGTCGCCCCTTAGATCACGCGCAGTGTGCAGCGGTCGCGCAGACGGAATTTGCTTTCGTCCGTAAGGGCGCTATCCAGGCAGACGAATACATCGTCGCTGGCGAGTGTCAACTCGTTGAGCGTCGCATCGGCCATTTTTTTGTCGAGACATACAGTCAGCGAATGCGCGTGAAAATCGCTGGTAATCTGCCGGATGGTGTTAGCACTGAAGCCAGAGAGCGTTTCGATTCGGCTATCAAGTGGAAAGCCTTGCAAGAGTATCACTTCTACTAGAAGATCGTCTTCGCGCCAACCGTCTACAAGCGGCACTTCAAAGGCGCTGAATCGTTGCTGTATTTCCCCTGTGCTGTTGCCTATGTAATCCTCCCACGGCTTGTAATTAGATAGGGCGTAGCGGAACACCTTAAAGCCGAGATCATTACCTTCAATCAATAGTTTTTGGTACAGATTAGCGTCAGGTGCAATTTGATTGATGGAGCGTCTTAAACGTTCAATGCTCAGCATAGAGATTGACTCAAACCCTACATCTTCATTAGGTTTTTCTGGCAATTGAACCAAAATGAACTGGCGATTCCCCTCGTCTTCTCGGTTTTTGTCAAAAACGGCGTGGCCCGTGCTACCTGATCCAGCAAAGAAGTCCAGTATTATATCTTCACTGTCTTTGGAGGTTGCTAGTTCAAGGAGCTTTTTGATGAAAGCGATTGGTTTTTTTCCACTTCTAAAATCTGTTGCGCCTTCATGTCGGCAATTGCCAAAACTGTCAGCAAAGTTATAGAAATTTGGAATAGGAGTACTACGTCTAACTTCATCTTGGGAATTCAAAACCTCCACAGGAACACCCTGATAGTATTTCCCTTTGGTTGCACCAATTCGTTTAGGCCCTGTGAAGTATCTATAAGGATATTGATCGTTTCCTATCCCAGACACTTTGTATAGGACACCATATCCATCTTCTTTATAACGACCTATTAGATAATCTCTGAAGAAGCGCCCAGATGAGTTTCCATCAAGAATTTTCCCCGTAGCCCAGATTTCCTTTAAGAGGTCACTCGAAGGCTTTCGTTTGTGAATCACATATTGTTCAGAGGAATATACTTCGACTCGTTTTCCATCAAGTTCAAGCACCTTAGAAGGTGGTGTTATCTCTTCAATTTCCCACGCAAATTTATCAAAAGAATACTCATCATCCTCTTTGTTGAGGAATGCTGACGGAGACTTACCAAACACAAGCACCTGCTCTATCAACTTGTGAAAGTCTGCATCTTCCACCAAAGTTTTATCTGGATATCGAACTTGTATATATAGTGTCACAAGATGATTTTCATCTCCGAATAACTCATTCATCAATAATCTAAGAGCATGACCCTCGTTGTCATCAATACTCACGAAGATCACCCCATCGTCACGCAATAAAGTGCGCGCCAGCAAGAGACGTGAATACATCATGTTCAGCCAGTTGGAGTGAAAACGCCCATCGGCTTTGGTGTTTGTAGTTAAAGGATTAAGTGTCTCGCCTACCTGTCCAGTGCGCCGTAAGTAGTCCTCACGCTTCTCAGCGAAATCGTCGCGGTACACGAAGTCGCTGCCTGTGTTGTACGGCGGGTCGATGTAGATCATCTTCACCCGCCCGGCGTAGCTCTTCTGGAGCAGTTTGAGCGCTTCAAGATTGTCGGCTTCAATGAAGATGTTGCGGGTTGTAGCTTCGTTCACACCCTCGCCCGGAACAGGTACTACTAGAGTTCCCTCGCTGGGCTGGCTGGCGCGGCGGCGGGCTTCGCGCTTGCCAGCCCAGAATAAGCCGAAGTGTTCAGCAGCGGGTTCATTGTCTTCCAGATGTTCGTCCAACGCAGCGCGTAGTACGTCCCAGTTGATTTTGCCATCGGCAAAGACTTCAGGAAGAATCGATTGCAGTTGTTCCAATCGGTCAGCGTCAAAGTTGTAACTCGTCAGGGGGTGCAGTCTTTCTTGGTCCATAAAGGTTTCATTCTCCCAAGAGTGCATCAATATAGGCTTCTTCGGGCGTGGCATTCAGGTTGGAGGCAATCCAGCCTTCCTGCTGTGCGGCTTCGCCCACGTCGCCATAGAAGGTTTCTACGAATTGTTCAAGCCGCCAATTGCCCCGTTGATTCCGCGTCGCAAAGTGACGATACGAATCACAGGAGAATCGTGTGTCACAGTTGCGGCAGATGCGTGTGGCGAAGCGCTCATTCGTCTGCTGCCATTTTGCTTCAAGAATTTCAACATCTGGCGGGGCAAATACACCATCTTCAATTTTGTCCACAATCTCACCAAAACGGCGAATCGTCTCAAGTACGTCAAGCTGATCATATTCTAGCTCGACGAGCGGCTGCCATTGCTCAATGGCGACTTCCAGAATAGCGCGCTCCTCATTTGTGAGTTCATTCACCAGCTTGCCCGATGGGATTGCGTCTCGGATTGCTTCAGGATAGGCAGTGGCGATGATGGCAAGCATGTCTAACGGTTCGCCGCGCAACTTCTGCCACACATAAGCATAGAGGTTAAGCTGCATAGCGTACATATCACTGTGTTCGCGCACGTAGTCGGGGTCATGCGTTTTGATGTCGTACATAATCGTTAGGTCGTCTTCGCGTATTACATCCACCACACCCTCAATTCCGAATGATCGGCCTTTGGGGGTCGTTTGGTTAGGCAGATGAATTGGCACTTCTGTATCGGTAATGCGCTCGGCGATCCCATGCAGTTTGCGCCAATAGAGTAAGACCTGGTTGAGTGCGGCATCACGAACTTCGGGCGAAAGCGAGCCGCCGCCTTCTTGCCTGAGAAGCTCAAAGTTACGATAGAAACAATCACGGATAAATTCTTCCATGTTTTTCATTGAGCATTTTCCCGCTGGCTAATGAGCTGGTTGTGAAGGTCTTCTAGCGTGCGATGCACTAGGCTCCCGAAGAACATTGTTTGAGAGCGAGACGCGACGAAGCCATATTTCTTGAAGACCATGTACTGACGAGCGCACTTGTTATAAAGCAGGTAGTCGCTTGTAAACGAATAGCTACGGGGAAGTGCCTTGTCTTCTTCATGTGCTTCGGGTAGGCTCGCAAGATCAAAATTCGGGATGCGTGTTACATTCGCCAACAGTCCATTGAACTCGGTGTTAATTCGCTGCCCTTGCCCTTTCAAATGCGCCAGCACAAGCAGGTTCTTGGCGCGTGAGAGGGCAACGTAAAACATCCGCATAATGTCAAACTGGCTGCTACGGTGATCTGGTTCGCTGGGGCGGTCGAGCAAAGGGCGTACCAATTGCTCGACAGTCTGCAAGCCCTTGTCATCTTTGCGAAGATTGCCTAATACAACGATAGGAAACTCCAATCCCTTACTTTGATGGATCGTCAAGAAGGGGATACGACCCTTAGGGAATGGATCATCAGCATCCTCATACTCGGATTCACCGCGCCGATAGAGGGCGTAAAGGTACGAAATGAAGAAAAGGCGCACAAAACGTCCGTCCGCCAGCATATTGGCTGGAATGAGTGACAAATACTCATCCATGAACCGTCCCAGATACTGCGTGATCAAGCCAAGATTGCAGATGGGACCTTCGTCTTCACCCGATTCCGCGAGGTCATACATCGCCTTGAAGTGCTTGAAACCAGACAAGCGATAGAACAAATCCAGCACGTTCCAGTCAATCGATGTCGCACGCTTGAGTGCATAATCAAGTGTAAGCAACGGCAATCCGCGCGCTGCTCGACTCTTGAGGGAGTTCTCAAAACTGCGGTTGCTAATCGCACGTTTGCCATGTTCGCTTAGTCCCGGTGCTTCATAGAGGGCACGTTTCATCGTGGCAATATCATAGGGCGCACGCAAATCCCATCGATTCCTTTCTACAGCACGGTAGAAGGCGCGATAGTCATTTTCGGCACGTAGTAAATCCGCCCGACGCTTCTCCACATAAGCCTGCATCTCATTGTCTTGCCTTAGCAGTTCACGTCCTCGCAGATCAATTGTATCAAGCCAGCCAAAGAAATTATCGTAGTCTATGCCAGAGAACGTGCCTTTCGTAGGTTTACCGAAGACTTGCACAAACACACCAAACATATCGACAGCTTCATCTACTTCCAAAAAACGTCCGGCACGCGGGGCATACGCCCGTAAGCCAACCGCCTCCAGTGCTTCGATGGCGCGTTTGACTTGTTCGCTTTTAAGGCTTGGAAAAAGGAAAGCAATTTGATTCGGGTCTTGAACTTTCCCTGTATCAATCAATTGTCTCACAAACCCGGCAATCTGCGGATAAACATCAACGGGTTTCGTAGCAGTGCTGGCAACTATTGAGCGTGTTTTATCCTGGCGCTGGGCAACAATCTTTTTATCCACACGATAGCTAATTCCGCTCTCTTGCCAATTGCATTGTCCTATGAAGTCATTGTAAAACATTACAATCTCTTGGCGAGAGCGGTAATTCGTGATGAGGGGAATCGTATGAGGTCCAACACTCAGATACCGGTGGCAGCGTTCTGGAAATTGAACGAAATTTTCCACTGTTGCGCCCCGGAAACGATAGAGCGCCTGGTCATCGTCACCCACTACGCAAATATTGCCTGAACCTTTCGCCAATTTGAAGAAGAGCATCTCCTGGATGGCATTGGTATCCTGATATTCATCCACAATCACATGCTTGAAGATGTGTTCAGAATGACTATTCTGCTCAAGCAGTTGGTAAGCACGGCTTTGAAGTAGCGAAAAGTCCGTGAACTCTACGCTTGGATTGCTCTTGAGCATCGTGCCATATTTGGCGTATAGCTCGATCATCTCCTGCATCAGTTTGGGGTGTGTATATCTCTTCTTTCGCCCCTCCCATAGTTCAAGCGCACGGGCAGGATCTAAGTGTTCTTCTGCCATACGATTGAACAAGCTGATGCAGTTCGTGACAGCGACATACTTGGACTGACTAGGAGTTTGGCTACTTGGCGTAAACAGATTGTTAATATAAGCTGGAGCCTCTTCTGGTATGACAGCAAGCCCACCGACCAGAGCTTCCCAATTCTTGCCGTTCATTAAATAGAAATATTGAGAGAGTTCATCCAGAAGACGTATTGTGGACTGACGTGTTCTATCCAGTGCGAACTTACGGTCTGCAAGCATTCTCTGACATAGAGAATGGACTGTTCCGATATACATACGCCCGAGGTCATACGAACGATCTGTCTTGTTCGTTACCATCCCCAGCAACGCACGCAAGCCATCACGTAGCTGCAAAGCGGCTTTCTCGGTAAAGGTCGCCAAAAAAATCTCATCAGGCTTTACATCGTGATACACGATGAGGTTTAGGGTACGCCACAGAAGTACGCGCGTTTTGCCAGAACCGGGGCCTGCAGTCAAGTAAAGCGGACCAGCCGTGTGCAAGATCGCTTCTTCTTGCTTACTATTGGGGACAAAGCCCGCCTCTTCCCAAAAGTCATTGATTGAGGGATTAATGGAGTTCACAGGCATCTTCGATTGGAACATAGTTGATAAGATTAATGATATTATAGCCGAAAAGTTACGCCTGTTTCCGCAATTGTCGGACAAGTCAGTAAGTTGTAAGATTCACAGGTGTGCTGTCTTTTTGCAAACAGCATGTTAGTGCTGCGAACGCTCTTGATGCGTTCGGTCGGCACGGTTTGCCGTGCCGACGCGCTGACCAGCACTCCAGTGCTGCGTCAGCGGTGCTGCGCGTGAGCGCGGCACATCAAGCCCTCCGGCGCGTGAGGAGCCAGCGTTTTAGCTGGCGACCACCTCAGCCGGGAATATGCTGCGTAGCCTGCGTTCCCCTGCTGACGCGCCCAACATGTGAGACACTGTTGGCTGAGGTGGTTCGGCGTTGCTTGGCAACGCTAGCGCTGCTGCGAGGCAGCGCCCAACCGTCGGACATCCCATGTGAACAATGCAGAATTGAGGGGCAAAATCTGCTGTTGTATTCTACTAACGCAGAGCCTCATTTCTACAAATCTGACACGATGAGACACGAGGCCGAAAACGATACCGATTTAGTTTCGGTTCCCAGAACATATTATGTTCAAACCAGTTGTTAAGAACCGTGGCGCGTGCGATGTGGTCTTTAACAATCTCGCTGGCAATAAGCACGCCCGCCATTGTCGTCACAAATGGTATGGTTGCAGCCTGATTGGGCACTTGAAGATTGAAACGGGTGTCACCACATTCTGTGATTGCGGGTACTCTATCAAAAGGCATCCCTACAAGTTCTGCAAACCGTTCTATGGGTTGATTTTGAACGTATGCAAGCTGCTCAATATCGGATTGCGAGACCAGAGCACGTTCTAAGGCTAGCAGACGGACTTCATCTAGGCTTTTGCCCCACATACTTGCACGGCGCTTCCACGTAGCTTCAGGATCATACGGATGTTTGCATCCCAAGCACAACCCTGTGCCGGGATACACGCGCAACACGGCGTAGATACTTTCTACAACAGCCGCGTCCAGAATAACTGAAGGCCAATCCTGTTGAATATCCCATCGAGCCTCTGGCGTATCAACGGTTGATACAACAAGTCGAAAATTGCGATCCACAACATCAGCGTATGGCAAAGGCTCTTTTTGTATGTCTACCAAAGGATGACGTTCCTTCAGAAAATCATAGGCTCTATCGGATTTGAGCGTCCTGTTATGACAGTCATCGTAGGTTGATAACATGTATCGGGAAAGGTTGCTCTGCTTATGGCATCCCGGATCAATGAGGGTGATTTCGCCCGCTAATGACTGCAAACATGAAAGCGTATAGAGTGCTGCTGATCCGCCTGCGCCAACACCGGCAATTGCGACATTATCCAAGTGGAGCGTCCCATCTATCACCGGGTGCTGATTTTCGCCTGGATCACGACCGTAGGTTAAAGCACAAAACTCCGTATCATCGAGGAGTTTGATTTGAAGTTGGGCGGTTTGCTGCGGGAAATTGTGCAAGAGCAGGTGTTTGAAAATCTCTGCTGTTGCGAGCGTTGCTGCAATATGCGACCCAAAGGGAAGCTCTGGATTCCAGTCAGCACGAGGGCGTGAAGCATTGATGTATGCTGTCCATGCGTTTGCCTCAACCCTAATATTTGCCGCGTTTATTGTGCTGTCACTAGCACCGATTGATACGGTAACGGTGGGGTTTCGCATTATGCCGTCAAAATTGAACTGCACAGCGTATTTGCTTTCCGGCCCGTTGATAGACTGAACTAGCTGTGACAGGCCATGTCTGAGATCGTTGCCTTGCAACGGCACGGGTTTTTGTACAGGAACGCCAGGAGGAATGTGCATGGCAACCTCAGTGACAGCCGTTTTCATGCGGGCAAGCAAGTTGACCATGAGCGCAATGCAGAGTTGTCCGCCCGCCGCGTGAAGGACATTGGGTGCAATGTAAATATGCACTTTGCTATCTGAGAAGAGAATGTCTCCCCCAGTTCGCGCGATATTGAGTTGGTGCTTTATTGCTTTCTGGAAACGATGGACTTCAGTTTCTGTCTCAATACGTTCCATAATGTGCCTCCTTTTTTTGCCGCTGTGTTTGCTGTGTCGATGGCGGGTGGCATCAGGTCCACAATTTGCGGTTGTAGTATGAACCGCTCTCCTATTTCTTGCGGCGTGAGGGCATCAAAGTCGCCTCGAAACTCATAGACCGCGCAATCAAGTAGCGACTGTACACCTCTACCAAAGTTGGGAAGGACAATTGAAATGAAGCCTTGATGATAGCTTGTGGCGTGTTGGCTGTCGCCCAAAGAGTGAAAGGCTTCTCCCGGATGTGAGTGGATTTGTGCTACCAGCTTTTCGTCTCGTTTTCTCAGAGTACGTAGTAACGCCCGCATTTCTTCAGCCGTTGGGCGCACACAACCACCCTGTGGCTCATGATTGAGTTTGAGAAGGGACGTTACGATTGTTTCCCCCGTCGCACCAACTACACCACCCCAATAGACAAGCCCTTCAGATCGAAAGTCCCCATAGTAACGAAGTGCCGCTACCGTTTCCGCCCATACATCTTGCGAGAGACAGAAGCGGCTTCCTATGCCCGGATACTGTACTGTGCGCCGCGATGTGTTCATGGTGTATTGTCGAAACACTGCTGTGCTTCCAGCAGGAACTTATTCAGGCTTGCAACGAGCGGATTTCGCTCTTTGTGTAGTACATGGTGAAAACCCCATGTACCCTCAAGACAGATGACCGCCGGGTTGTGATTGCGCTTAAACGCATTGTTGCCATCGTCTATCCAAAACTGAAGCCCCTCGTTTTCGTAGTTGTTTGGATCAACGAAACTTTCGCGGGGGCGCTCACGAGGAAACCCCGGCCCATACAGCAACTTGAGTACGTGGATACGCTCAGGGTGCCGTTTATGGCGCATACGAACAAGTAGAATTACTTTGTCTTGCTCCTCACGGGTTGTGAGTTGCCATTCGTGTTTTTGGATAAAGCGCGGCTTGACGGATGCTATTTCGGCAAGTGCCTGCTCATCCCACGCAACAGCTTCCTGTGTTGTATCGCTCATGTGCTGTCCCTCAAATCACTACTGGACGAGGCACAAGCTCAAGTATCGTGCCGTCGTGCCATCCGAACTGTTCAATGTAGTCCTTGATTTTCTTGTTATCATCAAGGGGCTGGTCTTCAAACTCCAATACAAAGTCATTGGGATTTGAACCGGGCGGCAAGCCTTGCAACGCACGGGCTTTCACCACTTGAAGCGGTTGGTTTACGTTGAACCGCTCGTCAATGTCCTCACCTGTAGTGACGACGATCAGTTGGATAAACTTATCGTTCATTTTGGATCCTCTATTTAACCATATCGGCTATTTATCTATATACCATATCGGCTAACGCTTGTCAAGCTTATCACCTGTGGTATAGTAGGAGTAGCCAGAATTGGCTAACCCCAAAAGGAGACGAACCAGTGGGAGGCAAAATCTCAGCAACTATTTATCAACGAGTGGGGCAGCGTATGCAACAGGCACGACAGGGGTCCAGAGGTGGCAAAGGATACACACAGCAAGAAGTCGCATCTTTGCTAGATGTATCTCCAATTACTCTCTCTCGATGGGAGACTGGAACCCGCAACCCTTCATTTGAGGTGTTGGAGCGATTTGGTCAGATTGTTGAAAAACCGCTTTCGTTCTTTTTTGAGGAAGAGCCACAGGAGGATGAATATGCTCAAATGCTACTTCGCATCACAAATCAACTAGACCAAACAGAAAAAGAGGATATTCTTGCTTATGCCCGTTTTCGCTACGAACGGTGGTACAACAACCTCAAAAACGAGGACTGAGTATGTCTCGGCGTCTCAGCATCGTTCAAACTAACGCTCAAATGTGCGCCTCAGCAAATAACTTGCTTGAGGCGCACAATATAACTGAACCGCCGATCAACATCTACCAGATGCTTTATGATGAAGGCGTTCCTGTAGACTTCGTGCCCTTCAAAAGCAATAAGGTGGAGGGAATATATTTGAAGAATGTAACGGGTGTAGGTATTGCGATAAATGCAAATCATCACCCGGTCAAAAAACGATTTACAGGCGCACATGAACTTAAACATCATCGTCACGATGTTCCGAGGCATGGAAATATGCTGTGTTCGACTGATTTTGATAGACAGATCATCGAGCAGCGTGCTAACCGATTTGCAGCCGAGCTTCTTATGCCAATACACCTAATGCAGAGGGTTTGGGAGGAGCTTAACGATACGGGCCTGTTGAGCATCACAACGCTGGGGCGGGCGTTTCATGTCAGCTATGACACCACAGTATACCGACTTCACACGCTCGATTACATTTCTGATGGAGAACGTGACAAACTAAAAACACCGACAGGACGGCAAGAAGATAAACATACGGCAATGGTTCATAGGAACAGCCGGAACGCTGCTCGACTGCGTTTACCTGTGTTAATCGCATTGTTAGGATCATCAGACGGGTTTTCTCATTGCTCACAGTGCAGCGAAATTGTTTTTGACACGACAGTGAACGTTTGTCACAGTTGCGGCAAGCTATGGAAATAACGCCTCTCTATTGGAAACTGACACTTTATTGTGAATGATTTTTGGCGATGCGGAATTGCTACACCAATGGTAGTTGTAAGGTGTACCCCATTGTCAAGACAGCGAAATGACGTTTTTATCAGTGGATTCAACTCCTTTCTTGAAATAGATCGATGCGGGTGTTTGGTAATCAAGCGCCTGATGCAAGCGCCGATGGTTGTAGAAGTCCAGGTAGGCGGACAAGCCGCTGCGCGCCTCACGGGGTGAAGCATAATCCTTCAAATAAACCTCCTCATATTTGACAGTACGCCACAAACGCTCGGTGAAGATATTGTCTAGCGCCCGCCCTTTGCCATCCATGCTGATCTGCACCGGCGTGTCCTGAAACAGCGCGATGTACTGCGGACTGGTGAAGTGACTGCCCTGGTCGCTGTTGCAGATACTCGGCGTGGCAGTCGTCAGCGCTGAGCGCATGGTGTCCAGGACAAAGCCGATCTCCAGCGTCAGGTCAAGCGCCCAGGCGACGACGAAGCGCGAGAACCAGTCCAGCACCGCGAACAGGTACATCCAACCCGAGCGCAAGCGGGTGTAGGTGATGTCCACGCCCCACACGTGGTTGGGCTGCTCAATCGTCAGCCCGCGCAGCAGATACGGGTAGACAGCGTGCTGCTGAGCGCGCTTGCTCAGGTTGGGTCCGGGGTAGATCGCCCGCAGTCCCATGACCTGCATGTGCCGGGCGACTGCCTTGGGGTTGACCTGCTGCCCTTCTGAACGCAGTTGAGCGGTGATCTTGCGGATACCGTAGAATGGACAGTCCGTGTAAATCTCGTCGATCCGTCGCTGAAGCGCCAGCGTGTCGGCAGCCAACGGGCGCGGTTGGTAGTACAGCCCTGACCGATGCACACTTAACAACGCACACTGCACCCCGATGCTCACTTCGCTGTTCTCCCGCTCCACCCGTGCCAACCGTTCACTTCTCGTCAATGAGCTTGCCAGCTTTTTTTTTCAGCCAGCTTAACTGGGTCGTCAAGCGGCCTATCTCAGCGTAGAGTTCGTGTTTCTCTTGCTCATGCGCCGCTTCCTTTGCTGTCCAGTCGTTCTCTTTTGTCCGGCTGAACAAGCCTGCCATCCCTGACAGTGCCTGGTCACGCCACTGGCTCACCAGATTCGGATGCACTCCATGTGCGGCTGCCACCTGGCTGAGGGTCTTGTCTTCACGCAGCACCTCGCGCACCACTTTCGCTTTGAATTCTGGGCTGTAGGTGTTTCTCATAGCGTTTCTCGATCCACTGATTTTCACGCTATTTTACTGTCCGATTTCTGGGGTACATCATATTGTTCGATAGACGCGGATAAATGACAGAAGCGGCACTCACGCGCCGCTCCTGTTTGTCTTACGCTGACTGGATGTCAAAAGGGGATGTCACCACCTTCGCTCTCCGGTTCGTCATTCTCCAGCCGGTCAAGCAGCACCAGCCGGTTCGCATCCACGTCCAAGCTCGCCTGCGGTGAACCATCTTGCGCCATCCATGCGCTCGGACGCAGCCATTCGGTCGTCACCTGCACCAGCGATCCTTTGTGGACGTACTGCGCGGATACATCTGCCAACTTGTTCCAGCAATTGACACGCACCCACAGAGTCTGTTTCTTGCCGCCGCCGTTCTTGCGGTTGACCGCCACACTGAAGCTCGCTACGCGCTGCTCGCCGACGGCCTTCACCTGCGGATCGCTGCCCACGAAACCTGTCACCTGAATGTTGATGCTCGTACCCATGATATTGTCTCCTTCGCGCTGTGCGCTTCTTAGTCCATCGACCCTATGCCGATTTATGACCGGACAACAGCAGGTGCAGACAGGCAGCGTTCACCTGGAAGGCGCTACCCATTTGCGGTGAGGGTGAATTGCGTGCAATTCGCCCGGCACAAGCCCGGAGCAAATGGGTGAAGCGAAATCCGCCTGCGGATTTTGAACGAAGCCACACCTGCTAGGCTGGTCAGCGACAAATCGGCATGGTTTGGGTCAGATGGCAAACGCGAGCAGCAAAAAGGAGAGATACCGGGAAGAAAGCATCACAGGGACAGAGTGAGACGGCGAGAATACAGGTGCATTATCGGCAGTGCGGACACTGGCTTCGGCTGGCAGGTCGGAACGGATCGGTGGGATCAGACGGCAGTGTGCGAGCAATAGGACAAGCAGCGACTGCGGCGGCAGGCGACCAGGAAGCCCTGTGAGGTGACGATGGCTGTGTCGGCGTGGATGGCAGCATGGCACGCGGGTATGGACTTGGCGAATCGCCTGAGGATGACCGGAAAGGAGAACCGGGAGCAGGGACATGTTCATGAACGTTACAGTAAGACCATCAGCGATGTGTGTGCTGCTTCTGACTCAGTGTCGGTCATGCTCGTCGGGGAAGTACGTTCCCTTGAAGTTGAACAGAGTAGGTGCGCTGCTGTAACGTACGCCTTCGTACAATGCGCCCGTTATCCGCCGCAGTCCGTGTTGCAGTTTCTCGCGGATGTAGGATAGGTCGCCGTGCATTAGCAAGTGCAGTGCCGCCTGTGTAAGATAATCGGCAGCCGCCAACAGTTCATAAGCCATACGTCCTTGCCAGCCATGCACACCATTGGCACAGGACACTGATGCTCGCAGGGTATCGGTTGTTTCGTAGGCTTTCAACAGCGCTTTCGCCGTACCCTCAAAATCGTCAGCGCGCGTATCTTTCACCTGTTGAAAAATCAGGAGATAGCTGTAGATGGCGTCAATCGTCGGGATCGTGACCGCATTCTGTCCACAGAAAGTCGCCAGTTTGAGCCATGCCGTCTCATAGTGGGGATGCTGACAAAGCGCCAACGCTGTGTCTGTAATGAAATTCATTGCGTCGTAAACACTGCTGCTTTCACGGTCAGCGCGCAAATCAGTGGCAAGCATAGCGGCGATGGCGGCGTACTGGGTATTGTCGAACAGGCGATTGTAGCGGTTAAGCGCCTGTTCGGTGGTGGTATCAGTGGTGTTCATAATCGAGTTCTCCTACATCTTTTGGTCGAAATTAAAAAGCGCCTCTGTGTGAGAGGCGCTGTCTTACAGCATCCAGCGGGCAAGTGTTCGGAGCGTTCGGGGGTCGGTGGGTGCCGTGTCGATGCGTTCCAGCAGGGTGTGAATGGTCGTCTGCACACGCTCATAGAGTTGGTACTGGTCATCGTTGTAGGACAGCACCCATGTCCCCGACGGGATGAGGGATACTGCCGTGATAGGCGTGCTGCGTCGATACTGTACTGGCAGCGCGAACGGCACATCGCGTTCAGGCATCCAGCCCGTAAACTGCACCAGCGGGAAGAAACGCTCGTCGGCGGGCAGTGTCCAATCCGCGCGTAGGATGCCGTCGGGATGGGTCGCCAGATAAAGGCGTTTGACTGACAACCCGGTATTCATTTTGCCAAAAGGTTGGTGGATGACCTTGACCAGCAAAACGGGTTTCCAATCCAGTTGGCTGCAATCTTCGTTCATGCGGACCTCCTCTTATGGTCGCGCACAGCCACCAATGTGCTGTCTGGTAGTAATTGGGGCTGGAGATCGCTCAACCAGAAACCCTGGCGAAAGCTGTAACCTGTGACCGCTTCAATGCGACATAGTTCGCAGTAGGTGTCCGGGTTATGTAACGCCCCGTTGAGTAAATCGTTCACACTCGCCAATACACAGCAGGCACACGACAGGCGTGTATTGCCCAGCCCATAGGCGGGATGAGCGATACCATCGTGCCGTCGGATGCAGTTCCACACGTCTTGAGTGATCCAGCCGTGAATGGGCAGCCAGTTCAGAGTTAGACGGTTTAAGGTGTGCGCGGTACAGTCCTCACGAACGGTCACAATTTGTTTCTTTGCGCGGGTACTGCTTTCTTCGGCACGCAACCCAAGAGCGCAGATGATGTTTCCGGCAGGGTATGTATGGCGTATCCAGCGGGAAATTGGACCCCGTTTGAGATCGGAGGTGCAGTAGCGGGCTTTGCTGGACGGCCAACAGGGACGGGATGGGTCGGCGTAGTATCGCTGCCAGATGCGGTCAATCAAATCGCCGTGTGTCCAGCGAACGATGTGCAGCGGCACGCCTTTGCGCCGCGCCAGGTCGTGGACATACTCTGTTGTATTGTGCCACTCGGCGCGTCCCAAATCGGCATGAACCATCACCACATCACCCGACCAGCCTTCGGCAGCACGGCGTTCTATAAGATGATGACACATGGCATCGGAGTCCTTGCCGCCGGATATGCTCAAGACGAGTGCAGCACCCTCTCGCAATAGTCTGACAGCATCATGTGTTGGGGGCTTATCCAATGGAAATAAGGGGAGCTGGAAAGACATCGGCTTACTCCTCCTGAAACCATACCCCGCTGAAGCGGCGGATTTCGGTGTTGTCGAGAAAGCGCACCCAGCACGTATGTATACCGATGCTGTAGGGGTGCATGTTGTCACACAGCGGATAAGCGACGATGATGCACTTGCGACGTGGGTCAACGGTGGACAACCCGACGATATGCCCTATCGCGCCGGGCTTCGGCAGCTTCGAGTGATGGAAGTTCTGTCGTTTGTACTTGAGCATGGTTACGCCTCCGCCTGCAAATAGGGCAGCAGTTCGTCCCGGCAGATAGGCAAGCTGCGGACGCTCATGCCATCGGTGCTGATGTAGGACACGAATGAGGTAATCGGCTGGCGATGCAGCAGACGGTAGACATACTGTGCGGCTGCCACGGCCATCCAGTCATTCGTTAAAAGGTCTTGCTCTCGTGCTGCTATCAGTTCCGCACATGACCGCTGCGGTTCAGGCTGCGGCTTGTTTTCGGGTTCAGGTTGGAGCAGCGCCGGGAACAGCAGCCCGGCGTTGGGGAGATAGGCATACTTGCCGCTCTGCCCGTCGATGTACCGCAGCATGGTCTCTTGATCGCCAGTGTTGCCGATGACCACCTGCCCGGCATTAAAATGGTTGCCCGTATCGACCCAGACTGTGCCTTTCGCTTTTGCCAGTTCACGCCGCGCCAGATGGTTGTCCACTGCGCCGACGATGAGACCGCCCCAGCGGTCAAAGTGGCGTTCCGCGCTCACCGGCTGGTCAATGGCAAGGATGTCTAACCCCAGTGCCATATTGAAGCGGCGCATCAGGACATACGCTTTCGGCTGTCCGACATCCGCTTCGACGTACAACTGCCGCCCGACGTTTTTGTGTTCCACTCTATCCGGGTCAATCAGCACAATCTGCGGGGTGTGCAGCCGCGCCTGCTTCATGTCATACACCATCCTGGCAACAGAACGAGCCACCTGCGCCCCGGTCCCACCCAAGCCGACAATCGTGACCGTCTGAATATGGGTGTTCGGGTCGAATACATTCATCCCAGGGGGATTTCCTGCGATCATTTTTCGTCTCCTAGTACCTGTGCCAGTGTCTTCTTGACCGGGAGCAGGTCGGTTTTGGGGTAGGCGCGCGCTTTACGTCCTTCCAGCGCGATCAACATCTGGCGAATATCGGACGGATGGGATTTGCTCTTACCACCCACGCCATGATCGTTGAAGCGTGAACCCAGCAGCACCGCCCAATCTTCTGCCAGTGTCGTGTTTTGGAGCGCGGTATCCGTGACGCGCTGCACCGTCCCCCAGCAGATATTTCCACTGGAAAAGACATTCGGCAGCGGCGCGTGAAACAACGGCGCATCCAGTGTGATCGGGCGCTTCTTCACGGCATAAACGCCATACTGCGGGTTCTTGTCTTCGGCTGTGACGCGGATCAGCAGGAGTCCCGGCAGCGGCACGCGCAGCGCTGTTTCCGACCCATCAATGTAGATGCCAGTTTTCTGCGGTGGGCGGTATTCGACCACTATTTTCTTCACACCTTCCTGTCGCACCAGCAGCGTGTTGTCGGACAGAATACCGGTGTCAAAGCGCACTTTTGCGGACAGCGCCAGCGCTGCCTGTGCCGGATCAATCGGGTATTCACTCACTTTGTCACCGTCGCGTTTATGCAGCATCACCCCGAAGCTGTAAAAGCTCAGGATGAGCGACGGCGCTTCCATCACCGCCTGCGATAACAGGCGGCCACTCCAATCGGATGCGGGGTTCATTTTTGCTTCCTTTCTGTTGGGCAAGAGTTTTGTAGAGATGGTTTACATGGTCAGACAGCGCTTCCAGCAAATGCGGATGGTCTTCCAGCAGCTTCAGTCCGGCGTTCACATCGCGCAACATGCCGCCTGTTTCTTCAATCAATTCAATCGCAAAGGCGAGGTCGTCCTGATCCCAGGTCAGCGGCGGGATTTCCGCCAGCGATTCGTCGTCGTAATCAATCAGGGTATTGCCGGAGCAGGAGAACAGCCACGCCAGCGCCCAGCCGACCTGCTTTAACTGCTCATCGTCCTGCTGCACCAGACTGTCGGCGATGATTCGCCCGGCGGTGTAAGCACATTCCGGGACTTCCACGTTGTAGTGTCCCGGTTCAGGGCGAATACCAAACAGGTCAACCAGCGGCAGCAGATCGGGACGTGCGGCATACAGGTCGGGGTCTGACAATTCAATGCCGCAAGCCGTCAGCGGGATGCCGTAGCCCAGGAATTCGAGATTGTCGAGCGGGATACCCTGCTTGCTGATCTCGCCGCAGATGAGGTTGTCTAACTCACTGTAGGTTGCCCCGGAGCGAATGCGTTCGACTGCCGAGGCATAAATGTCAGGGAAGGCGCTGCGCGTGATACACAGTGCCATGCCCACGCCATCCCCTTCTTCATACACATCGTCGTCCTCACTCGTTTCCCAAAGGGGATCGAGCCAGGTAACGGCGTTGGCGAGCGCCAGCAGGGGATCATCCAGCATCGCCGCTGCCAGCAGTCCAAAGGTGTCCAGTAAATCGTTCATTAGATGCCATACTCCAGAATGGAAAAGGCGGTCAGCGGGATGGGTGCGAGCTTTGCCAACTGCTGCGCTGCCCGGCGGCAGCGCTCCGTGTAGCCGACAATTTCGGTCACAGCTTCGGCGATGGCCTCGCGTGGGATACCGTTTTGTCCGCCCGTAAGCTGCGGGAAAAACTGCCCGTGAGGACGGCGCTCCCTGAGAAGCGCCATCCCCTTGAGTTCGACAGGTGGCAGCCCTGCCAGGCAGTCCCGCAGGCTCTCGACGGTCAAGCCTGCATCGAACATGGTGGTTTATCCTTTGCGTCCGGGCTGCGGCAGGAACTCGACCACCGTTTGTCCTTCCTCGGTGGTCACTTCGCGGATCGTGGCGTTGGCGATTTCAGGATAGGTCGCTTTCAGCACATTACGGACTTCCTCATTGCTCAGTCCGTGCATGGACTCGTCCTCGACGATGCGAACCGCGCCGGTCTTGAAGATACGGGGTTGGGAATTGTTCTGGTCAGACATGATGTTGCGTTCCTTTCAATGAGATATGGATTGGGTTGATTGAATTGAGCGGGTGTTACTCGTCGTCTGCACCGTCCGGGTGATGCCCGTTGGTGCTGAACGTCTTACCGTTGAGCGATGGGCTGCTGGTGAGCAGCAGCGGTTGGACTTCCATGCCGTCGTCCTCCGTTTCGACAGCATCACTTTCAATGTCCTGAATGGTTTCCGCCGCATCCGCAGCGCCGCCGACCTGGACAAAATCTGCCAGCGCGAACAGGCTCATCTCGCGGTCAGACAGATGTTTGAGCTTGCGCTGCACCGCATATACATCGTCGATGCGAATAGGCGAACTACCATCCCACAACTTGCCGTCAATGAGTTTCCCGGCAATCAGCACCGCCTGACGATAGGCTGCTGCGTCGGTCTCACCGCCGATGATCTTGAGGTGGCTGATTTTGACTGCCAGCGTTCCCTTTTTGAGCGGGATGTCGAGGGTCGGTTCTTCTTCCACGACAGGCTGCGATGCGGCTTTCGCCTTCGCTTTTGGCTCCGACTTTGGCGTATTCTTTGACAGTTCAGGAATGACGGGTGGTTCGGCTTCGACAGCGGCGAGCGCGATGTACGCTTCCTTGATGGTGGCGGCAATGTCGCTCACGCCGAGATAGGTAAACTGGCGAATATGTGCCAGGTCGCCGCGCTGGATGAGCAGCGTCCCATTGTGTTCGATACCGTCATCCTCCGGCAGTGTCAGCGTGATGACCGTCGGTGGTGCGGCTTGCTTCGTACTTTTCTTCTTGTCGGACATGGTATGTTTTTCCCTTTCTACATTAGCGATACACGCCGCCGTAAGTAGCAGCGTTGATACCCAGAATGGAACAGAGGTCGGTCAGCCGGAGCGTGCCATGTCGTCCATGACAGCGCCCGCAGCCGATGGTGGGATTCCAGAAGAAGTGTGCGCCCGGTGAGTCACGGGCATGACCACAGGGACACAGCGCCGCCAGCCACGCACTCCGCCGCTGCTCACGCGCCGCATAGTCGCGGTACAGCACAACGGTGATGGCGTGGATCAACTGCCCGTTGAGGTTTCCGCTATCAGTGTGATAGGAGGCTCGTGCAGCAAGTCGTGGCGCTGCTGGAGGTGGCGTTGGGGGAATGAACGGTTGGAAGTCGGACAGGGTGTAGTGACAGTCTGATGCTTCGACCAGGTGACAGAGCGCACCACCGCGTTCCGCTTTGGTATTGACCGTCCCCGGCAGTCGGAGCGACTGAGCAGGCGACAGCCCATCGCCGCCAAAGGTGCTGGCAAGTCCCTGTAAGACCTGTCTTGCCGCGCTCAGATCGGTAGTTGGTTCATCCAGCAGCCAGTAGGCATGATAACCGCCGCCCGATTGCACAATCACCGAAGGAGGCAGCCGAGCGGTACGCAGTTTTGCGAGCGTGGTATCGGTTGGGTCGTCAATGTCGGTGTAGAACGCAGGCAGCGCAACGACTTCCGCCGTACCGCCGCGTTTCCAGCGGGTCAATCCCGGCTTTCGCAACCCTACCGCGAAGTATGCCCCCCAGCCCATCTGGTTCGTGTCCGACAACCGTTGAAGCGTGTCGAGCAGGGCTGTGCGGTTATCCAGTGCGATGTGTCGGGAGGGTGTGGGAGACTGACTATCGGGGTGAATGACGGTCAAGGTGAGGCGGGTGGATGCGTGGAGCGGTGTACAACGTTGAAAGAGGACATCCAGAAATGCCAGCGTATCAGGGTACATGGACGCACCCCCTTAGAACAATGCCAACTGCATCGGCGCAGTTTCGTTGTTCTGCTCGTTTGGACTGTACGTGCGCTGAATGTCCTCTACTTCATCCGGCACTGCCAGCAGGTCAGGCTGGCGCTTGCGCGATTTGGATGTGGCAGGTTTTCTCAATGTTGTACTGACGGCGACGGGGCGCAGTTCAATGCTGTTAGCTGTACCGTTGCCCAATGCCTGCTTCGCCAGATTGATGATGTTGGCAGCGACTTCAGCCTCACAGCCTGCAAACACGAAGCGGTGTTCTTTCAACCAAATTCGCACATGGCGGGTCAGCGTTTCTTGGTATATCGGATACTGATTGAAGTCGTGGTCGCACATGCCCACCACACAGTAAGTGCCATCGTCCGCCTGAACGCCGTTGGTCAGAATGAGCAGCAGTTTCGCCTGCAATTGGGCGCGTTTGCCCTCATCAGCGATGAGGTGAACGCTGTCGAGATAGCTGGTGATCGACTGCCCGAACCACTGTGGTTCATGGTCTGGCAGGACAGTCGCTGCCCCTTTCCGTTCGGGTTGTTCGGTCTCGATTTCAGAAACCACACCACCGAGTCGAATGGCTTCCCGAATGAGCGGATCGTCGTCCAGTGGTGGTTGAAGTTCGACCTGTCTGACCGACGCAGCAGCTTCAGTAGCCAGCGGCTCTTCACCCAGTTCGGTCAATTCGACGTTCCAGTAGGCAGCATCCTCAGTGTCGATGTCACCCTGCGCCTCGGACTTCTTGAACAGGTCCGATGGGTCGAGCAACGCTTCGTCACGCCCAATGGCTTCCAGTAAAGCCTCCTCAAACCCGCCTTCGCCTTCGGTTAGCGCGTCCAGCCCGGTCAGTCCGACATCGCCCGTCAGCAGTTTGGCTGCGCGCTGTTTGCGGCTCATGAGCTGCACCGCTGTCTGTTCCATCGTGCCTTCGCAAAACAGGTAGTACGTTTTGCAGTGGGTGTGGGTCTGGTTCAGACGGTAAGACCGTCCCGCTGCCTGCATCATCGTCCCCAGATTGAACACGATTTCGTAGAAGATGAGCGTGGGGGCGAATACTAAATCCAGCCCGGTCTTTACGAGTTCAGGGTTCGAGATGACGACGTTGGTTCCCTTCGCCACTTCCGCTTCAATCACGGCTTCGCGCCGCTCAGCTTCAACGGTATTTTTGAGGATGAAAGTTTTGGCAGCGGGAACATGCTGGCGGATGAGCGCTTCGATGCGCGGCTGGATGTCGCGGGTTGCGGTCTGACGGATGTAGATGACACACGGACGGTTCTGCTCCAATTCCGAGCGCACCAGGTCGATGAGCGCCTGCTCTTTGGCATACACGCGGTCTTCGCCGTAAGACGGGATGCTGGTGACGACGTGCGGCAGCTTCTCGCCGGTGATGGGATGTTTGAGGTTGTGGATGACTTCGTGCGGACGATGCGCGGCGTTGGGCCAGCCCATCGCCCACTGAAGGTAGGCACCCCTGAACGTTGTGTCACCTTCCCAGCGCCGTCCGATGAGGTAGTCCTTCAACTGCTGGCGCGTGCGGTCATACTGCTCATAGGTATCGGCATCCATCGCCACCGGCAGCGCGATTTCTTCGTACTGCGGCAGCACCTTGCCTAAATCGCCGAGCGAAAAGAAGATGGCGTGATCCAGCACTTCGGCCACCAGCAGCGGTGAGATGCCCGGCGCTTCTTCGAAAGGACGTTCGTAGGTCGAAGTTCCGGTAAACGCACCTGTTTCTTTGTCATACGAGGGGCGTTCTTCGACGACCTGTTCGCGCACCCCCATGTCGGCCACCCAGCGCGACTCGGCGCGCCCACGCTGCTTGCTGTCGTCTGCTACGATGGTTTGAAAGCCCCGTTCGCCGCGTGTCTTACGGCTTAGCCGAGAAGCACCGCCCCAGTTGTAACGCTGGTGAGTGCGGGGATTGAGCGCGTATTCCAGATTGAAGATCGACGATGACCGTCCATTGAACGGTGTGCCGGTCATTGCCAAGACTTTGTGCGCCAGTCCCGCGATGCGGTTGAAGGCTTCGCCGTTGCCGGTATCCCCGTGCGCGCACTCGTGGACTTCATCCCAGATGAGCAGATACACCCGATCCGGGTAGACCCGTTTGAGATACTCATCGATGCGGTAGCGGGGATTCTTCGTCGGATACTTCTGTCCGGGTTTGGGCTGCGAACCTTTGTCGCGGGCTTCCTGCCACAGCGGGGTCTGACAGACCGAACAGGTCCGTTTGCTACCTTTGAGCCAGCTTTCCGACGCAGGCGCTTCGGTCCCCTTCTTCTCCTGCATGACGGTGCAGCCACAGGTCGGACACTTCGGCACGCGCTGTTTGACCAGCCGCTGCTGCGGTTCGTAGCCTTCCGGCACAGGCTGATTGTGCCGCCACAGCGCGACATGCTCATTCCGCCAGACCACGCCGACTTCACGCCCGGCACCGAGTTTGGTCATGTCGCGTTTGATCAGCCCGATTTTGGCGATGCCCGGACCTAAGCGTGTTGATTTCTCCATAAAGGCGCGTACATCTTCGTGGCGATCTAAGCGTTCTACATAAATGTTGCGGCTGATGCTGTGCAGTTCGCGTTTCCACTTCTCAATCAGATGCGGCGGGGCCACGATCAACACCACCTGGTCATCCTGTATCTGATCACGCAGCGTTTCGACTACCCCCGCCGCCATCGCAATCGCGGTGGAGCCACCCATCAGAGTCTTGCCCGTTCCCATCTGACCGACGAGTAAGATGCTGTCCCGGCTCTGGAAACCGCGCGTTACTGCCGCCGCGACATGTTTCTGGGCGGTATACATCGGGTATTTGCCCTTGAGCCGGATGCGATCCAGCCAGCGCCCCATCCCGTTCAGGTCGAAGCTGTACATCGGCTTAAACTTCTGATTGAGATAACCCGTCAGGGAACGCTTGTTAGCAGTGATGAATCCTAGCAGGGCTTCATCGCCGTCCATCTCGACCACCGTGCCATCCTGCGCCAGCAGCGTCAGCGTGGTCGTTGGCTTCAGGCGAATGGTGGTTTTCTTGACCTGCCGTTCCGGGTCGCCCGGTGCGGCTTCGATTTCGACCCGCGCGATCTGCTCGACATGCTGTGTCTTGCCGCGAATAGCGACACGCCCGTAGTCAGAAGTCTCAATCACTGCGCCATTGGCAACCCCGGCTGCCAGCACCAGCGCCATGTGACCGGGACGCGGTGCGACGACGGGTTCGATTTGTTCTGGCGGACGTGGGACTTCCAGCAGTGTCTGAAAGCCGTTGGTCTTCCATGCACCCTGTTCCTGAATGAGCCGCAGACCCTGCTCCTCGTCGATAACGTCGGGCGCGAAGACGAAACGGGTGATATGAGGCGGCGCAGGCAGTTTATACAGCGGTTCAAGTTGGATGGTCAGCAGACGGGGATGAGCTTTGCCCTCCAGGATGCTTTGGTACAGCGCGCCGGGGTTCGGCTGTATGCCTTTGACTGCTGCGATGACCACCTGGTCATATTCCCCTTGATGCTTGCCCGGCAGCGCCCACACATCGACGCTGCTGCTGTTCTTCGCCACGAATGCGGCGGCATCTTCGGTGATGTGCTGGCTGTAGATGCACCACAATGCCAGCCCGCCGTCTTGCAGCCACTTCCAACTGTGTCGCAGATAGGCGAACTCGACGCGCTTGTTCGCTTTGGCGATCTTGTCATGGTCATACGGGGGATTCAGCCAGGCTGCGCCAAAGGCGTTGTTGGAAGCCAGCAGCCGCTCGACATCGCAGCGTACCGCCTGTGTCGGACCAAACCGCTCAATACAGACTTGAGCGCGTTCGCCGTCCAGTTCATTGGCGTAGGGCGTAACGTTCCACGCTTGCGCGGCGACTTCGAGAAATAAGCCGTCTCCGGCAAACGGGTCGAGCAGTTTCACCGCTGGCGTGGCAGGTGTCACCAGCGACAGAATCGCAGGGTGATGATGCGGTTCGATGGGTAAGTAACCCATAATAATCTTGCTCTCGGCTCGTGCCATGAGGATGTTCCTTTCTGGAATCGAAAACAGCCGCCTGCCAGAGGTCTGATAGACGGCTGTGGAATGAACGGAATGAAATTAGGTGGAGGCAGGGAGCGCGATCACACCCTGTTCGATGCCGCCGGTGATGAGCCGTGTCCAAGCATCCACGTCGAGATCGACACTAAGCAGGTCAATCTCGCCAGCAGAACGTGTCTGACGGACGAGCATGGCCGTCTGCCCGACGCGATACAGGTAGCTTGCCCACTCGTCGAACACGGGCACTTTCACCAGTTCGGTGATGTGGTGCTTGAGCTTGGCTACCGCCTGCGCTTCGTCCGTGCGGAAGATGAAGGTCGTGGACTTGCCATCATAGTTAGGATTTAGCAGCAGATCGTGGCAGAGAACGAGCGAGGTGAACTTCGCTTCGGGGATATTCTGCATGAAATCGTGATACATCCCGCTGTTCCCTTCGCCTGCGGTCAGTTCGACAGCAGGCGCGTCCCAGGGGACACAATTGACGATTTCCCCCTTACTGAATTTCGCCCGGATCGCCTCCACTGCCATCCGCGGACCACCCATATTCACGAAGACGCAGATGCCGTCATGGATGGCGTATCCATAGCACCACACATTGCCAGTGATGCTGCCGGTCAACTCACCGACGTAAGACTGTCTGATGGTCGCCAGCGTGCATTTCTGGGGAGAAGCAGCGAGGCGTAAAACCGATAGGGGCTGCTCTTTCGCCCGTATGATAGCGGTCTGCACCTCGTCCAGCGGTTTGCCGTCGGCTGGCAGAGACTGTGACTTGAAGATGCGGATATGCTGTGGTTCTTCAGATTCGTTGGCTGGCTGATCGGCTGCTTCGTCATGGATATCCGAAACAACGGCATCCGGTTGGTGTCCGTTCTCGATAAGCGCCCATTTGAGGTCAGCATCGGTGGGTGGCAGCGCTGCGCCCGGCGGTACAACCAGCCCGCGTGTAATACGGATACCAGGTATCGGTACCAGATCCGTCAGTTCACGCTCGAAGTACCAGCCGGTGCCGATGCTGTCGAAGTCTACATCATAGCTCCAGCCGTGCTGAGCGTTGCGGTTGTACAGCCGCGAGATCGTCCCGCGTGTGCCCGTAGGCACAGCCTTGCCATCCGGCGTTTCCAATTCATGTCGGGCGTACACGGTCTCACCCGCCTGAAACAGACGCGGTGGCACATTGTCCGGTGGCACAGCCACTTTGACCTGCATCCCCAGCATGGCAGCCGCTTCTTCTTCTGAGCAGGGCGCGTCATCTTCAACCTGTGTGGACGGTGCTTCTACTTCGTTGGTCTCGTATGCGGTGATAAGCTGTTTGATCCCGTCCGGCAGTTCCCAACCCACATAATACCAGGCACGGCGCTTGCTGCTGAAGCGCGCCCCGCAGCGTTTGAGTATTTCGCGCTGGGGATAGGTGTCGCCCAACAGCCACCACCAGGGATGTTCCTGCGGACTGCGCTGACTCTTCTCAGCCCGAATACCTTCAACGGCGGCTTCCTTCTCACCAGTGGAAGGTGAAACTGGACGATACCCGGATGGATTGAAACCCGGACCAGAGCGCGACACAGGCTCGGTGTAAGCATTGTCTCGGCTGTTGGGCAGTTCCAGCCACCTGCCATCGCGCCGCACGAATACGGCTGCCCGATGATGTCGGCGCGTCACCGCTTCGGCACGCGACAGTTCGTCAGCAGTCACGTTCAGCAGCAGGTAGCCATGCCGCACCGCCGTGTCACCATCAATCTGGACATAACGGTAAGACGCATGAGACGACGACACATCCCGTGCCTTCGCCCCGTACAATTCCAACAGTGTTTCACAGGCGGCGCTGGTGTAGCCGATCTTGTAGGCGCTCACCATCTGGTTCGTCCCCGGTTGCTTCACCCGCTGTGAGCCATAAGTGTGAACCGCGAGAATATGGTTTTTAGCCATGACGCACTCCCTTTAACTCGAATGTGATGAGGTGCGCCTCTTTCTTGCGGCTCACCATGTACTCATATCCGGCTTTCGTGCCTTTACTGTCGCCGTTCCAGATGAACATGCCTCGCATTGAGTTGTCCACCATCCAGCGGTCACGGGTGTGGTAGCGGTCAAACAGATGTCCGCCTGCTGCGCGGTAGATATCGCGCTCGACCTTGACATAGTTGCCGTGCTGACAACCGCCATTGCGCGGTCTGTTCGTCACGCCGACCACCAGCACTTTCGCCTTCAGCCGACGACACTCCTGCACCACCGCCATATCCACGCCTTTCGGATGGTCGCCGACGACGATGGTATGACCGAGTTGATGAGCGCGGCGCACCACCCGACGGGCATACTCCAGCGCCTCACGGGTGGCGTAGCGTGACCCGGCAATCATGACCTGAAACGGTGACACAGCCTGCGGTGGAACGGTGGGAGCAGCCGTGCTGCCAGCATCGTCCGCCGGTTTCTGTGCTGCTTCCGAACCCTGCATCAACCGTGCCGACTGTGCGAGTTCATCCGCTTGGGTGTTTTGAGCGCGGGGTATCCACGTCAATGTGACCTTGTGCTGTTCCAGCAGCATCTTGAGCTGCTGCCACAGATCAAGATTGGCGACCTGTTCGCCCCGTGCGTTCTTCCAACCGCGTTTGATCCAGTCGGACAGCCATTCGTTCACGCCGCGTACCACGTAGTTGGAGTCGGTGAAAAGCTGCACCGAAGAACCCACCTGTTTGAGCGCTTTCAATGCTTCGACGACGGCGGTCAGTTCCATCGCGTTCACGGTGGTGTCCGCCGCACTGCCCTGTAAGACCCGCTGATGTTCGCTGCACTGTAACATGGCGGCCCAGCCGCCGAGACGAGTTTGTGTCTCACAGCTTCCATCCGTATGAATGACAATCTGATTCATCACAACCTCCGTGTAATTCAATTCGTAATGTGATAAGGCAAAAAAAGAGCCGGTTCATCACCGGCTGCTGCGAACTTCCCCGATAGGCTCGAAGGCAATTCCGTGCTGAAGTGCCACCTTTTCGAGAATCTCGACCAGAAGGTAGCGATGGCAGTGCTTCGTCGTCTCGTGTGTGTCCTTGCAGTAGCAGCACACGATCAGTTCATCACTGTTCAACGCTTCCAGAAACGCTGCCTTGTTCGCGCTGTACCGCTGACGCATCAAATCGGTATACTGCCTGCGATACTCGTCCCAGGTGATTTCATCTCGTTTGGACTGCATCACCATGTTCCACGTCGGCGCAAAGACCGCGCCTAACCCTGTGCCGCTTTTGACCGTCGTGTTCAACACCCGCTGTCCGACATGTCCCTGATAATCAATCCGCGCTGTTCCAACGCGGCAGATGTGCTTTGTTGTATCAGTCATACAATTCACTCCTGACTTAGAAAATACGAAGTGAAAATCGCCCTTACGCGCAGGTTGCCGCCTGGATGCGCCCCGGCAGTGCTTCTCAGCACCGACCACGAGACGTTGACCCTTCCGGTAGGTCAGCCTGTTCCGGCTGCCCCATCCACGACGATCTGCGCTCCGCTCTCCTGCGTGTGGCTCAGCAAAACACATCGCTAACCTCCATTGGAGAAGATGTGTCCCACATCGCAGGTTTGGGGGCGTTTGGCACAGCGGGTCAGAGCGATCATCTCTAGGAGTCCGTCGGGGCACAGTGGCTCCGGGAAAACTTACAGCGCGCCCTTTCGAGCTAACGCGGCCTGGCTAACGGTACATCCGTCTGATCGAGTAACTGCTCATGCGTTTGTTAAGGTGCATTTCTGCACAGGTCTTACCACGCCGGGGACCCCGCCCGACACCCGTAGGGCGACCGGAGTGCGTCTGAGCGCAGCG
>Ga0187894_10000264_pt1 | contig 71006 bp, 67 predicted proteins | sample GBC1701081metaG_FD_136650 | JGI IMG/M metagenome (GOLD analysis project Ga0187894, IMG submission 136650) | White microbial mat communities from a lava cave in the Kipuka Kanohina Cave System on the Island of Hawaii, USA - GBC170108-1 metaG ... | reverse complement strand
GCCGGCGCCGGCGTACGATCACAGCCTGTAAAGGAGACCAACATGAGCATGCCGAAGAAGACCCTGAACGTCGCACTCAAACAGCCTCGCGGGCGTGTATGACGCTCACATCGATTTGCACATCGGTCGGAAGAGATGACCATGTCTCTCATCTGTCCCTTATAGTGGACCGCCCACGGCACGTTCAAACCGCGTGAGCGCCATGGAGAGTTCGAACCGCGCCAGATTATAATCTACGGTGATCTGGCGTTGGACCCGTTGGGCATCGAGGACATCCAACAGGCTGGAGGCGCCTTGGCGGAAGCTCAATTGGGCGATGCGAAGCGCTTCTTGCGCTTGCTTGAGGAGCCCTTCCTCGTAAACGAGGATTTGCTCTTGCGCCGTTTCCGCCTCGCGAGCATGTTGGTTGATGGCACGGGCTAAGTCGTTCCTGGCACGCAGCAGCTCCGCTTCTTCTTTTCGTTGAGTGCCGAGCGCTGTCGCAATGTGCCCTTGCTGCATATACCATATTGGCGTCGGCACAGTCAGGCCCCCAAACACAGCCTCGCGACCTGCTTCCCTGGCATACCCGCCAAACATGGTGACGTTCGGCACACGGCTCTGGCGCTCCTTGGATACGGTAATTTCGGCCTGTTCCACCAGTTTTCCCTGGCGCTTGAGAATGGGATGTTGCGACAGGTCTCGCGCTGCCATTTGCTCCGGGTCCAGGTGATCCCGGAGCGATCGGAAATCTCCATGTACCTTGTACCGCGGTCCCAAGCCCCCTGCCGTCAAGGTGTCCAATCCGACAAGTCTTACACGCACGGCATTCTTGGCCTTCGTCAATTCTTGCTTGGCCTTGAGCACCTCCACCTCCGCCTTCACCGATTCGAATTGAGGACCTTCGCCGGATCGGACGCGCGCTCTGACAATGCGCGCCACGTCCTGAACAGTCTCCAAGTTCTGCTGAAGAAGATCTACCGTCCGTTCTGCCAGCAGCAGTTCGTAGAATAGCCCCTTCACCTCCGCAATAAGATTGAGCTTCGCTACTTCGAGGCCGACCGTCGCACCCTCTAGACCAGCTTCTGCCGCGTCCTTACGGGCCGACCGCATGCCCGGCCATTCCACCGTCTGATGCACCGTCACGCCACGTTCGATCACCCGTATTCCGTTGCTGGGGTCTCGGATCGCGGCATCCGCCGACTGGGCGGTGATCAGGGGGTTGGGATAGGCGCCGGCCTGGATCTGGCCGCCCTGATTCTGTTCGATCACACTGCGGGCGGTTGCGATTGCCGGGTTCCTCTCCAGCGCCAATTCGATGATGCGGTCGAGCTCGAACGTGGGCAGCTGGTCTTTCGCCGCTGCAACAGAAGGCATCAGCGCCCCATTTATCCCCGCTGCCATCACGGTCAGCAATACGACATAATTCCAACGCCGAGCCGACATGTACTGCCTCCTTGGAATCACGATGAGGCTTGTTCGATCGAAATCAAAGACAAAACAGATCGTCGAGGCTGCGCTATCCGTGTATGGTCGGAGGATGCAGCAGTTGGGAGACGAGAAGGGCGGAGGCAGGGATTTCGTTCATCAAGGCATGCGAGCGGCTTGATTCGCAATCTGACACACTCAATCGAGAAACAACGCAATCCCCCAGAGCCTCTTGCGGCATATCGTCCTCGTAATCGGTCGTCTCCACGGCATCACTGAACTCGCAGGGTTCTCCACTCCCAGTATCGCCGGTAGAGCCACACACGATATTGATAGACCACCCGATCTGCGCAACCGGGAATAGGGTGCAGAGAAGCAGCGCAAAGAAGGCGAGAATAGAGGAAAATGAACGGACCGTTGTCACAACACCTTTTAAATACGAGGACGAAGCGATTGTCAATAAGATCGTAGAAACATCTACGCAGCTCTCATGGCAATTGCGCGCAACTATGCCATCCACCGCTATAGTACCCTTCTCTCGGCCTCGGTTACAAGAACAACTCATAGTTCACATTATGCACATGGTGGTCCGTCGGGAAATCGCATAGAAACCAGGCGTTCGTTCCCTGCCCTCGACGCGGCCGCTCCAATCCAAGATCGTGCACCACATCGTCCAGAGCCGAGGAACATATTTCAAACCAACCCCTTTCCCAAACTCTATGGACTGAAGAGAGCACGGTTCAGCACGATATGAACAGCGATACTTGCGGCATAGCCCAACGCGATAGCCCATATCCATTTCAGGTGGGCATAGAACGTATAAATCCCCCGTGCCTGCCCCATGAGGGCCACGCCCGCTGCCGACCCGATAGACAAAAGCGACCCGCCGACACCGGCTGTCAACGTCACCAAAAGCCATTGGCCGAGGCTCATATCCGGGTTCATGCTCAACACAGCGAACATGACGGGAATGTTGTCGATGACCGCTGAAAGCACCCCGATAAGGATATTCGCTGTTGTTGCGCCCAAATCTCCATAGAGAACATCTGAGAGTGCAGCCAGATACCCCAATGCGCCGAGCCCACCGACGCACAGCATAATGCCGTAGAAAAACATCAGCGTATCCCATTCCACACGCTTCATGCTGATGAACACATCGAACGGCTTTACTGCAGGCTTGAACAATGCGCTGAGGGTTGCGGCGTTCTCGCCATCAAGCGCGGGAGGGTCCGTCCACTCGTCCAGCTCCTTGCGCCGAAGAAAATAACCATAGGATTTAAGGACACCCAGCCCGGTCATCATGCCGAGAAACGGGGGTATCTCGAGAAAATGATGCATGAGAACGGTTCCGGCTATGGTGAGAAGAAATAGGACAACAATGAAATAGCCGCCATACTTGACCTGCACGGGCTCCATCGTGGCTGACGGCTTCTCGCGTGAAATCGTCATGGAGATCAGCGCCGCCGGAACAAGCCAATTGATGAGAGAGGGAATGAACAGCGCGAAAAAATCGCCGAACTGCACGACGCCCTTTTGCCAGACCATGAGGGTGGTGATGTCGCCAAAGGGGCTGAACGCACCGCCTGCATTGGCAGCGACCACCACATTGATGCAGGCAGCGGCGATGAATCGTCCGTTCCCTGCCCCCATTGCCATGACCACGGCCCCCATCACCAGCGCTGTCGTCAAGTTATCCGCGATAGGCGATATGAAGAACGCCAGCAGGCCGGTCAACCAGAACACCGAACGGAGGGATAATCCCAATGACACCAGACGTGTCCGCAATGCCTCGAAGATGTTGCGTTCACTGATCGTATTGATGAACGTCATGGCGGAAAGAAGAAACAGCAGCAGTTCGGCATATTCGAGCAGATTATGGCGCAGGATTTCAGCGACAGCGTGGGATTGGTTGTGAGAGACATACGCGATCGCCGTCAGTATCCAGATCGCGCCTGCCGCCACCATGACAGGTTTTGATTTCCGCAGATCAAGATTTTCTTCGACAATAACCAACACATAGGCGGCCAGAAAAATAGCTAGGGCCGCATAGCCTGTCCATTGATCCGTAAAGTTCAACATCCTGTCTCTTTCACAATCACACAGCCCCGTCTCTTCGACCTTTCCTATGCTTCTGCGGACTAAATATCATGGTTTCTAAGGAATTTCGCAACGTTATTCGAACCGATTCAATCGGTTGACGGAGACGATGGCAGGCGCTCGGTTGCTGAGAGGAGAAGTTGGGCTAAGCAGATTCTCTCGAACTTGCGTGAACACTCGATGATTAGAACCGCCGACGCAATGAAGGTATTTCATGAAAACCGCTCATGAACGAGACTAGGATCGGACGCTCATGGCATCCCCTCAAAGATCATGTGCGCGCTTCCTTGTATCGATCATATCTGACTCACCATCAGCATATGATTCCGGGGTTCGATCGATACAATGGATTAGAAAGCGGAGAATGTCGTTGATCTCTCCCTGATGGTTGACGAAGTATTTCGCCCGCGACTTCTCATGTGGTCCCACGCGCACCCCCATGGCAAGCCCTTCGGTAAGCTCAAAGACATCCTCATCTGTTTCGTCATCGCCGATGAAAAAAAGACCGGTCTGGCGGAGGTGGCGCATGAGGGCCAAGACGGCCGGTCCTTTCCCGCCTTCCCCCGGGGGCAAGACATTCACCGATGCTTTTCCAAAGATCAGGCGCGGAGTCGGCACGAGTTGATCGAGCAGGAGGACAAGGGCCATGCGAATTCTGGCCGGTTCATCGGTCCCTCGATAATGCAGAGTGAGGGTATAGCGTTTATTTTCAACTTCTGCCCCATAGTTCTTGAGCGACTGAATGAACTCTGCTCCCAGTCGCTGCATCCATCCCTCACAGATCTTTTCAGCCTGGATCAATGTTGCGGGAGCTGTGAGCGGGCTTTCCAACCCATGGTTCCCGATCAGGTGAGGAACCGCCCCGTCGATCCGCGAGGCCAGATCGCTGAGTGCGCGCCCGGAAACGATGGCGCAGGGGAGACTATTCGCCAACTCCGACAGCCCCTCATAAATGGACTGGGAGAGTTTGACGGTATCCCGATCAGGAGAAATACGCGCCAAAGTCCCGTCGAAGTCAAACGCATAGAGAATTGGACGGCCCGCCAATGCGCGAAGCGCCAGGCGTCCTTCGTCAGAGAACAAGTAGGTCATGCTTGGCCCCCTGTGGTTGTTCGCACATCTCGCACTCCCGTTTGACGGACGATCCGGGCTCGCTGCCGCATGCGGGCCGCATCCATGAGCATGCGTCCGGCCCAGCGGTATACGTTAAACTCTTGCACGATGCCGCGCATGCTGCGCATCCGGGCACGCTGCTCGATCGGCGGCATCGTCAGAGCCAGATGCAAGGCGGCCGCGGACTGATCGATGTTGTACGGATTGATGATCAGCGCCTCGGGTAACTCAGTGGCCGCGCCGGTGAATTGACTGAGGATTAACACGCCTTGCTCGTCGTCCCGCGCTGCCACGAATTCCTTGGCGACGAGATTCATTCCGTCATGCAGGCTGCTGACGATGCAGAGATCAGCGCCTCGGTAATAGGTGGTGACGTCTTGCGGTTCGTGATGTTCGATCCGTAGATAGATGGGTTGGTATCCCTCCCGCCCGAATCGTTGATTGATACGTTCGGCCAATGCAATGACCTGTTGCGTGAGCTGCTGATACTCCTCAATTTTGGCGCGGCTCGGAGCGGCGATTTGGATGAAGGAGAACTCGCCGACCCATTCCGGCTGCAACTCCAGTAGCCGTTCAACGGCGAGGAACCGCTCGAGAATGCCCTTCGTATAATCCAGCCGTTCGACGCCGACACCGACGCGATGCGCGTGGGGGATGCCGTTGATTGCGCGGATGTGGGTCCTGCACTCAGATTCGGACGGCAGTTGTGCCTGCCCTCGAGTGGGCCATGCAATGGAAATCGGATAATGCTTCACCGCGGTGAGTAGGCCCTGATAGGAAATCAAGGAGCTGTCCCAGTCGATCCTCGTTTCGAGAGAACGGTCGACAGTATTGATGAAGTTTCTGCAATGGAATCTCGTGTGAAACCCGAGAATGCTGCTCCCCAAGAGCCCTTCGAGGATCTCTCGATGCCAGGGACAGATGGCATAGCGTTCCGGATCGCTCCAGGGAATGTGCCAAAACGTCACGATCGTCGCGTTCGGCAGATGGTCGCGCACGATCTTGGGTACCAGCGCGAGATGATAGTCCTGCACCAACACAACCGGATTATCGGTCTTGGCCTCCTCGATGATGGCCATCGCAAACCGCTCATTGATCTTCTTGTACCGTTCCCAGTCCGAGGATCGAAAGACGGGACGGACGTGGGCCAGATGACAGAGCGGCCAGAGCCCTTCGTTGGCAAATCCGTAGTAGTAGCCGTCTTCTTCTTCCGGCGACATCCAAATCCTCTTGATCTCATAGGCAGGATTGTCCGGCGGGACACGGACATGGCCGTGTGCATCGACGACCTCCCTGTCAGCCGTGCCGCTGCCATGCGCAATCCACACGCCCGAACAGGCACGCATAATCGGTTCAAGGGCGGTGACGACCCCGCTGGCCGGCACTTGGACTTCGATCTGCTGCCCCTTCCGATTGTGGAGATACGGTTCACGGTTGGAGGCGATCAGCACTTCATCTCCGGCCAAGTGATCGTGCAGGATCTTCTTGAGGGTGGCCGGCGTCCAGCTCATTTGGCTCTCATCGCGCATACGCTTGTCCGATTCAAGTTCCCGAATCATGGCACGTAGATCCTGCGCGACCGGATGGAGGTCCGAATCCTGCTGCTTATTGCCGATCAATGCGGCAAGCCCCTCACCGCGAAGCATCGTTCGAACGCCGGCGACCCACCCTCGCCAACTCAGGTGCGCAACCAGTACCGTCACGAGAGAAATCACCACGCCGATGATCGCAAACAGATAGTAGAGGTACCACTTGGTATCGCTGCTTCGACGTTCAACCCAACTCATGTCATGAACGAGCATGAGGCGTCCCCATACACGGCCGTTCCCCTCGATTCTCACAGCCGCGACGTGGACAGCTCCTTGGCTGAGCCGTATCAGGGCGGTCTGTCCGGTTTCGATGGTGCTGGTGCCGTCGCACGGAATCGAATCGGGATAGGTAAAAGTCTTGTAGGCCAACTTGCCATCCCGGTCGCAGAACCCGATGGCGAAGAGCCGTTCGTCCTGAAGGATTCGATGAAAATAGTTGAGCAGCTTTATCTTGGAATCCGCCACCAGCAGATCGACGAGGGGGCCTTCGACCATACGGCCGATCAGTTCCGACCGGCTTTCAAGATCCCGCACAAACCATTTCAATGTCAGCGTATCGACGAGTGGGATGACCGCATAGGCAAGACCGGCCAACACCAATGCCAGCGGCAACAAGAATCGAAGCGATAAGCGCATAGGTCACCTCTCGTTTACATCGGGCGAAAAATCGCCTATGGTAACGGCATGTATCCTTACGGCCTTATCGGCAATTGTCAAATCTCGTCGCTGATCGGACTGAACGGCGCTGTCGAATGGATGTGTGCCCCACGACCTGACAGTCCGCCCGTCTTCGGACGGCTGCTTGATCCGGACGGGGGGCACTTTTCGATCGCGAGCGCGATCTCTTCCACAGAAATCAAGACCGAACAGCGCTATCTTGCAAACACGAATATCCTGCTCACCACTGTCACACTGCCGAACGGCGACGCTTTCCAGATCACCGATTTCTGCCCACGGTTCGAGCAGTACGGACGCATCTATCGTCCGGCGGCGCTCTTTCGTCTAGTCGAACCGTTGCAAGGCATTCCGGCTATCCGCGCGAGCTGCCGACCGGTGTCGGGCTGGGAAAAGACTCCTATCCATCCCGTACGAGGCAGTAACCACCTGCGCTACGACATCCGTGGCGAATCGCTCCGCCTGCTGACGAACATGCCGCTGACCTACCTCTGCGAAGAGACTCCGGTCGCCCTGACCCAGAAATTCTATTTCGGTCTGACATGGGGCCTCGGCATCGAGGACGACCTCGTCAAAGTCACACACGACTTTCTCGATCAGACAATACGCTATTGGCGCATTTGGGTCAAAAACTGCTCGGTGCCGCTGCTGCATCAACAGGAGGTTATCCGCTCCGCTCTGGCCTTGAAGCTCCACTGCTTCGAAGACACCGGCGCCATACTGGCAGCCCTGACGACGAGCCTTCCGGAGCAACCGGGCGGAGGTCGCAACTGGGACTACCGCTATTGCTGGCTGCGCGACGCCTATTTTGCGCTCACGGCGTTTCATAACCTAGGCCACTTCGAGGAAATGGAAGCCTTCCTCAAATTTCTGCTGAACATTGCGCATACGCACGAACATTCCCGCGACCGCTTACGTCCTGTCTATACATTGAGCCAGAGCCTTCCTCTACCGGAAACCGAGCATCCGAATTGGGCCGGCTATCAAGGCGGTGCACCAGTTCGCAGCCACAACCAAGCGGCGGAGCATGTGCAGAACGATGCCTATGGAGAAATGATTCTGACCTTCACACCGATCTTCTTCGACGAACGGTATAGCGATTTGCGCAGCAAAGATCTCGACACGCTCCTTTCCCATCTGGCGAAGTTATGCGTCCGCAGCATCGGCCAGCCGGACGCCGGTCTTTGGGAGATCCGCAACGGCTGGCAGGAGCATTCCTTTACGAACTTGCTGGCTTGGGCCGGTCTCGAACGATTGGAGCGCATCAGACAAGCCGGGCATCTCGGTTCGATCTCCTTGGACTTGACCGGCGCACGGATCCATGCGGCGGATGCCCTCCTCCGAGGCGTACATGGTAGCGTGCTCCGAAACGGCCCCACAGATTCCAGTGATGACGCCGCCCTTGCCCAACTCCCGATCCTGGGCTACCCAAACCGGGAACTCTGTGAGTCCACCGTGTTGCACATCACTCGAGAACTCGCGCTTCGACATGGGAACGAAGACACCGGATTTTTTTACCGCTACCTGCGAAACGACGACTTCGGAAAACCGGAAGGAGCCTTCGTCATCTGCTCCTTTTGGATCGCCCAGGCGCTCGCCAGGCTGGGACGGACGCCCGAGGCCCGAACCATCCTTGATCGAGTACTCCTCGCTGCCAATCATGTCGGACTGTTCTCCGAGCATTTTACCCCCGCCACGAACATTCAGTGCGGCAATTTCCCTCAAGCCTACTCCCACGTCGGCTTGATTAATGCTGCATTTGCCGTGAGTCCCCCCTGGAGCGATGTGCTCTGACGTGTTCGAGCTGAACGCACCTCGCTATATTAAACTGGTGGCCCTTCTCGGACGCCCGACCCCCGGCTGATCGTTCCTTTGAAGAAAAAGCAGACGCGACATGCTCTCTGATGGATGAGTTTCGTCGATACGCTCCCGAGCGTGAGGCGGTCGATCGCGTCGAGGCCTTTACTGCCCACCACCAAAAGCCCGTCCTGTTTGGGCCCGCGTTTCAAGATCGTCTGCACAACCGCCCCTTGCTCCTTGCGGACTGTGCCCTTGAGCTTCAGCAATGCCAACTGCTGCTTCGCCTCCTTGAGTGCTTTGGCCGAACGCGCTTCCATGTGCTGAATTTCTTCCTGAATGTACCGCTCGGTCCCGGCATGACCGGCTGCGCTAGAAACGGTGCGCGGAGCGCGGCGATATCGACTACATACAGCGCGGTCACCCGCGGCGGCTCGACAAGTGGCAGCGTGGCCATCCAGTTCATCGCCCAGCGTCCATACTTCGATCCATCCGTCGCCACAAGCGCATTCATGTTGCGCGTCCTTTCAATTGAGTTTCCCTCGAAGTCAAACCGACAGACTGAAACCGGCTGCGACATACCTCAGGCGACATTCCTGCGAGGGCTGCGTGTCTGACGAATGCCACCGAATCCTTGAAATCCTCCTCGGACAGCCGAATCATATACTGGCGCGCGATCTGGTACGACTGCACCGTGATATCCATAATCCGCACTTTCGCCCGAACACTTGCTCTTCCCGTTTGAGCGATGAAAAGGCCCTATCGTCTCCCCGATGGTCACCAGGCGCGTGATGCCCAGCAACCCCCGAGACCGTTTCTCTTTTTCACATGACGCCTCTCAACACCAGACAATCTGCTAGCGATCCGCTAGGCATCCCGTGCCGGTTATGCTACAAACCTGCCGAATGATGTTCGGGCTCGTTCGAAAGTCGTTCATATGGCCACGGTACAGCGGTCAACTTCCCTCGCACGATTGACCCTTGCGGGAATCGTGTGCAGCCTGTCTGTATCCGGCTGCCTCTCCCCCATCACGTTGAATCGCGCCGTAACGGCCTACGATGAGGCAGTCACGGATGCCATCTCCAAACAACTGCTCATCAATATCGCCCGCGCCCACAAGCATCAACCAATTCATTTCACCGGCGTTTCGAACATCGCCGCTACGTTCGATTTCCGGGTGAGCGCCGGCGCCACTCCGGCGCTCACGGGGGAGGCCAGTAGAGGGCTCATGCCAATCTTCGGCGGGAGCGTCGCCGAAAACCCTACCTTCAGTATCTCGCCGATTGAAGGGGAAGAGTTTACCAAACGGCTCTTGACCCCCTTTCAGGAATCGAAATTCCTCCACCTCCTTCGGCAAGGGTATGACATCGATCTGTTGCTTCGACTGATGGCGCAGGAACTGCGGACCGCGGAGAATGGTCAGGAGGTCGCCTACCGCAATGCCCCGGCAGACCGAAAAGGATATGAGATGTTCCGCCGGGTGGTCACGCACCTCTCGGCCATTCAGGACCAGAACCAACTCTTTGCCGAACCGCTTACCTATTATCGGACCTGGACCATTCCCGCAGGCTCGGTCACAGGCGAGGGCTTTCACGCGTTACAGAAAGAGTATTTCGTGACCTACAATCAGAAGGAGAACAGCTACACCCTTCGAAAACAAATCGCGGGACAAATTCACATCACCAACTATGACCCTCACACACTTTCGCCCGAGGAGCGCGCCCAGTTGATCGAGGAAACGGAGGAAGGGCAGCTCAGCGATGTGTCCTTCGACATCCGTCCTGGGCATGTCGGAGGGAAATTCCCCATCAAGGGAGTGTTCCGCTTGCGGAGCTTCAATACCATTCTCAACTTTCTCGGCCGATCGCTTGAAGAAGAGCCCGAATACCATGTCGACATAGATCCGCGAACCCCGCCGGTCGTCGAAAATCCTGCTTATACAATGGAACTCCTGCTGTCGGACGGATCTCCTTCGAAAGCCGACCTTTCAATTCAATATCACGGAAAATATTATTCCGTAAACACCACCGGACCGCTGGCACGCTGGAACCGCGAAGCCTTCCAGATGCTGTATCTCTTGTTCCAGATGACTGTCAGCGAAGTGCCTCGCGTCGGCATCCCCAGCATCACGATTGCCAAGTAATCAGGCCTTTGAGTTTCTCTCCACAAAATCTTCAGCGTATGTTGGACGTCATGTGCTGTTTGAGGTGTTGTGATCACGAAGCGGCTGCAGGTCAATTCGGCAGTGTCTTGGTATGGCGATATCGGGAGTTTAGAGGGCTTGAGGGCCCGGTTCAATCCGATTGTGGCTTTGGTGTGGAGGCGCTGATCGTGTTGCAGACATTTGACGAATGGTTGTGGATGGCTTTTGATTCTCCCGCTATTTCGGCCCGAGTACATCACTGAATACTGTTGCCAGCTCTCGAAGCGCCCGGGCGCCGTCGCCGACAAAGGCCGACCCATGCATCGCTGCCAGGGTCTTCGGCTGCAACTCGGCCAGCCGATGGAGGGTCGGCTCCGTGAGCGGCGTGTACGGCATATAGTTGGCCAACGGCCCTTGCTGATACTCCACGAGCACCTGTCGGCACCGGCCCAGCACGTCTGAATGCGTTGCCGGCTCAACATCCCCGTTTTGATGAAAGAGGTCCGAACAGAACAGCGTGCGCTGAGTCTCTTCGAACAACAGCCCCGCTTCCCAGCAGTGCGGCACGTGCGGCGTGTGCAAAAAGCTGAAGCGATACTTGCCTGTATTGAGCACGTCCCCGTCCTTCATCCCCAACGCAGGACGCACCGCCATGCAATCGTCGATGCTCACCAACTTGCCCACTAAACTACACACGGCTGAGGACTTCGGCGCAAGCTGCTGCCACTCACGCAGCGAGCCACATTCATCCGCCTCAAGATGGCTGAAGCCGATCCATTTGACCGTTGCTGGATCCAGCAACGTCGCGACGGCGTCCCGCACCTCGGCAAACATCGTGCGTGGGCCGGTATGAAACAGCAGCGGCTCGTCGTCGCGCACCAGAAACTGATTGAACTGTATATTGAAATCCGGCACGAAAGCGGAAATTCTGAACACGTCCGGCGCGATTTCCGAGACGGTCGTCATGGGGACCTCCAAGTGGGAAAAATAGAAACGGTACGCTACCGCCGGCGCTCCGGTGTGTCAACGAACGGAATCTGCAGAGGATCACCTGATGCCCGCCGCATGCGGGCAAGGTGGTCAGAAAGCTAGCATAATCCAGCACTTCTCTCTGCCTCTGACCCGTCAAAATCCCTACCATCTGCTAAACTTGCCTTAACAGCAGCCTAAGACTCTGTGCAACAAGGGGCATTGCGATGTGGCTTCGTCATGGATCCGGGCTCTTGCTGACAGGGATGCTATGGGGATGTGCGATGGTGAATGGCACCCCACCGCCGAGTTCTGAGCCATTATTTCAGGCCGATGCACCGGACACGGCCATCTTGCAAGTGGTCCATCGAGAACAAGAAACGCGGCTGAGCACCTGTACACAAAACCGATCCTGCGATCAAGTGTATTTTACACGTGCGATGATCGCATTATTCCAGAATGGAGACGCGGCAGCAGCCTTCTTTCAGCAGGCGATTGCCGTCGAGCCGAAAGGTCCATTTGCGGATTCAAGCGCGCGTTGGATTCAGTTTCTTGCCAACCGGACTGTCCACCCCGCTTCCGCCGACGAACCTAATGGCGCGTTAGCAGTGATGAAAGGGCTGGTGCGCACATGGCTGGGGCAGCAGCGCGCGGCAAATATGTCTGTCACATTGCGGTCTGGTGAAACGGTGAAAAACCCTGGTCTAGCCGTACACACTCTCCGGCAACGGATTCGTAGTCGCGATAAACGCATCGCGGAATTGACGGATCAGCTCAGCGCCCTGAAACAGATTGATTCGGACGCCCATAGGAACAGCAAGCTGAGTCTGTCGAAAACTCCATCAAAATAATTGCTGCTCGCCTGTCACTCGTCGAGGCTTGGACGGAGCAGGAAGGGTCCATAGACCATGGCAAACAGCAGATAGGCCCCACTCCAACTGCCTGCCGCCATACCCATTACAAGGCTAGTTGAGAAACCTGTCATCGGCCCGAATACCCTCAGCACGGCACCCACGTTGATCAGCATGTAGATACAGACCGTCAGAGGGCCCGCGTGCCGGGGACGCCCCGTATGGCCTAGGCTGGCACGGGTCATCACCGCCAGAGTCATGGCACCCACCGCGCCGGTTGTAAATGCATGCACCGCATCCTCTGCCGGCAGACCAATCCCGAGAACCGAGCCTCCCAGTATGAGCAGCGACAACGCGAACCACCCATATCCAACGTGCAGAATCAGCACCAACGGCTCACGCCATGTGAGCCAGCCGTACCAGCGTGCCAGACGACCCAGATTGGCCAACCCAGCCGTCACGAACATCCAACCCGTCACCATGGAGTGCGGTTGAACAATCCAGGATACAACGGCCAATCCTACGAGGGCGATCGATAGGCCATCGTAACGGGAAAAGGATGCCGGCCGTTCCGCCCTGCCGGATCCATCCAGAAGTTCGCCGGTAAAGGTGGGGAGTAGACGCCCGCCGATCAATGTCAGCAACATCATGACCATCCCGATCGCCGCGCACTCGGTACGATCTGCCGCCATCCCGCTCAGTGTGAGCACGTGGAACAGGATGTTGGCGCAGGCCAGGAGACTCACCAGCACCCCCATCGGCGCACGATCCCAGCTCTTCGCTACGACAATCTCTCGCCAAACCAGCCCCGCCACCGCGACGAGAAACCCCACGTCGACAATGGCCGACACGAGGGGCGTGAACCACGGCATGGCGATCAGCAGGCGCCCAGCCAGCCACAGGGCAAAGAGCAGCATCAACTCATACCCTCGAATCGGCGGGCGATCGGTCCAGTTGGGAATGGCCGTGAGCAGAAATCCCGTGATTACTGCGGGGAGAAACCCAAAGACCATCTCATGCACATGCCAATCCCGCGCAGAATAGAGAAAAGTCGAGTCACCGACTCCGGCAAGCACCACAATCCAGACAGGGATCGCCACACCGGCAAACAGCGCGGCGCCGAGAAAAAACGGTCTGAACCCGTAGGAAAAGACCGCAACTCCCTGATAGCTGGGGCTCTCGCTCACCTGCTCAGTCATAGATGAGGTCCTCAACGCTCAACACCTGCGAAACGTAACAATGATCGATCACGCCAAGCTACGTGCTGCGGGTGGCCCTGTCAATGGACGGCTGGTCGCACCGGGAAGCTCGAAGCTCATTGTGCGGCGTACGACCTGCCATAAAAACTATGACGGTCAGGGTTCCACCCTCTCGCGATTATCACCATATTCCCGTTCATGTATAATGGGGTGTCTGTATACTCGGTTCTACGTACCTGACATCGCCAGCTACACATCCAGAGAGGAGGAACACCATGAGCACGGCAACGGTGGAAATCCCGACTCACCAGCAAGTCCTTACCTTTGTGAGCAAGCCCCGGAAGATGCTGATCGGCGGCAAGTGGCTCGAAGCCGCGTCGGGCAAAACCTTCCCGACCTATAACCCGGCCACGGGAGAAATTTTGGCCCAAGTAGCCGAAGGCACCAGTACCGATATTGTCAGGGCGGTCACCGCTGCACGGAACGCCTTCGAGAGCGGCCCGTGGCGCAGGCTCACGGCCTCGGAGCGTGGGCGGCTGATCTGGAAACTCGCCGATCTTCTCGAATCTCACCTGGAAGAATTCGCCCAACTGGAGTCGCTCAACAATGGGAAACCGATCGGCGTAGCTCGCGCAGCGGATCTACCGCTGGCCGTAGATCTCTTCCGGTACATGGCGGGGTGGGCAACCAAAATCGAAGGCAACACGATCCCTCTTTCGGTCCCCTACACACCCAGCGCCCGATATCACGCCTACACACTGCGTGAGCCGGTCGGCGTGGTGGCACAGATTATCCCCTGGAATTTTCCCTTGCTCATGGCGGCCTGGAAGCTGGGCCCGGCGTTGGCCGCCGGTTGCACCATCGTCCTGAAGCCTGCCGAGCAGACGCCACTCTCCGCACTGCGACTCGGCGAGCTGATCTGCGAAGCGGGGTTCCCGGACGGGGTGGTCAATATCGTGCCAGGCTACGGGGAAACAGCCGGCGCGGCGTTGGCAGCGCACCCGGACGTGGATAAGGTGGCCTTCACTGGCTCCACCGAAGTGGGAAAACTCATCCTTGGGGCGGCCTCGAGCAATCTCAAAAAAGTGTCGCTGGAGCTCGGAGGGAAGTCGCCCAACATCGTGTGCAACGACGCCGATGTGCAGGCGAGCATCCCCGGGGTATCGAGCGCGATCTTTTTCAACCAAGGCCAGTGTTGCTGCGCAGGCTCCCGGCTCTTTGTCGAGAAAAATATCTTCGACAAGGTGGTGGCAGGTGTGGCTGACGATGCGAAGAAGATCAAGGTCGGACCGGGCATGGATCTCGCCACCCAAATGGGTCCGTTGGTGTCGGATGAACAGCAGCGGCGCGTGCTCGGCTATCTGGAGTCGGGCTTCTCCGAAGGCGCCAAGGCGGTGGTCGGCGGGCGCAAACTGGGCAACAAGGGCTACTTTGTGGAACCAACCGTGCTGGTCAACACCACTCAGAAGATGAAAATCATGCAGGAGGAGATCTTCGGGCCGGTGGTATGCGCCGTGCCCTTTACAGACCTGGACGAAGTGCTCCAAACAGCCAACGACTCTATCTACGGCCTGGCGGCGGCAGTGTGGACCCGCGACGTCGGCAAGGCGCATCGCATCGCGGCCGAGCTGCGCGCAGGGTCGGTGTGGATCAACTGCTACAACATCTTCGACGCCGCGCTGCCCTTCGGCGGCTATAAGCAATCCGGCTGGGGCCGCGAAATGGGCCACGACGCGCTGGAACTGTACACCGAGGTGAAAGCCGTCACCGTGAGGCTGTGAACGATCAAAGGAGAACGACAGAATCGGCGGAAAGAGTAGAGTCTGGCTCCGCAACGTTGGAGTATAAGACCCGAACCCCTATCTGCTATATTTAGCGGGAAACTGCCGAGCGCGGCAATCGTGGGTTTGCGGGATGGGATTACGGGATAAATACGTATGAGCCCCCACCCCTATACAGAAGCAGACTCTAAAGCATCCTCTCTCCGTCTGTTAGTCCTTTCTGAGGTTGACGACTGGGACTTTGGCCGGCAGATAAAAGCCTGCGGACATGAAATTGTAGGCTGGGCTCGCCCTACGTGGAAACGAGGCCCAACGTGTAGCGGCCTATGTTATGCGGTCAAGTCCACGGTGAACGCGATCCTGTGCAAATCCAGACCGGTACGGCCAATCAAATCTAGTTTCGATGCCTGGGGATGGCTCGACAAAGAAAAGATCCCACGAATTCCCTGCCCCAACGTGAACGCTCCAACGTTTATTGACTATGTGAAAGGTTTGCACGTTGATCTAATCGTCGTCTTTTTCTTCCCTCAGATTTTAAAGGCGGACATTCTCCAAACTCCTCGATTGGGAGTCTTCAACTGTCACCCCTCACTGCTCCCTCGTTACGGAGGGCCACATCCGGCATTTTGGATGCTCAAGAACGGGGAATCGATTGCAGGGCTTACCGTGCATGTGATGACGGAAAAGATCGATGCCGGGGCTATTGTCGCCCAGCACAAACTGATAATTGGTGAGAACGAAAATGCGGGACAATTGACGCAGCGACAACACCATGCTGCTGCTGCGCTGTTGACAGGAGCCGTCAATGCCATGGCGCAAGGAACTCTCGACCCCAAGCCACAAAATATTGCGGAACGTAGCTACTTTGGAAAGAAGAAAGCAGCCGACCTCATTCTGGATTGGAACGGGTCTGCGAGACAAATTGCGAATCTGTGGCGCGCGTTACAACCATATGAACCTCTCGCAGCATCTCTCAATGGTACAACCATCAAGATTTACGATGCGCAGCCTCATGAAGGCTCTCCCTCAGGGAGAGCTCCTGGAGAAATCATGGCAAAGCAATCGGGAAGGCTCCTGGTACAGACCGGCAATGGGTATCTTGAAATACGGTCCTATGAAATAGTACCGCTTCACGGTTGGCTCAATCGTCTTCTACAAGCGTTCATGCTGCCGGTCGGCAGTCGTTTTGACAACGTTCCGTCAGCAATGGGGCTAGCATCAAAAGCAGGGTCATGAGCGCGACAGGCAGGGACAGGGCTCACACGTCATGCGAGTTGTGCGCCACTCCGTCATTTCGCGCGAATCATCATGTAGCATGCAGGCTAGATAACTACGACAAGTACGCTTATCCAACAGCCTCTTAGGAGAATGACATGTTCGGTCCAATCACACTCCCCTTCGGAGCCAAAATGCTGTTCAACACCGTCAAACTCAAGCCCGGAGTCACGTTCGATGAAGTTGAATTGGCCGTCGGTGAACTCTGCAGCGTCGTCAAAGGAACCTACGGAGGCGACAAAGGCGGATTTCTCGCCGGACAAGTGTTCAAGTTCTCCGGCTTCGTATCGAACAAGGGATCCCTCTCTGCATCCAGAACCGCCGACGACCATTATGTCATCGTGACCTATTGGCGCTCGTTCGAAGAACACGAACGATCCCATGCAGACGAGGTCTTCACCAACAAGTTCGCCGCACTGGCGGCCATGTGTTCCGACACCAAAGAACTGGGCTACGACATGCTGTGGCAGGGCGCGGCTGGGGGCTAGCCTGACTTCCTTTTCGTGCCCGCCTATCCTCTTACTGTAAAAGAGTGCTTCCTACGATTCCCGAGAGCTGGCATCCTGAGCCCATCGAGGGACAGTTGACCGAGCCTTTCCATCGGCGTAGCATAATTACCTGACGTTCCAGTGACGGTGGCTGCTGTTTCTTCCGCACGCTCCTGTCCGTCATCACGTGCGCTGGATCTCGCACAGTCCCCCTCACTCCTACGCCGGATTCTTTGTCAGAGAGAATCGTTACCCGAATGCGGATCCTTTGGAACGAGGGTCCTCATGGTGACTGTCAGCCGCCAAGTGCTCCTTACCTTGTTGGCGCCGGCCTTTGCGCCGCCCGTCTTCTCTGTACGTGCACGAATCCCTTTCAGACCGGTGAGACTCCGTCCTTTGTGCCGGCTACCGCTATGCCTGCCGGAGGAGTTTGATATTGTCTATCCCAGATCGTAACCAAAGTCATAATAAGCGGAAGGAGGCCGCACCGAAGATCGCAGTGAATGTCCGGAGATGAGAGGAGGATCTGATCATGACTTCTCAGACACCCGTGACTGATCGCATTCTCGGCCAAGTACAACGCACGCATGGGTGCGATCTAGATATGTTGACGAAGAGTCTCTCCGACCTGTCCTGGAGCCAGGTTTTTCTTGAAGTCGATCGGTTGAGCCGGGATGGACAAGTGCAGGTGACGCTCGGCCCCGAAGGTCGCTACATGATCCGTCTGCCAAATCACAACAAGGAACCCGAGACCCGCTACGCCCGGTCCTGATTATTGAAAGACTCGCAGAGAACTGCGACCGACACAGGGCAACTCGTTCTATTCGCGCTCGTTAGAGGATTCGCTTGTCCTCTCTTGGAGAGCGCCTCGACTAACCCTCAATTGTGCGCCTCGATTGAGGACTGCTCATTTCCCCACACACCCAAGGATGCCTTCGGACTACGCACACATTACCGTAAGAACGAGAAATCCGCCGAGGCTTGACCGGGAAGGAAAGCTGGAACTGACCAAAGCCCCACGGTCGCGAGACCGTGGCTGCGGGAATTCCAGAAGGCTTCCGCCCGGTGAAGCCCGATGGGCGCACGGCGCGATGAATAAAGAGCGCCACGTTTGTGCGCGCCGCCGAGACGGTGAGGCGGTCGGAACCGCTCTGGGAGGTATGTGCGCATAGTCCGAAGGCATCTCCCCATCTTTTTCGGTTATAGTTATCCTATGCCATCCCGGCTCAACCGGCGCACTCCCACACCTTCTCGTCGGCGAAAGCGGCGCGGGCGCCGGATAACGCTCGTTTCGATCCGGCGTTTCGTACGTGCACGTTGGCGTATGTCCCGTAGGGTCACGAAGGCCGTGCTCGCTTCGCCGCCGACTGTGCGTACCGTCGTGATTCTGGTGGTTATCCTCATGTGCTGGCTTGGCGTCAACTGGACCTATCACGCATTTAACAAGCCGAGCGAGGTCCTCTTCCCCTTAGATCACTCTCTCAATAAGAGCCCCGCCGAGACGTGGAAACAATACGGATCGCTGTTCCACGAGCATGCGACGGCGGTCATCACCCCGGAGTTGCTGGCTGCGCTAGCGCAGGTCGAAGGAGGGGGGAATCCAGTGGCGCGGACCTACTGGCGGTGGTATCTGTCATGGAATCCCTTGGAGTGGTACCAACCGGCGTCGAGCGCGGTCGGCATGTATCAGATCACCGACGGAACATTCCACGAGGCGACGCGCTACTGTATCCACGACCACGTGGTGGTCGAGGACGGCCCCTGGCACGACCCGCGATCATGCTGGTTCAACAGCCTCTACCAGCGTGTCGTACCAAGCCATGCCATCGAGTTGACTGCGGCTGGGCTCGACCGTCGCGTCACACAAGCGATGGGAACGCGACAGATTGGCCCGGTCACGCTCCAGCAAAAGCAGGATCTGGCTGCCGTCATTCACCTCTGTGGAGCAGGGGCCGGCCATGCCTATGCCGCGCGCGGCTTTCGGCTTGGCCCCCATCAACGATGCGGCGACCACGACGTGCGAACCTACCTCACACGGGTCAATGCGATGAAGCGGCAGTTCGTCCAACTGGCGTCCGGCGGCAAACGAATTCGGGTCGTCAGTCCTCGCTGACCACTATCGCGCTCATGACTGGCATGCGCAGAATGTGCGCTTCCCCTCGACAGCCTGGGTTGGTCTCCCACTGCCCTATCTACGCGTGCGCCGTTTCCCTTTTCAATGCCTATCCAAACAAGGGCGTGAGGAGCTTTCGACTGCGGCCGTCGAGCAAGGCCCTTCTCAGGGCGCACGCTCCGGGAGCAGGAGGACGACCAGGCTGCCCTTCTCCTCCCTCTCCCCCTTATTCGAAGAACTTTCTAACCCCCGCCTTAATCTGATCCAACCCCTGGCGCAAGTCGGTTTCAAGCACATCGGCCTTGGCCTGCACCACCTCGCGCTTAGCCTTGAGCTGGTCCTTGTATAACACCAGCTTGGCAAGCAGCTCCTCCTTCTTTGACTCCAGCGTGCCTTGCTGTTTGGCTTTCTCGTTCTCAAACCGGTCCTTGAGTACCTCATACTCGGCTTCGAGCGTGCTCGTCCGGTCCACAAGATCCTCCCAGACCTTGCCCGATTCGAACGCAGCCCCTTTCAGTTTCTGCTCCGCAATAGCTTCGAACTCGTTCAGAGCCTTGAGAGTCTTCGCCCTCTGCTCCTCGAACGTATCGCGGGCGTCCGCCTTGCCGAGGGCCAATTGCACTTGAAGGTGTTCGAGTTTGGCCTGCACCTCAGCCTTTGCCTGCTCTGCCATCTCCTTCGACTTCTGGACTTCGCCCTGAACCTGTTTGAGCAGATCCCGCAACTGTTGCTTACGCTGCTCCAGCCGCTGCATGGCCTGATCTTTCGTCTGGGTTAATTGCGCCTCCAGTGCAAGGGCTTGATGTTCCAACGCATCCAACTTCTTGTCGAGCGACGCTCTGAATTCCTTAATTCGCGACATGAGATCCTCCTCTGTGTGAGATGGAACCTACAAAAACCGGCTACGTTCTGCCAAGCGCGGCGTTACATCGTAGTTTTCTTCTCTCTTCATGACAGTGCATGCCGTTCGCACCCGATGCGGACATCGACCAAGTGGTTCTCCTATATACAATAATTCCTCCTCACTTGCTCGTTTCTCTTTAACAGGATACCGAAAAACGCCACTCTTCTCACCTGCCCACCCTGCGGTTCCTAACCCGCATTATTCATGACGGTTCGTGGCGAAATCGCTGAATCGCGTCGCGAGACGGCGCACGGAGCTCGGGGGACTGGCTCCGACGTCAGCGGCGGTGACTGTCCCGCTGCGTTGAGACGGGGACAGGCACCATCATGAAAGGCGCCCAGTCCCCAACCGGACGTTGAGGGTCTGACAGGCGAGCCCGCCGGCCGAAGGCTCATCGTAGCAGCGGTCGGCAATTGCATAGAAGTGCTCATGAATAATGCGGGCTAAGACAGCCACTTTGTCCAAGGACGAGCCTGTTCCCATGCAGCGTGCTCATATCGTTCAGACTCTCAACGGACCAAAGAGATTCTCGGAGTCGGAAGCCCTGGAGGGGCTTTTCTGTTCGCCAAGTTCCCACCAAGCCATATATACAGAGAATTGCACCTGTCTCGTGGCATTTCAGGACAGATGCCGCATGGTCATTGCCCCATAATGCTACAAGCAATAATCCGAAGTTTGTCGACCCTCTGCAGCACTTCATGCGAACTCCTCTGCTCTCCATACGTTTGCGTGATCGTCTCCACAAAGAGGGTGATGGCATTTCCCTTGCTCACCTCATTTTTTATATACTTCTTTATGCGAGCCCGACACCCATCCGTCTGCATTCAGCGAGGGAGGTGGCCATGCCGATCCTGAAACGACTCCAGAGTTATCTCGACACGAACAATATTCCCTATGAAATGGTCAGCCATCCGAAGGCCTATACGGCACACGATGTGGCGCAGACGCTGGATGTGGCTGGAGACCTCGTCGCGAAAGTCGTCGTGGTAAAGGCCGATCGATACTTCGTGATGACGGTGCTTCCCTCAACTTGGCGCGTAGATTTGAAACGATTGCGGGATGTATTGGATGCCCGCGACGTGCGCCTGGCAACGGAAGCGGAAATCGCGAATCTGTTCCCTGATTGCCAAGTGGGAACGATGCCGCCGTTCGGGAATCTCTACGGCGTGGAAGTGTATGTGGATCAGCTCCTGACGGAGGACGAGTCCATCGTGTTTGAAGCCGGCACGTATGTCGGGGCGATCAAGCTGCAGTACAAAGACTTTGCCGATCTTGTTCGCCCGAAGGTTGCCGCATTTCATTACGAGCCGTCGAAGATCGAAGACTAGCAGGCTGTGAGAGAATTCTGCCGGCACGTCTGGAACTCGCTTGCTTGCACATCTGGGCGATATGCAAACGCCCCGCGGGATAGCCGCGCGAGACTGCGGGATAGCGAGACGAGACGGAAATCCAATCTGTCCACGTCTCGGCTGTCTCGGATGTCTCGCGCTTCACGTCCCACAGCCTGTGGCGCTGGCGGACTGTCCCAGCATCCCGCTAAAGACGGTGTGCCATGCTCCGACATCCTCACAGTATCTTGAGGTTCTGTGGGACGTTCATGGACATCACGCGATCACTGGACCTCATCGTCAGCTGTGGCTGATTGCGATGCTGGTTCCACTCTCCATGTTTCTGATCGGCATCGGCGTCACGAGCGGACTTATCCAGTAGCTCCCGCAGTGTAATCCACGGCAGGGAGAGAAAGAAGGATTGCCGATGACTTTCAGGAATCGTGAAGAAGCGGGCCGTCAGCTTGCCGCTGCGATGTTGCAGTATCGTAACGACCCTCGGGGTCTCATTCTGGCCCTTCCCAGAGGCGGGGTGACGGTGGGCTACCAACTCAGCCTCGCCCTCCATCTCCCGCTGGACGTGTTTATTACCCGCAAGATCGGTGCGCCGGGCAGCCCCGAGTATGCAATTGGAGCAATGGCCGAAACGGGATCGCGCTATCTGAACTACGAGGCGGTCAACTCCTTTGGTTTATCCCTGTCTGAGCTGGACCGATTAATTCACATCCAAGAGACAGAGATCGCCAGGCGCAAGGACCTGTATCGGCAGGGACGGCAACTCCCGCACCTCACAGGCCGCACCGTGCTCTTGGTTGATGACGGCATCGCCACAGGCGCGACGTTCATGGCCTCGGCGCTTGCCATTTGCAATTTGCATCCTCAACGTCTGGTGGGAGCGATTCCGGTCGGACCCTCATCGACAATCCATGAAGTCCGAGCATATGTAGACGAGTTGGTGGTTCTCATGACGCCGGAGCCGTTCGAGGCCGTGGGGAATTTCTATGTGGACTTCACGCAAATTGAGGATAATGAGGTGATACAGCATCTCAATCTGGCCCAGGAAACAATGCTCAAACGCACGCCCTCCTCACCAGCTTCATAAGTCGCCTTGTCAGCCAAGGAGTGCGAGTCGTGACATGTTCTCATATCCCAAGATCTCCTCAGGCTTGAGAGTTCACGAGACCAAACATATCAACAGGATGAACACGATACCTACGCCACAGCGGGAACCGAGACAGACATCCATCTAAGAGACTATGTGTGAAGTAGCTCGCCGCAAGTCTGCGAAAATGAAGCCGGCAAGAAAGAGTCACCGAGAAGGGTGCACTTCGAGTCAGTCATCACATCGCATTTCCAAGTGACCCCGGTCAGTGCTGTCCGCAGCAGAGCTTGTAGCGCTCCTCCGGGATGTTCTTCATATTGCGAAAGACGGTTTCGCGATCTTCCAGACTGGCCACCTGATCGATGGCGGGATAGAGCGCCCGCTCTTCTTTCCTGTTGTGGGAACCAAGTATGTCCAACAGCGCCTGTTCTTCCTGGTCACTGTCGGGATTCTGCGCCGCCACTTTGCCATGAATGGCCTCGAGCTGCTGCCCGATCTGGCGATGCTCCGCTCGCATCACGACGGTCGGCCCTTCTTCCGACCTGCCGGTTTTCTTTTCCCACAACGGAAACAGGAGGTCCTCTTCCCACACGATGTGGCGCTGCAACCCTAACTTGAATTCTTTGAACGCTTCTTTAGCCTCAGGAAAGTCAGACCGCTTCAACTGCTGAAAGGTCTTGAACAACTCATCCAGCCGGTCATGGTCCTTTTCATAGAACTCGCGAATGGTTTCCTGCTCACTCATGATGCCTCCATCCAACTGACAGGAACATGTGAGTCGCTTAGCTGTGAAGTTTCTGACGAGAGGCGGAGACACTCGTGCTTCTGAGCGGCCCCCCTCCGCAATTACGACGGCGTCCCACACTTCAATTATGGTGATGATGATCATCTAGATCATGATCATGATTGACTCTGACTTTTTTCTTCTCCCCGACGGACTTTGGCTTGAGGGGGGTAAACCGGGCCGCATACGCATCCCGTTCCGGTAACTTGACAAATGCCACGATCACGGTCTCCGGGTTGATCCGAAATTCTCCGCTACCCTTCAACAGATGATGTTCTGATGGTTCCAACTTGACGGTTATTTTACTTCCGGCCTTATCCTGTTGGATATTCGCCTTACCCTCTCCACCATCGGTATTAATCGCTTGACCTGTGTGATCGGTCACATGCAGTACCAACTCTCTATCTTTGGCAACGAGTTCCAAATGATATGGGCCTGCCGCGCGGACTTGCCCGCCATGCGGCGACGGCATCATATCCAATTGTTCGTCAGTATGTGCCCAACCAGGCTGAAAGATAATCAGCGTGGCTGCAAGCACGGCAGCGATAATCGATGCGTTCATTTTTTCTCCCCAAAATACGAATTGGAACAGCGGGAAATCTTTAAAGACATCTTGACCCACATTTTTCATACGCGCTTCAGATGCCATCGCCAACGTTTGGGCGAGGGACGCGGGACCGGAGGGAAGGAGCGAAGATTTCCAGTTAAAAGCACGGCTTTTCCCCCTAGCCTCGCCTCCATAGCCTGACCTATTGGCACGCTTGGCCATGAACCGTCGTGAATAATGCGGGTTAGGACGAGCTTTTATTCCTTCACGATCACGCCGCACGCGATGCGGGGCCCACCCGGCGCATCCTTTGTCGGCGGGTCCGGCAAATACTTATCCTCAAACTCATGGATAATGAAGGAGCTCCCATCTTGATCGAAGAGGGTGTTGAGTCCCTCCGACAGAGTCACCCGACTTGTGACCGTATACAGCGACCCTTTCCGGTCGTCGCTCACGGAGAGATTCTTGAGATCGCCGAGATGGTAGGGATGGTTCCCTAATCCAGGTGTGACGTTCGCCTCCGGATTGATTGCCGCATCCACATTCCCGTCATAGTGTCCCTTGGCCGCCGCGAAGGGCTCGCAGTTACCGACCTCGTGAATGTGGATCGCATGGCGTCCCGGCTTCAACTTGCTTTCCGGCGTGCCTTCGAGCTTCAGCTTGATCTTGACGAGCCCTTCATATCTCTCATAGAGATGCGCTTCTCCCGTAATGCCGGGGCCGGCGATGATCGCCTTCGCGTGGAAGGGCTTTTCGTGCTTCCCCGTGTAATAGGACGAGCAGCCGACAAGCGGCACGAATGCCGAGACCACGATCGCAGTTCCCACAAGTATCCGATTCATGCATCCTCCTTGGTTATTCGAGTTTCCGAAACCATTCTGGCCCAGGCTCATATCTGCGCATCATCTGTCGAGCTGCCATCTTAGCAGATTGCTGAAAAAGTCCGCCAGCAGCCCTTGTTCATTTGGTCTGTTCGATCTGTCTGGTTTGTTTGGTTGCATGAGACTAGCCAGACGGACCAGCCAGACTGGGCATGCCTCAGGCAGGCGGATCGTCGAAACTCCAGCGTGTCAACATAGTTTCTCCGCAGCATGATAGACCTTGTTGCGAACTTCCTTCCTGCACTTCCCTTGCACCCATGGATAGGTTTCCTCATGTGGCGCCGAGCGCCTTGAGCTGTTCCGAAAGGCGAAGATTCTCGCTGTAATCCACCGGGCAATCGATCACGGACGGCTTTCCGCACGAGAGGGCGGCGTTCAGCACTGGGCCCAACTCCGACGGTCCCTCGACACGGTAGCCGACCGCACCAAAACTTCGCGCCATGGCGACGAAGTCCGGGTTACCGAACTCAACACCGGAGGTTCTCCCGAACTTTACCTGCTGTTTCCATCGGATGACCCCATAACCGTCGTCCCGCCAGATCAGCACGACGAGTGGAAGGTGCAACCGCACGGCTGTTTCCAGTTCCTGAACATTCATCAGAAACCCACCGTCCCCGGTCACAGCCACGACGCGCCGCGCAGGAAACAGGAGCTTGGCCGCAACGGCCCCGGGCAGCGCCATCCCCATCGCTGCAAACCCGTTGGAAATGATGCACGTGTTCGGCACCTCGCAGGGAAACATCCGTGCCATCCATAATTTATGCGCTCCCACATCGCAGATGACCAGATCGTCCGGTGCCAGAACCTGTCGCAGATCGCGAACGATCTGCTGAGGTCGCAAGGGCCATCCGGGTGGCTGCGCCCACTCCTCCTCATATGCGGTCTGTACAAGCTGACGGCTCACTTCGGCCCAGGCGAGATCGAATGAAGCAAGATGCTCGCCGATCTGATCGAGCGATAAGACGATATCTCCCAATACGCCGACATCCACAATATAGTGTGAATCCACTTCGGCCGGCGACACATCCACATGCACGATATGCTTGTCGCGGTTCGGGTTCCACAAGCAGGGGGCGTACTCCACAAAATCATAACCCACCGCCACGACAACATCGCTCTGCTCGATCACCACAGCCGGATAATCCCGCATCTGTAATCCGATCGTATAGAGAGACAGTGGGTCGCTGTCTGGAACGACACCCTTGCTCATGAACGTGTGGAGCACCGGCACGTTCGCCTGTCGAGCAAACCGTTGGACCGCCTCGTTCGCCTGTCCCCGAACCACCCCGTTGCCGACCAAGAGGATCGGCCGACGTGCCTGAGCCAAAACCTCGACAGCCCGATTAACCTGGCGCATCAACGGCTCCGGCAAGACCGGCGCCTGCACGCGCAACGGCCCATCCAGATCTCTATCACTCACCGTTTCCGCCGCGATGTCCTCCGGCAGCTCCAGATGAGTCGAACCTGGTTTTTCGGTCTGCGCGACCTTGAAGGCTTTACGCACCGTCTCGGCCATCGTCCGAGGGTGAAATATCTCAGCGTTCCACTTCGTGACCGGCCTGAACATGGACAAGACATCGATGAACTGATGCGATTCTTTGTGTTTCCGATCCAGCGAGGCTTGTCCCGTGATCGCAACCAGCGGGGCACGATCCAGGTAGGCGTCTGCCACTCCGGTGAGCAAATTGGTTGCGCCAGGCCCCAAGGTGGAGAGACAGACCCCGGCCTTTCCCGTCAGTCGGCCATGGACATCGGCCATGAAGGCTGCGCCTTGCTCGTGTCGGACAGCAATGAATTGGATCTGCGAATCCACGAGCGAATTCAAAACGTCCAGCGTCTCTTCCCCGGGCACGCCGAAGATCCACTGCACTCCCTCATTTTCCAAACAACGCAGCAGTAGCTCCGATCCTTTCATGACAAATCCCTCTTCTGGTCTATCCGGTTGATCTGGTTTGTTTGTTCATCTGGTAGATTTGGTTCATCTGGTTAGTTTCCTTCAACCAAGAGACCAGACAACGGTCTTCTTACGTTGGCAGACCTTTTCAGCATCCTGCTAGTACTTGTCGATGATCGCTTTGAGATCGCTGCCGCTAATCACCTCTTGATCGAGCAACCGCTTCGCCGCTTCGAGGAGGGCGGTCTTTCGTTCTGTCAGCAGCCGTTTCACGCGCTCGTATTGCTCATCGATGATACGGCGCACTTCGCAGTCGATCTCGCGGGCAGTCTCCTCCGAGTAGTCTCCTTTCTCCTGAGGCGCCTGGATCTGCATCATGGCGGGCTGGCGTTCACGATCGAGCGTGATGGTCCCCAGCTTGTCGCTCATTCCGTAGGACTTGACCATGCTCTTGGCAATATCTGTCGCCTTGACCAGGTCATTCTGCGCCCCCGTGGAAGCCTCGCCGAAAATCAATTCTTCGGCAATCCGCCCTCCGAGTAAGACGGCAATTTTGTTCTCCAGCTCCGTCTTGGTCATCAGGAAGCGATCCTCCGTCGGGAGTTGAAGGGTATAGCCCAACGCGGCAATCCCGCGAGGAATAATCGAGATCTTCTGTATCGGGTCAGTTCCAGGCAGCGACAGCGCCACCAACGCGTGGCCCACTTCGTGGTGCGCGACTCGTTCCTTCTCCATCTTGTTGAGCACCCGATTCTTCTTTTCCAACCCGGCGACGACTCGTTCCACCGCTTCCTGCAATTCCGAAAGGCCCACCTGCTCCTTATTCCGACGCACGGCCAAAAGTGTTGCTTCGTTGATGATATTGGCGAGGTCGGCGCCAGAAAAACCCGGGGTCATCCCGGCAATCACCTCGAGGTCCGCATCGGGACCCAGGGTCACCTTCTTCGCATGGACGCGCAAGATGGCCAGGCGACCGATCTTATCCGGCCGATCGACCAATACCTGACGATCGAACCGGCCCGCACGCAACAGTGCAGGATCCAGGATTTCAGGCCGATTGGTGGCCGCCATGAGAATGACGGCGATGCGGGGATCGAAGCCGTCCATCTCGACCAGCAACTGATTCAGGGTCTGTTCACGCTCCTCATGCGACACGGGTCCCATCCCACGGGCTTTTCCGAGCGCATCCAGTTCGTCGATGAAAATAATACAGGGCGCTTTGGCCTTCGCCTGCTCGAACAAATCCCGCACGCGGGCCGCCCCAACTCCTACGAACATTTCTACGAACTCGGACCCGCTGATGCTGAAAAAAGTGACCCCGGCTTCTCCGGCCACGGCGCGGGCCAAGAGAGTCTTGCCGGTTCCGGGAGGGCCGACGAGCAAGATGCCTTTCGGAATCTTTCCGCCGAGTCGCGTGAACTTTTCCGGAGTCTTCAGAAACTCGACCACTTCACCCAGTTCTTCCTTCGCCTCTTCCACGCCGGCCACGTCGGCGAAGGTGACTTTCGTGTCCTTCTCGGCATAAATCTTCGCCTTCGACTGCCCCACCGTCATGAACCCGCTTTGGCCCTGCCCGAAACGCCGCATGGCAAAAAACCAAATACCGACGAAGACCAGCGCAGGAACGACCCAGGAGAGGAGATCGCGCATGAAGGTACTTTCAATCACGCCGCTAAACGTGACGTTGTGCGCGTTGAGCTCCTTGACCAAATCGGGATCTTCAACCCGAACGGTCGTAAACAACTTCTGCTCTTTGGATCCTCCTTCCGCTTTCAGCTTCCCACTCACTCTTTGATGGGTGACCGTGACTTCTGCCACTTTACCGGACAGCACGAGTGTCCTGAATTCGCTGTACGGAAGCTCTTCGACTTTCTGCATGGCCACGATGAAATCGTGCACAAGAATGACCGCAAAAATCGCAAGAAAGACATACCAGATCGAAAAGGATATTTTTTTATTCACTGGCATAGCCGGCACCTATGCAGGTTGGATAGGGGCAGAGACTGTCGAATAGCACTACGAATCTGACAACGCGAAGACAGCGTACCACGCCAGGAGCAGACCTTGGCAAGCCCAGTACCGTTCGTCCCTCAATCGAACGGTAAGATCTTTACGAATGTTTTTCAGTGGTTGAACCATAGAAACGAGAAAATGCCACGACTTGCGGGGAGTTTTGCTACAGCGATGCTAAAGAGTACTGTATCGAAATGCGGCAGCGACGACGTCCCTCGCCAGTCATGAAAATCTTGCTGGAAACTGCTTCACCAACGCCGTCGTGAGAGTATCCGCAATGACATAGACATGTTGTCGCATCATCGACCAGGTTTTTTCTAGCTTCGCATACTCCTTTCTCTTGTACTGGTTGATTTGGAGAACATGGTGGGCTCCATGCGCCGCGATCAAGCCCCGAACGGTGCCCTTAGGCAGGTGGTGGGGATTGATTCCGTTGAAGAATACGTCGAGGTCGTCGGCGTTGGATGCCAAGCGGCCAAGGGCAGCATCCTGCTGACTCTTACTCTCCGCGATGGTGGTCTCGGAGTATTCTTTGATCGTGGCATAATGACCGGCCAGCAAGGTAAAGAGCTTTTCAGACCTCGCTTCGCCGTAGAACGGCGTAAACGTGTTCGCAATCTGTTTTGCGTTGGCCAAGACTTGCTTGTCTGCGGCATCCCGCGCCGCTGGATCGTTCGTCGCGTTGTAGAGCACGACGTGCTGAATTAAAAAAATGTGCCCGAGCCAGAGATCGCGAAAATCCTTCTGCATGTCCACCGCACGGATTAGATTCGCATCCTCGACTGCCCGTGATTCGTAGTCACCCCCCACCAGGCCAACGAGCGCGACCAGGAACACTGCCATACACTGCTGTATCTTGCTCATACATCTCTCCTTCGATTCTTCTGGTTCTCGCTCATGGCTGACATCTGAGTGCTTCGTTGCTTCCCTTAACCTTCACGAAGAGTTGGCGGCTTTCTCCACCATGTGGAAGAGAGAGTCATTGGGAAGCCAGCCTACAATCACCCAGGACCCACCGCAATGGTACATTAATATCCGCAATAACTGTACCTGGGGCATACACGATGTGCTTGTGTACATTTTATCGAATGGTGTGGAGGTTAGCCCACCGGAAAAACAAGGAGAGCTGAGTGATTCTGTCGGATTCGGCAGGCTTAGACAGCACAGAAGCTCGCTATTACCCATGCAAGGAAACACAATGAGCTGTTCTGTCTAATTTCCCGGACAGAAATTTCATTGAAACGGAGCATCCCAGGTAGATAGCAAAACTAAGGGGGAGTCGCGACTCGGTAGACACAGGGTTATCCATAAATAGAGCGTGGGGGAACCCTGAGCCTTGTGCTGATAATGGCCCCGCCTTCATACTAGCAGCCTGTCCGACATTGGCCCTTTCTTATTCATGGTGTTCGATCCTCATGCAGAACAGCTGCCGCATCGCTGAATGCACTGGTCGAGTCCGGAAATATGTTCATGCGTTTGGTTATGTCCTCATCGCCACACTCATCGGTGCTTCATTTCTGCACACTGCAACGGCGGCAAAGAATGACGCCCACAGCCCGGTTGATGACATTGCCTCGCTCGCCAACAGCGCCCCCATGCTGACGGTGGCCGAAGGCCCCTTTATCATGGGCACCGCCCGCACAAGTTACGAACCGTTCAGCTTCGATCTTCAGTACGACGACACAGAGCAGCCGCAACGTCGCGTCTGGCTCAATCAGTATGAAATCGATCGGGATGAAGTGAGTCTGGGAGAGTATTTGCTGTGGCTGCGGCAGCAACAACGTCATCTCCCCGAGGAAGTGCGAAAATTGATCGATCATCTCACGACTATCCATGCCATGCCACCCGAGACATTGGCACGTTGGCCAGCACTCTACGTCACCTGGTCCGAGGCTTCGGACTTTTGCCGCGCACGCGATAAGCGGCTCCCGACGGAAGCCGAGTGGGAAAAAGCCGCCCGCGGGAACAGCGGTAATCTGTTTCCTTGGGGGGCTCTACCTCCCACATCTGCGCTCGCGATGTTCGGGCAGTATCACGTTCACGAGATTCCCATCGTCGCGCCCGTTGACAGTGGGGAGGAGGGACGAAGCCCCTATGGCCTGCATCACATGGCGGGGAACGCTGCCGAGTGGGTCGATGATTGGTTTGGGATCGACTACTATGCGACCATGCCGGACCGCAACCCCCACGGTCCTGCCGACGGCCGATATAAGGTGGTGCGCGGAGGATCGTGGAAGAGTGCGCCGGCTTTGTTGCGAACGGCCACGAGAAGCGGGGCATCACCGGATCGGCGCGCCGCGACCATCGGGTTTCGCTGCGCGCGGTCCGCGCGATAGTGGAAGATGACTGTAGTCTATGAGGACTTAAATGATCTGGACTTGCCTACTGATCGCGATTCTGATGAGCCTTGACATGACGAGCCAGGCCCCCCTTGCCGCTGCGTCGGAGAACGAAGAACGCGCATGGAAAGTCTATACGAACGCCCGCTTTGGCTTCTCCGTCCGTTATCCCGAAAGCTGGCGTCTTGGAAATCCGCTTCCGGACGGGGTCGGCGTGACGCTCTATCCTTCTATCGACAACAGCCTCGTCGCATTATCCGGCCACATGAATTTCTTGGAGGGCGCGAGCCAGGATAGACGGCAGACGCTCGATGAATTTACCGCGGCCCATCGTCGCATTATCACGGACCTCTACGGCAAGAAAACAATCACAGTGAAGTGGCGGCAGGATCAAGAGATGTCGCTGGCCGGATTCCCTGCGAAACACATGACATTCACGTATTCGGATAGCAAACAGGGCGACATCATCGAACACCACATTTTTTCACTGGGCCGCAACGAAGGTCGCGGGATACGAATCAAAGTGCCGCTCTCGGCAGAGGAACGAGTGATGCCGACAATCACAAGAATGCTGGCGACCTATCAACCTGGACGAGATCAGAACGCGGTCAGCCCTATCGTGCCAAAGCCCGATTCTCCACAGACTGCGCCGCACTCATGATCTCAAACCGTCACTATACGTCCCCAAACAACCATGGCAAGGCGCAGACCCATCATGGTCGTCTTTTTCACTGATGTCGTTCCCCCGCATCTTCCGTCGCTAATGTTGTGTCTCCGCGGTTGGATTGCCCAAATCCAATCGTCGTGGGAGTTCGAATAAGAACGGAGATTGCTCGGTGAAGATCACATGGCGAAACTCTTCTGACCACTTATCCTGCTTGCTCACCGTCTTCACCGGAAACCGCTGGACCTTGGTCACCCATTGATAGTATTGCCGAGTCTCCCCATTCTCTGCGACGGTAACTTCGAACAGTTCGGTGGGATAGCCGTTCAGCGTCTCATCACCGACGAATTCGCGCGAGAGTTCCCCTTCCATCGTTTCCCTCACTGCCAACTGATGATCTCTCGCGATCGGCACCTCGAGATACTGCCGCCGCTTGGACAAAATGAGCCAGGAGCTGTGGCGATCCATCCGCACAATGATGATGCTGGCACCCCCTTGCGGTTGGGCGAACTCGAATCGCCAGCGATCGTCCTTAGCATTGACATGAGCCGTCACCACGGACTTCCCATTCTTCACAATTCTCTCAGCGGAAAAATCGAGCGCCATCGCGTTGTGCGTCAGACCACCTACGGGAATCGACGCCAGCCAGATCAACAGCCATCGAATAAATGTACGCCGCCTGCGCATTTCCATGGACGGGTTCTACCGCATCGCTCACGTATACTTCAAGGCGCGTCTCTTTCCTCACTGGAAAAACGAACGGGGGAATCCGGACTTCACTCGCTCGGACTCCCCCGCACGGTTTCCTTGTATCCGATTCGGGCTAGTTGGACTTCATGGCCACCGGTATAGACTGCACTGGGATATGCTCCATAGCTTGCTGTAAGGTTGCGCCTACTTCACCTTGGAGAAATCGGCGACGATTCTCGCTTCATTTCCATCCTGAAGATTCACGATGAACACGGACGCCGCAACAGGATCAAACTTTTCATAAGCGAACACTGCGGTAAAGCGTGACCGGTAGGTCGGACCGCTTCCTTCGTTCTTTCGGCCACGCTCGGCTTTTCCAATGTCGATGGGCTTGATCCTCTTGGAGCCCTGTTGCAGCTCGATCAAGGCGCCCTCGGCGAAGTATTCGTCATCGCCACACAGCTGAACTTCAATTTCCATATTGGGCATGTCCACGACTTTCTTGATGAACTCATCGGGCATGCGCACATCCATCTTCCGCTTCTTGGACTCTGCCGCTTCCTGTCTGCCAAAGGCTTCAAGTCGATAGCGCTTCGTCCTGAGGATGGCACTGGCTCCACAAGGATCTTTCTCCGGGTCGGCTCCCACGCGCGTAACCAGAGAAGCTTGCTGAAGGACCTTCTTGACGTCCTCCGGAGTGTTGGCCTTCTCCATCGGCGCCCGCCCGGCTTCCAAAATCCTCTGCGCCTCTTCCACAGATAGATTCACATCGATCGCCAAGGCCGGCTGGAGACCAAGGATTGTCAACAGGCCAGTGATCGCACAGAAGGCAATCCCACTATCTCGCGCCACTGATGTGAGGCATCGCACCCTCATGGCTCCCTCGTACACAGAACAGCAAATGATGGGGCGGCATTGTAAGGAAACCCCTATCCCATTGCAATCAGACTGAGAAGCGGGCCCAGTTAGGATAGGGCTTCTTGGCATAGACTTCGTCGAGATCCACCGGCACGTTCACACCGGCTTGTGTAAGCAGCGGGGCAACTATGCGCAGCGGCAGGCCGATCACGGTCGGGAAATCTCCGCCAATGGAATCGACCAGCTCGCCGCCCTCTCCTTGAATCGAGTACGCACCGGCCTTGCCGAGACTTTCTCCCGTCGCAAGGTAACCTTCATGCGCTTGTTCATCGAACGGCTTCATCCGAACGACGGCCGTAGACAGGGCAACAACGTCTACCCCACGAGCGAGACAGACGAGCGAGACCGCCGTGTGTACGTGATGATCACGACCCGCTAAGCGACAGAGCATCGCACGGGCCTCCGCCAGATCGGACGGCTTTCCGAGCATGTCATGGTCCAACTCAATGACCGTATCGCTTCCCAGCACGATCGCCTCCGACTCGTGCCTCGCAACCGACTGCGCTTTGCCCTGTGCGAAGGACTGCACCTGCTCGATCACAGTCCGATCCGGAATCAGCCGCTCCTCAAAAGATGGACGTTTGATGTCGAATGGAATACCCAGCAAGGCGAGTAATTCGCGACGTCGCGGAGAGGTTGAAGCCAGAATGAGTGACATCTAGCAGACTGTGGGAAAACTATTTTGGCACTCCAGCGCTTCACGGGTCCGCAAGTCCGTGACAGCAGTAGAGTACACTGCAGGATGCTCAAAAAGGCTGTCCAGCAAGGCCGCAGCGAGCGAGGAGGCGAGGCGTGCGCTTCGGTACGTTGAGCCTCTGAGCGATGCGAGAACGAAGCTGGCGGACTTTTTCAGCATCCTGTTACAAGGTCGGAGAGGGTTCAGCGGAGACCAAGGGTTCGAGCGGCATCTGATCGAAATCCTCGGCGAGACTCGCGCAGTGCATCCGAAAATTAGCGAGCACCTGTTCCAGGTCGGCGACCGTAGAGACTCGGAACATATCGGCTCGAAGCGAGGCGGCATGAGGAAACCCTTTGCAGTACCACCCCAGATGTTTGCGCATCCGCCGAAACTGGCCTTGCCCACAAGCTATTTCGAACCGTCTGGCATGATCGAGCAGCATCTCGAAGCGAACGTCAAGTTGCGGCAACCACGGTTCAAGCCCGTCCTCAGGCCGCTGTTGCTGCAGAACGAGTCGCGCCTCCTCCTTCTGCCGAAAAAACCAGGGGGCTCCGAGCACAGCTCGTCCGACCAACACGCCATCAACTCCGGTGTCCCGCACGCGACGGGCGAGGTCGTGATAACTGTGCACGTCCCCGTTGCCGAACAGCAACGTCCCGCTCCCCCGCACGATCTTCACGGCCTGAGCAATGGCGTTCCAATCCGCTTCTCCTCGATACATTTGTTGCAAGGTGCGGCCGTGCAAGGAGATGACAGCCGGCTGCTCCATGAGAAGATGTTCGATCCAACGATCAACGACCACGACATCGTAGCCGAGGCGTGTCTTGACAGATAAAGGAATCGTCTGGCGGACGGGCGGGCGGGCATACTGCCGCTGCTCGTTCATCCGGCAGATTGCCGCCACTCTGCCCGGCTTGAGCCCCGCTCCCTCTAGAGTCTGACCGCTCGCCCAATCGGCAATCCCCTGTCGAGCGGCCTGCATAATAGCTTGGGCCACATCCGGAGTTCGGATCAGCCCAGCTCCTGATCCCGATGAGGCCACACTCCGCGAGGGACAGCTCATGTTGATATCCAACCCGTCAAACCCCAACTCACACACAGCATGAGCGGCCTGATAGAAGAGGTCCGGCTCTTTTCCATAGAGCTGCGCGATGATCGGCCGTTCAGCCTCATGATAGATGAGAGAGTCCAATAAGAACTCCGGTCCCCGGCAGACGTCATGCACGTGCGTGAACTCCGTGAAGGAGACGTCCGGCTTCCCGTGCATCGCCACAGTTTGGCGAAACGTCGCATCAGTGACCCCATCCATCGGCGCCATTCCGATGATCGGTTTGGCGAGTGACTGCCAGAAGCTCATCGGGTTCGCTCCATCTCCATCACAGGCTCCTCCAATTCATTCACCTGGGCATAGGCTTGACGCAACATGTCGCATTCCTGTTGTACGCAGCTCCTTATATCCGGCGCACGCTCCGTCACAAATTCGAGAAACCGTTCGATCTTGAGGAGGAAAAAATCATACGTGTGCGTGAGCGGTCGTGGCGACCGAAACCAGAAAGTCACGAACTCATTTAGGCAGATACTCCGCTCCGCTAACGTCCGGCAGGTTTGCGGAAACATCTCTGCAAGGTCTCCTCCCCAATGAAGAATCTCATGCGGCAAATAGGACGTGCGGTATCGAGTAACACCGGTCGCCTCCGCAGCCACATCCTGCCACTCCGAGCCTGTTACGGGAGCGTGCCCCGAAATGATTTGCGCGTAGCGTGCATAGTCGTCGCGTAACTGCTGTCGATGAGACTGGCACATCGGTTTCTCGACTGAGGCTGAACGCAGCCTCAAGCCCATCAACTGTTCTACGCCCGTTCCTCTGGACATCGTCTGCTGAACAAGGGGGGAGAACCGCCGAACGGTCGCTGCATACTCCTCCACAATCATCGCAATCGGTTTGGTGTCCACTTCAAGCGCCACCCCTCGAAGGCTCACGAGGTTCGAATGGGCCAGAACTTGTTCGAGCACGTTGAAGAGGATCGACGGAATCGGCGCGGCATGGGCGTCGATCCATTCAGGAAGCCCCTCTCCCGTTTTCGGTTCATCAACCGACTCATGGCAGGCCAATCCCGCCACGTGGATTTCTACGACCCGCTCCAATGGAAATTCGTCGAGAAATTGCTGGACGAATCGATCAAGCGATATCCGTCGGCAAGCAGCAGTATAACGATAGACGGTCCAGAGGTGTCCGATATCCAGCACGAGACCACAGGGAACTAGTGCTGTGACGAGCCGAAAAAATTGAGGAATTGGTATTGTGCCGGCGGAAAAATATGTGAGCGGCGGCATCTCCAGGAGAAAGAGCGGTGCGGTCTCATCCGCTCGATGAACCTGCCGATCCATGGCCTGCTGAACTGTCGCAATATTTGCCGCCACTACTTCAGCACTCAACCGCGTAAACAATGGAGGGAGATAGGTCCCAAACGAGTAGCCCGCCATCTGCTTCGTCGCACATTCGTGATTCAGCCAGAGGCTCTGCATGCTGTTGAGTTGGGTGACCATCTCGCTCACATCCTGCTGAAAGAACGGAGACTCTTGAACGTCCGGCTGAGTGATCCACAGACCTTCTCCGTGGTATGCCAGCGCCATGTCAGGCACAGCCCGTCGGACCGCTGTGAGTGCGGTCGTCGTCGCCTTAAAGACTTCGAGATAAACCGGCTCAAGTCCTCGCTCCTTGAGCTTGGTCACCAGGTCAAACAGATCTGGAGAATAGACATCGACCGACAGTCCCATTCCCTGTGGGGGAATTTCCCTTAGGCGACGCTGAAAGTCCTGTTGAACGAAATCTGAATCAACCATCGATCACCTCTTGTACTGCTCTGATAATTGGCCTAGTCTATTCGCCGAACCCCTTGTTTGACAAGGGAAGCCTCGGTCACGGACCAGAGGGCCCCGTCTGCTATACTTGGCTTACGTCGCCAGGGATGGAACTCTCACGAATCCTGCAGTCGGGAATCGGGGAAAGTCTCGAACCCATGCCGAACGACGATGACAAGTCATTCAAGGCGACACATCACACACACACTATGGTTGCCCATATGATGACACCAGGGGTTGTGCAGGTTCCAGGAGACGTCTCAGTCAGTGAGGCAGCTCTGCTTCTCGAACGAGAACAGGCACCCTGCCTGCTCGTGAAGGACACCGACACACGGTTCGGCCTCATGACGGCGACCGACATTGTGAAGAAAGTCGTTGCTCAGGGGCTCGAACCGCACGACATCGAAGTCCGGACGATCATGACACGCCCGGTACAGTTCATCGAGTACGATGAAGCCTTGGCAGAAGCTTCGACGCTCATGATGGCGACAGGTGCCTCTCTCTTGATTGTCACCAAGCAAAACCAGCCGGTTGGAGTGCTTAGTGCACAAGACCTGATGCTCAGCCCGCCAAGACGTGACACGAGAATTCCGGTCGTGGTGAGTGTAAGCGGGCGAGCCTCGGCGCAAGGACTCAACTATAACGCCATGATTACTCACCTAAGTCATGTCGGCGCGTTGGTCGAATCAACCGCCAAGATCCTGACAGGAACGAATGTCGTACTGGCGTTTTCCATTCCTGGTCAAAACACGCCCTTGACTATTCATGGAACAGTCCTGACCGGTGGAGTTCCAAAAGCAGACCTTAGTAAACCATCAAGCGGAAGCCCAACCTGGCATGTCGATATTCAGTTCACTGACCTCTCCTCGACCGACCTCGCGCGTATCAGGGCCTGGGCACTTCAAACAATGCCTCCCTCACCCAATCGCTCCTAGCCCGCATTATTCATGAACGCTTCTGCTGCAATCGTCGATCCACTGCTACGACGAGCCTTCGGCCAGCGGGCTCGCCCCTCGGACCCTCTCCGTACGGTTGGGGACTGGCACCTTTCATGTTGGTGCCTGTCCCCGTCTGAACGCAGCGGGACAGACACCGCCGCAGATGTCGGAGCCAGTCCCCCTGAACTCCGCGCGCCGGTCTCGCGACGCGGCTCAGCGATTTCGCGACGAACCGTCATGAATAATGCGGGCTAGCCTCACACATATGTCCCGTTCCTTTGACCAACAGTCAATCAGCTGATAGAATTTTCTCACCTTAGGATTAACTACAGCCCCACATGGATAACCCAATGAGACCCTCTCAAACCCGTTCTCGCCCCCTCCCCTCGAACGAGGAGTTGCTCAGCCAAATTCGTCTCCTGCTCGACAGGCCAGAAGATGACCTACAAGCCGCGATCATGAAGGAACTCCTGGCCGGGACACTCCGGCTCCACGATTCTCACCTGGACGTTCTGGACCTCAAGATCGTCAACCGCGCCGTAAAAGAATTGCGTCACGCCTTTCGCGTCTTTCATGATTATCGCGATCGGCGCAAGATCAGCATCTTCGGTTCGGCCCGCACCACCTCGGACGATCCGAATTACCAGTTGGCGTTCCAGTTTTCCCAGCGGATTGTCGAGGAAGGGTTCATGGTTATTACCGGGGGGGCCGACGGAATCATGCGCGCGTGCCAGGAAGGCGCCGGGCGCGAGAACAGCTTCGGGGTCAACATCATGCTGCCCTTCGAGCAGGGCCCGAATGCCACGATCGCCGATGACCCCAAGCTCGTCACGTTCAAATACTTCTTCACCCGCAAACTCATCTTTCAGAAAGAGGCCAACGCCATTGCGTTGTTTCCTGGCGGTTTCGGGACACATGATGAAGGCTTTGAAATTCTGACCCTCGCTCAAACCGGCAAGAGCGATCCTCAGCCGATTGTGTGCCTCCAGGCTCCCGGCTGCGACTATTGGGATGACTGGTACACCTTCGTCACGCGCCAGCTTTTAGCCCGTCAACTGATCAACACTGAAGATCTCAGTCTGTTCAAAATCACCTCGTCTGTGGACGCCGCAATCGATGAGATCAGAGGTTTTTACCGCCGATTCCATTCCATACGATATGTGGGCCGGCTCTTGGCCATGCGGCTGAAGACGAGCATCTCTCCCGAACAGGTGGCCGGCCTTCATGAAACGTTTGGCGATCTGCTATCCGAGGGCACATTTGAATTGCACGGACCGCTCCCAGAAGAACTCGACGAGCCAGACCTGAAGGACTTGACTCGGCTGACCTTTACCTCCAACCGCCGGAGTGCGAGCCGGCTGCGTCAACTGATCGACCATCTCAACACCCTCTGATTGTTCCTCACAAAGACACTTTTGTCTCGTAGGAGCATCATGGTATGCTCCGCCACGATGGCCGGTTCTCGTATACAGCATCCATTCTCTGAGCCTCCCACCGTCGTGCTCTACCACGCCGAATGTGCCGATGGATTCGGCGCTGCTTGGGCGATCTGGAATAGATTTCCGGCGGCTCGGTTCATTCCCGTGAAACACGGGAGTCCTCCTCCCGCAGGGCTACAGGACCAACGAGTGGTCATCGTAGATTTTAGCTATGCCCGTGAGACGTTGGAGACCATGGCCGCTCAGACACAGGCGCTCCTCGTGCTCGATCATCACATCACCGCAGAGAAAGCTCTCGTCGGCCTTCCCTATGCCTACTTCGACATGAAAAAGTCCGGAGCCGTTCTCGCCTGGGAATGGGCACACGATCAGCCGACGCCATGGCTCCTCGACTATATCCAAGACAAGGACCTCTGGACCTGGGCGCTCCCCTCAAGTCGGGAAATCAATGCCGCGGTCGCCTCTTACCCATTCGATTATCACCTCTGGAGCCACTTCAAGCAGAAGGAGATGGAGCAAGAGGGCCGAGCCATCTTGCGTTACGAAAGCGAGCTTGTGAGCAAACTTGCAGCACAAGCGATGTTAGTCGACTTTCATGGAGCCGTCGTTCCTTCGGTCCAAAGCGCGGTCTTGACTAGTCAAATCGGCGAACGCCTCTCAGCAGAACACCCATTTTGCGTCATTTGGCACGATCGCGAAGGGCGCCGCTATTACAGCATGCGCTCGCGAGAGGATGGGGTCGACGTGGGAGCGATCGCCGTGTCTTTCGGCGGTGGAGGCCATACACACGCTGCGGGGTTTTCGGTCTCCCTTGGGCCTGACGGCTCTTTACCGGATAACCCGGCACTTCCTCGCTCGGTCATCGACCGTCGCCGTTCCCCTTCCCAGTGAGAGCACCATGATTCCACTGCATGACGACAACCCAACCCAGCTGACGCCGGTGGTCACGATCGCGACTATCGCAACCTGTGTCCTCGTATTTTTCTATCAAGCCAGCCTTCCTGCGGGCTCAGGAGAAACGTTCGTCTTTCAATACGGAGCAATTCCGGCCCTCGTGTTTGGGGAAGCCGAACCTCCTGAGATGGGTGTAGTCATTCCCGCCTACGCCACGTTGATCACAAGCATGTTCCTCCACGGCGGCTGGATGCATCTAATAGGGAACATGCTGTACCTCTGGATTTTTGGGAATAACATTGAAGACGTCATGGGACATGCCAAGTATGTCGCGTTCTACCTCACATGTGGGGTTCTGGCCGCTTTGAGCCATGCCCTGACCGATCCATCCTCATCTATTCCCATGGTCGGAGCAAGCGGCGCGATTTCCGGCATTTTAGGTGCTTACATATTGTTGTTTCCACGAGCCCGCGTGCTGGTCATCATGCCCGGCCTTGGAGCAACGAGGGTGGCAGCAGGCTTCGTCCTCGGTATGTGGTTCGTATTGCAACTATTGAGTGGAGGGATGAGCATCGGCAATGAGGGGGGAGGCGTAGCCTTCTTCGCCCATGTCGGCGGGTTTCTCGCTGGAATGGCACTCATTGGCCTGTTCAAACGCTCGGATGTGCCCTTCTTTGCCCCACGCCGCAGCGACCGATGGGAAAATTAATCCGGTCTGTCTGGTTCTCTGATCTATCTGGTTTGTTTAGTAAGTATTGGTTGAACGTAACTCAGCAGATCACTTATCCGGTGCTACGCATCCAGCAGCTCACGCACCTTTTCCACCAACCCGGCTTGCCGATAGGGACGCCTCAAGAGATATCGCGGGTTAAGGCGATGAGACACCATGGTCTCATCGTCATATCCAGAAACAAAGAGTGGCTTCATCATCGGATGTTGCTCCAGCAACCGTTTGGCTAGATCCCGTCCACCGATCTCCGGCATTATGAGGTCGCTGACGGCCACATGGACGACTCCAGGATGTTGCTGCGTGAGCAGCAACGCCTCAACGGATGAGCTTGCCTCCAAGACCTGATAGCGATGCCTCAACAAAGTCGACAGGGCCAGCTTACGTTCGATTTCATTCGGCTCCACTAGCAGAACTGTTTCCTGACCTTTGGCTGAAACGCGGGCCAGGTTAGAGGGTGCAGGTGATCGGCCCCGTCCTGCGAGGGGAAGCGCCACCCGCACCACAGTACCCTGGCCCGGTTGACTGACAACCTCGACCTGACCCGCACTCTGTTTCACGATACCATAGACCGCAGTGAGCCCGAGTCCCACATTCATTTCTTTTGTGGAGAAAAAAGGTTCAAACATGTGCGCCTGGGTCTCTGGGCTCATTCCGCTTCCGGTATCGCTCACTTGAATCAGCACCTTGGATAGATGCCCTCTCCTCCCATTCACAGCCCCACTCGCATGTTCACGAAACGCCTGCTTTGCTTCAATCCGGAGCCGACCACCATTCGGCATGGCATCCCGCGCATTCACCGCAAGATGAAGCAGGACTTGCTCCAGTCCTTCACGATCGACTTCGACATCCATCGGCACATCCTCAATGACGATGCTTAGATCGATGGATGCAGGCAGCAACCCTCTGATGACTCCACGAATCTCATCCAGCACGACCTTTACCGAAAGCACCTGTCGGACATCGCCGTCGTGGAGGCCCAATCCTGCCAATTGAGCCGTCACAGCTGCGGCCTGCCCTCCACTTCGAAATATTTCATCGACCGGCCCATAGAGAGGGTCTTCTGGCTTGAGTCGAGACAGAACCACACCTGTCTGCCTCCCTATGACCGAAACGAGATCGCTGAGTTCGTTGGCAATCCCTACGGCAATCCGACCGACCGCTTCCATCTTCTGCATGTCATATAATTGCTGCTCGAGGCCTTGTCGTTCCTTCTTCTCCTGCCGGACATTCTCACTCGCCCGCGAAAGATCGCTCTTGAGACCCTTGATGCGGACCTCCAACTGATCCCGCGACGCTTTCAAGCTCTGTTCAGCCTCTTTCAGCGCCTCGATACTCCCCAGCAATAGCGTTTTTTGTCTCCGCTCGGCACCGATCGTTTGAAGCGCGAGCCCGTAGAACGTCGCCATCACCAACAAAACCGGTACTCCCAGCAGATGCCCGGGTGACAAAGAACCAGTTTGCACAACCCCTTGATAGAGGATGATGCCGTATCCGACACAGAGCAGTAGAGATAACCCAATGACGTGGGAGAGCCGACGCACTGAGGCGGCAATGAGCATGAGCACAAAATACGAGAGATACAGATCCGACCGGGCATTACCCGAAAGATAGATTGTCGCGGTCACGAGAATCGTATCGATCCCGATCAGGGTCCCACTGAACCATGCGGCCTGTAGGATCGAGGTCGGCACATACCAGAGGCAAAGAACCATCGCGATTAACCCGCCAACGATCACCCCGCTCGTTGGGCGACTTGCGATCAACTCTGCTCCGGACAACAACTGGTAGGCTAGCATCACGCCGACCAGCGACTGAAGCACAACATATCGTGGACGCGAAATCGTGCTGTCCTGACACGAATCCGCCGAAGACGGTTCGACATGATCCTCAGAGGGTAAGGCCAGACTGCTCATTAGTATGATCTCCCATGCAGGCGACTGAAGGCTAGCAGGATGCTAAAAAAACCCGTTCGTATAGTTCGTGAAAGGTGAACCATAAAATGTGAAACGTCTGAATGAATCTGAAAACGAACGACGCTTCGCGGATGTCGAGAACGCTGCATGGATAGAGGCGCATCTTGGCGGCCGGAGTCTGGCGGATGAGAAGCGCGACTGTTCCCCGCAGTCCGCTAGGAGTGGAGCAAGTCCTATACCGATACCCAAACAGGGCGGAACCATGTTTTTCCGATAGGCTATGCCCTGAAGAGCCGAACCGTGTGATACAACTCCCTACAACAAGTCACAAAATAGAACGAAGCGAGATGGCCAAAAAACGGCCATAGATTTGGGGGTTACCTGGGTAGTTCGGTGAAAGAGACAGAATCCTGTCGGTTGATGCTGGATATGAGCGATATAATCGAGTGAAGGAGATTATGCGGATAGGATAGGACCGTTCGCGAGGCCGTCACGAAATTGCTTGGCATGATCGAGGGCGAAACTGAGTGTCTCTCCGAGGAACGTGACATGTCCCATCTTGCGACGAGGACGAATCGCTCGCTTGCCGTAAAGATGGAGTACCGCACCAGGAATATCCAACAGGGCTCGACAGCCTGCGCTCCTCATGAAAATCACGGCATCGTCTCCAATGAGATTCACCATGACGGCTGGGCTCAGCAGTCGTACTTCACCAAGCGGCATCCCGCAAATGGCACGAACCTGCTGCTCAAACTGGGACACGCTGCAGGCATCGAGCGTATAATGGCCTGAGTTATGAGGCCGCGGAGCAATTTCGTTGATGAGAAGTTCCCCGCTGGGCAGCTGAAACAATTCGAGACAAAATACCCCGACTCCTTCCAGCCGATCCACTATTTGACGTCCAAGAGCAGCCGCTCGCGCGGCCATATCTGAAGATCCCGGGGCCGGCATCTTGGTGGTTCGAAGAATCCCCTCCTCGTGTTCATTCTCAGCCAAGGGGTAGGTACAACTCTGCCCATCGGATCCACGAACTACCAGGATTGAGAGCTCTCGCTCAAACGGCACCAGGGACTCTACGATCCATCGCATGCCAGGACGAGCAGATTGCGAAATTGCTCTTTCCGCCTCTCGGACATCGGACTCTCGGAGGATTCTCGTCTGTCCCTTGCCGTCATAACCCGCCGTGGCCGTCTTGCAGAGGGCGGGATAGCCGACCTGTCGGACAGCCATCGCCAATTGATCTGGAGCGGTCAGGCCGGCGAAGGGAGGAACGGGAAATCCGTGGGAGGCCATGAACCCCTTTTGTTCGAGGCGATCTTGAATCACGCTCAAGACGGTGCTCGACGGACGGACCGGCTTCCGCTGCTCCAATACTCGACAGAGCTCCGCCGGGATATTTTCCCATTCATAGGTCACGACGCTGACCAAGTCGGAAAAGCGCCCGAGAATATGCTGGTCGGCGAACGAAACAGGAAAGCTGTACGTGGCAATATGATGAGCCGGCGCCTCTGGATCTGGATCCCAAACGGCGACGTGATACCCGAGACGGCATGCCGCCATGGTGAACATGGCACCCAATTGTCCGCCGCCCAGGACGCCCAGGACAGATCCTGGCTCAATGACGACTTTCTTCACGATCTACGACTCGGGCGGCCGAGACCTTTTGTTCGGGTCATCAGGCCTTTCGCTTCAGGAGACTGGAGTACGCCATCCGTCTGTGTCTGACGGAATAACTTCACACGAGCGGCAATCGCTGGATACCGGCCCGCCAGAATTTGCGCCGCGAGCAATCCGGCATTCTCCGCCCCTCCAATGGCCACTGTGGCGACAGGAATCCCTCTCGGCATTTGCACGATGGAGAGAAGCGAATCAAGTCCGCGAAGATTCTCCGTCGGAATCGGGACCCCAATGACCGGTAGATGCGTCTTCGCAGCCAGCATCCCTGGAAGATGGGCCGCTCCGCCGGCACCGGCAATAATCACTTCGATCCCCCGGCCGGGAGCTTGTTCCGCATAGGCAAACAGGCGATCCGGAGTCCGATGCGCGGAAACAACCATCAATTCGTGAGGGACATCGAGATCCGTCAGAATCGCCACGGCTTTTTCTAAGATAGGGAAATCGGATTTGCTTCCGCCCAACACCCCGACCAAAGGATGAGGACGATCCGTTCCTCGCCGCCGTGAATGTGATTGTGATCCTCTGCTGAAACGAGACATGTTTGTGCAGGCCCTTCCTCCCACGGCTCCTTGACTCTCAACGGAGTCCCCACCTTAGCGACTCTCTGACTGAGGGTCAAGCTCACTCCCACTCCACCAGCAATCCGTAAGACGTGATTCGTCAAACGTGAAACGTTCTGTAGAGAGGCTTCGAACAGTCCTACATTTCACGTTTCACGATTCTTGAGAGCGAAGCGAGAACGTCGCATGGGGAAAGGCGTGTCCCTGGGCAAAGAGGCTGTCTTGGCAGTCTCAGAGAAGGCGGGTGAAATAGCTGCCGGGGTGAAGCGGGCGAGAAGAACGACTTTTTCAGTATTCTGCTATTCCTGCAATTCGGCGTGGACCGTGTCGAGGAGGGTCTTCATCTCAAAGGGCTTTTGAAGCGTACTGTGGGCGCCCAGCATTTTGGCAACGTCGAGAAAATTGAGTATGCCAATCATGTCGCTGCCGCCGGTGATCACAATGACTTTTACGTCGGGGAATTCCCGTCGCAACGCGATGGTGGTTTCCAGGCCATCCTGATTGGGCATGAGAATGTCCAGAATGACCAGATCGGCTGGGGCCAGCCGATACTGCTGGAGAGCCTCCGTCCCATCACGCGCTTCCGTGACGTGATAGCCGGCCTGCTCTAAAGCTTCGCGAACCAATCGGCGGATTTGGTTTTCGTCATCGACGACGAGAATAGATGGCATCCTGCACCTCGGCTCGGTGAATAACTACTGACCTCGATTCCTCGCGCGTTGTGCCTCCCAGAAAAGATTTTCGAACTGTACCATCTCCTCATTGAGCGGGCAAACAAACAATGCGGCATCGTTCGCGCTGATGGCATATCGACAGCAACGCAAGGACCTGTTTAGAGCCGTAATCACATTTATTGGGGTCGTTTGGTTCTCTCGATTTCGGATTTGGAGTTTCTACTTTCTCGTGCAAATTTCACGTTCCAGGGTAACCGGAAACGGCTCCAAAAATCTGAAACATCAAACATGAAACGAGAAGCTTGCAACCTGGGCGCTTCACGGTTAATGACGTAAGCGTGCCGTCAGGCCTGACGTTTGACAAAAAAGGAAGCGGCTTGTGCGCGTCGTGAGATATGCAGTTTTTGGAACATGTTGGCGAGATAGTTCTTGACCGTCTTATCGCTGAGTTGCATCGTAGCTGCAATTTCCTTGTTCGTCAAACCCTCCGCCACCAACGCCAGCACGCGCTCTTCCTGAGGAGAAAGGGATTGCCCACGTACCGGATTGTTCTGCTCCGGCCATGCTTTAATCCAATTCAACGCTCGCTGGGTGAGGGACGGATTGAGAATCGATTGACCGTTGAAGACAGCACGAATCGATCGAACCAGCAGACTGGAGTCGATATTCTTGAGAACGTACCCCTGTGCGCCAGCCAGCACCGCTGTGAGGACAGACTCATCGTCGGCATACGATGTGAGAAAGATGATACGCGTCATGGGATGACTGGCAAGAATGTCGCGGCAGGCTTCGATCCCGGAGCCATCCGGGAGTCGAACGTCCATCAGGACAATGTCTGGTCGAAGTCGTTTAACCGCCCGCACTGCAGCGGCTTTGGTTCCTGCTTCACCGACGACGACAACGCCGTGGTGGTTGTGCAACACGGTCCGCAGGCCGACACGGACCACTTCGTGATCGTCGACCAAGAGCAAACGAATCGGCTTGGTTCTAGTAGAGGACATCGAATACCTCCCTCGGCAAATCGAGTACGATGCGCGTCCCCTCATTCACCTTTGACTTGACCGTAAACCGTCCTCCGATCTTTCGCGCACGAACGGCCATATTGGTCAATCCATGCCCGGTCCCTGTGGCAGCTTCCGTCTTGAATCCACGCCCGTTGTCACAAACGCTCAGCCGGATACCCTGCTTCAGCATCTTGAGCGACACCGTGGCCTCTTGCGCTCGGCCGTGCCGGATGCAATTGCTCACCGCTTCCTGGATGACAAGAAGGAGGTGCAGGGACTGTTCAACCGACACAGCCTGTGCAGCACGGTCCTCGACTGCGAGACGCACGCGCGTAGCCTGGTTCTGTGTCAGCGAATCGAGCATGTGCTGCAGCGCTGCCTGCAAGTCCTTCCCCTGGAGGAGATCCAATCCCAGCCCTGCAATGAAGTTCCGGATCTCGTGCATGACGCGGTTCAGCTGATCAATAGCCTGATTGAGTGGCAGGCCGGACTTCTTACGAGTCCGTGAGGACATCATCGATTTGGTCGTTTCGAGGGTGAGGCCAACGGCAAAGAGCGACTGTAAAATGCCGTCATGCAAGTCTCGGCTGATGCGTTCGCGTTCTTCGATCGCAGTACGCAGATCGCCCTCCCGCTGACGTAGAGCTTCTTCCATGCGCTTGCGCTCCGTGATATCCGACTCGGATCCGGCCATGCGGAGCGGCGTGCCGTCGTCGGCCCAGAGGGCCACGCCCCGATCCAAGATCCACATGCAAGACCCGTCTTTCCGCTGGACTCGATATTCCTCGCAAAACTCCTGAGTGTGTTGAGCCAAATAGTCGTCAATACTCTGGAGCACGCGGTCGAGATCGTCGGGATGGATACGACTGCGCCACGCATCGATATCGTCCTTGATCTCATGGTCCCCGAACCCACGCATCGCCTTCCAACGCGAGGAGAAAAAGACCTCGCCGGTTTGGATATTCCAGTCCCAGATCCCGTCGTTACTCCCGCGCACGGCAAGGTGCCATCGCTCTTCGCTGACGCGAAGCGCATCTTCAATCCGCTTTCGTTCGGTGATGTCGAGGGCGGTGCCGGCCATGCTGAAGGGATGTCCGGTCATATCCCGATACACGTCGCCGCGCGCATGGACGAACCGGACTTCGCCGTTCGGACGGACGACGCGATATTCAATATCGTAGGACATCGTTCCCACCAGCGCGTCGTTGATTGCTGCCAAGACGCGCTTGTGATCGTCGGGGAGCAGTGAAGCCAAAAACTTGTCATACGTGACGTTGATCGAACCGGGTTCGTAGCCGAAGATCCTGAATAGTTCATCCGACCACTGGACTTCACCGGCATCGATATCCCAGTCCCAACTCCCCAGATGCGCAAGGGCCTGCGCGTCAACGAGATGGCGCCGTTGTTGTGTCAGTTCTTCTTCCACCTGTTTCTTCTCGGACACGTCGCGTCCCACGCCGGTAATACCGATTGGCTCGCCCTGTGCATTCTTAAGCAAGGCGCCGGTCCAATGATAGGGAATGGTACGGAGGTCTTTCGTGAGCATCTGACCGTCGAGTTCGGCGTATCCTTCCACGAAGGCCCTCTGAATCGCGGCGGCGGTGCGGGCCTGCTCTTCCGAAGGGACGAAGGCCAAGGCAGGCTTGTTCAACAATTCCTCCTGGCTGTACCCCGTAACATCTCCGAGGCGCCGATTCCATTTCACTAAATTGCCTTTGATGTTGAGTGTGAACATGACATCAGGAACGGTTTCTATGACATTGTGCAAATCGGCCAGGGCCTGGGTATGTTCTAGTTCGATTCGCCTCCGCTCGAACTCCATTGCAACGCGAGGGGCAAAGATGCTCAGCAGGGACTTCACATCGTCACCATGTTGCAACGGCTTTGTGTCCATCACGGCTAGCAATCCAACGACAGCTCCGTCTTTCATCCGAAGCGGCACACCGCAATAGCTCTCGGCTCCAAGGTCTGCCAAGCGCCGGAACTGAGGAAACATCGCCTGGACATCCCGATCGAAACAGGCGAAGCCCTGTGTCAGTGTCGTGGCACAGGGCGTATGGGCAGGTTCATATTCGAAGTTGTCGACGAGGGTACCGCCAGCTGCGACCTTGAAGGTGCGGATTTTCTTGATCAGGCCTTCACACACTTCACCGATGACCGCATACTGTACATGCAACGTCGCGGTCAAATGAGTGACGAGTGAGGCGAAGAATTCATCCCCAGTCTCGGCCGCTGTACCTTCGATAATGGTGCGCAGGAGATTCGATTGTTCGCGAAGATTCCGCATCGACACATCTCGCTCGGCAAGTGCGCGCGTGAGGTCCGCCACCTGCGATCGCAGGGATTCGAGTTCCGACAGATGATTGGTACTGCTCATGGGACGACTCCTTGCCACGTGCAATGGTCACGTGAGATGACTGAGTGTGGGTGACGACGGGGAGATCGTGAATGCGCCATCACATCATGGGCTGAGGATTCACTAGGCTGATAGGCCGAAAGAATATCAAGGAAAAGGAAACAAGAACGTTCGCTGTGGAATTCCATGAGGCGCAATGGCAGCGTGCATGTCGTCTGTACATCGGGTTGCAAAAACTGCATGTGCACAGGCCTTCGCTGATGGTCCTGAACAGTGCTGCCGGGAGGCCTGCAGTGTCCTACGGATGACTCCTGGATGTCTAGGTCAGAATGAGTACGACGAATAGCTCAGTGCGGACGGCGAGAACCAGGGAAACAGTGTGGACCTGGAAAGATAACTCTCACCCCATGGCGTAAGACTTTCTTCCAACAGGAGGGAAAGAAGGATGTGTAAATTGGTGCCGAAGGCGGGACTTGAACCCGCACGGCTTGCGCCACACGCCCCTCAAACGTGCGTGTCTGCCATTTCACCACTTCGGCACTTGGCAGGAGCGTGAAAACCCCTCCAATTCGGTATGCTGAACAGACTGTCCTGTTGTTTCGTGCCCGCGCTTTTCGCTTCACGAGGACGATCGACAGCCCGAGGGAGTTGCATTATAGAAGTGGGCCAAAATCCTTGTCAATCAATGGACGCTCCGGTAGAATCTGACGGCTGATACTCACCGGATCCTCCAACGTTGTGCAGAGTCACCACAGTCTCATTCCCGCGCTCGAAGATGTCGTTGGACGGACACAAGGGTCCGTCGCTGCGTTGTTTGATGTCGACAACACGCTCCTGCCGGGAGAGGCCAGTGAGGTACGATTCTTCCGGTATTTGTGGCGGCGCGGCCTGGTGGGATGGAGCGAGTTGGGCAGGAGTGTCGCCTGGCTGGCGGGACATATGCCTCCCTTCTCCCTGCACTCGCTCCGAGAACGAAAACTGTATCTAACGGGCAAGCGCTCCACTGACATTGAATCGTATGCTCGGGAGTTCTGTCAGGCCGAAATGATTGGAAAGCTGTCTGGGCAGGGTCGCGCGAAGTTGGATTCGCATAGGCAGGCGAGTCACCAGTTGATTCTTGTAACGGGCGCGCCTGATTTTTTGATCATGCCTCTTGCGGAGTTCTTGGACGTGGCCACGGTTTTCGCGGCGAAGCCGGAGCAACGAGACTCTGTCTATACCGGCGCGTTGATTCCCCCAGTGCCCTATGGCCGTGGCAAACGTGAGCTGATCCTCGCCCACGCTCGGGGAATGGGCCTCGACCTGGCCGCATCCTATGCCTATGGCGACAGCCCCGGGGATCGCGACATTCTTGAATTGGTTGGACACCCCCTGGTGGTCAACCCGATCCGGGGCATGGCACGTACGGCGGAACGCCTCGGCTGGCCTGTCACAACATGGAAGTAACACCGTGAAGTGTTCAACGTCAACCGATGATGCAGTCATACAGCCTTCGCAACGTTTCCACTTCGCGTTTCACGATTAACGTTTCTCGTCCTGAGTCATGCGCATCACCGAGGTTTTCCATAGCATTCAAGGTGAGTCGAGCTATGCCGGACAGCCCTGTGTGTTTGTTCGGCTGACTGGATGCCCGCTTCGTTGCACCTGGTGCGATACCGACTATGCCTTTTACGGAGGGCACGAGTGTTCGATCGACGAGACTCTGGCGAAGGTGCATACCTATGGGTGCCGCCTCGTGGAGGTCACGGGAGGAGAACCGCTCGCCCAACCCGAGAGTCTTCTGTTCATGACCAGACTGTGCGATGCCGGCTATACAGTCCTCCTTGAAACGAGCGGCACGGTCGATATCGCACCGGTTGATCCTCGTGTGCATGTCATCCTGGATGTGAAGTGTCCAGGAAGCGGTATGACAGATCGGATGCACTGGCCGAATATTTATCAGCTGGCGGCCAAAGACGAGGCGAAGTTTGTGTTGACCGACCGAGCCGACTACGACTGGGCTCGCGAGATTCTTGCCCAATATGACGTAGCCGGCCGCTGTTCAGTGCTTTTCAGTCCTGTCTTCGGCTCGCTCGATGTGCGACACCTGGCCGAATGGATTCTGGCTGATCGTCTGCCGGTTCGTTTTCAGATGCAGCTGCACAAGTACATATGGGCTCCGGATATGCGAGGGGTGTGAGTCGTATCTATCAACTCTCAGCGGTCAGCCCTCAGTTTGAGCTGAACGCCACGTGCTGACGGTTGACAGCTAGAACAAGGAGACGTGAATGAAGATCATGCAGGTCACGGTAAGGGTTGGGCGAGCGGAGGCCGCATCCGAAGAGGTGTTGGTACTCACGCATTGTGAAGGAGAGGTATTGTCCAAGCAGGATGCGGCGCTCCTTGATCGAGCTCTCGGGGGCACGCTGAGCAAGCTGGTGCAATCCAAGGAATTCGAAGGCAAGACCAACGAAGTATTGCTGTATCACACGCAAGGCACGGTACCTGCGAAGCGACTGGTGCTGGTCGGCTTGGGCAAGAAGAAAGAGGTCACGCTTGAGACGATCCGGCAAGCGATGGGCACAGCCGCGAAGCGTGTCCGTCAGGCGAAGGTCGGATCCTTTTCTGTATCGCTGCCGACCGTGATGCCTGCCGGGGCATCATGGGTCGAGGTGGCGCAAGCGATGGTTGAAGGGGCGATCCTGGGCAGTTATCAGTTCACCGTCTATCGGAGCGAGGCCGCGTCAGGGCAAGACGTCGCGGGGATGAACATCCTCATCCCAAGGAAGGGTCAGTTGCGGCAGGTCACTGAAGGGGTCCGGCGCGGCGTCGCCGCGGCAGAGGCCACCGTCTTTGTCCGTGACCTCTGTAATCATCCTTCCAATGTCCTGACCCCCACCAGGGTCGCCGACGAAGCCAAAACCATTGCCAAGGCGGAAGGGATCACAATCAAGATTCTAGAACAGAAAGAGATGGAGCGTTTAGGGATGGGTGCGTTACTCGGCGTGTCACGCGGGAGTCAGGAACCGCCCAAGTTCATCATCCTTGAGTACAACGGAGCCAAGAAAAAGGACGACCGTCCGGTCGTGCTGGTCGGGAAAACGATTACCTTCGATACGGGCGGGATCTCACTGAAGCCCGCCGAAAATATGGAACACATGAAGGCCGATATGACGGGGGGGGCCGAAGTCCTGGCCTCGATCCGGGCAGCGGCCAGACTCAAACTCCCACTGCGTCTCATCAGTATCCTGCCTGTAGCGGAAAACATGCCGGGCGGCAGGGCGATGAAACCGGGCGATATCGTGAAGACGTTGTCGGGGAAGACCGTCGAAGTACAGAACACGGATGCAGAAGGCCGGCTCATCCTGGCCGATGGTCTCGCCTATGCGATGCGCTATAAGCCGGCGGTCTTGATCGACATTGCGACGCTCACGGGAGCCTGTGTCGTGGCGCTCGGCCAGTTTGCGATCGGCATGTTCGGCACCGACCAGGCGCTCAAAGCACACGTCCGAAAGGCGGGGCAGACAGCCGGCGAGCGGGTGTGGGAGATGCCCTTGTGGGAGGAATATTTCGAACAACTCAAGAGCGATGTCGCCGATATGCGCAACATCGGCGGCCGTGGCGGCGGCATGATCACCGCGGCCCTCTTTCTGAGCAAGTTCGTAGGGGACTGCCCGTGGGTACACCTCGATATCGCCAGTACGGATTGGAGCGAGCGAGAACGAGCCTATGTTCCGAAAGGTCCGACTGCGATTGGAACCAGGTTATTGGTGCAGTACCTGATCGACCGGAGCTTGTAAGCAGGTCAAGGTTCAGGTTGAGGCTCAAGATGAAAAGACACGCAATCTGCTTAGCTTCGGCTTGAATCTTAGCCTTGGAAGGATTTCTTGACTTCGCGCGAAAAGATCGGGCAACTGTTCATGGTCGGGTTTCTAGGCACGTCGGTGACGCCCGATCTGACCTCATTCATCAAGGAGTACAAGCCGGGCGGTGTTATTCTGTTTTCGAGAAATCTAGAGTCCGTCGAGCAGATGGTTGACCTGACCAACGATCTGCAAGCCCGCAGTCCGCATTCGCCGCTCTTGATCTCGATTGATCAGGAAGGCGGTCGGGTCTCCCGTCTTCCGAAGGGCTTTACGATTTTCCCCCCCTGCGACCTATTGGGCCGCTGCAACTCAAGCGAATTGGCCTACGCGGCTGCGGCCACTATTGCCAAAGAGTTAAGGGCGGTGGGCGTCAACATGAATATGGCACCGGTGCTCGATGTGAACAGTAATCCGGACAACCCGGTCATCGGCGACCGAGCGTTCGGCACAACACCGGATGTGGTCTGTAAGCTGGGATTGGCGACAGCGGGAGGGCTGCAAGACAACAAGGTCGTAGCCTGCGGGAAGCACTTTCCTGGTCACGGCGATACGAATGCCGATTCTCACAAAGTACTTCCGGTGGTCGAGGCATCGAGGGAGCGATTGGAGGCTGTCGAGTTTCCCCCCTTCCGCCTTGCTGCTGAACAGGGGGTCGCGTCGATGATGACCGCGCACGTGCTCTACCGATCTCTAGATCCGGACTTGCCGGCCACGCTCTCACAAACCATCATCACGAATTTCTTGCGCCAGGAGCTGCAATACGACGGAGTGGTGTTGACGGATGATTTAGAAATGCACGCGATCATCGACCATTATGGTGTGGAGGATGCCGCGGTTCGTGCGGTACTGGCGGGGTGCGATGTTTTGTTGATTTGTAAGGACCGGGACCGGGAAGTCGCCGCCTTCAAAGCCGTGGAACAGGCGATGGAGGCAGGGGCAATTTCTCCCGAACGATTGAACCTGTCGGTTGCGCGAATCGCCCGCCTTAAAGACCGCTTTGTGGCACCCTACAAGCCGGTAACGGTCTCCGATGCAAGGCTCATTGCTGGATGCCGAAGCCACCAGGCATTGCTCCATTCGATCGAACGGATTCAGACGCGGTTAGCGCACCCGCAATATTCATGAGGAGGCAAAAATCCCACTGACCATTCTCCCCTTGCGGGCCGCAAGCCAATTCCCCTACAGTGCGTTTCATGATCCGCACATTTCAAGGTATCAAACCCACCATTCCCACGTCCTGTTTTATCGAAGAGACCGGCGTTGTCATCGGCGACGTCGTGCTAGGCGAGCGTTGCAGCGTCTGGTTCCACGCTGTCGTTCGTGGGGACGTGCACTCTATCAGGATCGGAGACCGGACTAACGTGCAGGACCTCTGTATGCTCCATGTCACCCACGATACCCATCCCCTGATCATCGGCAACGAGGTCACCATCGGCCATTCGGTAGTACTCCACGGCTGCACGATTAAGGATCGTGTGTTGATCGGCATGGGTGCCATTATTATGGACGGCGCTGTGATTGGAGAAGACACCGTCGTAGGAGCGGGAGCCCTCATCACGGAACAGACCATCGTCCCACCCAATAGCCTGGTGCTCGGCTCACCAGCGAAGGTAAAACGATCGGTCACGGCTAAAGAACTTGTGTGGATTAAGGAGTCTGCGGAAAACTACGTGAAGTATGCAGGACAGTATTTGGATAACTCTACGAGAACCAAGCCGGGCTTCCAAGTCTAGCAGTCTGTGGAAAAACTATATTTGCAAGCTGGCACGTCGATAGTCCGCACGTGTAGTACAACAAGAGCACGATCCCGCAGGCTGCTCAAAAAGCCCGTCCAGCAAGGCCGGAGCGAGTGAAGGCCCGAGGCGTACCCTCGGGGTACGTTGAGGGTCTGAACGATGCGAGAACGCTGCTGGCGGACTTTTTCAGCAGCCTGCTAGTACCCCTTGCCGATTTGGATAAAACAAATCGGGTCGCCCACCAGTGCCGTCTCGTAGTAGCGTTTCCCAACCAAGTAGGGCACTCGATGCCGATGACACCATTCTGCAATCCATACGACTTCCTCTGTGGTAGTCGTGACAAGGCCGGGCTTCGCGAGCTTTCCCATACAACGTGCAACCAATGCACGCACGATGCGGCGCTCTACATCAAATTTCAGGGGATCGAGGGTAAGCGGATTGCTTCGGCCATACGACAGAGGCGACAGATGCGGGAACCGCTCAGGATCGTTCAACACGCTGACCATCCAGAGATGATCGAATCGGCCCGTCGCGCTGGCTGCATCAGTCGCATAGAACGTGAGCGGGGTCGAGCGGCAGGCACGATTGAGAGCGGCGACTTCGGCTCTCCGAAGATTATGGGGTTGCACCGTCCGAGTCAGTTCCACCGTTTCCATCATCAACGCAGGAAGTTCCGCGACTCCGGCGCCGACATAGAGACTGCGGCCGCCCTGCTCGAGTTTCCGCCTCAACACCACGGCGATTCGACTGCCGAAATGGTTGCAGAGCCCCCGTTTCATTCGCCAGAACTCATCGCCTCCTTCGTGACAGTAAATCGATCCCAGTGTGCCATAGTCGAGACGGCCATAGACTCCGGTCACGAGACGACGCGTTGCGGGTGTCAGCCTCGTTCGCTTCGTCTTCATGGTCGTACTCCGGCGATCTGAATCGCGGTGGCGGTCACCGTTGCTGCCACGTTGGAGAGAAATTCGAGATTCAATGTGGCCACGGTATCAGTCTCGCGATGGTAATGCGGATTCCGGAAGTTCGCCGTATCGGTCAACACCACAGCTGGATAGCCTGCATCCCAGAACGAGGCATGGTCGCTGCGACGGGTATGAGGAATGGCCTCCCCTCGGCCCGGCACCACCAAAGACAGGGACTTGAGCAGAGTTGCCTGCCGCTGAGCATCCTGTTCAAGCTGAAGCACCAAAGACCGGGATGCCTCGTTGCCCACGATCGCGAGAAAGTCTCCCTGTGTTGGCACCGCAATGGGTACACCGGGTGGAATCTGCTGCGTGCCTGCTTCGCTCCTGGCGAACCCGACACATTCCAAGATAATCGCACCGGCCAACTCACGGCGCTCGGCTTTCAAGCGCAACGCGAACGCCTGACTCCCCAGTCGATCCTGCTCTTCAAGACAGAATGCCACGAGCCAGATGGGTCGGACGAGAGGTTGTGCGCGGAGGCGAGAAGCCACTTCGAGGAGGACCACGAGCCCACTTGCGTTATCATCCGCGCCCGGTGACCCGGAGACTGTGTCGTAGTGGGCCCCGATCAGGAGTGGGGGCAATTCCTCTCCTTGTCGGAGCCGGTCCGGATACTTGACCGCCACCACATTGCGATAGGCCTTGCCCCAGGCACTCACAAGCTGGCCGCCGGTGGTCCACCCAGACTTGGCAAAGTGCGTGGCGAGATAGTGCGCCGCCTTTCGAAGCGCACGAGGACTCGTCCCAGGATGACGCTCGCCGACGAGGGTTTCAAGATGGCGATTGATTCGGAGGTGCTGGCTTACCACAACAAGAGGCCGGTTGGATGAATCAACTACGATGCGATCTCGGTCCCGATACCTTTGCGCGTGAATACTTCGAGAAGAATGGCATGGGGAACTCGACCGTCGATGATGTGGGCTTTGCCGACGCCGCCTCCGAGTGCATCCAAACACGCACGGATTTTGGGTAACATCCCTTCTCCGATCGTGCCCCTCTTCACCATCCGTTGCACGTCTTTGCGGGAGACCGTCGAGAGATGACGCCCATTCGCATCGCGAATGCCTTTCACATCGGTCATCATCACCAACTTTTCCGCCCCTAACGCAGCAGCCATCGCCCCGGCTACTAGATCGGCGTTGATGTTGTAGGTATTCCCTTCTCGATTCGTGCCGATCGGCGCGATGACGGGGATGTAATGATCCTGCTGAAGTTTCCGCACCAACGTGGGGTCGATTGACTGGACCTCTCCGACCAAGCCGAAATCCTCGTCCCCCTCGCCGTCATCGAGGTCCTTTTCCAGACTGGCCGCCCAGGCTTTGGCCGTGAGCGGTCGAGAGAGCATGAGTCCACCATCCTTTCCACTCAAGCCGACCGCAAGGCCGCCATGGCGATTCAAGAGATCGACGATTTCCATGTTGATCTTGCCGACCAACACCATCTCCACAATTTCCATGGTGGCCTCATCTGTAACCCGGACACCATGGCGAAACTTGGCTTCGATACTCAAGCGCTGGAGCATCTTATCGATCTGGGGTCCCCCACCATGTACAATGACCGGGTTGAGACCCACATATTTCAAGAGTACAACGTCCTGGGCAAATCGCTCTTTCAACGGCCCATCGGTCATTGCATGACCGCCATATTTGATGACAACGGTCTTGCCCTTGAACGTCCGAATGTAGGGCAAGGCTTCGATCAGGACGTTTGCCTTCTTAATCAGTCTGTTCATATCCATGCTCCCATGGCAAAAGAAGCGTGAAAGACGAGAAATCCGGGACAAGGAAGTTCGCTACTCGCATGCCTCACGACTCTTGCCTCATGGGAAGAGTCGTCGGCAACCGTACGACAATCATGGCGTATCATCCTTCACGACACGCAGGCTGGCCGGACGACCAGCCCGTGGATGCGTCCTATCATAAACAGCAAGGAGTTGGTCCGTGGCCAGGTGCGTATACTTTTGTGTCGTACTCAATGAAGTATGTCCAAGCATTTCTTGAATCGACCGCAGGTCGGCCCCTTCATCGAGAAGATGGGTGGCAAAGGAATGGCGCAACGTATGAGGGCTCACGGAACCACCGGCAAGCCGATTCGAATATCGGGCTACGATCCGAGCAACGCTCCGAGTCGTCAACCGTCCCCCTCGGCTATTTCGAAAGACCGGTAACAAGACGTGCTTCATCTTTGTCGTTGAATCTCCATAATCCCTCAGGGGCCGCTGATCCAAATATGCCTGAATGGCCTGCAAGGCCACCTCTCCGATCGGTACGATGCGCTCCTTCCGACCTTTTCCTCGCAGGTGGACGAGCCCCTCGGACCCACGGAGATCGTCGAGATTGATCCCCACGAGCTCACTCACCCGAGCCCCAGTCGAATAGAGCGTCTCCAGCAAGGCGCGGTCACGTTGCGACCCTCCTACCTGATCGGCAGGAAACTCCATCAGCGCTGCTGCGTCGTCCTTGGTCAAAACACGCGGAAGATGCTTCGGCTGTTTCGGCGTCCTGATGACCTCGGCAGGATTGAGGCCGACCATGCCCTCTCGTTGCAGATAGCGATAGAAACTGCGAAGGGAGGCAAGCTTCCGGGCCATCGACGCGGGTTTCTCATGCTTCCAGTTCAACCAGTGAAGGTAGTCTCGAATGGACTCAGTTTGCACCGTCGAAGGATCAACCACATGAGCGGACGGAGCCTCCTTCGTCATGAACATCTGAAACTGTCGGAGGTCCGACGCGTAGTTCCGAACTGTTTCGTGCGACGCATGACGTTCCAATTCAAGGAACGTCATGAAAGCTCGAATTGCGTCATCCATGCCGTCAGGTCCTCAAGCGCCCGTTCTCCCGTGAGCCGTCGTTTGTGCTCCTTGTCTCTCGTCGGTGTGACAAGCGGAGGAAAGAGCCCGAAATTCGTATTCATCGGCTGGAAATGATGCGGGTCTGTAGTCGTGATGTACGACAGCAGGCAACCATGCGCAGTGGTGGGCGGAGGCGTGACCATCGGCAATCCTGCAAGACCACGAGCAGCATTGATTCCGGCCAACCCTCCCATCGCGGCGGAATCCGTATAACCTTCAACCCCAACCAGCTGCCCTGCAAAGAAGAGGGTACTGCGGGCCTTAAACTGGAGAGTGTTGTGCAGCAGTTGAGGAGAATTGATAAAAGTGTTTCGATGCAAACTGCCGTAGCGAAGAAATTCCGCCTGCTCCAGCCCTGGAATCATGCGAAACACCCGCTTCTGCTCCCCATAGGTCAATTTAGTCTGAAAGCCTACGAGGTTGTAACAAGAGCGATGGGCGTTTTCCGTCCTGAGCTGGACCACAGCATAGGCTCGCGCACCCGTCTTGGGATTCTCAAGTCCCACCGGCTTCAAGGGACCGAACTGCATGGTCTGGCGACCCCGTTCGGCCATCACCTCGATGGGGATACATCCTTCAAAATAGGGTGTCTTTTCAAATCCTTTGGGTTGAACTTTTTCCGCCGCAAGTAACGCGTCATAGAAAGCATTGTAGGCCGGCTCGTCCATTGGACAGTTGAGATAGTCATCTCCACCCTTGTCATAACGAGACGCGAGAAATACGACATCCATATTAATGGAATCGGCATCCACGATCGGAGAGATCGCATCGTAAAAATACAGATGTTTCGTGTGGGTCAATTGCGCAATTGCCTGAGATAGTTTGTCGGATGTCAGTGGGCCGGTTGCCAGAATGCAGAGACAGTCCGCTGGGATCTCGGTGATCTCTTCATGCAGAATACGAATGTTCGGATGCCCTTCCAACTCCTGGGTAATCTTGAGTGAAAACTGCTCACGATCGACGGCCAAGGCCGATCCTGCCGGCACCCGTACCTCATCCGCCACCCGAATAATGAGCGAGTTGAGATGACGCATTTCTTCTTTCAAGATGCCGGGGGCATTCAGGAGATCTGCGGAACCGAGCGAATTCGAACAGACCAACTCTGCCAAACCACCGGTCTTGTGCGCTTGCGTCATCTCTTTGGGGCGCATTTCATAGAGCGTCACTTTCGCTCCACGATTGGCCGCCTGCCATGCCGCTTCAGACCCGGCCAGACCACCCCCGATTATGACAATGTCGTCGCGCATACGAGTGAAACTCCGCGAAGAAAAGCTGAACGCGGTGGCATTGTGGAGCCGCATTTGGGGGATGTCAAGGCGACTTCGTTACGCATGGAACCAGCGTCACGGTTGATCCGATTTACGACCCCGTGCTAGACTTCGCACCCTGTAGGCGATTAGCTCAGGGGTAGAGCGCTTCCTTCACACGGAAGAGGCCACTGGTTCGATACCAGTATCGCCTACCATACTCTCGCCTCCCCCTTCTCGATCCATTCCGCCGGCCTAAACCGACAGTGATCATGATGCTGCCTGAACCGCTCTAATCCTGGACAGAATCCAGGAGGTCAGCTACACTTCAGTCTATCGAGAGACCGTCGATTCTGAACCGTACAAGACAAGTGAGGTCACCTATGCGGACTACAACTCTTGCCGTGGGAATTCTCCTATTGGCCACCGCAGTTGGTTGCGCAGGAAACCAGCAGCAACAGGCGTCGACCGATGCAGTGGCAAGCTATGCCACCCCGGCCAGCATTTATAGCGTGATGGATCCCACGTCCTTGGTCTACACCGATGTGGCGGCTGGAGCCGCGGCTAACGATAACCCCTGGCGCTGGGCTGGGTTCCTCTTGCACCCGGTGGGAGTCGGAATGGATTACGGGTTAAACCGACCGATTTACACGCTCAGCAGCCAGATGCCATACCTTTTCGGGTACACGTCTGAGGATTCGATGAAGGACAGCCAACGGCGATAATCTCCGCAAGCCTGTCGCTTTCAGCCTCAATTCAACGCCCGCTCTGCTCACAAGGGCGGGCGTTGCCTTATCACTCAGTTAGCAAACCCTTTCAAGTTTCGTGTATGCTCCATTCGTGAGTCAAATGTTATCTGACACGCAAACGCCTTGCGCTGTGCCCTGGCGACCGTGGGTGATCTGTGGGCTGGGGCTGAGTCTCTTGCTGAACGCCTGCGAAACTCCGGCTCGAAAACCGATCCTCCCGCCGTCTGAAAGCGATCTAGTCCTCCTGAGGTCCACGACCCTCTGTACCCCGAAGTCCGCCTTCCTTAGGACACATCCTATCTCCACCCTCAAACCACAAACCTGGGGCACCGGACAAGAGTTGGTTCTCCTTGCCGACCGAAGCCCATCACATGGGGACGAGTCCTATTTTTTCGATGAAGATGGTATCCTTGTCGGAACCATCTTTACCTTTCCCTCCGGACTTGACTTGAATCCCTACCCAGTCCTCCGTCACACCTTAACGCAGCTGAAGCCGACATTGGAGTTCTATCTCAACGTGGCGAATCTGTCCTCAAAGACGAACATGGATTCCAGCGCCCTATATGAAACTGGGGACGAGAAAACGACGACACAGTATTTAGTCCTGGGCACGCGGGAGAATCCGGTATTGCTCCAGGCTTCTGTGACGATCGACCCCTATGTGCGGCTGTTTTCGCCCTATCGACGCGAGTTCTTAGAACGGTTACGCCATCCAAACGGTCAGAAGACCGGGCAACAACTCGACAGTCAAGGTTCGGAGGACAAGGAACCCTTTCTCTCGCTCCAGCAATTCGCGCGCGGCCAGACAGCACAACTTTCTTATTGCCGGACCCAGAACTACGATATCGCTGCCGTTGCCTATCAGAAAGCAATCGCAAGCGGTTTTACAAATAAGGTGTGGTTGGCAGAAGCTCACCACAAACTGGGCCTGGCGTGGGAAGGAAAGGGAGAGCATGAAGAGGCCAAGGCGGAGATGCTTCTGTCATTGACCATCAGACCCAACACTCCAGAAGTTCTGAATAACCTCGGCACGGTATACCGCAAGCTGGGAGACAAGGTGAACGCGCTCGCCTCATTCGAAAAAGCCGTCACGCTCCGGCCCAACTATGCCATTGCCCGCTTCAACTTGGCTGAGGCTTACGAGCCCACGAGTCCAAAGCGGGCAATCTCGGAATACGAAACCTATCTCGCGCTGGTTGAGGGTATCCCCGATGAAGCCGATCGCATCGCTCTCGTCCAACAGCGCATCAAATCTTTAAAACACTAACCTACCCCCTATCAATCTTTCCGTTCTCCTTCCAAGCTGTCGAATATGTGATTTCATTTGGATTCCGACAAATCTCGCTGTAGGCTCGTCCCGTCACTCTGCAAAGAAGACGGGAGGAAGACATGACACTACATACGTGGATTGGTGTGCGAGCAATCGTCCTGACAATCACTGCGTTGTTTATCCTGCCGCTACAAGCTCAGGCCGAGCGGAATTGGGAATTTTCTGTGGGCGTCTTTGGAGGGAAAGCCTTTCACTCGAACCAAGACTTGAAGATCAATTCAGGGGATTACGGCGGTCCTCCATTTCATACAACGGTACACGGTGTACAGCTGAACGACTCCGGAACGTTTGGAGGCAAACTCACCGCATGGTATCTCCCGAAGAAGTATCACTGGCAGCCACAGGTGGGATTCGAGCTTGACTTCACGAGATTCACGGCGGATCTTCATCCCCAAGAACAGGGCGCTAACGGCACAATAGCAATTCCCGGTTTCGAGATTGTAGGATACAGATTTGATACGGTTCGGGATTTGAGTGTCAATACCTTGGCTGCAAACTTGCTGTTTCGCTACCCCGTCTGGTCAACCCCAGATCTTCCGCAGGGACGAATCGCGCCCTATGTTGGCTTTGGTGTCGGCGCACAACGAGCCGTCTTGTCACTACAGGCCGTTCCGTATCGAGAAATCAATTATGCTCCTGCTGGGCAGGTGCTCGTGGGAATGAAATTCTTCGTGATGAAAAATCTCGCTGTATTTGGAGAATATAAGCGGATCTGGTCCTCTCACGACTTTATGTATTCAGATATCTCCCCCCCCGGATATGAAGAAACGTGGTCTGTTGCGACCAATGTTCTTGCCGGAGGTGTGTCCGTACATTTTTAGGGAGTTACGTGAACGGTTTTTGTCCTTGGAAGTAATTAACGGCGGGTTTTTTCTTCCTGTTCTTCGAGCGTCTTGCAGTTGATGCAGAGGGTGGTGACCGGGCGGGCTTTCAGTCGCGGATAGGGAATCTCTTCTTCGCAACGCTCGCAAATACCATAAATGTTTTGGTCCATTCGCTCAAGCGCCTCGTCGATCTTCTTGATCAACCGTTGCTCGCGCTCACGGATACGCATCAAAAAATTCTGCTCGGCTTCCGCAGACGCCTGATCGCTGACATCTGGAAACGCCTCCTGACCGTTTGGATTGGCGAGACCCTCGACCACCTCGTCCAACATAGCCTTGCGCTGCCGCTCAAGGTCACGACGAATGGCCGCGTACCTTTTCTCCTGGGACGATGTCTTGGCTTTGCGCTTGACGGGGAGAGAACGCGCCGCTGGTGGAGTGGGCGAAATGCGCTTGGCGGAAGAGCCTGCTTTCATACTACAACCTGCCTGAGGAGTAAAACCGTGTGAAACGAGCGAAACTATAACAGGGGCCTGGAAGAGGGGTCAATGGGCAACGTGGGCCTATTAATCTCGCCCAACCGGCTTTCGCTAAAGATCCCGACGACCTTCGATCGACTTCAGCAACGTGACTTCGTCAGCATACTCGATATCCATCCCGACTGGAATGCCATAGGCGATGCGCGAGACCCGGGCCCCGAGAGGTTTCAGTTGGTTCGTTAAATAAATGGCGGTCGCCTCGCCCTCGATCGTCGGACTCGTCGCAAGGATCACTTCTTCAACTCCCCCAAGCTTGACCCGATCGACCAACTCCTCGGCTCTGATGTCGGATGGTCCGACGCCGTCCAATGGAGACAAGGCACCGAGTAACACATGATACAAGCCGCGGTAGGCTCCAGCCCGCTCGATGGCATAGGTCGTACTCGGTTCTTCCACCACCAGGATTCTCGTCTGATCTCGCTTCGGATCGAGACAAAACTCACAGAGTTCTCCCTCGGCGATGTTCCGGCATTGCCGGCAAAATGAGAGCCCGTCTTTGACGGCGCGAATCGCCTCGGCCAGGCGAAGCGCATCCTCGCGCTCGGCCTTCAAAACATGAAACGCCAATCGCTGCGCCGTTTTTTGACCGATACCTGGGAGCCGGACTAACTCCCGCACCAACCGTGCGAGTAGTCCTTGTTGATCAACCGCCATGTCGCGATCGCCTGCTAGAGCAGCCCGGGCATGTTCATCCCGCCAGTGACCGATTTCATCGCATCCGCCATCATTTCACGAGCTCTCTTGAGAGCGTCATTCGACGCAGCCATGACTAAATCTTGGACCATCTCCACGTCGCCACTTTTCACCACTTCGGGATCAATGACGATACCGACGAGCTCCATGGCGCCATTTGCCGTGACGATCACACTGCCACCGCCGGCTGTTCCAGTCACGGTCTTCGACGATGTTTGTTCCTGCACCTTCGCCATTTGTGCCTGCATCGCCTGTGCTTGCTTCAGAATATTTCCCATATTACCCAACGGGTTTTTCATGCCTACGCCTCCTTCTGGCTCGACACCTGCCTCACCTCTGCCAGCTCTGCGCCAAAGGTCTCCATCGCCTGTTTGACGACCGGATGGGCTCGCACTTGCTCGAAGAGGATCAGCCGTTGCTCTTTTTCCTTCGCCGCTCTGAGCTGCGCCATCGTCGGTCCGGGAGCATCCGACTCCGTCAATTCGACAATCCGCAGCCGAACCATCTGCCCGCTCAATCGTTCACATATGGATATGAGTACTGACATATTATCAGGGTTCTCGATCATCCCTCGGGCCGCCATCTCCTGCTTGGCAAAACCGATTGTCACAACATTGCCATCCACGCCCACAAATCGCCCTCTTTCCAGAAAGGCGGCAATCCTGGAAGAAACATTGCCCACTTCCTCTTGAACCTGTTCCCAATTGAGCGTCACCGCAACGCGCCCATTGTCGGTCGACGACGATGGCACCACCGTCGAAGTGAAGGTTTCAACGGCGGTGCCAGCGGACCTGACATCCGGAGGAGTTGCGAGTGGGCCTCGTGGAGACGCCGCATTCCCGGTCGAAGAAGGCCTCGACGGCATCGAAGCAGCCGGTGCGGAAGCTGTTGCCTGCGGAGGCCTCGGTAACGGTGAGGGGGCTGAAGTATCTGCGCGACCAGCCGAAGTCGGTTTCTCTGCGCGCACTGGAGCAGGCTGAGGTGGGCGTGCCGCCTGGGTTGGCGGCACCACTTGTTGAGCCAGTTTCCCATCCGACCGACGCAGCAACCGCGCCGCACGTACGGCCGCCGTTTCAAGCACGAACCGAGGATGGGCACTGAGCCTGAGCGAATCCTCCGCTTGCGTGAAGATCGCAAACAATTCGTGGAGCATCTCGGGCGAGAACGGACGCGCATCAGCTGCCATCTGTGCCAGATCTTCCGCTGAGGCCTCGATCAACCCCTGACATTCTTCTGGTGAGGTCACCACCGACACCACCAGCATGTTGCGCAAATACTCGACGACCTCCGCACAATAGGCCCGCAGATCGTGGCCCTGGTCCAACAACTGGGCCAGCACGCGAAGCGCTGCGGTGCTCTCCTGAGCCGTGATTGCCTGAATCATGGCACGAACGAGTTCGTGTGGGACCGATCCCAGCAAGGCCTCCAGATCCGTATGCACGATCGTTTTGCCACCGAAGGCTACCGCCTGGTCAAGCAGGCTCAAGCCATCGCGCATACTGCCCTCGCTGGCCCTGGCAAGTGCCAGCAGGCTCCGCTCTTCAATCACAATCCGATCCTGATCGACTACATGGCGGAGCCGTTCGACAATCTCGGTTCGCGCAAGCCGACGGAAGTTGTAATGCTGGCAGCGGGAGAGAATCGTCGCTGGAATTTTGTGAATCTCGGTGGTGGCAAATATAAACACGACATGCGGCGGCGGCTCCTCCAGCGTCTTCAACAGCGCGTTGAAGGCCGAGTTCGACAACATGTGGACTTCGTCGACGATGTAGACCCGGTATTTCCCACGAAATGCGGCAAACTTCACGTTCTCTCGGATCTCACGCACATCGTCCACGCTCGTATTGGACGCCCCATCGATCTCCATAACATCGACGGAAGTCCCCTGCGCAATTTCGAGGCAATTGGAACAGGTGCCGCAGGGCGTGCCGGTCGGCCCCTGCTCGCAATTGAGCGCCTTGGCGAGAATTCTCGCGACCGTGGTTTTTCCCACGCCGCGGGTTCCGGAAAAGAGATACGCTTGGGCAATCCGTTTTGTGGTAACGGAATTGACCAGCGTCTGAACAACATGGGGCTGTCCGATCACATCATCGAACGTCCTCGGACGGTATTTGCGGGCGGAGACTTGGTAATCCAACGTCGCAGAGCTCCAGTTATAAGTTCTGAGTGCTGAGTTCTAAGTTCAACGACTGAATCGCCAGGTTCAACTCAGAACTCATAACTCAAAACTCAGCTCTTCTTCGAAGAGAGCGGGGCCAGGTGATCCTGCGGCACACAGAACTGACCGCTTACCGTTGCTTCCTTCCGGACCTGGCGGGGTTCACAGGGTTCTGTTGCACAGGGCCCAGCCCCTTGTCTCGACGTTAAAAGTAAAAAGGGAAAAGTAGGGAGTACCTATGACCGAAACTTTTGCCATTTATCTTCTTACTTTTACCTCGCCTTGGTGTGGCGGAGAGGGTGGGATTCGAACCCACGGTCCCATTGCTGGGACGCATGCTTTCCAAGCATGTCGATTCGACCACTCTCGCACCTCTCCACGCCGATTTTCGTAAGGCGGCATCTTAACACGCGGTCTGACGACCAGCAAGGCGATCGCCCATGCTCGTCGTCGTGACATTGACGTTCCCTTAGTCCCTTTCCTAAAAATAGTGGGCCATGGTTCTCTGAATGGGTAAAAATCTAAAGTCTTGACGGGGAAATTCCGGGAGCGGGTTACGGGCGAACGGAAGTTAACGGCCAGGATTTTCGGAAGGATTCATGAAACGACACAAGAAGCGAGAACAGGGAAGAACGGTGTCTTCACATGCGCGGTTCACAACGCTTGTATCAGCATGTTTCGCGGTGTTTATGCTTGCCACCCCATGATTATTTGAGCTATACACCCTTGGCTCTAATTTATGAGGAATGACCTCTGCAATTCCCACGCGACGCAGTACAGGATTTGGAATCAAGGGCATCCATTCATTTGGTACGGAGGACTCGATGAAGAAAGGGTTCTGGTTGTTTGCTCTCTTGATGGGCCTGATTGCGCCACAACTTGTCGGAGCCGCTGATACCGCAGCGGTGGTCAATGCCCCTGCCAGTCCTGCGCCACCTGACATGATCGCGTTGAAAGACGGTGGGATAATCTACGGCGAAGTCGTCGAAATGGCCGATGGGGTGGTCTATATCAAAACTGCGGCTGCAGCGGAGAATGTCGTCAAGATAAAATGGGCCAACGTGGAGAATCTCGCCATCAACCACCCAATCCCGTTTCATCTCAAAGAAGGATCCGTGCTGGTCGGCACGGCCACCGGAGGGCCCGACGGAATCATCAAGGTGCAGACTGGGCCGCTGAAGGGAGCCATAGACATTCCGATAGATTCGATCACCGCTCTGAATCCACTGATCCAACCTCCGGTTATCTTTAAAGGCACACTCACAGGCGGCTACACCCATGCAACCGGGAACAGCCATCTGACAAGTGCCAGCCTCCTGGGAGATTTCGTGGCTCGGAGTGAGCAACTCCGCCTGACCCTCAACGGTCGGTACGTCTATGGTGATCAAGATAACACCCTCACGGCTCGAAACGCGCGCGGGACGATCAAGATGGACTTTTTTGTCACCAAACGCTTTTTCTGGTTTGCGTCGGCCTACTTTGAGCAAGACACGTTCCAAGATCTAAAGTTGCGAACCGCCCTTGCTTCCGGTCCAGGCTATCAATTCGTCGAAAAAGGCGACTATGCGAGTCGCTGGCTCAAAGACATGACGCTCTATGCCGAGGCCGGACTTTCCTACTTCAATGAGGACTTTACCACCGCGCCCGATGAGTCCTCTGTGCGTGGCAAATGGGCAGTCAGGCTGAACTGGCCGATTTTGGATGAAAGTGTGACGTTCTACCACTTTCAGGAATTATACCCCTCCCTACAGAAAACGAGTGATTACTATCTGACGATGGATAACGGAGTCCGTTTCAAACTATTTGGAGGCTTCGTGAGCGGGATTCAAGTGACGACCCGATATAACAGCGCTCCGGCTCAGGGCACCGGGACTACGGACAACTTGTACCTCATTACCCTTGGATACAACTTCGACACAACCCGGAAGCGATAGCCTCCGCGCAATTCACCTACATCCTCTAAAAGGAGGACAATGTATGCTCAAAGAATTTAGAGATTTTGCCATGAGAGGCAACGTGCTCGACATGGCAATCGGTGTCATTATCGGCGGAGCATTCGGGAAAATCGTCTCCTCCCTGGTCAGCGACGTGCTGATGCCGCCGATCGGCTTGCTGCTGGGCAAAGTCGATTTCTCGAGTCTCTTCTTCAATATGTCAGGGACGCCACAGCCGTCTCTTGAGGCTGCGAAAGCCGCAGGAGCCCCAACGCTCAACTACGGGGTATTTCTGCAAACTGTGTTCGATTTCATCATCATTGCGTTCGTGATCTTCATGTTGGTCAAGCAGGTCAACCGCTTCAAGAAAGAAGCGACTCCCGCCCCTCCTCCACCACCGCCAGGGCCGACCAACGAAGAGAAACTCTTGATGGAAATCCGCGACGCGCTGAAAGGCCGTCACTAAGCGACAACGTTATGACGAAAGTTCCCACGATGCAGGAGTGGGAAAACTTACACGATCAATAACCCGCGTGACTCAGAAGGAGATCATCATGCACATATCCACAACAGCCATCCTCGCCACAAGCTTAGTCGCTTTGGCAGGCTGTGCTTCGTACGTGAAACAGCCTGACGTGTGTATTGACCGGTGGTACGGCTATGTACAACAGGGTCCATGCCCTGGCCTCGTTACATCGAAGGCTATGGCCCCCGATGCATCGAAGGATGCAGCCGCCCGTCTCGCAGCTCTCGAAAAAGACAATCAACGGCTGGCCCATGAGCTGAATGCAACGCAGCAACAGAACAGCGCCTTGAGCAGCCGCGGGAGCGATCTGGAGCGACAGCTCGCAGCGTCGGCGGTATTAGTCGCAAGTCTCCAGGCCGGTGCAGGCGATAAGGACAAGCTCGAGGCTGAACTGGCCGCGGCCAGGCAACGGAATGCGGAACTCGAGTCCCAACTGGCTGCTCTGCGCGGCGAACTCTCTGCCGAGATGGCAAAACTGAACGAGGCTCAACGTGGACTGATCCGAGCGCTTCGTCCTCAGATCGAGAAGCGTGACATCACCGTCGATCTCAACAACGAGCGGTTGCTAATCAACCTGGCATCCGGCTACCTATTCGGATCCGGTGAAGACCGGCTCAAGCCGACTGGAGCCGATACGCTCAAGCAGGTCGGCGCCATTCTCAAAGACTTCCCGGAGTATAAGGTCCACGTGGAAGGGCATACCGACAACCGGCCGATCCATGGCGCACTGAAGAAGAAGTTCCCCTCGAACAAGGAATTGTCCGAGGCGCGCGCGGCTAACGCGGTGCAGGCCTTGGCGGACGGCGGACTTTCCGGCGCCCATGCAATGGGAGCAGCCGACACCAAGCCGGTGATGCCGAACACCACCGATGCGGGACGTGCCAAGAATCGTCGCGTTGAAATCAGCGTGACGAAGTAACGGTTCGATGCACGGGAGCAGGTAGCGACATTTTCGCTACCTCCTCCGATCTCGCGGTGACACACATCCGATTGGCAGCAACGCGACGGAAGAGGAACGCCGAAGCCGTGATTGTTTTTTAACTGATTACAGGCACGCGCGGAGGCCTGTGATTTCAACTAAAAGGAGGTATGCGATGAAAACGAGAACGAGTACAGATATGGGCGGCCTTGCCGGTGTTCGTGATCGGTTTCACAACTTCAGCATGGGCTGCCGACATGGACGCCATGAAGAAGGCTGAAACTGTGAAAGGTCAAGCCGAGAAAGTGACGAAGGAAGGCGGTGAGGTAAAACAAAGTGCCCAGGATATGAAGGCACAGGAGGCAATGAAAAACACGGGAGAAATGAAGGACGAGGGGAAGAAGTTCAAGGACGCCGCCATGGGCAAGTAGCGCCTGATTTAAACTCCTTCCTCTTCAAGCCGACGCGTCGTGACGCGCCGGCCCTCCTCCTCTTTCTCCACGAGCGTCATCCTAATCCTCAATTTCATTTCAAGGGTAGCCTGGTCGATCCTCGATCGCACACGTCGAACGATATATATGCTCCTTGCTAGCTCGCTCTCAGGGATGGGGTTGATCGATCTTTCACTGCGCGCAACTTTCTCACCCGCCCATCCACTGACACGTTGGAACGTGCCACTATCCCAGGCGAGGGCCTTCTGATTCCATATACCTCTCTTTGAGGGAGTGGACGAGGCTGCCCTTCACTGCGCGCAGTGAGGGAGCACATTCTGATCGTGCGGCCTCAGCGAGCAAGAAGGATCGTCTGGCTGCTCCCCTCCCACCCTTCCGAGGCCGCGCGTTGCGCGAGCACAGAAGATCATCAGCCTCCATCCCCTCCTCAGCTAAACTGATCCCACGTATCGCACTGTTTGATCGACCAGAACACCGCTTCTTTGAGTTTCTTCAACGGCACGTTATCCGGATCGCGCATAGCTTGCAATTTCTTATCGAGATCGTAAAGCGGCTGGATCGATCGTTTATCCGGGATTTTGCCCAATGACCAGGCCACTTCCGTCAGCACGGACCAGTCTGTCTTCGGATTTTCCAGCTTGGCGAGCAACGGCGGCACCACAGACGCATCGCCGTGTATCCCACCCAATTGTCCTAAGCCCTTGGCCGCTGCCGCTTGCAGTTCAGGCTGCGGAGACGTGTTCATAATGTCCACGAGCAGTGGAATGCCCTCCTTGCCGAGATTGCCCATCGCTCCAATCGCTTGCTTCGCCAGGTCACGATCCTTGAGCACCTCTTTCAGTTTCGGCAGGGCCTCGTCGGCTTGCATCTCGCCCAAGAGTGAAATAATTTTGACCTTTCTGGCCTGCGGCGTCTCGGATCGATCGAGCAACTTTAACAGCCGCTCCG
>Ga0187894_10000263_pt1 | contig 71131 bp, 58 predicted proteins | sample GBC1701081metaG_FD_136650 | JGI IMG/M metagenome (GOLD analysis project Ga0187894, IMG submission 136650) | White microbial mat communities from a lava cave in the Kipuka Kanohina Cave System on the Island of Hawaii, USA - GBC170108-1 metaG ... | reverse complement strand
GACGGCACGCCACAAAAATCGGCATGACGTCGCACGGCAGGAGTCTGCCCCCTCCCACCCCAACGCGAAAATGCGTCTGTCGCTTTCCCCGTCGGTGACTGTCTGACCGCCGATCACCCCTGCCGTCGAACCCATGCGACCAACCGTCGTCAGCGCCCTGGCCCCGACCACGCGGCTTCACCGGAGACGCGTCCCGCCCACGCCATGGGGCGGTCGGCGGCGGCCGCCAACCCCTCCGCGCCGATCACGATGACGCCGATGTCGCCCTTGCCCTTGACGAGATCGACGGCGCGCGTGGCCGCGTCGGCGGGGGCCGCGCCGGCGCTCAGCCAGCCGTCAATCGTGCGGCCGAGGCTCGCCTCGATGATGCGCTCGCCGGAGCCGGTGGCGGCGGAGGCGCCGTGGGGCCCCGCGTAGAGGCCGGCGCCGTAAATGGGCACGTCGCCCACGCGGCCGCGCAAGGTGATGGCGGTGCCCCCGGTGGACAGCGCCGCGGCGAAACGGCCGTCGGCGGTCCGCACCGCGACGCCCACGGTGTCGGTGCCCGCGTCGGCAGGGTCGAGCCCCGCTTCTTTGATCGTCTTCGCGTAGTTCCAACGCGACCGCCAGTCGAAGCGCGTCCATGCTTGGGGAAGCGTGGGGTCGGAGCGCCGCAGGCGCTCTTTGATTCGCTCCGTCGAGGCGCGGCGCTCGGGCGTCGACGGATCGTAGTGCGGCATGCCCAAGACGCGCGCGAAGCGCGTAGCGCCATCGCCGATCAGCATCAGGTGCGGCGTGTCCAGGACCGCCCGCGCGATCTTGACCGGATTCTTCACGTTCTCGATCCCCGCGACAGCGCCGAACCGCCCCGTGCTGTCCATGACGGACGCGTCCATCTGAATCGTTCCATCGAGGCGCACTATGGCGCCGGTCCCTGCGTTGAAGCGCGGGTCGTCCTCCAAGATGGTGACGCCGGCCACCGCGGCGTCGATGGGGTCGGCGCCTGCCTCCAGCACGCTGAGGGCCGCGTCCACCGCCTTGCGGCAGCCATCCGAGCGATCGACCGGGCTGCCGACGCCGCCATGAGCCACCGCCGCCGCACGGACGGAACGCGCGGGACGGGCACCCGCGTTCGAATCGGGGCTCGCTCCCGTCGAGGAAGCGGGCGGCGCTGGGCCGGTGGTCGTGCTGTCGCGGCAAGCGCCCGAGGCCGAGGCCACCAGCACGGCCATCGCGAGGGCGGCGGCGGCCCGGCTTCCGAGCGCGCGCTGTGTCCGATGATCCATCGTCCGCGACGCGGGACGGTACACGTTTGCTCGTGATCGTGCCAAGTAGATCGAGTAGATGATGGTTAAATACCGCGCCATGGCCACCCTCCCCACATTCCACAACGAACCCTTCCTCGACTTCACCAACGACGGCATCCGGCGCGCCCAGAGCGCGGCCATCGACGAGCTGGCCCGCCGCGGCCCGCGCGATGTTCCCGTCGTGATTGCGGGTGAGCGGCAGACCACAGCGGCCACGTTCTCGTCGCGCAATCCATCCGATCCAGGGCACGTCCTGGCCATGGTCGCGCGGGCGGGAGAGGCCGAGGTGCGGCGCGCCGTGGACGCCGCCGATCGCGCCTTCGACCGGTGGCGCTGGGTTCCGGCCCGCGAGCGGGCGGGGCTGCTCCTGCGCGCGGCGGCGGCGGTGCGCAAGCGCCGCTACGAGCTGAACGCGCTCGCGTGCCTGGAAGCGGGCAAGACCTGGCCGGAGGCCGATCTGGAGCTGGCCGAGGCGGTGGACTTCCTGGAGCTCTACGCGCGCGAAGCCATGCGCATCGCGGCACCCCAGCCGCTGACGCCGCTCGCGGGCGAGATGAACGAGCTGCGCTACATCCCGCTCGGCGTGGGCGCGGTGATTCCTCCCTGGAATTTCCCCATCGCCATCATGGCGGGCATGACGATGGCGGCCGTGGCGGCGGGCAACACGGTCGTGCTCAAACCGTCGTCCGATACGCCGCTCATCGCGTGGACGTTCTTCGAGATCCTTGAGCAATGCGGCCTGCCTCCGGGCGTGGTCAACTTTGTGCCCGGTCCGGGAGGCGTCGTGGGCGAAGGGCTTTGCGCTCATCCACGGACCCGCTTCATCGCCTTCACCGGCAGCCGCGACGTGGGCGTTCGCCTCAACACGGTGGCGGCGGCGGTCGCCCCGGGGCAGATCTGGCTCAAGCGCGTGGTCGCCGAGATGGGCGGCAAGGATTTCATCATCGTGGACGAGGCCGCCGACCTCGATGATGCGGCGGCGGCGGTGGCCGGGTCTGCGTTCGGCTATCAAGGTCAGAAGTGCTCGGCGTGCTCGCGCGCCATCGTCCACCACAAGGTGTATGACGCCTTCGTCGCCAAGCTCATCCCGCGCGTCGAGGTCCTGACCGTGGGTCCGCCGCGCGATCCCAAGGTGGCCATGGGCCCGGTCATCAACGAGGCCGCGATGAAATCCATCGGCCAGTACGTCGCCGCCGGGAAACAGGACGGCCTGGCGCTGCTGTCAGGCGGCGGCCGCGCGCCGGCGGCGGACGCGACGGGCGGCTACTTCCTTCAACCCACCGTCTTCGGCAACGTCCCAGAGAACCACCGAATCGCGTGCGAGGAGATCTTCGGCCCCGTGCTGGCCGTCATCCGCGCGCGCGACTTCGACCACGAGATCGCCATCGCCAACGCCACCGAATACGGACTGACCGGCTCCATCTTCACCCTCGACCGCGAGAAGATCGCCCGAGCACGACGCACGCTCCACTGCGGCAACCTGTACGTGAACCGCAAATGCACAGGCGCCATGGTGGGCGTCCATCCCTTCGGCGGCTTCAACATGTCCGGCACCGACTCCAAAGCCGGCGGCACCGACTACTTGGGCCTCTTCAGCCAGGCCAAGGTGGTGTCGGAGAAGCTGGGCTAGCAGCCGAGGGACGGTAGTCGCTTCTACCGGGCGAGGGCGTAAGTCGCAGCGCCAGCTCCGATCAGGACCATCGCCGCACCGGCCCAGAACCACCAGCGGGTGTACACGGGGGAAGGCGGCGTCGTCGGCGGGTCGGCGCGAAACAAGCCGGGCGGCTCATCGAAGCGTTGGCTATCGCGAGGGCTCGGCGCATCGGCCGATCGAACCGGCGCCAGCGCTCCATTCGGCCGGCTCTTCAGCGACGGCTCGACGCCGGTCTCGATGGCGGTGATGCGCGCGGCGGCGTCGCGAGCATTCGCTCCCTGGGGCGCGGCTCCCAGATACGCCCGGTAGCTGGCCACGGCGCGCGTCTTGTGGCCCAGGGCTTCGTGGCACTGGCCCATCAGAAACAGATACGCAGGCTCCGGTGCCAAAGACTGAGCCGCCTGCAATTCCACGAGCGCCTCGGCGAAGAGTTGGTTTCCAATCAGACCGCCGGCGCGCGCGTAGTGGCGCTGCGCTGCGGTCTCGATCTCAGCGTGATTGGGATTGACCTCCGCTCTGGCGCGGGCGCCGGCACCCACCACCGCAAGCGCAACGACAAGCCGCGACGCCCACGCGATGCACCCGGCCCGGGCGGGGGTCCGTCGCACGCTACGCGTAGATGGCGATGACCGCCGCGAGAAGCTTCTTCGCCTTTTCCTCCGGTCGCTGGAAGCTGTTGCGGCCGATGATGCTGCCGTTGCCACCGCCTTCGCGGATGGCGCGCGCCTCTTGGCACACCGCCTCGTCGTCCGCTTTGGTGGCGCCGCCCGAAAAGATGACGATGCGCCGGCCGTTGAATGCCGCCTGCATGATGTGACGCACGCGCTCGGCCAGGCTTCCGATGACGATCTTCTCGCGCTCGTAGACCTTCTTAGCCTCGGCCTGTTCAAGATGCGCGGCCGGCAGCTTCACCTTGATGACGTGGGCGCCCAGCTCCGCCGCGATGTGGGCGGCGTAGGCGGTCACGTCCATGGCGGTCTCGCCTTCCTTGGACAGGGCACTGCCGCGCGGGTACGACCACACGATCACCGCCAGGCCTTTGCTCTTGGCCTCCCGCGCGAGCTCGCGGAGCTGGCCATACATCTCCAGACGGTGCGTCGATCCTGGATAGATGGTGAACCCGACGCCGACGCAACCGAGGCGCAGCGCGTCGTCCACGGAGCTGGTGATGGCCTGTGTCGGATCCCGCTCGTCGCCGAGCACATCGTGGTTGTTGAGCTTGAGGATGAGCGGAATTTGACCGGCGTAGTCGCGCGCGCCCGCCTCCAAGAAGCCGAGCGGCGCCGCGTAGGCCGAGCAGCCTGCCTCCACCGCCAAGCGAAAGTGGTAGCGCGGGTCGTAGGCGGGAGGATTCATGGCGAAGCTGCGGCCGGGACCATGCTCGAAGCCCTGGTCCACGGGCAGAATGACCATGCGGCCCGTGCCGCCCAGCTTGCCGGCGTTCAGCAGCCGCGCGAGGTTGGTCAACGTCCCCGGGTTGTCGCTTCCGTACCAGCTCAGGATCTCGCGCGTGCGCTCGCTCATGTATCGCTCCTTCGGCGGCCGACTATAGCCTGGACCAGTCGGTGTGGAAGTGGCCCGGGCGGTCGAGACGCTCGTAAGTGTGACCGCCAAAGTAGTCGCGCTGCGCCTGGGTCAGGTTCGCCGGCAGGCGGGCGCGTCGAATCGTGTCGTAGTAGGTGAGCGATCCTGCGGTGGCGGGCAGCGGAACACCCATCGTCACGGCGCGAGCCACCACCGCCCGCCAAGCGTCCTGGCGGACGGCCAGCTCGTCGCGGAAAGACGGGTCGAGGAGCAGGTTGGCGAGCCGCGGGTCGCGCTCGTACGCGTCCTTGATGCGCCCCAGGAACTGCGCGCGGATGATGCAGCCAGCCTTCCAGATGCGCGCCAGATCGCCGAGGCGCAGGTCCCAGCCTCGCAGCTCCGACGCCGCCCGCATGAGGTTCATGCCCTGCGCGTAGCAACACGCCTTGGCGGCGTAGAGCGCGGCGCGCACATCGGCGATCAGGGCCGCCTTTGCGTCGGCGCGGATCGCAGCCTTCGCCCCCGGCCCCGACAGGACGGCCGCTGCGGACAAGCGTCCCGCGCGGTCGGCAGAGGCGATGCGCGCATCCACCGACACCGCGATGCTGGAGACCGACACGCCGATCTCGGCCGCGTCCTGAACCGTCCACTTGCCGGTGCCCTTCATGGACGCGGCGTCGACGATCAGGTCGATCAGATCGGCGCCGGTCTCTGGGTCCTTCTTGGTGAAGATGTCGGCGGTGATCTCGACCAGGAACGACTGCAGCTCGCCTCGGTTCCACTCTGCGAAGGTCTCCGCCAGCTCCCGGTTAGACAGCCCGCCGACCGTTTTCAGGACGTCGTAGGCCTCGGCGATCAGCTGCATGTCGCCGTACTCGATGCCGTTATGAACCATCTTGACGTAGTGGCCGGCTCCTCCCGGGCCGACGTAAGTGACGCAAGGACCATCTCCTTGCACTTGGGCCGCAATCTTGGTCAGGATGGGGGCTACGTCGTCGTACCCGGCGCGATCGCCTCCCGGCATCATCGAAGGGCCGCGGCGCGCACCTTCTTCGCCGCCGGATACGCCCATGCCGAAGAAGCGCAGGCCCCGGGCCGCGAGCTCGCGCGCCCGGCGCTCGGTGCGGAGAAAGTGCTCGTTGCCGGCATCGATCAACAGGTCGCCCGCGTCGAGCAGGGGCAGCAGCGAGGCGATCGTCTCGTCGACCACGTCGCCCGCCTTCACCAGCAAAATGATGCGGCGGGGGCGGCGCAGCGACCGCACGAGATCGGGCAGCGCCTTGTAACCGCGGACGTTCGTGGCGCCTTCACGGCGCGCCTTGGCCAGCCACCGGTCGACCGGATCCGGCCAGGCATCCCAACCGGCTACGGAGAAGCCCTTCTCCTCGATGTTGAGGGCCAGGCTCTGTCCCATCACGCCCAGCCCCACCATTCCCACCTGCACGGAACCGTCGCGGTCCTCGCCGCCCGTGTCGCGCATCCGCAGACGATATCACTCGGTCATCGTCGGGCCATCACGGTCACCTCGTTGCGGTTGTGGACAAGCTGCTTGACGCGCGCGAAGGAGCAGCCCGCGCGCGCCAGCAGGGGCGGAAGCTCGCGCAGGATGCGGTATCCGTCCCGGCCCTTGAACTTGACGCTCGCCACTAGATTTCGACACCACTTTTGGGACAGCCAGGTCTCGATCAAGGCCAACGTGCGGTGCGGCTCGCAGATGACGTCGCACAGGAGCCAGTCGACGGGGCTCTCCGGCTGGTAGGTGAACGCGTTTCCGATCAGCGCCGTCAGTCGCGGATGACCGGCAGCCGGAGCGACGAGAGGCGCGCGGTCTACGGCCGTCACGCGGGCGCCGCGCGCCAGGGCGGTAAACGCCCATCCGCCCGGCGCGCCGCCGAGATCGACACAAGCATCGTTCGCGCGCGGCGCGTCTCCCAGCCAGCGGAAGGCCTCTTCCAGCTTGCGGTACGCGCGGGACGGCGGCCGGCGATCGTCGGCGATGGGCGCCGCGCCGGCCGGCCAGGGGGCGATATCGGTTCCGCCGGGCGGCAGGCCGCGAGGCACGGCGGCCGCCACCAGCGCGGCATCGCGTTGGACCAGGATCGCCTGCAGCACAAGGCAGCGGCGAAACGACGTGGGGTCAAGGTCGGTCCAAGGCGCATAGCGGCGCCACACGCGACGACGGCGATCGGCGAAACAGGCCGCCAGTTGCCGGCCCACGAGATCGGCGCGGCGACGCAGATCGGCGTAGGCATCACAGTCCGGTGTGCCTGCGTGCAAGGTGAAAGGAACGTCGGTCGCGGCGTGAATATCGACCGCCGCGATCGTCGCGTCGAATGCCGCGCGACAGATCTTGCCGACGGATTCACCGCGCACCACGGTGGCGCCGGGGAGTTTCTGTCGCGCGAACACCGGATCACCTGCGTCGTCGGCGGCCCAGACCACGCCAGGCCACGGACCGGCGGGGCCGTACCGCTGATGCCCACCCACCTCCGCGGCCAGCGCCGCCTCGAACCCGGCCGATCCCAGAAGCGCGATCATCGCTCGCTGCGCGCGCAGATCTTAGACGGCCGGCGGTCCGGTCCAGCGGACACCCACGAACGTGACGTCGTCGGTCTTGGGGCGGCCGGCCCCGACGAAACGATCCAGCGCCTCGGCGACCGCCGCCGCCGCAGGTTTGCCGGACGCCAACGCCCCCTTGACGGCGGCCTGCAGGCGGTCTTCCCCGAAAGCCTCGCCTCGCGCGTCCCACGCTTCGGTCAGGCCGTCGGTGAACGCGTAGACGCCGTCGCCGCGCGCCAGCGGGAGCCTGCGCTCCTCGAACGCCACGTCGGGCGCCACGCCCAAGAACGTCCCGCCGCCCTCCAGCGAAATCACGCCGCCGCCGCGAACCACGAAGGCGAATGGATGGGCGGCCGAGGCCCACGAAAGCGTGCCGCTGCGCAGGTCGATGCTGAGGCACAAGGCGGTGAATCGCATCCCCAGTTGCTGGTAGGTGCGGGCGATCCGTTCGTTGAGGACGCGGAGGACGCCGGCGGGCCCCTTCACGGTGCGCTTGACGATCTCGTACTCACTCTTGATGAACATGGTGGCCAGGGCGGCCGTGATGCCGTGCCCGGTGGCGTCCGCCAGGAACACGCGAAGCCGGCTTCCGTCGACGGCCGCCACGTCGTACAGGTCGCCGCCCACCATCTCGAGCGGAAGGTACAGCGCCTCGACCGTCGCGCCCGCCAGATCGGTGGGGCGGGGCATGATGCTTTGCTGGAATCGCTGCGCCTGCATGAGGTCGCCGACCACGGTCGCCTCTCGTTCTTTGAGCTCTCGCATCAGCTCGATCATTTCGCGCTTCTTGTTCTCCAGCATCCGGCGCGCCTGTCCCAGCGCTCGCTGCGCAAGCCGCGCCGAGATCGCCGTGCCGGCCAGAGCGGCAAGCCCGTCCAGAGCCCGCGCGGCCGGGCCGTCCGCGTCGAGCACGGGCGTCACGCCGGGATTTAGCGGGTGCCCGGCGACGATCACGCCCAAAGGCTCGCCCCCGCCGCCGCGAAGCGGAACCGCCACGAAGCTCTGCAGCGCCAGGACCGCTGACGCGGTCGCCAGCTCCGCGATCGGAGCGTCGTGCCGGTGGACGACCTTGCCGCGCGCGCTGGCGAGCGCGGGGAGCGGGTCTAAAGCCGCCATGCGGAGGGCAGCCAGTGACCGGGACGACTGCGCTTCGTACCCATCCCAACCCTGTACGGTGAGCACGCCGACTCCGCGATCGTCGAGCAGCAGGGCACAACGCCCGAATCCGAGATCGCGCCGAACGCAGGTTGCGGTCTCACGTATAACATCGTCCAGCTCCTTCGCCGCCACCAAACGCTGTCCCAGCTCCACGAGCCGTAGCGCCAGAGGCGCCTCGGACGCGGCCGCTCTGGGGTCAGGGGAGGGCGCGGGCGAGGGCATGCGCGCACCATTTTACGACGACCACAGCGCTCGCCGCGCGCACCAGATGAAGATTTCCTGCGATCGACGGCTCGTTGACTCCGCCGACCGGCGTCTGGCACGCTGGAGGGCGGATGCCCGTCGATGGCCTGAGCTTCGGTGACCTGACGATCGAAGCCGTAGACGGCGGCCAGGGCCCGGTGCAGCTCTTCTGGTCCGGGAAAAGCGCCGACCGCTATCCGGCGCGAATCTTGGGTCCTTATTTTACCGCCGTCCTGGGGCAGGCGGCGCGACGCCGGGCGATCGTGGAGCTTCACTTCGAACGGCTGGAGCACTTCAACTCGTCGACGGTCACCGCCATTATCCAAGTCATCCAGGAGGCGCGCGCGGCGAACGTCAAGCTGGTCATCGTGTTCGATCAGGCGCGCAAGTGGCAGAAGCTCAGCTTCGATGCGCTGCGCGTGTTCGTGAAGGGCGACGATCTTCTGCAGATCCGATCGATTTGAAAGGCGGCCCATGCGACACCAGTTCTCCATCGATCTCCCGGTGCGCAACGAATGGGCGAATGTCGACCTCCTGCGGACGTCCATCCTCAATTGCTTCACCGCCGTGTTCAACGACGTGGACGGTTGCCGCTCCATGGCCATGGTGGTGGGCGAGCTGCTGGAGAATGCGATCAAGTACGGTGCCTGGTCGGGCGACGAGAGGGGATTTCGCCTCAAGGTCGTGGGCGAGGAAAATCTGGCCCGCATCACCGTCGAGAACCCCATCGAGCCCACGGATCCGACCATCGCCGACCTCATGGCGACGCTCGCATGGCTGCAGAAGTTTTCCAGCGCCGACGAAGCGTACCGGGCGCGCCTGTTAGAAGTGGCGGCGACCCCGCGCGAGCTGGGATCCAGCAAGCTGGGCCTCGCGCGCATCTCGTACGAAGGAAGCTGCCGGCTTTCCGCGGAAGTGGACGGCAAGATGGTCCGCGTCACGGCGGAAATGGCGTACTGAGACTAAGACTGAGGCCAGTTGGGGCGCCGATCCGCGTTTGTCACCCGCCGAGGGCGGCGTTGTAGGCGGGCGACACGATGTAGCGAACCAGCTCGCGGAGGGCGGCGGAATCGCGCAGGAAGCGCTGTCGGGCGCCGATCGTGTCGTCGCGCAAGCGGTCGGGGGCGGCGGTGGGCGCAGGAAGGTCGTGCCTGCCGGGCTCGCCGCCGGCTGTCTCGTCGTCGCGCCATCCTTCCAGGCGGGCGAGGGCGCGGACTGCCGCGAGGGGGCTCATGCAGGTCAGCAGGCCCACGCGGTTGGCGGTGTGGCGGCAGCCCGCGAGATAGCTTCCGATGGGGGGCCCGGCTGTCTTCGCCGCCGCCAGGTGGTCCATGACGGCCATGCGAGCCGGGCCGTGCGGCATTTCGGCGGCTTGTTCAGGGCCTGCCAGCCAGGTGACCGCGGCGCGGGCAAGTCGATCGGCGGGGGCGGCGGTCGCGGACAACGACGCGGTTGCGCCCGCCAGCAGCGCCGCGAGCTCGTCCTGGGACAGACGGGCGACCAGGGCGGTGCCGGCGCGCACTTCATCGATCGCGCGCGCCACGAGGAACACCAGCTCGGATTGGGGCACGGTCAGAGCGCGGGATCCGATGGACAGCGTCGCCGGACGCGTCGCCTCGATGGTTATCTCGGCGCCGCCCGGGCGCGTGACCGCCTGAAAGGCCGGCGATGCGAGCCGCGCGGCCAAGCTCTCCAGGATTGCGGCGACCGCGGGAGCGCGACCTCGGTCCACTGGTGAGCCGCCGGTTCGGCGCGGCGGCGCGTCCAGACCCTGGAGAGGAGCCGCCAGCGCGTGCAGCGCCGCGCGCAGGGGACCATCACACAGCGGGTGCACGACGGCGCCCAGCGCGGCCAGCGCCGCAGGCCGGGGGCTGGGCGCGCCACCGAGCTCGGTGAGGCGCCGGCCCGCCGGATCTGCCGGATCCAGGAAGACCAGCAGGCTGTAGGCGGCGCGGGCCGTCCCCGCGCGGCCGGCGCGATCGGCGGTGCGGCCCAGCGCGCGGAGCGGTCCGTACGCCCCCGGATCCGCCGCCACCAACGGAGCCAGGGCATCGCACAGCGCTGTCAGAAACGATTCTCCTCGGAAGTCGGCCAGCGCATCGAGCGCGCGATCGAGCGCGCCCGGCGGCTGACCACCGAGGTACGCCGCGGCCTCCGCCAGCAGCCGCGCGGCCAGCGGCGCCAGGGAAGCGCCGCCTCCCCCGGATGACGACCGCGTCGGATCGGCGATGGAACGCAGGGCGGCCAGAGCGGACGATGCGTCGCGCGGGCCCAGCGCCGCGGCGATGGCGGCGCGCAGAGCGAATCCGGGATCGCCGGCCGCTTCGCGATCATTCGCGCGCGCCAGCGCCAGACCGACTTCGGCCAGGTTGTCGAAGTCGCCCTGCGACCAGAAGTAGCCGGTGAGCCGCTTGAGCGTCGGCGTGAAATGCGGGTCCATGTCGGACGACTTCAGGTAAGCGTCGTTGGCGGCCGCCTCGTCGCCCAGGCGCTCACGCAGCAGCTCGCCTTGCCGGAACAGGACGCGCGCGCGCTGCGAGGCATCGGGGTAAAGGCGCGACAGACGTCCGCAGGTGTCCACGGCCTGCGGCCAAAGCTGCAAACGATCGTACACGTCGGCCAGCAGCTCCAGCGCGGTCAAGCGATCCGGATCCTGAGCCACGACCAGCTCCAGGTAGTGGCGCGCCGATCCGAGATCGTCGAGGCGCGCGTAGATCTCGCCCAGCCGGTGGCGGATCTGACCGACCTTGTCGACGGCTCCGGGAGAAAGCAGGTGCAGGATCTCCTCCAGGCGACTGGCCGCCTCACCGAAGTCCTCGCGATAGAGCGCCATCTGAGTGAGGGCCTCGCGCGCTTCGATGTGCCGCGGATTGCCGAGAGCCACGGCGCGATAACACGCGATGGCCTCGGCTTCGTCGCCGAGCATGTCCGCCAGCTCCGCGCGCCGCAGGTCCAGCGTCTCGCGGGCGATGACGTTCGTGGCCTGTGGCGACGCGGCCAGCCGGGCATAAGCCTGCCGGGCTTGCTTCCAGTTCTGGCCGCGGTACGCGAGCTCAGCCTGCGATGCCAGAGCGGCGACGTGATCGGGAACGCATGCGAGCGCCGCTTCCAGATCCACCGTCGCGGCCTTGGTATCGCCCCTTGCAATCAGGACGCGCGCGCGCGACGCCAGGTGATCCGCACGCTCGGCGGGGCGGGGGTCGGCGGCCGCCGCCTGCGCCAGCCGCGCTTCCGCTTGCGCCAGGTCGCCGGCCGTCTCGGCGCGGCTCGCCAGAAACGCGAAGCACGCGGCGCGCCGCTCGGCCGGAAGCGCGTCCGCGGCGCGGTCGACCAAGCCGGCCATGGCGGCAGCCCGTTCATCGAGATCGGCGATCCGATCGTAAAGCGCCGCCAGGCCCGCGGCCGCCGCGCTGTCGGTGGGATCGGCCGCGAGCATGTGCTCGAAAACTTCGCCGATGACGCCGGAATCCGCTCCCGTGGCGTCATTCTTGGCGAGGGTCGCTAGACGCCGCGCGATGTCCGCGGCGCGCCTCTCGTCTCCCGTAGCCTTCGCGCGCGCGAAGACTTCGCGCAGCGCCGTCAGCGCCTGGGCTGCATCACCCTGTCGCTCGTACAGCTCGGCGCGCAGGTCCAGCGCCTCGGCGGGGACGTGCGCAGGATCGATGGCGCGCAAAGCCTCGAGGGCGGCCGCGTCGCCGGTCGGACCCGCCACCTGCAGGCGCGCTCGGGCCCGCGCCACCCACAAGCCGCCAGCGGCAGCCGGATCGCTGGTCAGGGTGATGCGGCGCTCGAACATGCGATCCGCCTCCGCCAGCGCGCCCCGCTCGAGCAGCAGATCGGTCAGCAGCCCGAGCGCGGTCAGTGATTCGGGTCGGATCACGAGCAGCCGCAGTAGATAGATCTCCGCGCGGGTCGCGTCGCGCAAGTGCTGTCGGGCCGTCGCCGCGAGCTCCAAGTAGAGGTCGGCCGGATCGACGTCCGCCAGCGCAGGAGAGCGCGGCGTGGCGCCCCGGCTTTGTGACTCGCAGATCTCGACCAGACGCTCGAGGATCTTCGCCAACTCGCCGTGTTGGCCACGGGCGCGGTGCAGGGCGGCCAAGCGCAGCAGCGCCTCGGCGTCAAAGGGCCGCGACTTGAGGACCACCCGGTAGGCCTGGACCGCCTGATCCGGATGGCCGTGTTCTTCCAGAAGCGCGGCGCGACGCATCTCCATCGTCCGCTTGGCCGCGGGCGATTCCTCCACCGCCGCGCGGCGTCCGAGCGCATCGCACAGATCGAGCACCCGGCTCTGAGGTGAGAGTACGTCGATCAGAAGATCGAGGGCCACCGCGCTGCGGGGCGCGAGCGCCAGAACGGAGGCGGCGTGGCGCTCGGCCTCCGCCAAGTGGTGGGCGCCGCACGCCAAGATCCCGATGCGAAGGTGAGACTCCGCGCGCTCGGCCGGCGTGGCGGGGGGCGCGTCTTCGTCAGCGATGAGCCGCGCGTAGTGCGCGGCGGACCCCACGCGATCCCCCGCGTCCCAGGCGGTTCGCGCCAGCCAGATCAACGACGGGCGGCAACCCGGATCGATCTCCAGGACACGCAGGTGCATGCGGCGCGCGGCAGACGCGTCGGACAGATGGCTTCCGTGGATGTCGGCCAGCCGCTCGAGCAGCGCCTTCTGCTCCGCTGGCCGGCGCGCCGCCGCCTCCAGCTTTCGCTCGACGATCTGCGCGGCGCGTGGCCAGTCAGCGGCCTCGACGGCGATGGCCTCCAGCGCGTCCAGCGCCCCCCCGCACTGGGGGTCCAGCGACATCGCGCGGTCGAGCAACGGCGCCGCGTCCGCCGCGGAGCCGAGGCGCTTGCGGTGGATCTCGGCCGCCGCCACCAGGCGCGCCGCGCGCTCGCGCGGTCCTTCATCCGTGCGCGCGTCGGCGGCGGATGCCACCAGCGCCGCCGCGGCCGCGCGCGCGTCGCCGCGGCGGGCGTGCAGCTCGACGATGCGTTGCCAGGCGGCGGTGGCGAGCTGGCCAGCGGCGCCGCTGTTCAGGCAGACCTCCAGGTAGCGCAGCGCCTCCTCCTCGGCGGCCGCACCCTGCCGCTTCTCGCAGATGAGCGCCAACCGCCGCGCGATCTCGGCCCGGGGCAAGTCGTCGGCGCCGGGATGGCCCGATTCGAAGAGCCTGCGGTAGGCGTCGTACGCGTCGTCGGTGGCGCCGGCCTGTGCGGCGGCGTCTCCCGCGAGGGCCAGCAGACGGGGCGCGCCGGGATCCAGCGCCAGGGCGCGCTGGCCCTCGGTCCAGGCGTCTTGGGGACGCCCGAGGTCGAGCAGCATCTCGGCGCGATCACCGAGCAGCGCCGCGACCTCCCGATCGGCGCCACCGCGGTCGCCGCCGTCTTGCCGGGCGCGCGCCGTCACCTTCTCGACAAGCCGGGCGAGGATCGCCAGTCGCCCCTCCGCATCGCGCTTGTGCAGAAGGAGGGCCGAGAGCCGCCCCAGCGCTGGAATGGGATCCGCCGCCACCGCCGCCGCGCGCCGGAAGTTGTCTTCCGCAGCCTGCGCTTGTCCGGCCTCCAGCAGCCGATCGCCGATCTCCAGCGCCGCGGCCGCAGCGTCGGGATGACTACTCGCGGCCAGGCGTCCTAGCACCGCCCGCAAAGCATCGCCGTTCCCTGCAGCGCGATGCAGGTCGCGCAGCGCACACAGCGCCTCCTCGTCACCGAGAGCGGCCGCCTCCTCCAAGCACGCCGTGGCCTCGGCAATCCGGGCGCCGAGCTTGACCAGAGCCCGCCCGCGGCGAGCCAGGGATGATCGCCGCGCGGCCGGATCGCTTTGCCGCTCGGCCAGTCGGGCGAGCCATCCCTCCTCTTGCTGACTGTCGCCGCCTTCGCCAGCCAGGTCGGCCAAGCCGGCGAAGGCCTCCGCGTCGCTCGGATCAAGTCCCACCACCCGCTCCAGGCAGCGGCGGGCGGCGCCCGCGTCACGACCCGGTTGCCGGTGCACGCTCGCCATCTGATGCAAGAGCGCGCAGGATTCGGCCGGATCGCGTGCGCGCGCCAGCGCCTGTTCCAGCAGATCGAGCCCTCGCTCCACCTGACGGCTGCGCAATGAGATGAGCGCGGCGCGCCGGAGCGGCTCGACGGCGGCCGGGTCCAAGGACGCCGCCTGGCGGAAGCGCCCGTGCGCACCCGCATCGTCCCCCGCCGACTCGAGCATCGCAGCCAGAGTCGCGCAGGCGCGCGCCTGCCGTCCGGTCTCACCGCGATCCGCGTACAGGGCGTCTGCCCTTTCAAGCGCCTGCACGGCACCCGGGTGGTCGCCGGCGGCAGCCCGGACCCGGCCAAGCCCTTCCCAGGTGGCCGGCTCGGCGTCGGTGAGGCGAAGCGCCTCATCCAGCTCCTCGCGTGCACGTTCCATGTCTTGCAGCTCGTCCAGGTAGATCGACGCTAGGCGCGTCCGCCAGCGGGCCGCGGCCGCCGGATCGGTCTCGCTCTCGGCAAGACACGCCCGCCTCAGGACGTCCATCAGCTCGCGCCAGCGGCCTTCAGCCGCCAGACGATCAGACAGGGCATTCACCGCGCGCGCGTCCGCCGGGCTATCGTCGAGCACGCGCGCCAGGATCGACGTCGCCCGCGCCGGCTCGGGCGATGCGAGCCAAAGGGAGGCCGCCGCCCGCGTCGCCGCCGCCGCGCCATCCGGTTCACCGTGTTGTTCCGCCAGCGTCGCCAGCCGTTCATAGGTCGCGGCCGCGATCGCGGCGTCACCGCGGCGGCCTGCCGCGATCGCGCGCGCCAGCAGCGCTGGCACCGAATTCGGTTCTCGGGCCAGCACCGCGGTCGCAAAGGCGTCCGCCTCCGCCAAGCTCTCCGGCGCCGACACCAGGATCTGAAGCAGCCGCATCGAGACAAAGGGGTGATCGAGGTCGCGTGCGGCGTGTGCGCGGTACGCCGCCAGCGACCCGGCCACGTCGCCGCGGGCCAGGATCATTTCCGCGTCGACGAAGGCCGCGTGGGCCGCGCGATGCTGCCGAACCACATCCGGCTCCGGCTGGACCTCTGCCTCTGCTTGCGTCGGGGCCGCCGTCTCCGGCCGGCCGTTGGCGACAGAACCCAGCGCTACCCAATCGACCGTCACCAGCCCGTCACCATGGACGATGGAGCTCGCCCGCACCGTCGTGACGTCCGGCAGCCGCCAACCACCGGCGGGAAGCAGCGGAAACAGCACCAGGTCCAGCGGATCGAAATCCAGATCGCAAGCCCCGACGATGCGAAGCGGCCCCGCTGTCGTCGGTGTCTCGGGCGGCGGCGCACCCAAAGCCGCGAACAGAGCGGTAGCCAGCAGGGGCGAGGGCAGGGGCAGGAAACCGTAGGCTCGCAGGTCTGTGACCGACAGGCGCAACCGGCGCGCGGCGTCGGGCGACGCTTCGTCTCTCATGGCCGACAGATGACAGCACGCCGTCAGGTCCGCTTCGTGTCCGCCCACCGAGGCGCGTGCGTGCAGCCGGACCGCGCCGCCGGCAATGGTGACCCGAGGTTCGCGGAGCCCGAAGTCTTCCAGGCGGCGCGCCGTCAGGAACGAAACGATGTCCTGAGGCGCGGCAGACACCGTCGCCCGGGCCAGTCGGCAGCGCCGATCCTGGAACCGCGCCACGCCGCCCGACACGTCGAACGGGAAGCGCAGGTTGGGGATCTCCAGCTCCAGCCGCTCGATGGTGCCGAGCCCGGCCATCGCCCGGTTCTTGAGTGCGAGGATCCCCTTGCCGGCGGCGAACGACAGACCGAAGCCGACGGTGCCGCTCACGGTGCGTCCGGGCTGCTGCTCTACATCCGCGACGACAAGGGGCTGCAGGGCTCGTAGGCGACGGACGCCTCGGGGCCTTCGTCGTACCGCAGCACGTCGCGGTTGACGTCCAGCCGCTTGGCCTCCTTGGCCTCGGTGCACAGACGATCGGCCCAGGCGGTCATCACCTGTTCCCACTTCGTCAGCTCGGCGTCGCGCGCCAGCTCGTCCTTCTTCTTCTCCAGCTCGGCCATGTCCGGCTCCTTGCGCTCCTTGAGCCGCAGCACGACCCACGAGCCCGACACGTCGTAGGGGCCGCCCAGGGGCGCGTCCGGTTTCATTTCGAATACCGCCTTGGCCAGGTCATTCGACACGCCAATGCCTTCGACGACGGCGCCGCGCCGGCTGAACAGGCCGGTCTCCTCGGCGCGCGGAGCATCCGAGAATGCGGATGCGCCGGTCTTGCCTTTGCCTCCGTCGGCGGCGCCTTCTCCGTCGGGGGCGGTGGGGAACAAATCCTTTAGCGTCTTGCCCGCCGCGCCCCTCGCCTTGGCCATGGCGGCCTCCGCGTCGGCCCTGGCGCGGGCCTTCGCCTTGTCTTGGCGGAGCTGCTCCTCTGCCAGCTCGGCCCGCACCTTGTCGAAGGGGATGTCGCCTTCTCGCGATCCTTCGGCGACCACCAGATGCCAGCCGGCGTCACCCTTGACCGGTCCCATGATCTCACCTTCCTTGCCCGCGAACACCGCCTCTTCGACCGGCCCGCCCAGCCCGGTCGCGCCCTTGCGCCGCCAGCCTAGGGTTCCGCCGCGCGCCTTCGTCTCGTCGTCCTCCGATGCCTCGCGCGCGAGCTTCGCCAGCGCCTCGCCTTTCTTCGCGCGGGCCAGCAAAGCCTCCGCTTTCTTCTTGGCGGCCGCGTCCGTGTCGGCGGACGCGACCGCGTCGACCTTGATCACGAGGTGCCGCAGGCGCAGCTCCTTGGGCGCCTTCTCGTAGAGAAACTTTCGTTGATCGTACGTCTCCTTCAGCTTCTTTTCGTTCGCCGCCGCGTACGCTGAGATCTCGCTCTCGGTGGGCTCGATCTCGGCCTCGTAGCGCCGTGGGGCGAAGCGGACGTATTCCAGGTTGACCTGCAGGCCCTTGCGCTCGAAGTCGGCCTTTACCTCGGCCGGCGACACCTTCACGGAATCGCGCAGCAGCTCGCGCACGCGGAACGCGAGCAGCTCGCGCCGCTGTTCCTCGATGAAGGTCTTCGGGTTGAGACCCAGCTCGAACCGCACGAAGTTGCGGAACAGCTCGTAGTCGAACTTCCCGTCCTTCTGCACGCGCGGCACCATGCGCGGATAGCCGAGCCCGATCATCTTAGCCTCGAAGATGAGGTCCTCGACCTCTTCGTCGGAGATGCGGAAGCCCAGGCGCAGCGCTTCCTCCGCGAACAGCTCCCGCTCGATGAGCTTGTCCATGACGGTTTCTTTGACTCGGCGCTGCTTGGCCACCGCCGCCGGGAACTGACCGCCACCCAGCATCATGTATCCGTACCGGAAGTTGTTGGTGGTCAGGACGCGGCCGCCCACTTGCGCCGCCACGTTATCGACGTCGCCGCCCGGGTCGCAACCACCGCCCGACTGCGGTCCGAAGTTGACGATGAAGACGGCGATCACGATCCCGAACAAGATGTAGATGAGCAGGGACTGCGACGACTTGCGCATCTGCTCCAGCATGAAGAACGCCTCCCGGTTGGAAAGGCGGGGAATCTAGCACGTACCCGCGTGTATCGGCGTAAGCGCCCTGCGCTTCGGGAAGAGAGGCGCACAAAGTAAAGGCCGGTGGAACCATTTCCACCGGCCTGGACCTCGCAGCGTGGGGACCGCGCGCGATCTGTCTTCGGGCTAAAGCAGCTCTCGTGCCGCTCGGGCCGGCCTGGTAGATGGGCTTGCAAGCCGCCGCGCCTGGTGCGGTTTGATGCCGGGCCTCAGCAGAACTGATGCCGGCCGGCGTCACCTGGTTCCGAAGCGATCGCGTAGCTCCACCAGGAACACGTGGCCCGGCACGAAGTTCGCGCGGCCGTCAGGGGCGCGTACGGGGAACGCGGTGGCGCGGGCCGAGAACTTGTGGCTCACGCTGCCGATTCCGCGCCGGAACGTCGAAAGGAAGACGCCGGCATCCGACGTCCCCTGCGCGTGGTCGGCGGTAAAGCCGTTGAGATCGGGGGTGAGGTACCAGAGACAGGCCGCTCGTCCTTTGTCCGTCGGGTCGACGCCCGATCCGGGGCTGGGATCGTCACACTTACCCGGCGCCGTCACGACCGCGCTCTCGACCGGCCGGAGCTCCGGAGTGACGGTGTCCTCGGTCAGCACACGGCCTACCACCAAGCCGTGAGCGCCGATCAAGGAGCCTTGGACGTAGCCCACGAACAGGCTGTCCAAGCTCCGCGCCAGATTTCCCTTGATGGCCAGGGCCTCGACCTGATGAAGCGGTAAGCGCGGGTCGTCGCCAGGGTGGCAATAAAGGCTGGAATAGTTGTCGCGGAGGACCTCGTAGGCTCGGCAATAGGTGCGAGATGCGGCATTTCTATAAAGCGTCTCGTCGGACACCACGGCAAATTCACCGTCGGCGGTGATGTCGCCGGTGTTCGACGTCGGGATGAACTGCGCGTCCACCGTCACCAGGCCGAATCTCACCTGGCCGGATCGGACGAGCGTCCGATCCATGAAGTCGAGCACGCGGCCGGTCACGGCAGAGCACGGCGCGCACTGGTCGACGTCCAGGCTGATGGTCGCCGGCGGCCGGCCCCGGCCCCCCAGGTCGACCGTCGTCGTCGCTCCCTGGAAGATCCGATCGTCGGCGTGGCATGCGCCCGGCGTGGCGGGCGTGTCGTGAAAGCCGGCGAGGCTGATCCGGAAGGCCTCGGATTGGGGCAACGAAGGAAGCTGCCCGAGCTCCGGACCGAAGCCGCACAGCGTGGTCCCGGAGCGCGCCGTGAGCGGTCGGCATTCGCTGAACAGAGGAGGCTCGGCGATATCCCTGGGGGCGTCCGCCCGGTCGTATCGGATCTCGACGTGGGTCATGCAGGACAGGTCGATCGAGCAGGCCGGACATCCGGGCGCCCCCGTGGTGATGGCGAAACGGATGGTCTCCGTGCGCGTGCAGGAGAGGGCGCCGGCCAGGATCGTCAGGGCGGCGGCCTGCGCACGATTCACCGAGCTGGCCCGCGCTGGGGCGATACGACGCCCACATAGCGGACGTCTGACATCAGGACGACGCCCGCCGTCGTGCCGGCGGCCGCCAGCGCCCCGCCGACCACAGCCCACAGCCACCATCGTCGCCTCGGAGGCGGCGGCCGCGACGGTGCAGGCGGCGGCGCTGCCTCTGTCGCGGTCAGCGCTGGCGCGGCCGACGGGGGCGGCATCGTCGGGGCGAGGAGGGGCGCAAGCAGCGCATGGATGGCATCCGCCGTTCTCGCGCTGGACTGGCCGCCGACTTCGAGGACGCGCTCTGCCGAAAGCGCGCCGTCGGGGCCGCCCTGCACCACGATGATGACGGCGTGATCGGTGCCCCCCGGTGTGCCGCGCGTCGCCGTCACCAGGACCAGGGCCTCGACCTCCAGCAGCTTCGCCAGATCGCGCCGCGCGCGCTCGGCGTCGTCGCGCGCGAGGGCCGCCGTGGTCGAAGCGCCGCCGCCGGGCGCTGCGTGCGCCACGGTGCTGCGCAGGACCGTCACCAGATCGCGCGCGTGCTCAGGCTTGTCCGACGGCGCGAGGATGGTGTCGATCTCGGCGGGAATAGTGGGTTCGATGCGCGCGCGGGTGACGTGCGCCCAGTAGCCCGGGGCCGTGACAGCCACGACGTGCTCCCCGCCGGGGACGCGCTCCACCGTGAGCGTGCCGTCGGACCCGGTGTGACCGACGGGCCTTCCATCGAGCAACACGAGCGCGCGCTGAGGATCCGAACGGACCACCAGCTTGCCAGCACCGCTCTTTCGCAGCTGACCCTGCGCGCGCGCGAAACTGGCTCGAATGTCGCTGCGGTAGATGATGGGATCCAGCGTCCGTTCGGGGTCGAGCGTCGTCGCCAGGCGGAAGGCGCGCTCCGCCGCCTCTGGTTTGCCGAGTAGGAAGCTCGCCACACCTTCGACCACCGCGGCGTCCACCAGCACCGCGACGGCGGCGCGGTCGGGACGCGCGGTCAGAGCCTGGCTCAGCGCCGTCTGCGCCTCGTTGATGGCGTCCCCGTAGTCCAGTCGTTGCATCGCCCGCTCGGCGCGCCGCAACGATTCGCGGGCTCGGAACATCTTCGCGCCGGCGGGTCCGTCTTCCTCCAGCACGTCTCGGATCTCTGGTCTATCGAGTGGCCGAAAGCGGCTGTCTCGGGACAGCACGCGGTGGACGGCCTGACTCCCGAGGCGGGCTGCCGGAAGGTCGCTGGCCACCGCCACGATCGCGACGGCCACGGGCGGCCGGGCGGCCGCGCCGCCGCCGCCCGCCCAGGCAGCCCCGGACGCCGTCCAGACGGCCGCCGCTGCCAGCGCTGCTGATACCGCGTCCAATGCGAGCTTTACTTTAGCCCCATGCGCGGTCGCGCGCGCTATAGAGTGGTGAGCGGCTGATGGCGGCCGAGCGCTACGAGCTTCTGGAACGGATCGCCACCGGAGGTATGGCGGAGGTTTTTCGCGCGCGGTCGGTGGGTGAGCACGGTTTCCAGAAGACGTTGGCCATCAAGCGCATCCTGCCGTCGCTGGCGTCGAACGACGAGTTCGTGGGTCGCTTCATCGCGGAGGCCAAGCTAGCGGTGGCGTTGACCCACACCAACATCGTGCAGATCTTCGACTTCGGCCGCTTCGCCGGCAGCCTGTACATCGCCATGGAATTCGTGGAGGGGGGCGACCTGGCCGCCCTGCTGCGGGCGTCGCATACGGCGAAACGCGCCCTGCCGATCTCGGTGGCCCTGTTCATCGCCCTCGAGCTGTCGCGCGGCCTGGACTACGCGCACCGGCGCGCCGCCCAGGCGGTGGTCCACCGCGACGTCTCCCCGTCCAACATCCTGCTGTCCTACGCGGGCGAGGTGAAGATCGCCGACTTCGGCATCGCACAGGCCATCGAGCACGCGAGCGGGATTTCCGATTCGCGCATCATGGGCAAGTGGCGGTACATGTCGCCCGAGCAGGCGCGCGCCGAGCCCCTCGACGAACGGAGCGACATCTTCTCCGCCGGCAGCGTGATGTTCGAGATGTTCACCGGGCGCAAGCTGGTGCCGGGCGGGGATCCGGAGACCATCGCGCAGAACCTCCAGCAGATGGTTTGGCCGCGCGCTTCCTCGATTCGACCCGATTTGCCAGCCGGCCTCGACGACGTGCTCGATCGCGCGCTGCGGCGCTCTCCGGCGGAGCGTTATGGCCGCATCGAGGACCTGATGAAGGCCCTCATGGAGATCTCGTACTCCCGGGCGGTGCGGACCAGCTCCCTCGAGCTCGCCGAGCTGGTGCGCGAGCTGCTTCCACCCGAGACCCTGGAAACCACGACCCGCGAGCGGGCCAGCCTGCTGGACGACATCATCCGCTCGGAGATTGGTGTTCCGGCCGGCAGCGTCGCGCGACGCACGGAAGCCGGCGATGCTCCCGAGCATCGAGGAAACGCTGACGACGCCGCGCGGGTCGTCGTACCGGCGGCGGTGGGAAATTTGCCGGAGGTTTCGGAGCTGACGGCGCGGCTCGGGCCGCGGGACGCCGGCACGCCCGCGTCGTTCATTGCGGGAAAACCTGACGATCGGGGTATCACCACTTGGCGGCTGGCGGGGGCTGCGGACCCTCGTGGCGCGTCGGGGCTGGCCCGGTCACGGCGGATGGCGTTGCAGATTGGCGTCGTCGTGGCCGCGATGGTGGTGGCGGCCGCCACCATCGCCACCGTGCGGGACCGGGGCAGCCCGCCGCCGCCACCGGCGATCGTCACGGCATTGCTGCGGATCCAGACCGAGCCGGCGGGCGCGGACGTGTTGGTTGACGGGCGCCGCACCGGCCGCCGTACGCCGGTTCGCGACGGCCTCAAGCTGGCGCCGGGACAGCGCCGCGTGACCGTCGAGCTGGCCGGGTACCGGGCGGGAACCGAAGTCCTCGACCTGTTGGCCGGCGAGACGTTCAACCTGGCGATTCCTCTGGTGCCCGAGCCGCGCGTCCTCGCGGTGGGCAGCGAGCCGCCGGGCGCTACCGCCTACGTCGACGACGTGCAGCGGGGCACGACCCCTGTCGAGATCCTCGACCTGCACCCCGGCCGTCACGAGGTGGTGTTGAAGATGCGGGGCTACGACGACCACCGAGAGACGGTCGTCCTGAAGGAGACCGGGCGCGAGACCGTGACCGGAAAGCTCAAAGGCGCGCCCAAGTTCGGCCGGGTCGATCTTTCGGCGGACGCGTGGACCAACGTGTACGTGGACGGCGCGAAGCGGCCCTTCTGTCAGACGCCTTGCCTGGGCGTGCTGCTGCCCGTGGGCCGGCGGCGCCTGCGCTTCGAGAGCCCGGGCCTTGGGAAATCCGAGGAGCGCTTCATCACCGTCTCATCAAGCGGGAAAGTGAAAGTGAACGACGTCAGGCTTCTCCCCGGCCGCTGACAGCGGGGTGGCCGGGGATGTAGAAGCGCAGGCGGCGCCGCGACCAGCGGCCCGCGTAGGCGACTCCGATGCGTGGGGACGCGGCGATGCGTGGAGGGGGCCAGCCGTCGTCGACCACGGCCACCGGGCCATCCGAGGTCAGGTCCGCTCCTTTTTCGGACAACGTCACGCCCAGGGCGGTGCACAGCTTCCCAGGTCCGCTCAACGCCCGCGCGCCCGCCGACGCGAGGTCGCCGAGAGGCTCGGCCGCGCGTATGAGGACCGCGCCCGCGACGCCGTCAGCCTCGGTCACGAAGTTCATGCAGTGGTACATCCCGTAAATCAGGTACACGTAAAGGTGGCCCGGCGGCCCAAACATGATCGCGGCGCGCGGCGTCGGTCCGCGCCGCGCGTGCGAGGCGGCGTCGCGCTCTCCCAGGTAGGCCTCCACTTCGACGATGCGGGCGGTCACCACGGGCGGCGACGTGCGGGCGGTGTGTCGGCGCAGGAGCAGCTTGCCGCATAGCTCGCGCGCCACCGTCACCGTGTCGCGCGCGAAGAAGGCGCGCGGCAGCGGAGCCAGTCGTCCGAGAGAGGCAGGCGAGGCGACAGGAGGCACGCGCGGCCTGCCTACGAGCTTTCTTCCGAGCTTTCTTCCATGCTTTCTTCCGAGCGTTCTTCCAGCAGAAGCCGGCGGCGGTCCAGGGCGCCCAGAAGGCTGCTCAGGCGGCCGTCGGTCTCCAGGAGAGCCAGCAGCGCCCCCGCCGCGCGCCGGTAGTGGTCGCGGTCGATCTGGCCGGTCAGCAGCCGGTAGCGCAGGAACAGAAACGCGGTCTGCGCCACGTCGGATAGGCAGTAGCGCCGGAGCGCCTCGATCTGCCCCGCGTGGTACAGGCCCTCGACCTGGCTGCCGTCGACGCCGCCGCCCTTGCCCGGCAGCCCCACCAGGCGCGCCGCTCCGTCCAGTGACGTGGGGCGGGCGGCGCCGTGGTCGCTGAGGAAGTCGCACAGGTCGATGTGCCCGTCCGCGCTGTAGCGATAACGATAGTCGCGGTCGTGAAAGTACCAGTCGAAGCACAGACCGTGTCGCAGCGCCCGCAGCGCCAGCACCGGCAGGTCGAAGGACCGCCCGTTCCAGGTCACCACGTGGGGCTTCCACTTCGACATGAAGTCGGCAAAGTCCGCCATCATGCCGGCTTCATCCTTGCCCTCGCCGATGGTGCCGATGCGCTTGCAGGACAGGTCCTCGTCCAGCCACATCACGCCCAAAACGATGGGCCGGCACGCGTAGAGCGGGGGAAAGGGGCGCTCCGTGCCGGCCGCGGGCTCGGGTGGACTGTGAAGGTCGCGGTCGGGGATGGTTTCGATGTCGAGGACCAGGTAGGTGCGTGCGGACATGCCGCAGGCTAGTGTACAAAGTCACCATGAATGCGCTGAGCCGGATCTGCAACGCCACGCTGGCTGCTGCGATCGCGGGCGCCGTGGCGTTCGGCGCGCTGTCGTCCGGCTGCTCTCATCCGCCGCCGCCTCCCATCAAGCCCTGGCAGCGCGAGCACCTGGCCAAGCGGGCGATGCGCTTCGACGCGGACGGGTTGGAGTCGCGCTTCCGCCAGCACCTGTTCGGCTCGCGCGAGGCGGGCGACGGAGGTTACGGGCAGGCAGGCGGCGGCTGCGGCTGCAATTGATGGCGGCCGCGATTGTCCGCCCGGCGGGGCTGCCGCGGTCGGTGGGGGCGCTGGTCGCCGCCATCGTGGTGGCAACCGCGTCCGGCGACGCCGCCTGGGCCGAGGGCCGCGTGACAGTGCGCGGGGCGTATTACAAAGAAGCGTCGACGCGCGTGGTCCAACCCATGGTCGAGCTCACGAAGGATCTCCCCGGCGGCGTCGATGTGGCCGCCGTCTACCTGCTGGACGCCATCACGTCCGCCTCCATCGCCGCGGGCGTGGGCGGCGTCGACGCGCTGTTCACCGAGTATCGCAGCGAGGCCGGGCTCGCCGTCGGCAAGACGTTCGGCCGGTCGCGCGTGGGGCTGTCGTACCGGTATAGCGCCGAGTCCGACTATTGGTCGCACGGGATCGCGGCGTCGTTTTCACGGCGGGTCTGGGGCGACAGCGGCACCATCGGCGCGTCGGTCGGCCGCGGGTTCGACGCGGTCTCGGCGCGTGGGATAACGCCCGGATGCGTGCCGCGGGACTCCGCGGGGCAGCCGACCGGCAACCGATGCTTCCTGGACGTTTACTTCGGCGGCGTCGCCTACACGCAAGTGCTGTCGCCCACGCTGCTCCTCCAGGCCGGCTACGAGGCGGCGTACCTCGACGGATTTCAGGGCAACCTATACCGGCAGGTGGGCGGCCTCGGCCCGGAGATGGTTCCCGGCAAGCGGCTGCGCCATGCCGCCACGGTCCGGGGCGCGGCCTACGTCCCGAGCAGCAGCACGGGTTTCCAGGTTCAGTACCGGTACTACCGCGATCAGTATCCCGACCATCGCAACGACGCGCTGCCGCGGGATCCGTGGGGGATCGCCGGCCACATGGCCGAAGGGCGTGTCTATCAGACGCTGGGTTCCCATGTGGAGGCGCGCCTGTCGTACCGCTTGTACTTTCAAAGCGCTGCAAACTTCTGGTGCGACGTGCGCGGGCCGGGCGGGGCGAGCTGTTACGGGCTGACGCCGCGCCTCTACACGAGCGATCCCAAGCTGGCGCCGGTGGATACTCATTTCGCCGAGCTGAAGCTGACGTGGGAAGCGCGCGGGCTGCGCGCGGCGCCGTTCCTGCGTTGGTTCCAGGCGGGTGCCTTCGAGATCTCGTACGGGCGCCTGTTCCAGAGCACCGCTTACGGGAACGCCCGTCTTTTGCAGACGGGATATTCACTTCCCATCTGACATCCGATGGCGTCTTCCCTTCGGCAGGTACGGGCGGCGATCCTGCGGGCGAAGGCGGTGCGCGCGGCGATCATCCAGGTGGTGCTGGGCACGGTGTTCCTGGTGGGGGCGCTGGCCCACGCTCGGGCCTGGGACCGCCACGAACAGCGGACCATGGCTTGGATGGCCGGGCTGGTCATACTGTCTACGCTCTACGTCGGACTGGGTCTGCGGACCTTGGCGCGCGTGCGGCGGTTCGCGGCGTCTCTATGGATGGCGGGGGTGGCGGCCTGGGGCGTCCTGGCCACCGCGCTGCTGGGTATTCTCCTGCGGAGCTGAGCGGCGGCGATGGCGACCATGACCAAAGACAGCGGCCAGAGTGACCGCGGCGGCGGCGGCCGGAGATCCATCCTGATTACCGGTTGCTCATCGGGCATCGGGCGGGCCACGGCGGTGGCGTTCGCTCGCAAGGGCTGGCGCGTCTTCGCCACCATGCGCGACCCATCGCGGGCGCCGCAGCTGGCGCAGGAGGCGGCCGCCCAGGGCTGGGCGCTGACGACGCCCGCGTTGGACGTCAACAGCGACGCGAGCGTGGATAGCACCGTCGCCAGCGTGCTGACGGAGACCGGCGGGCGCCTGGATGCCTTGGTGAACAACGCAGGCTACTACTGCTGGGGCCCGGTGGAGGAGACATCGCCCGACGAGCTACGCGCGCAGCTCGAGACCAACGTCGTCGGCGTCCTGCGCGTAACCCGCGCCGCGCTACCCGCCATGCGCGCGCGCGGCGACGGCATCGTGGTGAACATCAGCTCGGTGTCGGGGCGGGTGGTGCTGCCTGCCGTCGGCCCCTACCACGCGTCGAAGTGGGCTCTCGAAGCGCTGTGCGAATCGCTACGCTACGAGCTGATTCCCTTCGGAGTGCGCGTCGTTCTCATTGAGCCGGGCCCGTTCGCCACCGACCTGCACGCCAAGGAGGTGAGGTCCGCCGCCTCCCGGGATCCGAAGTCCCCCTATGCGGCGCTGACCGCGGAGTACACCCGCCAGAGCGCCCGCCTGAGCCGCGGGGATCCCGGGCGCGTGGTGCAGGCCGTCGAGCAAGCGGTCGACGCCCGAAATCCGCGCCTGCGTTGGCCCGTGGGCCCGTCATCCCTGGTAGGGACTCTCGGCCGGCACCTCACGCCGGATCGTCTTTACGAGCTGATTGTTCGCATCGCCTTCAAGCTGCGGCGAAAGCGGACCCCTGCCTATCGGCCGTCATCGAGCTGACGGCGGGGCAGGGCGATCGTCATGGAAATGATGGCGGCCCGCGACAGAAACCTGCGAATTCGGCGAAGTAGCGCGCGGCCCGATGTTTGCTCACATAAAAATATGTGAAACAAACAACAGATATTCTTCCGAACGTTGTGGGAATCCTGCTGACAGCGGCCGGGGGGGCCGGTTGCTACAGCTCCATCAAGCCCTATGAAGCGCCCACCTTGGCCATCGCGGACAACGATTCGGCGGCCGTGATGGCGGCTCTGCGCGACCACGCCCGAGCTCAGGGCTGGAGCATCATCTCGGCCGATGAACATGAGCTCCAGGCGATTTCGCCGCCGGAAGGAGAGGCCGTGCAGACGCGCCAGCGGTGGATCTTCGAAGTGCGGGACGGCCGCCTGGCCGCCCGGGCCACGTTAGAGGCGCGTCTCGACGATCAAGATCCCGAGTCGTGGGCGTCGTCGCCGGATCACTTCGTATGCGCCGACTACAGCTACTTCAGCGAGCGCTTGCACCTGGAGCAGATCGCCGCGCGCGTTCCGTCGGCTATGGGTGCCCCGGGTACAGCCGATGCCGTACCTGCGTCCGCTCTCGCACGAGCGAGCGGTTCTCGAACACCTTGACCAGCAGAAGCCCCGTGACAAAGCCGCCGATATGCGCCCAGAACGCCACCCCGGCCGCCGGCGTACGTACGGACGTAAGCTGCGGCAAGCCGGAGATCACCTGCCAGCCTATCCACCACAGCAGCACCATGTAGGCGGGAAACGAGATCACCTGGATGAAGATGAACCAGAAGAAGAGCACCTTCACGCGCACTTTCGGATACAGGAGCAGGTACGCGCCCAGGACCCCCGAGATGGCGCCCGACGCGCCGATCATCGGAACCGGCGACGCCGGGTCAACAGCGACCTGCGCCGCCGCTGCCCCCAGCCCGCACAACATGTAGAAAATCAGAAAGCGCAGGCGGCCCATGCTGTCTTCGACGTTGTTGCCGAAGACCCAAAGGAAAACTCCATTGCCCAGGATGTGACTCCATCCTCCGTGGAGAAACATCGAAGTCACGGGAGTCAGGATGTTCCGGCGCTCGGCATCCACCAGGCAGACCAGGCCTTCGCCGACCGGCACCTTGGTGCCCACGCGCGCCCGTCCCGTAATCTCGCCCGCCAGCAGGCCCCAGTTACAGACGCTGCGGGCGAGGGCTTCCCCGTCGAAGCCCGCGCCCTGCGCCAGCACCCACACCGCAGCCAGCGTTACCAGCAGGCCGATCGTGATGATCGGCGCCCGCAGTGTCGGATTTTCGTCGCTGATGGGGATCAGCGGTCGACGCCGATCCGGAGGTTGTCGACCACGTGGCGGACACCCTTCGTTTCCTTGGCGATCTGGATGGCGCGAGCCCGACCGGCCTCGGTGGTCACCGTCCCGGTCAGCCGGACCACGCCGTCGTCCTCGGTATCGACGCTGATGTCGCTGCCCTTGAGCGTCGCCTCGCCTACGAAGCCGGTCTTGACCTTCGTGGTGATCCACGTGTCGCCCAGCTCTTCCGAGGCGCCGGTCTTGCGCTGCTGCTTGGCGCGCTCGTCTACGCGGTCTTTGGCCGCTTCGGCGCGGTCCTCGGCGCGGTCCTCGATGCGGTCCTTCGCGATGTCGACGTCCACCACCAGCTGGTTGTCCACGCGCTTTACGCTGCCCGTGCGGGCCAGCTTGGCGGCGCGGGCGCGCTCCGCGTCGGATGCGACCCGACCCTTGAGCGTGGCGACACCCGCTTCGACGTCCACGTCGATCTTGTCGACGGCCAGCTTGCCCTCGCGCTCGAGCCGCATCTCGATGCGCTTCTCCAGCTTGTCGTCCGCATCGTCCCCATACGCGGCGCCGATTCCTGACAAGCCCAATACGCCGCTCAATGCAGCGGCGCCCATGTTGACGAGCAACTTCCCTTTTGACTTTGACGTCATGGCAGCACTCTCCTTTTGTCGTGGCGGAAACCTAAGTCCGCGCCGACAAACTGCCAGCCCGCAGGCCTACGTCGGTCGTCTGGTGGCCGCGTCCCGCGCCGCCAGGGCGGCGACGTCCAGATCGGCGCGGTACACGATCTCCGCAGGGCCGCGCATACGCACGCCGCCGCCATCCGAGGCGACGGTGATGAACAAGGTTCCGCCCAGCAGATGCACCGGCGTCTCGACGCCCGGCGCCAGGCGCTCTTCCAGACAGGCCGCCGCCGCGGTGGCGCACGCGCCGGTGCCGCAGGCGAGGGTGATGCCGCAGCCGCGCTCCCACACTACCAGCTCGATCTCGCCGCCCGTGATCCGCGCCATCTCGACGTTGGTGCGCCGCGGGAATGTGGGTGACACCTCCAGCGCGGGACCGTAGGACTCGGCCAGCGCGCGCAGATTCTCCGTCGGATCGTCGATGAACACGACGGCGTGGGGGTTTCCCATGGACACCGCGGTGAAGGCGAGCTTCCGTCCACGCACCTCGATGACCTCGCGCACGACGCGTCCCTCGCCACCCGGCGACATCGGAATCTCGTCGCGGCGCACGCGCGGCCGCCCCATCTCGACGGCGACGCTGCGCACCTGGCCCCCGGCGGCGTCCACCGCGCAGGCCAGCAGGCCGGCGCCGGTATCGATGTTGATCACGGGCCGCCGCAGGGATGGGTCGGTCTCGTAGAGCACCTTGGCCACGCACCGGATTCCGTTTCCGCACATCTCCGCCTCGCTGCCGTCAGCGTTGATGACGCGCATGCGGGCGTCGCCCGCCGTGCCGGGGCGAGCGGGAAGCACAGCCAGCACACCGTCGGCGCCGACTCCGAAACGGCGATCGCAGAGCGCGCGCGCCACCGCCGGATCCTCCGGTGACGGGCGGACCTCGGCGGCCGGACGCCCCGGTCGAAGGTCGACGACGACGAAGTCGTTCCCCAACCCCTCGACCTTGGTAAAGGGCAGGACCGCGGACGTCATGGCGTCGCGTTTTCGTCCGGCGCGGCGGCCGGCTCCTTCGCGGGCTTCTTCTTTTTCCGGAGGCTCTCGGGTGGCGCCGGCGCCGGCTTGGAACTGCCAGGGCCCGCCGCGCCCGCCGCATCCCCCTCGGGCTTGGTGGTCGCGCTGCTCGGTTTGGGCGCATCGCCTGGTTTGGGTGCGGGCGGGACGGGCGGCATGTCCAGCTTGACGCCATCGATCTCGGCCGACGGCGGGGGCGGTGCCCCGTCGGGCGGCGCGGCCACGTTGAGCCCGGTCGCCTTCTCGATCGCCTCGCGGGCCTTCTCGATGTCGGTCTTGACCTTGTCTTTGCGCTCGTCTTCCGCTTTCTTGGCGGCGGCTTTCTTCTCGGCGAGCTGCTGCAACCGCGTCGAATCCTGAGCGCTCGAAAGCCGTGCCAGCCCGAGCGACGTGATCATGAACAGGCCGGCGAAAATCGCGGTCAACCGCGTCAGGAAGTTCCCCGCGCCCGACGAGCCGAAGACCGTCTGGCTGCCACCGCCGCCGAACGCGATGCCCATGCCGCCGCCTTTGCCCGCCTGCAAGAGGACCACGATGATGAGGAAGACGCAGGTGACGACGTGGATGATGGTCAGGAGCGTAGACATGCGGCGGACCCTTCTTTCACGATACGGACAAAGGACTGAGACGAAAGGGATGCGCCCCCGACGAGCGCGCCGTCGACGTCCTCTTGCGACATGAGGGGGCGGATATTATCCGGCTTTACGCTTCCGCCATAAAGGATTCTCAAGCCGGGCGCGACGCCCGGGAACCGCCCCGCCAGCCGCGCGCGAATGAAGCGGTGGACCTCGGCGGCCTCGGCGGGCGTCGCGTTACGGCCGGTGCCGATGGCCCACACCGGCTCGTACGCCAGCACGCACCGCGCGACGTCCTCGTCCGCCAGGTCGACCGTCGCGGCGTCCAGCTGCGCCGCGATGCGGCCCAAGGTCTCTCCGGCGTCCCGCTCGGCGAGCGTCTCGCCCACACAGATGATGGGAGTGACGCCCGCGCGCAGAGCCGCCCGAGCTTTGAGGGCCACCGCCGCGTCCATTTCCCCGAACTGGTGGCGACGCTCGGAATGTCCCACGATGACGTAGCGACAGCCGGCGTCGGCGAGCTGCGCGGCGGACACCTCGCCGGTGTAGGCGCCCTTGTCCTCCCAGAAGCAGTCCTGTCCGGCGACGGCTACCGGTCCGCCTTCCAGACGGCGCGCCACCGCCCAGAGCGCCGCAAAGCCGGGCGCGACCACGACGTCCGCGTCGCGCACCGTGGCCACGCCGTTACGCACCTCGGTTGCCAGCGCGACCGACTCGTTGACGGTGCCGTGAAGCTTCCAGTTGCCGCAGAAAAGCGGACGCCGCCTCTGCCGCGCGCTCGCACCGTCGATGTTCACGGCCGCCTTTCTCAGCCTTCCAGCGCCGCCAGGCCCGGCAGCTTCTTCCCTTCCAGGAACTCCAGCGACGCTCCGCCGCCCGTCGAGATATGGGAGATCTTGTCGGCGACCCCGGCCTTATGCACCGCCGCCACCGAATCGCCTCCGCCCACCACCGTCAGCGCCCGGGTCGCGTCGGCCACCGCCCGCGCCACCGCCATGGTGCCGGCGGCGAAAGGCTCCGATTCGAACACGCCCATGGGCCCGTTCCAGAAGATGGTTTTCGCGCGGGCGATTCCATCGGCGAACCCGCGCGCCGTCTCCGGCCCGATATCCAGGGCGGCCTGATCGTCGGGGACGTTCATGCCCGACACCACGCGCCCGGACTCGGCCTTGATGCCGGCCCCGGCGATCACGTCGCGCGGCAGCAGCACCTCCACACCGTGGTCTTCCGCCTTGTTCAGGAAGGCCCGCGCCAGCGCCAGCTTGTCCTCCTCGACCAGCGACCGTCCCATCTTCCCGCCGCGCGCCTTGAGGAAGGTGTTCGCCATGGCGCCCCCGATCAGCAGCTCGTTGACCCGCGGCAGCAGGCTTTCGAGCACGCCGATCTTGTCGGACACCTTGGCCCCGCCGATGATGGCCACGAAGGGACGCTCCACCTCGCCGAGGAGCTTGCTGAGGAAGCTCACCTCACGCTCCATGAGCAGCCCCATCCCTTTCTGAGCCACCAGCTTGGCGATGCCGGCCGTCGACGCATGGGCGCGGTGAGCGGTCCCGAAAGCGTCGTTCACATAGGCGTCGGCGTACGCCGCCAGGCCTCGGGCGAAGCCGTCGTCGTTGGCTTCCTCGCCCGGCGCGAAGCGCAGGTTCTCGAGCAGCGCCACCCCGCCGTCGCGCAAGTCGGCCACGACCTTGCGCGCGCCGTCGCCCACCGGTTCGTCGGTCAGCATGACCTCGACGCCCAGCAGCTCGGCCAGGCGGGCCGCGACGGGCATCAACGAATACTTGGGCTCGGGCTTGCCCTTGGGGCGGCCCAGGTGGGACGCCAGCACCACCCGCGCGTCCTTCTCGATGGCGCGCCGGATGGTGGGCAAGCTCTCCCGAATGCGCGTGTCATCGCCGACGCCACCCGCCGGAGTCAGCGGCACGTTGAAGTCGACGCGCAAGAACAGGCGGCGGCCAGCGATGTCCAGGTCCACGATGCTCTTGATGGTGGTCTTGACAGTGTCATGAGTGGCCATGGTTTCTGGGCCAGATCTATGGGTCATCCGACCATGCCGCGCAAGGCGACGTAGCGCGTGACGTCGTACAGGCGCTGGGCGTAGCCGGTCTCGTTGTCGTACCAGGCGAGAACCTTGACCAGCTTGCCTCCCGTGACCGTCGTCGCTTCGAGGTCGACCGTCCCCGAGTGTCGATCGCCATTGAAGTCGGACGACACGAGCGGCTCGTCGGTGACGCCCAAGATCCCACGCAACGGACCGCTGGACGCGGCTCGGAACGCGTCGTTGACGACGTCGCGGGTGACGCTTTTTTCCAGGACCGCGACCAAGTCTACCAGCGAGACGTTGTCGGTGGGAACGCGCACCGCCACACCGTCGAGGCGCCCTTCCATCTTGGGCAAGACCTCGGACAGGGCGCGCGCGGCGCCGGTCGTCGTCGGGATGATGTTGGTCGCCGCCGAGCGCGACCGCCGCAGATCCCGGTGCGGCATGTCCAGGATCTTTTGATCGTTGGTGTACGAGTGCACGGTGGTCATCTGGCCGTGCACGATGCCGAAGGCGTCGTCCAGCACCTTGACCAGCGGCGCCAGGCAATTGGTGGTGCACGACGCGTTGGAGATCACGGTGTGCGCGGCCGGTTCGTAGCGCTCGAGGTTGATCCCGCAGCACAGCGTGACGTCCGCGTCCTTGCAGGGGGCGCTGACGATCACCTTGCGCACGCTGTCGCGCACGTGCTGCACTGCCTCGGCCCGCTTCGCGAAGTGGCCGGAGCACTCGAGGACGATGTCGACTTCCTGGGCAGCCCAGGGGATCCGCCCCGGCTCCGGCTCGCGGGTCACTGCAATGCGCTCACCGGCGACCACGATGGCGTCCTTCTCCACCGCTACGCCCCCGGGGAACCGGCCGTGAACCGAGTCGTACTTCAGCAGATGGGCCAGCGTGCCCGGGTCCGTGAGGTCATTGACCGCAACGATCTGAAGCGCCGGATCGCGCGGGTCACAGCGAATGACGCGGCGGCCGATGCGGCCGAAACCGTTGATACCTATCCGAATGGGCATCCGCGAAAGATGGGCCCTATTCGGACGTCAGTCGAGCTTCGAATCTTCCTTGATGTCGGTGGTCACCATGCTGATGATCTCGGTGGCCAAAGCAACAATCTGCTTGGGCTCGTAGCCGTTCTGGCGGAGCTCCTTGTAGATGGACTTCGAAAGAATCTTGATGGCCTTGTCCCGGTTCGGGCTCGGCGCGAAGGTCGCTTCCCGAGCAGTCATCGCTTGCGGCATGGGAACCCTCCTCCCAGAAGGTCGCCGCGTCATGTAGCACGATATGTGCCGATTGGCACAACGCCGTAACTGCCTTGAATTAAAAGACTTGATATACCGCCCGAGTCCCGCCCGCGAAGTTCAGTACGCACCTCGTGACCCCGAGACGCCCCACGGGCCGTCGGCGCCACTATTTTCCTCCCGAATCAGTGGGTGCGCAGCAAGGTTCGCACGTCTAACGTGGGGTTTTGGCGTGGGTTCTGCGCTCTCCCGTTCGGAGGCACGGATGGACGGCGGCGTGTACACTTGGTGTTCACTTCGCGGAGGCCGATCTTGAAGCAGCATTCGGTCATTGAAGTCGCCTCGCTCGTGCGCGGCGACGTAGTGTCTGTTCGTCATCTTTCGCCGCGCCGTGAGCGCGCCGAAGTGCTCTGGAGCGCCGCGCTGGCCGCCCTCGGGGTCACCACCTTGATGCTTTTGACCGTCTTGATCGGCGTGCCCGCGGGTCGGCTGTTCATTGTTCCCGCTTTTGCCGCCGCCTGGCTGGGTGCGGGTGTCTACGCGGCGGTGATAGCCGCGCAACGAGCATCGCAACGTGCACGGCGCTACGTCATCGGCGCCCAGGTTGATGCGGACGCGTTCGCCGATGTCCAGGTGGACCTGGTGCGGCGGTGCGGCGACCGCTATGAGATCGGCCTGGTGCCGGGGATGTCGGGCACGTTCGAGAACGGTCGGGCGCCGCTGCCCGTCGAGAGCGTCACGCAGAAGGGCGCTGTCCGGCTGCCGTTGCCTCTCGACGGGGGAAGGGTCTCGGTGACCATCGGCAGCAACACATTTGTGGTGACCTCACGGGCGGGGGACGACGACGACGGCGGCGCGCGCCGGCAGCCGGTTCGTCCGATGCTGGCGCAGACGGTTCGCGGCGGGCTGAAGATCGCTCCGGTGGCGGTGATGTGCTCGGTGTTCTGGACGGTGAAGGCCGCTTCGTCGATGACGGATCTGGATCTCAAGTCCTCGGTTCCCGTGAACGCCACGCCCTGGGAGACGGAGAAGCTGTTGCGCGCCCAGGCTCAGGTGCAAGCGCGCTCGCTGCACGCTTGCTTCGATGTCCTGCCCATCGAATGCCAGAGACAGGGCTACGTGGCGGTCGGGGTTTCCCTCACGCGAGAAGGCGACATACGGTCGAGCTGGATCTCGCGTTCGACCTACGGAGCCGACTGTCCCGTCGACGCGTGCATGGCGGACCGGGTCGCCGGGTGGTTCTTCGAGCCGATCCCCGAGCCGATGCAAGTAATCCTGCCGGTGCAGGTGCTGCGGACCGGGAAGGCGTTGCCCAGGGCATCGCTGGCCAGCCGCCAGGAGACCCGGGCGGAGGCACCGTGCAGGACTTGGGATACAGGCTTTTGACGCCGGAGGAACGAGCCCGCGCCGTGGCGCTTCTGGAAGCGACGCACGAGTTTCCGGTGGCGTACACGATCTCCGTCATCGCGCTCAACATCGAGATGGTGTCCACGGCCGTGCGCGTCGCCGCGGAGGAAGGCCTGGACGCGCCTCTGCCCGACGGCGCTTACCGTATACAGCCGAGCGCCCAGGGGAAGTACCTGAGCCACCGCATCGACGTGCCGTGCCGCGAAGCCGGCGACGTCCTGCGCCTGTATCACCGCATGCGTTCTGTCGAAGGCGTCGTCACCGTGATCTGACGTCCTCAACTAGCTGGCGAAGCGGAGGCGGAGGGGGCGGAGCGCGGAGCGGATGTGCTCGGCGGAGGCGATGCGCGCGTTTTTGTCCTTCGCCAGGCAGGCCATGACCAGCTGGTCGAGCTCGGGGGGGACGCCGGGAGCGAGGCTGGACGGCGGCTCCACCGGCGTGTGCAGGTGGTGGTAGAGGACCTCGCCCTGCGTGAAGGGCGGCCGGCCGGTCAGGAGCTCGTAGATAGTGCAACCGATGGAATAGAGATCTGCGCGGAAGTCAATGTCTTTGCCCAAGATTTGCTCTGGTGACATGTAGAGCGGTGTGCCGCGGATCTCGGTCTTCGTGATGCGCAGCTCGCGGACGACGCGGGATAGGCCGAAGTCGCCAATCTTCACGTTGCCCTGGGGCGTGACGAAGACGTTGGCCGGCTTGATGTCGCGATGGATGATGCGTTTGCCGTGGGCGTAGCCCATGCCGGCGCACAACTGGTCGGCGAGGTCGAGCGCCATCGACAACGACAGCTTGCCGTTGACGGCGATGATGTCTGCGAGGGTCCGCCCTTCGACCAGCTCCATCACCAAGTAGATTTCGTCGCCGTCGCGCCCCTGGTCGAACACGGTGACGACGTTGGCGTGGTTGAGGGCGGCGAGGGATTTCGCCTCCTGAAAAAACATCTCGGCGACCGCAGGGTGGGTGCGAATCTCATCGCTCATGATCTTGAGCGCGACGTCTCGCTCGAGGACCAGGTCTTTGGCCCGGTAGACCACGCCCATGGCGCCGCGGCCGAGCTCCGCGAGGCGGCGATACCGGCGCAGGCCCGACGTAGCGCCGCCGCCCGCGTCGATACCGCCGCTCCCGAGCCCGCCCGCCATGGCGCTCGGGCGGGAGACGGCGGTCGCCTGCGCTGCGGCTGCCGCGGCGGCCAGCGCGGGGGCGATGCCGCCGCCCACGTAAATGCCGTCCGCCGATTCAGTCGCGCCGGGAGCGTCGGCTCCTGAGGCATCGACCGCCATCATGGTGTCGGCGACGGCAGGAGATTTCTTGGCGCGCGGCGGGACCGACGGATCCCCGGCGCGGCGGCGGCGCTCGAGATCCAGGGCGGCGTCCGCATCCTCGGGCGCGCCTTCGAGGGCGCGTGAAACGTCATCGACGCGCCGCTCCCACGCCAGGTTCACCTTGAGCTCCTGCGAGATCGTCTTGTGAACGCTGACGGCGCGTTCCACGACCAAGCCGCGGGCCTCGACGCAAATGTGGTGGTTGCCGCGCGGTACGGCGAGCACGGCCAGGCCTTCCTTGACGGTGGCGATGGCCTTCCCGCGGCCGTCGTCGACCCACACCATCGCGCCGGAGACCGGAAGGTCCCCGTCGTACACAAGCACGTGAAAATCCGCGGCCGACGGTTCCAGGTTGAAGCTGGCCCAGGCGGTCTTGCGGCTTTGCACGACCACCTCCTGCATCAAGCCGGATTCTAGAAGCCGGTTCTCGCCGCCCTTGGTGTAGGTGCCGAAGAGGTGCACGTACCAGACGCCCGTCCCGATGCCTGGAAACCGCGTCTCGGTACCCACCATGGTGGCCTGGTTGCGTTTGTGTGTCGGCCCGACCTTGCGGGTGCGCTCGATGTAATCCTCGGCGCTGGCCACGGCGGGAGCCCGGGGTGTTCGGCTGACCACGATAGAGAACATCTCCTCCTTGGCGCCCGGATCGCGCTTGATGTGCACGGTGACGCCGCCGCGCAGGACACCCAGCAAGATGAAAGCGACGGCGCCCAGCACGAGGGCGCCCACCCCGCCCACGGGGATCAGGTTCAAGCGGGTAAAGGCTCCGCCGGTCGCCGAGCCGTCCGCGACGAACGCCTTGCGCCCGGCGACGTCGAACAGCAGCAGTCGGATGCGGGCGTCGGCGTCGAGAGCGCCCGCGCGAATCTGGTAGCCGAGCAGCATGTCGGCGTTGGCATCGCTTGCGAGGGCCATGAGGCGGTCTTCCGTCGGAGATTCGGCGTCCACGAGGGTGCCGGCTGGCGGATCCGCGGTGGCCAGGCTGTAGGGCGCTCCGGTCAGCGCTTGGTTCAGGCCGTCGCGAAGCCGGTCCGGACGGACGGCGAAGACGGCGTAGAAGGGCTGGCCGCTGCCGGTCAGGGGCACCAGCAGGACACGCGAGAAGCCCGGGCGCTGCAGACGCTCGATCTGGCCGAGGATAGGCAGCAGGCGGTCGGCCACGGCGGTGCGCGCGGCGGTACTTCGCGCTCCCGTCTGCGACAAGCGGATCTCGCGCGCGGTCTCGCGGCGCTCGGATATCTCGCCGGTGAATTTTTCGGTCAAGGACGGATCGCCGCCGGGCACGCCCGCATCCAGACGGGCCTTGATGACCGCCAGGTCGTCCATACCCAGGTCGTTGGTTTGCACCAGCTTGATGGCCCGCGGAACCTCCACCCCGCCGGCGATCGCGCGGCTGGCTATCTGTGACGCCAGTCCCGGCTCTTGAGCCGCGACTTTTTCAGCCGCCTGTACGGCAGCCGTCTCGACCTTGTCGCCGAAGGATCCGGCGGGCGTTCCCACGACGAAGGCCAGCGCGGCGCGCAGCAAGCTGGGGTTGGATTTCGCGAGCAGCGGCTGCACGGCCTCGTCCCGCTCGTCGCGGTCGGCGCCGGCGCGCATGGCCAGCTCGGCGCGGGCGAGGGCGACGGTGGGGTGGTTGCGCGCCGACTTCAGCTCCGCCAGCTCGCGCTCGGCGGCGGCGGTGTCGCCCAGCGCGGTGAGCGCCCGTATGCGGGCGGCCCGGGCGGTGATGTCGCGCGGATCTTCTTTCAGCGCCTCATCGGCCAGCGCGGCCGCGGACTTGCCGTTGCCGGTCGCCAGCGCCGCCTTGATGCGATCCCCGAACGGGAGATTCGTGTTCTGCCAGACCGCTTCGCCGATTTCGCGCGCGCCGGACAGCTTCGCCGCGGCCGCCGGGTTGCCCAGCTCGAGCGCGCGTGCGGCACCGGCGGCATCGTTCTTGGCGAGCGCCGCCGCCGCCGTCACGAACGGCCGCAGATGGCCGAGCGGCGTCGCCGGAAGATCAACGAAGGTGGCGTCGATTCGAGGAGCCAGGCGCTGGGCGACGTCGCGCGCGAGTTGCCAAACTTCGCCGTTTGGCGCGGTGGCGGAGATCTCGGCCAGGGGAGCTCCCTTGGGACCCAAGACCTGCGTCGCGACGGCGAGACGCTTGCCTTGCCGGGACAGGGTGCCGACCAGGAGACGGTCGGCCGCCAGCTCGTCCATCAGTGGACCTGCCGTCACGGTGTCGACGATCAAGGCGTGGCGTTCCGTGGTCCCGGCGCCGCCGAGGGCCTTGAGCCCGAGGCCGATCTCGTGACGCGGCACCAGAGGCCGGCGGCCGGCGGCCAGCATGGAACGCACCAGCAGCGACACCGCGCCGGCTTCGTCGCGCAGCTCAGGCGGGCTGTCCAGGTCGGCGAGCAGCGCGCGCTGGGCGACGGCGGGCCCGGACGCCAGCAAGGTTGCGCCCAGGACGACCAGGCTACAGCGGCGGGCCCTCATCGTGTCGCGGCCCACCATAATGACACCGCCGCGAAATGATGCGAAATCCGGGGCGGCGTCGGAGTCGAAATTCAGGACGCGAGGTTGGCGAAAAGGAACTTGACGATGCGCTCCCAGAGGCGTTCGCGCACCACGGGATCGGGGACCTGGTGGGTGACTGACAGCGGGAGCAGCTCGTAAGGCCGGCCGGCGCGGAACAGCGCATCGGCCAGCTTGAGGGTGTGGAAGAAGTAGACGTTGTCGTCGCCGGTGCCGTGCACCAGCAGCAGCGGGCGGGAGAGGCCGGCGGCGTAGGTCAGGAGGCTCGACTCCTGGTAGCCGCGCGGGTTCTTGTCCGGAAGGTCGAGGTAGCGCTCGGTGTAGTGGGTGTCGTAGTCGAGCCACTCCACCACGGGCGCGCCCGCGACCCCCGCGCGAAAGACGTCCGGCCGCCGCAGCACCGCCAGGGCCGACATATAGCCGCCGAAGCTCCAGCCGTAGATCCCGACGCGCCCGAGGTCCAGCTCTCGGTATCGCGCGCCGAGGGCCTTCAGGGCTTCGACCTGGTCGTCGAGTGGGATGGCGCCGAAGCTGCCCTTGATGGCGCGCGACCACGCGCGATCGCGACGGGGCGTGCCGCGGTTGTCGATGGAGACCACGATGGCGCCGTGGTCGGCGATCCACTGCGGCAGGAGGTACGCGCGCTCATCGGACTTCACGGTGAGAGACGTCGGACCGCCGTACACGTTCACGATGACCGGATAGCGGCGGGCGCGGTCGAAGGCACGCGGGCGCACGAGCGCGGCATGGAATTCATGGCCGGTGGGGGTGCGCACGACGGTCAGCTCCGGGCGCGCGCGGAAAGGCGGCTGCGCGGTGGTCGACGGCAGCACGGCCACCAGTGATCCGTCCACCGACCGGCGCACGGTGCTTTCCGACAGCGCGTCGGTGGTGGTGCGCGTGTCGACGTACACCGCGCCGTTCTTCGCGAAGACGGCTTCGTGCTCTGCCGAGGTCTTGCCGGATGTGAGCGTCGTCGGGGCCCCGCCGCCGCCCTCGCCGTGCAGCGGATAGCGGACGAGGGCCGTCGATACCGGGCTGGCCGTGAGGACGGTGATGTCGCGCCCGTCCTGGGCCACGTGGACCAGCTCGTGAAAGCCGGCGTCGGGCGGGACGATCACCTTGTCGAGGCGCCCGTCGGAGGTGCGCAGCTCGAGCGCCGGCTTGGCCGACCGCTCGCTGGCCAACAGGAAGCCGCCGCCCCCCGGCAGCCAACGCGGAAGCCCGGCTTCTAGCGCCACCCACGCGTCGTCCGTCTCCACGTGCAGCGTGCGCGTGGCGCCGGTCTTGACGTCAACTGCCAGGAAGGCGACCTCGCGCTGATCTCGGGTCTGCACCAGGATGCAAAGGGGCGCGGCCGTCTCCTTCCATACCACGCGCGCCAGGTACGGGTAGCGCGTCACGTCCCACTTGACCCACGTCGTCCGGCCGGGTGTCTTGCCGACCGCCGCCGTGATCCCCAGACGCACCCGGGCGTTGGCCTTGCCCGGGCGAGGGTAAGGAAAGACGTCCGGCGCCTTCTCGGGACGCGCCGGATCGGCCAGGGTGAAGCGTTCGAGACCGCGGTGATCGGTCTCCTGATAGGCGATCAGCTTCCCGTCGGGCGACCACCAGTAGCCCTCGAAGCGCGCCATTTCTTCCTGAGCGACGAATTCGGCCACGCCGTGCGACGTCTCGGCGGTGCCACCCTTGGTGATGGCGCGCTCGCGGCCGGTGGCGACGTCGCGGGCGAACACGTCGTGTCCTTTGACGTAGGCGACGTGCGCTCCGTCCGGGGACAGGCGCGGATCGACGACCGGGGCCTGCGCGCCGTCGGATCCCCCGAGGGCGCGCACCTTGCGGTCGGCGCGGTCGTAGATGTAGAGGCGCCCGGACAGCGGCAACAAGATGCGCGCGCCGTCCTCGGACAGGCCGTACGTCGTGAAGCCGCGCGTGGTGACGCGCATGCGCTCGCGGCGGGCGCGCTCGGCGACGGACAGCTCCTCGACCGCGCCCTTGAGGATGTCCGCCGGCGTGATCAGCTCGCGCGTCGCTCCGGTGGCGACGTCCATCTCGTAAAGGCCCAACGTGGGATCCCGCGGCGGGCTGCGCAAGAAGAGGATCGCCTTGCCGTCGGGGGTGGGCCGGATGCGGGTGGGCTTGCCGAGCAGGAAGCCGTGGGTTTCGGCGAAGGTCCGCAGGAAGCCGGGCGCGGGCCCCGCAGGCACCGGCGTCGGGGGAGGCGAATTCGCTGAGGACGGCCCGGGCGACATGACGAAAGCGCCGGCGATTATCAAGGAAGCCAGGCGTCGGCGCACGGAAAGGTCTCGCATGACGTCCTCCTAGCGCGGCCCGGATGCGGTGTGCGCGGCGGCGCGGGCCGCGGTGTTGCTGGCGAGGCTGCCCTGAAGGACGAACGCCACGTCGGGAGTGGTCTCGGCTTCGACGTAGATCTGGTACGAAAACAGCGTGCGGCTGATTCGGATCAGCGCGCGGTTGACGGCGATCGCAGCCCGGCCGAGCAGGCCGCCGCCCAGCACCTTGGGGAACGGCGCCGGTACGCCCCGGATGCGGCGAATGCGGAATCCGGCGTCGTCGAGAAGCTGGGTCATGCTGCGGAAGGTGAAGAGGCGGGTGTGCGTGCGGTCGAGGATGCCGGCTTTACCATAGTTGAACTGCCCGCCGAGCAGCATCAGCCGCTGGATCAGGAAGGCGATGTTGGGGGTGGTCAGGATCAACGTGCGCGGCTCGTCATCGAACTGGCTGCGCAGTTGATCCAGGAAGCGTTCGGGGTCTCGCAGGTGTTCTATCACGTCGAGCAGCAGGAGATATCGGTAGGGTCCGACGTCGAAGCGCGGCGGCTGGTCCAGGTCCTGCACGATCACGCGCACGCCCTCGGGCGCGGCGACGGGGGCGTGCTGGTCGACGACGGTGATGGCGCAGCCTTTGCGCACCAGCTCGACCGCGATGCCGCCCGGACCGCCGCCGATATCCAGCACGGCCGCGCCGTCGGGGACAGCCGCCAGAGCGTAGGTGTGGCTGCTGTCGTAGCCGAGCTTGACGTCGTAGTGCGCGTTGGCGCCGCCGACCGGCACGTCGTAGCGCCGCTGGTAGAGGATGCCGGTCCGGTGGGCCGCGCTCTTGAGCGTCGCCAGCACCACGTCGCGCGCGTAGCGGAGGCCGTTGACGTGCGAGATCTCGCTGCCGTAGTAGGTGGGAATGGGCAGCTCGACGATGCGCATGCGCGCATGCAGAAGCTGAATGATGATCTCGGTGTCGAAGTGGAAGTCGTTCGAATTGAGATGGAAGGGGATCTGTCGCAGCGCCGCCACGCGATACAGCCGATAGCCGCTGTGAAACTCGGAAAGGCGTGTACCCATTAGGCGGTTCTGCACGGCGCTCAGGATGCGGTTTCCGACGAATTTGTAGAGCGGCATGCCGCCGCGCAGAGCGTTCCGCGGGACGATCATGCGGCTGCCGAAGACCGCGTCGGCTTCGCCATCGCGCAGCGGCGCCATGAGCTTTGGCAGCTCCTCGGGAGCGTATTGTCCGTCGCCGTGCACCATGGCCACGAAATCGAATCCGTGGCGGACGGCGTAGGCGTAGCCGACTTTCTGATTGCCGCCGTAGCCTTGGTTGAAGCGATTGCGCAGCACCGTCATCCGGATCTCCGGATGCGCGTCCCGGTAGTCGCCGCCGATGGTGAAGGTGTCATCGCGGGACGCGTCGTCGACGATCAGCACTTCGCAGTCGTACTCGGTAAAGACGACGGGCGGGATTCGTTCCAGGACGCGTCGGAGCGTCTCCTCGGCGTTGTAGGCGATGACGAAGACGAGGACCTTCGGGCGGGTGGGGGCCGTGGCGGTCATGAGTCGCGGTCAGGGCGAGCGGGAAGGCAAAGGTTTACCGCCGCTTCGGATCCAGGTCTTGACTGAACACGCGTTCAGGCTAGGATTGCGGCGTGATTCCGGTTCCGATCTCGAACCCGCCCAACCCGTGGGCGAGCGCCCACGCCGAATACCTGGAAGCGCCTCCGCCGGATGCGCGCCTGGAGGTTTTCGAAGATCGGAGCCGCAGCATCCTGGCCAGGAACGACAGCCCCGATCTGGGGTTTCGCTTCAGCGTCAACCCTTATCGAGGCTGTTTTCACGCGTGCGCGTACTGCTACGCGCGGCCCTCGCACGAGTACCTGAGCCTGGGGGCGGGGACGGACTTCGATCGCAAGATCATCGTCAAGCCCGACGCGCCCGCCTTGCTGCGAGAGGCATTCCGGAAGAAGCGCTGGAAGCGGGATCTGGTGGTGTTCAGCGGCGTGACCGATTGCTACCAACCACTGGAGGCGTCATACCGCCTGACGCGAGGTTGCCTGGAGGTCTGCATCGAGCACCGCACCCCGGCGGCGGTGATTACGAAGGCGCCGCTTTGCGAGCGCGACATCGACGTCCTGACGGAGCTCGGCCGGGTCGCGGGAGCGCACGTGACGATCAGCATCCCGTTCTGGGACCGGGACAAAGCACGCGCCATCGAGCCCTACGTCGCCACACCGGAGCGGCGCCTGCACATCATCGAAAAGCTGGCGCGGGCAGGCATCGAGGTGGGCGTGAACGTGGCGCCCATCATTCCCGGCCTCAACGACGAGGACATCCCGCGCGTCCTGACCGCGGCGCGCGAGTCCGGCGCGACCAGCGCGGGGTTCGTGCTGCTGCGGCTGCCGGGACCCGTGAAGGTCGTGTTCGAGGAGCGGCTGCGGGCCGCGTTGCCGCTGCGGGCCGAACGCGTCTTGCACCGCATCCGCGAAACTCGCGGCGGACAACTTTATGACGCGCGCTTCGGCGTCCGCGGCCGTGGCGAAGGCGTCTATGCGACCGCCATCGAGGCGCTGTTCCGCGGCACTGCTGCCCGCCTGGGGCTGCAAACCTATCGCCCCACGGATGAATCAAGCGACGTCAAAAAGTAGCAGGCGGATGCGCAGGCCGCCGTTGCGCAGCGGGATGCAGGAGGCGGGCGTGAGCCGGAGGGCGTCGGCTAGTGACGGGTTCGCGGTCAGCACCGCCGCTCGCCATCCGCGAAACCGATCGCGCAGCACGCGTCCGATGTCGCGGTAGAGACGTCCCAGCGAGCCACCTCCTTCCAGGCGGCGGCCGTAGGGCGGATTGAGCAAGACGACGCCGCGGCCCGGGCCCGAAGGGGGCCGGACGTCCCCGAGGTCCGCTTGGACGATGTCCACGTGCGCCGCGAAGCCGGCGCGCTCGGCGTTGCGTCGGGCGGCGGCGACCGCGTCCGGATCGCGATCGGACGCCGCGATGGGAGCGGGCGGTGATTCTCGGCGCGCCGCCGCCGCTTCGTCTCGCAGGCGTTGCCACAGCGCCGGGTCCGAAAGCGGCCAGCGCTGCCCGGCGAAGTCACGGCGCCCACCACCCGGGGCAACGCCCAGGGCCCGCGCGCACGCTTCGAGCGGAAGGGTCCCGGCGCCGCACATGGGATCGACGAAGGGGGTGCTGGTGTCCCAGCCGGAAAGCTCGATCAGCGCCGCAGCCAGAGTCTCGCGGAGGGGAGCCCGCGCCGTCTCTTGCCGCCAGCCGCGACGGTGCAGCAGATCGCCCGAGGCGTCGACGCTCAGGGTGAAGCGATCGTTCACGCCGCGAATCAGCACTTTCAGGGGAGCCAGCGTGTCGGCGGACGTTTTCGATCCGCCCAGGCGATCGGAGATCGCCAGGGCCACGTTCTCCGCCAGCGCGCCCGTGTGATAGAGGCGGCAGCGCGATGCCGAGGCCGTGACCTCCACCGGCGTCTCCGCGGCGACAAAGAGCTCCCAGGGTAGTCCGGCGGCCTGTCGCCGCAGCCGGTCGAAGTCGCGGGCGGTCACTTCGCCCACGCGCGCCAGCACGCGGCTGGCGGTACGCAGCCACAGGTTTGCGCGGCAACCCACCTCCAGCGTTCCCGACAGCTCGACGCCGCCCTCCACCGCCCGCGCGTCCGTCACCCCCGGCAGGAGGCTCGCCTCGCGCAGGGTCACCGCTTCGATGCCAGGGGCCGCCACCACGAACCACCGCATCCGTTCGGATGTCTTTGTTGCCGCGACCGCCGCAGATCGGGCGCCCGTCGCGGCCGGAGTGGACGTCCGCTGGCCGCGCCGCTCGCCGGGCAGCGGGAGCTTGCGGCTCCGCCCGTCGAAACGCAGATGCGCCAGCGCCTCGACCGTGCCCTCGCGGCCCGCCACCGGCGAATCGTCGTGCGCAACCAGCGCGAAGCCCAGTGATTCGGCCTTCGCGCGCACCCGACGCACCGCCTCGGCGCGCTCCGCGTCCGAAAACGTCGTCGCGTCCGCGCGCGTTCGCCCGCCGCGCGGAGGCAGCTCGAACTGCGGCTTGACCAGCACCACGCCGTGGGCGCCGTCGCGCAAGCGAAAGGCGAGACCGCGCAGCATGTTCCGCGCCGACACGAAGCTCACGTCGACCGTGAAGAAGTCGAACGGCCCGGCGGCCACCGACAGCGACAGCGTCTTCCAGTCCGCCCCCTCGAGATGAAAGACCCGCGGGTCACGGGCGAGCGCGGCATCCATCTGGCCGTGACCCACGTCGACCGCAGTCACCGTGCGCGCGCCGCAGCGAAGCAGGCATTCGGTAAAGCCGCCCGCCGCGGCGCCCACATCAATCGCCGCGGCGCCCCGCACCCGCTCCGCCAGGCCGAAGCGCTCGATGGCCGCCTCCAGCTTCAGCCCGGCCCGTCCGACGAAGCCCGTCATCAGGGCTTCAACGCTTAACAGCCTTGACACCGGGGGTCGAGCGGATTCACCTGCGCTGACCATGGTCAAGGACGCGAACGTGGAGGCGGATCCCGAGCGGCGCTGGCTGGCGGAGGTCTATGCGGGCGGCGCGCGCCAGCTCACGCCGCGGGCGGTGATCGCCGGGATGCTGCTGGGGGCGGTGATGTGCCTCTCCAACCTGTATGTCGTGTTGAAGACGGGTTGGAGCTTCGGCGTCACCATTACGGCCTGCATCCTGGCCTACGCGATCTTTCGCGGCTTCAAAGCGCTGGGCCTGGCGAAGACAGACCTCTCCACCTTGGAGAACAACGCCATGGGTTCCGTGGCTTCCGCCGCCGGCTACATGACCGGGGGCGGGAACATGGCCGCCATCCCGGCGCTGCTCATGCTGACCGGATTCCGCCCCGACGGCGTCTCCATGTTTGCGTGGTTTGCGTGCATCGCCGCCCTCGGCGTCTTCGCCGCCATTCCCATAAAGCGCCAGCTGGTCAACATCGAGCAGCTCCCGTTCCCCACCGGGACCGCTACCGCCGAGACGCTGCGATCGCTTCATGGTCACGGCGCGGAGGCGGCGGGCAAGGCGCTGCGCCTGGGCGTGGGGGCGCTGGTGGGAGTGGCGGTCGCCGTCGTGCAGAACGGCTTCAAGAAATCGCTGTCTTTCGGGCTGCCCTTCAATATCGCCGGCCGTCCGGCCGCGGATTGGACGCTCAAGTTCGACGGGAGCCTGCTGCTGGTGGGCGCGGGCGCGCTGATGAGCTTCAAGACCGGATGGTCATTGCTGCTGGGCGCCGGCCTGACGTACGGGGTGCTGGCGCCCAGCATGGTGGAGCGCGGCGTGATCACCGGCGTGGCGTACAAGTCCATCGTTCAGTGGACGCTGTGGGGAGGCGCCGCCGTCCTGCTGTCGTCCGGCCTGCTGTCCTTCGCGTTTCAGTGGCGCAGCGTCGCCCGTTCGTTCAATGAGCTGGGGCGCCTCATCCGCAAATCGCGCAAAGCGCCCGCCGCCGCCGACGGCGGCGCCGCGGCCGACGAAGATCCCATGACCAAGATTGAATGCCCGGCGTCCTGGTTCCCCATGGGCTTCGCGCTGCTGTCTCCGGTCGTCGTCTTCTTGATGGGCGAGCTCTTCGGCATTCCGGTGTGGGCCGCGTGCGTCGCCATCCCGCTTGCCATCGTCATGGGCGTGGTGGCCGCGCGAGTCACTGGCGAGACCGACACGACGCCGACCAAGGCCCTCGGCCCGGTCACGCAGCTCGTGTACGGGGCGCTGCTGCCGGGCAACATCCCCGCCAACGTGATGGGAGCCAACGTCACCGGCGGTGTCGGCCTACACGCGGCGGATCTGCTCACCGACCTCAAGTCGGGCTTCCTGCTCGGCGCCAACCCACGCCAGCAGTTCTATGGGCAGCTCTTCGGCGTGATCGCGGGCGCGCTCATGGTTGTGCCGGCCTTCAATCTTCTGGTCCCCAGCGCCGACGTGCTCGGGTCGGATACGCTCCCGGCTCCCTCGGCATTGGTGTGGGCGGGCGTGTCCAAGATCCTCGCCGGAGGCGTGCACGTCCTTCACCCCACCGCGCGGCTCGCCGCCGCTGTGGGGGCCGCGCTGGGCATCGCGCTGGTGCTGTCCGAGCGCTGGGCTCCGTCCCGCGCCAAGCCCTTCGTTCCGTCTGCATCCGGCCTGGGGCTGGCGATGGTGCTCCCGGGGGCGAATTCCATCGCCATGTTCGCAGGCGCGGCGGCGGCCGCATGGCTGCGTCGCTGGCCCGCGCTGGCCGAGCGAAACATCCTTCCCGTCAGCTCCGGCCTGATCGCCGGCGAGAGCCTGATGAGCATGCTCCTGCTGCTGCTGGCCGCCATCGGAATCCTAAGGTAGCTGCCGGACAAAGGTGCTTGACGGGATCGCGCGAGGTCGTGCACACGGAGGCTCGTCGCTGAGCTTGCTGTCTATTTGTGAGCGCCGGGGGCTACGGGAAGGGACTTGCGATGCGAGCGAGAGCGTCTTGGGACCGCGTAGGAGTTGGAGCGCTCGCGGGTTTGGCTCTTGCGCTGACGGGCACGAGACGAGAGCGGGTGACTTGACACCCTAAGGTCCTGCCCGCTATTTTCGAACTGCTATTGGGGGAAACAGGAGATAGGAGTCATGACATGAGAGCAGAGAGCAGAGAGCAGGCTAAGGCTAGCAGCCGTATTGGTGCTTGCTCTCCTTGAGCTGGGCCTTTGCGGCAGAGTACAAGCCCAGACCAAGACCTATCTCATAGAAGAGGTCACCCTCTTTGATGGAAATGGTTGCTCGTCAGGTAATCTCAACACCGTAACCATAGGGCTAAGGGATGCGTTGAACGCGGCGGGTTGGACGGGCACCTTTTTCGGAAACAACGCCGCCTATCCCCAGGACTTCATGGAAGCCTGCCAGGTGGCCGGGGGAGATGACCATAACTGGGCCGACGCGAACCGGTTGGCCGTGTATGCCGGTCACGGGTATACCCTAGGGGGGTCGTTGGTGTTCGGGTATCCGAACCAGGGTATCTGTAGCGTGGATCTGGGCGCCCACGCGCGGCTCGGATCCATGAGCGGGTCACAAGCTGCCATCGGGATTTGGATCACGAGCTGTACGCTGACGGGCAACAGTCTGGTCGGCAAAGCGAACTTCCAGTGGCTTTGGCAGCAGCTCGGATTCCACGATTCCCCCAGCGTTGGGAGCGATAGCCCGAGAGCCTTTTTTCAGGGAACCCAGTCGAGCTCGAACAGAAGCAGTTGGTTCGCGAACATGGAGGACCGCCCCGGATGGTTCACGGGCGACAACTCTCCCATGGTCGTGAGCTATGGCAGTACGGCCTTTCAGGCGGACGACGTAAGGGTCAACGCCAAGCTCAAGGGCCTCGTGTACGCTTTCCAGCGGCCGGGCCCGCCAGCCTGTGGCTCGGGGCAGCCGTTGTTCTATTGGAACTACGAGTTTATCAACCATGGACAAGGCCCATGCTTTTAGTCGGGCGTTTTCAAGGAATCGGGCCGGTCTTTCTTGCAACCATCGCGGTGGCGTCAACTTCAGGATGTAATGAAGGGATAGCTAATACCGCTTCCTTTTCAGGCGAGCTCGCAGGTGCTCCCCTGCGCGCTTACCGCCTTGCCTTCCTGAGGCGCTCCCCCGACCAGGTTGCATCACGCGGCCAGGCCATGCTCCAGGCGCTGCTAAGGCGTGACGTCGACCGGGCCGAAGTGCTGGCTCTGGCCACAGCGAAGGCTGCGGTCAGAGAGCGGTGGTATTCGCCGCTCACGACCGACCCCGGCGTGGTAGTAAGCCACGACTCGGAGCACGACGATCTCTGGGTGCTGAACGAGGGGGCTCAGGTGTCGGCAGCGTCTCCCGACATTGGCCTCGGCCAGGCGCGCAGGATATTCGAGGACGTCGTTGCGTCTCTCGGAGCCGCCGGAGCCCTCGTGACGGCTCACTTCGACCTGTCAAAGGTCGACGTCGCGTTCACCCAGAGAGGGTCGGGACAGGGTGATCAGGTCACGCCCGCCGTGACGACGGAGTATCGGTTCACGGCGATGCGCCAACTCGACGGTGTGGATATGGCGAACGCGGGGCTCCGAGTCGTGGTCGATCGAACCGGAATGCTGACGATGATCCGCCTGGGGGGGGCCGAGGTATTGGCGTCTGATGGGACAGTGTCGACCTCCGCCCCCGCCGCGACGCTGTCGCGCACGGTCCTTCGTAGCGATGTGCTCTCCCGCTTCGGCCGAGAGGTACCTGATGGGGTCGTGGAGAGCGATCGGCTCCTCTACGCCTTGCCCGATGGCGTGAAGGATGCGGTGGTTGAGCCGCGCCACACGGTGCTGTTCGCCCGGCGAACCGGCGGTAGCGCCCAGACGGTAGTAACGCGGAGCGATCGAGTCGCGTACTCGATCGCGACGGCCACAGCGCCGCGTCTCCTTCTTAGCCCGCCGCCGACATCGGATCTCAAGGGAGACCCCAGACCGTAAACCGATAAACCGTGTCGATTCCGCTTCGCCTCTGCCTGGTCACCTTTTCCTTCGCCTCAGGGTGTTCTGAGGCGGAAATTCGCCGCGGTGGCGGCCCATTGGTGGCCTTCAACTCTTATGTCGAGCCGATAAAGCTCGGGGACGGCGAGCCGGCTTACGTGGCAATAGTCCCCGGCTTGCAGGCGGTCGAGGTCTTGAGAGGTTCGGTGGAGCGTGGATTCCGTGCCGAGGTGGTGGCCCCGCCGGCCGCGCTTGACGGCGTGGGCGTGCCGTTTCCAGTAGCGATGACCACAGCCGACGTATCGGGCGACGGGATCCTCGACATCCTGGTCTTCGAGCCCAGGTCGGAGCCCCCGTATGATAGCCGCGAGCCATGGCTCGCGCTCGGTCGGGCCGACGGCGGCTTCATGGCGGTTGTCTGGACTGATTACCTACCGAGAGTCACGGTTTATCATCAGCTCACTGCCGTGACCCTCGATGCTTCTGGCCGGCCGGGGGTCGTGGTGGCGGATCAGGGAGCCAAAAACGTCGTCGTGTTGCACGAGGCGTCCCGGAAATGGACCTACCTCATCGAGAGCCTGGTGGGTTACAACCACGCGCCGTTCGTTACCCGTCCGGCGGTCGTCTTTCCCTCCGCAGAATGGCTCGGTTTCCAGGTGCTTGGCTCCATCGCCCGGATCCCCCTCAGCGGGCCCGACACGGGGCAGGTGGCGTTGCTCAAGCAGCTCCCGTCCGACTACTTGATTCCGTTTGAGGCGTTCGACCCTCTGATTCCTCTTGAAATGGCGGGGTGCGGAGCGATCGCCCTGGGAAGAGGACTTTTCCTACAAGAGGCGGGAGCGGTACCGCCCTCCCTTCAGGTGCTTCGGGTTCAGGAGAGCGACGGCACGTTCACGGCCAAGGAGGCCATGACCGGCGTCGAGGTGACGACGTTCGTCCCGATCCGGCGCGCGCGCGACGGCGCCTATCTGGTCGGAATCATCGGCCGCGCGCAGGGGATGGACATGATGCAGGTCGCTTCGATAGACAGGTGCGGCGAGGGTCTCCGGATCCTTGGATCCGCCCCCATCGATTTCTCATGGCGCGTGATCGATGCCCCGCCGGAGCATACCGATCCGATTCCCAGGTTGCGAGGCGTCATCCTCGCGGCTCGCGAGATCGAAGGGGGGTTGGAGGTCGTGCACTATGACGGGTTCGACGTTCGCATCTTCACCGCGACCGAGGCGGACTCCTGGACCCCGCGCACCCACAGGTTTTCGCTTCATCAGAGGAGGACCGATGCGAGCTGGTCAAAGTAGGGCGCGGCGGGTGTGGGCAGCGGTCACGGCGGGGCTCCTGTTGCAGGGCGCGGCCTGCTCCCGGCGGTGCGAGACGCACTCGGACTGCCAGGGCTTCACCACGCTCGAGCGATGCACCGGTGAGGTCTTTTGCTCGGAGAATATATGCCAGTATCGATGCGTGGCGGCCTGCGTGGTCGCGCGTTCGGACCTGGATCCGTGCGGTGACGGGCGCATCTGCAATAGCTCGCCGGGGCGCGCCGACGCCGGACCTCCGATAGGTATCTGCACTGGCCACCCCATTTCCTGCCGCCAGGAGGCCGATTGTCCCATTTACCGGCCGGTCGATTCGTCTGGGCTTCAGCACGAATGGACCTGTGTCTCGGGGTTCTGTCGTTATCCAGGGTTTCACTATCGCTATGAATAGGCTGCTGCTGGCGGCGGTCTGCGCGCTGGGCCTGCCAACATGGGCCGTCGCCTCCGGCGACCAGGCCAGCGTGCGTCCCTTCAAGGTGGGAGTCGCGCTGGGTGAGCCGAGCGGCATAGTCGCCGTGTGGCGCCCTCGGTCGTCGCGATTGATGATCGGCGGTGATCTCTCTGCGTCCCTCAGCCGGCTGGTTTCGCATCGCTCGACCTATCTCCATGGATTGTCGCGGGGCGGCGCCGGGGCGATCATTGGCGGGATGTGGATGCAGTCTGTCAGCGGCGGTGGCTCCCTGGGCGTAACCCTCGCGGGGGGAGCGCGAGCCTGGTTCCTCGACTACGGGACGGCAGACCCGGTCTTCGACGTCGCGCTTCGGATCCCCTTCGGAGTCGGCGGCATCACGCGCCGCGGGATGGAGATCTTCCTGGAAAGCGGCCCGGCGATTTCGCTCACCGGGCTCGGCCCTTGGGTCGAGGCGTCGCTGAGCCTTCGATTCCCGCTCTAGCTGCTGTCGTTCGTGTTCATCGCGGCGCAGCGGGTACGGCGTCAGAACCCCAGGCGATAGCCGACGTCGCCGACCAGCCCGGCGGCGTTGCCGCGAAGCCTGTTCGACGTCGACAGCTGACCGAGCTCGATCCACATATGGCGCGCGCCGACGACGATTTGCCCGACGCCGGCCGCGATGGTGGCCTCCGCCGAGAGGGCAGCGGCGAAGGCGATGTCGGTGCTTCCGGTCGTGAGCCCCGACGTCTCCAAGCGGGCGGCGGCGAACGAGATCCCCAAGCTCGCGCCCAGGGAGACCTCGGTTGTCGCTGTGGCGTGAAAGTGGTAGCGCGCGCCCGCGAGGATCGGCACCAGCGCCAGGTCGACACGCGTGGCCGCCGCGCTGTCGCCCGCCTCGAAGCTCGACCGCATGTAGCCTACGGCGAGAGACGCGCGCAGGGGCCGATGCCACCACGGCGGCCGGCCGGCCACCTCGACGAAGCCGAGCGGACCCGCCGATCGGCCCAAGTTGGTGAAGAAGCCAAGCCGCGGGGTCACCGCCAAGCGCCGGAAGGGGGCCTCCACGTCCACGGACGCCGCCGCGCGAAGGGCGGGCGCGGCGGCGCGAGGCTGTTCGACCTCGATGGAAGCGCGGGCATTCCGGACCGCGAGGTGGGGTGAAAATTGCGCGGTGTACACGCCGATTCCGCGCCGCGAGAGACCGGCGACGGCGCCGCCGGTGGCCCGCCAGACGAAGGAGTCCGGGCCGCCGCCCCCGTCATCGGTGGGAGCGCCAAAGCGATCGACGATCCGCATTCGGACTTCGGTCGAGGCGCGCCCGTCGCCGACGATCTTTTGATCCGCCAACGAAAGCTCGATGCGGACAGGCGCGCCGCCCGAGATCGGGATCTCGCGCGCGCCGCGGATTCCGTCGAGGCTGCCTTCGACCTTGACGCTGTCTTTACCCTGGTACGTGCCGGGGGCGGGGACGTCGAGGACCATCCGGCCATCGGGGGCCGGCTCCGCCCAGGCGGGCGCGCCGTCTATCAGGACGTCCACCTTCGTAATGGGCGCATGATTGCCGTACTGGTCTTCGGCCGTGAAGGTGACGCGCGCCAACCGGCTGGATCCCACGACGACGTGGCCCGGCGCCGACGGCGTCAGGACAAGGCGCCGGGCCCGGCCGGGACGCAGCGGCACACGGAGGTCGCCGCGGGTGTCTCGTCGCGGCGGAGGGCCCCGGTCGGGCCGCGCGCTCGTCGTGACGGCAGCGGCGGTCAGGCGCAGCGCCGCGGGCTGAGGCAACCGGGTGGGCGCCTGCACCGTGAAGCGCGCCTCGCCTTCTTGCGCCGAGCCGCCTAGCGAGCGTGGCGGCGCCGCCGACGAGGCCAACGTGATCGCAGCCGCGGGTGTGGGCGAGCCGTCGGGCTCGACTGCGAAGACAGCCACTTCGGCGGACGCGCCCGCCTCGATTGCCGCCGGCGCGACGATCAGGAGATGGCCGGTGGGGGTGGTCTGGAGATCGACCATCTTGGTCGTCGTGTTGCCAGCCGCATCCACGGAGCGTGCCGCTCCTTGCTGAATCCCGGGCGGAACCACCACCGGCAGACGCACTCTCCCGTCCCCGTCGGCGAGGGCCGGCCCGAACTCCTTGTCGCCGATGTGCAGGGTCACTGAGGCGCGCGGCTCAGTTCGGAAGAGCACGCCGGTCGCGGCGCGCAGGCGGACGATGCCGTAGCCGCGCGTGACGCCGGCGCCCGAGCCCAGCAGCCCGTGGCGAAAGTCGCTCCGCTTCGCTGCTAGCGGGACCTCGGCCGCGATGATGGCGATCTGCGGGAAACGCGTCGCGGGAAGCACATAGCGGGCCGTGAATTCGCGCGGTCCCAGGCGGTCCGGCTTCTCGACGGCGCCCACGTTGCAAAGCAAGCGAGGGACCTCCACCACGTCGGGGCCGGGACCGGTGATGCGAATGGTGACATGCACATCCTCGTCGAGGCCGAGCACCGACGATGGCGCGGCGGGAGTTATCACGACGGCCACACGGGCGGCCTCTGGTACGCCGCCCGCGATCGCCGGGGTGGCTGCGGTCGCGCTGGTGGTGGCCACGGCGGCGGCAGAGACCGCCAGAGCGCCGAGCCAAACCGCTGGCATGCGCGCGCGCGTCCGAGCGCGGATCATGCCGCGGGCAGGGTCAAGCGGAACACCGTCGCGGTGGGACGCGGCCAGGCCCCCGGCCGATCCAGAAGCGCGAGATCACCGCCGCATCCGCGGGCGAGCTCGCGGCTGATGGCGAGACCGAGGCCGGTCCCCGACTCTTCTCCCTTCGTGGTGAAGAACGGCTCGAACAGATGCGGGCGGATGTCGGAGCCGATACCGGCGCCGTCGTCGGCCACACAAACCTCGATGACAGGACGGTCTGCTTGAAGGACGCGCCGCGCACGCACCTGGATGACCGGGGCGGCCACTCCCGCGACGGCGTCCAGGGCATTGCACAACAAATTAATAACGATTTGCTCGATTTCCGTGCCGTCGGCCGCGGCCAGAGGCGGCCCTTCGTCTGACTCGACGTCGATGGTGAGAGTGATTCCCGCGCGCAGCCGGTAGTCGAGCAGCGACCTCACGCGCGCCAGGACGGCCGCGACGTTCGCCACCTTCTCCGACGACAACACCGCCGACGACGACGAGGGCCGCGGCCGCGGCGCCGCCCCGCGGCGAATCGCCGCGACGAGGTCCACCATGCGATCGGACTGCTCGACGATGTGCCGGGCGGACTCGTGCACCTCGTGCACGGCGAAGCTGTTCTTCTCCAGCAGGAGCTGCGCCAATCCCCTGATGGCAAGGAGCGGCTGGCGCAGCTCGTGATTCTGGCGCACGGCGAGCTGCCCGATCTCCGCCAGATGGCCTGCCCGCGCGCACAGAGACCGCAGGCGTTCGTTCTCTTCCTCCAGCGCCTTCAGCCGCGCGCCGGCCGGCGCCGCGGACGTTGACGATGGCGGGGGCTGGCCGGAGATCTTCATCGCTTCCACAAGGCCTCGGGCTCGGTTTCCAGGGTCGGTCCTTTCGACCGGCGCTCCAGCACGCTGCTGACCTTCTTCGTGAGGCCGGACAGATCTTCAGCTTGAATTTCGACCTTGTTGGCGCCCTCACGCAGCGCGAGCGACGCCGTGAAGCTCCCGTCCGCGCGAACCGCGGTGTCGACGCCGTTCACTTTCACCGAGGAGCTGGGCCGCACCTTCCCCTTGACCTGCGCCCGCTCCTCGCCTCGGGCGGCCGGCCAGATGACCGACAGCAGCACTTCCTCCGGAATGGTCTCGGGCTCCGACGGGGGTTTCCCGGGCGCGGCGAAACTTTCCGTGCCTTCGCTCAGGTGAACCTGTTGCCCTGCTGCCGAAAACAATGCAGTCCCCACCTTCGCCGCCGCGCCCACCGCGCCGCGGGCGTCGCGCGAGATCACGAACCGCGCCACGCCCTCATTCGAGGATCGCGTCGCCCCGGCCCTGATTTCCAACGTCTCGCCGGGGCGCGCGACGCCGCCTTCCACCTTGCCGCGGATGAGGTCCAGCGTCGTGCTGTCGTCGGTGAAGCGGTCCAGCCGCACCTCGACCTTCTCGTGGATCTCGATTTCCGTGTTCGCCCCGCGTCGAATCACCGCGCGCGCGCTCGGGCCGGTGAGGACCACGTCCTGCAGCGCCAGCTGTTCGCCAACCTGGATCGGCGTCCAGCGCCCCTGGCGGTACGCCTCGATCTTGCCTCGAGCCGAGGCCAGACGGAACGAGGGATCCGCCGGCGCAGGGGCGACGATGGGATTCGAGGGGGTGGTGCGCGCAGGGATCGCCGTCCGCCGCGGGCGCTCGAACAGGCGCCGGGACACGGCCGAGGCGCCCAGCAGCGTGCCCCCGACGGCGGCCGCCGCCGCGATCAGCTTCGCCGCTCCGATGGCGCGCCGCCGGGCCTCTCCGGTCTCCGTCATTCTAGGTGCACGGTGCCGACGAACATCGGAAACGTCAGCCAGAAGGTCGTTCCCTTGTCGACTTCGCTGCTCACGCGAATGGTTCCCCCATGATCTTCGACTATCTTGTGGACGACCGAAAGCCCCATCCCCGTGCCCGTCCAGTCGGCCTTGGTGGTGAAGAACGGATCGAAGATGCGCTGGACGTGCTCCGGCCGGATGCCGCGGCCGGTGTCGCTGACGCCGACGCGCACCAGATCGTGCTCGGGGATCAGGGTCTCCACGGTCAAGCGCCCGCCCTTTTCCATGGCGCCGCGCGCGTTTCGCACCAGCTCGATGAAAACCTCTTGCAGCTGGGTGGCGCTGCCGCGTACGGGCGGTGTGCGTTCGGCGTAGCGGCGGATCACCGTGATGCCGGCTTCGGCCAAGGCGGTGGGGCCGCAGAGCTCGATGGCGTCGTCGACCACGCGCGGCAAATCGACCGGGCGGTAGTCTTCGCCGCCTTGCCGCTGCGCCAGGCGCAAGAGATTGAAGACGATCCCGCGGATGCGCAGGGACTGGTCCTCGATGTCCTGCACCAGGGGGCGCGCCGGGTGCTCGCGGGGCAGCTCCAGCAGAAGGAGCTGCGACAGCCCGAGGACGCCGGTGAGCGGGTTATTGATCTCGTGGGCGACGCCCGCCCCCAGCTCGCCGACCGCGGCGAGGGAGCGCGCGCGCAACAGAAGGTCGTTCGCCTGCCGCAGCTCTACGGATTTCTCCTCGACGCGCTTTTCGAGGGTCTCGTTCCACGAGGTGATCTCCTGATTCTGACGGAGGATCTCTGCGCGCGCGGAATCGAGGGAGGTGGCCATGGCGTTGAACGACGCCGCCAGATCGCCGAGCTCGTCGCTGGACCGCACGGGCAGGCGGGTGTCCAGGCGACCCTCGGCGATGCTGCGCGAGCCGCGGGCCAGAGCGCCCACCCGCGCCGCGAGGCCGCGCGCCACCGCGCCCGCCACCACGGCAGCGCAGACAGCGGAGACGCCGATCCAGAACAGCGTAGCCCAGCGGATGCGTTCGACGGGAAGGAAGGCGGCCTCCACGGGCTTTTCGACCACCACGCCAAACGGGAAAGGAGAGGCGGGCGCGTATGCGCCGACGACGGTGCGCCCGCCGCTGACGTATTCGGCTACCAGCTCGCGGTCGGGCAGAGCGCCGGCGACGGCGCCGGGCAGAGCGTGGGACGAAAGCGGCGCGCGGCCTGCCATGTCGGTCGTCGTCGCGCGCGCGCCCGCGGCGATCACCCGGCTCTGGCGGTCGAGCAGGCGCACCTCGCTGTCCGCCGTCGCCGCGGCGGCGACCCGCGCGGCGGCGCGGCGCAGAGAGACCTGGGCCGCGAGCACGCGCCGGTCTCCGCCGAGGCGCGGGTCGAAGGCCACCGCCAGCACCACGGTGGGTACGCGGCCGGGGCCGCCCAGGAATACGGGGCCGACGCCTTCACCGTCGGCCAGGGCGTCCCCATGGGGGGCGAGCAGGCGCACGGACTCCGCATCCGCCGCGCGCAGGGGCTGGTGGCGGCTGGACGCCGAGAACGCGGCCGGATCCTCCAAGAACGTGGGCTCCCCGATCATCTGGCCCTGACTGTCGAGCAGCGCGACGGCGGAGAAGTCGTCGCTCTGGTGATAGACCAGCCGCAAGAACTGCTGGACCCCCTGCTGGCTGGGCGGCGCCCCCGCGCCATAGCGGAGCAGATCGAAGATGCGAGCATCGGCGCGCAAGATGTCCAGCAGGTGGTCGATGTGGCTGGCGATGTGATCGGCCAGCTGGCGCGCGATGGCCAGCTCATGCTCCTCGATGGAATCGCGCAGCGCCGCCTGGCCGATGCGCGCCGACGAGTAGCCGGCGATGGCCAGCGGCACGGCGGTGATGCCCAGGGACAAGAGCATCAGCTTCGCGTTGAGCTTCATGGGCGGCGGTCATCGCGGCCACGGGCTGCCAACGCGGTCGCGGTCGCCCGCAGCGTCGCCTCGCCTCCGTCCGCGCGGAACGCGTCGTGGTACTCGAACGTGATGCCGTCGTCCGGGGCGACCTGGATCACACCGTCGCCGGACACGGGAGCCCCGGCCGACGTCGAGACGCTGCGAAGAAAACTCCCCAGGGCGGCGCCCCGAGGAAGCGGCAAAGTCTCCCGATCGGCGCCCGACCGAGCCGTCACCATCACCACGTCGTCGCCGAGATCCGTCTCGCCCTCGACGAACACGGCGATGCTGTCGCCCGGGACCAGCTCGGTGGGGACCACGAACAAGACGGCGTCCGCGCCGCCGCGATACTCGAACCCGCCCGGAGCCGACAGGACGGCGTTTCCGAAGGCGGTCGCCACCACGACCGGAACCGCGCCGGGCAAGCCCGCGGGCAAGACCACGCTGAGGTGGCCAGGATCGACGGGCGTCACTTCGGGTGCATCGCGGTCTGCGAACTGCACCCTGATGGGGCCGAGAAAGCCGCTGCCGCGGATCACCACGCGCACACCGCCGCGCGCAGGGCCGTACGGCGGATCGATCGCGTTTACGACCGGCGGCGGACGGTAGGTAAAGGCGCCAGGCAGCAGCGCGGGCAGGGTGCCATCGACGTAGGCGCGCACCTCCGCGCGGCCCTTGCCGGGCGGCATGATGCCGGTGATCACCGTGTCGCTCGCGCGCTGCAGCGAAGCCAGCGGCCGGAAGGTGCCCTCCTCGGAACGCACCAAGATCCGGACGCCGTCGATGAACCCGGCGCCGCGCACGGTCACCGCGGTGCCGCCCGCCTGCCGGCCCTCCGGTGGCGCGATCCCGTGGAGCTCGACGGACCGCAAGTACTCGAACCCGTTCTCCAGGGGGAAGGCGCCCAGCCCCGGCTCGACCGCCCACACGTGGACCGGGCCCGCTGTGGGCGATGAAGGCGCGAAACCTTCGATGAGCGTGGCGCTCAGTCTCCTGAGGTGGCCCAGGGGATGGCTTCGCGCGGCGTCCAGCGTCCGGCCGAAGTAAATCGCGGTGGCGCCGGTGAAACGCTCGCCGACGATCGCCACCTCCTTCCCGCCGTCTACCGAGCCGCGCGCCGGGGTCACGGCGCGGATTCTCGGCGGCTCCACGTAGAGATATCCGCTCCGCAGCGTGCCTTCGCCCGCGACCGTCGTCACGGTGACGTCGGCGCGGCCCGCGGCGCCCGCCGGGGCCTCGCCGGCGATGGTGTTTTCGTCGATCACCACGCCACCCTCCGGCAACAGCAGCGCCCCCGCGAGCGCGGCGCGGGCCCCGGTCACGAAGCCATGACCGCGGACAACCACGCTGTTGCCGCCGCCGGTCGGACCGAAGCCCGGCTCGACGGCGAGCACGCGCGGCGCGTGCCGCACGGCCAGGCGCAACCGCGCCTCGCCCGTGTTGCGGGCGGGGGCGTCGTCGACCGCGCGGATCAAGATCTCGATGATCTCCCCGTCGGAGGCGTCAGGCGCTTCGAAGCTGAACGACGTTGTCAGCGATGTCTGCGGTGACGCAGGACTCTTGGTTTTTTCCGTCAGCGGCAGGCTGGGAGATGACGCGGCGAAGTGCGCCGCCACGATCCCCCCCGGCGCCGCATCCTCCGCCGTCACTTCGATTGTCACCTCGGTCCCTCCGCGGATTGGCGCGCCGTCCGAGGGTGCGTCTATACGCACCACGGGCACGCCGAGGTCGGGACCGAGCGATCGGTAGCCGCCCGCCAGGACGGCGCGCCGACCCTCCGCATCGCAGATCTCGACGGTGTGAAGCCCGGCAGCGAGCCCCGCTCCGATGGTGGCGCGCATCTCCATGGCGCTTCGCCACTCGATGTCCGCCAGCGCGATCTCACCCACGCGCCCGGAAAAGGCGCCCGCGCGGCTCGGCGAGCGCCGGCCCGACATGGTGTCGATCTCGAAACTCGGGACGAAGCCCCCTCCGTGCAGGACGACTGTCTGCAGTCGATCGCCGAAGCCGCTCTCGGGATCGATCCGATCCAAGCGGGGCGCCCCCGTCGGTGGCTCGCCTCCACACGCTGCGCCCAGGGCCAGCAGCAGGACCGCCATCTGGCGGAAAGGGAGCATCCCCAACGATACTAACTCAACCGATTTTGCGTGGGACGGCCTCGCGCGGCACGAGGTCGGCGATGGTCAGGCCGGCGATCCGTTGCTGGCGCGCCTGTTCCAGGTCGGTGATCAGAGCCTGCAAAGCCGGAGACGTGGCGCCCTGCGCGGTCTCGAGGTCGGTGGACCGGAACGCGGACAGCACGTCGTTCATGGTGATGGCAGTGGCCGGCCGCCCCGGAATGAAGCCGTTCATGTCGCCGTGAACCTCGGCGACCAGCCGCCGCGCCTTGAGGCGCTCGAAGATGCGCTCGACCACGTCGGCCGTGAGCGCGAAATCCGTGGCCAGCTTCTCGCCCGTCACGCCGTGTCCACCGCGCTCATGCTCGGCGGCGACCGCCGCCAGCAGCTGCGCCGCCACCAGCGCGTTGATGGGTTCCTCGCCGCGGCGCCGGCGCTCTTCGGCCTCCAGGAGGCGCAGGTTCTGGGTGGCGTGCGCGATCTCGGCGCCCAGCAGCACCAGCAGCCACGAGATCCAAATCCAGATCAGCAGCAGCGGGATGAGCCCCAACGACCCATACACGCCGGTGTAGTTCTTGAGCAGGATGCCTTTCGCGTACGTGACGAACCCGAATTTCAAGAGCTCGAGGGCGACCCCCGTCACCAGGGCCCCGATGAGCGCGGGCCCCCAGCGCACGTTTGCCCGCGGCAGGAGCTTGTTCATCAGCAACAGCGCGGCCAGCTGGATCAGCAGCGGTCCCACGAGCTTGGCCGTGGGGCCGGCCGCCGCCGATTGAAGCAACGACAGGCCCGCCAAGATCGGCAGCAGCGTCACCATGGCGTAGAAGGTGAGAAACTTGCCGATCAGCGTGCGGCGCTGCCCGACGCGCCAGATGTCGTTGAAGATGCGTTCTACATTGTTGTAGAGCGTGTAGCAGGTCACCAGCGTCACGATGAGGCTGCCCGCGCCCAGCGCTCCAACGCTGATGTTGTCGGCCAGCTTCTCGAGCTGGGCCGTGATGTCGCCCATGGTGGGAAAGACGCGCTCGCTCAGGAACTCGGACAGGCGGTTCGCCGAATCGCCGGCGCCTATCTTGCGCGGGATGGTGAAGGCGATGGCGAAGATGGGGACCAGCGACAGCGCCGTCTGGAATCCCAGCGCCGCCGCCTGCTGCGGACACTTGTCGCGCGCCCACTGCTTGAGGATGCGCACGCCCAAGCGGCCCAAGTAGATCGCCGCGCGCACTCGTCGGGACAGTGCATCGGCCGCGGGCGTGCCCTCGAAAATGACCGCGCGGATCTCGGCGAGCGTCCTACGCATGATGGTGGCCGGCGGATGGCGCGGGCGGCTGCGCCGCGGTCGGAGCGGCGGATCGCCCGGCGAGCGTGAAATACATCGCCAGCGCGACGGCGTTTGCCAGCCCCACCGCCGCCTTGAACACGGGGGGCAGCGTCGACGGCGAGACGAACGCCTCGAAGAGAGCGGCGACGGCCATGAGGGCCCCGGCCCCGATCGCCAGGTAGACGGCGTCGGCGGCCGCCCGCCGGAAGGCGACCGCGCGCGACCACGCTCCCGGCACGATTAGGGCGTGGCCCATGCCGAGCCCGGCGGCCGCCGCCATGAAGATGGCAAACAGCTCGATGGGGCCATGGGCGGCGATGAAGGCGAACAGATTGGCAGTGGACCCATGGTGGCCGACCAGGGCCAGCGTCACGCCCATGCCCGCGCCGTTGGTCACCATGATCGCCAAGGTGCCGAGGCCCGCGGAGACGCCGGCTGCGAAGGAGACGAACGCCACCTTTGTGTTGTTGGTCACATAGAACGACGACATGACGGCGCTGTCCGCCAGCGCGCGGCCGCCGTCGCCCAGGGCGCGGAATGCTTCGGCGTTGCGGACCGCCGCTTCGCCCGCCAGGCTGCGCGCGACGGCGGCATCGCCGGCGCCCAGTCCGAACGCGACCGCCCCCGCGACCGCGAAGACGGCGAAGGCCAGCAGGATGCGGCGCCAGGCGGCGCGCACGCGGCGCGGCAGCTCGCGCGCGAGAAAGCCCCGGAGGCGCTCCGATGACAGCTCCGCGCCGCCGCCGTAGATCTTCCCGTGGGCGCGGGCCACCACCCGGTTCAGCCACTCGACCGTGGCGCCGTCGTCTTCCTGTCCCGTCTCCGCTGCCGCCAGCGTGCGCAAGCGGCCCAGGTCCGCGACCGCCGCGCGATACAGCCGCGCCAGCACGGGAGCCTGCTCCGGCGCGACAGCTCGGCCGGCGCGGCCCTCGCTCAGCGCGGCCAGGCGCCTCCAGTCCGTCTCGCGCCGTCGTATCAGATCGGCCGCCGTCACCGGGACGACCACCCGCGGGACGCGGCGCGGGACAACCAGGTCTCGTCGTCGACGGTGGCTGCGATCCCCAGGTCGCCCAGCCGCGCGCGCAGAGGCGCGGCGATGGAACGCGCCAGAGCCGCGCGGGGCCCGTCCTCCAGGGTCAAGCGGCGGTCGAGGAAGCGCTCGACGAGATCGCGCTCGACGGCGGTGAGCGGGGAGGGAAGGGCGGCCAGCGCAGGGGCGGCGACAGTGCCTCCGCCGCCCGGCGGCGACGGCCCCGGCATGTCATCGAGCCGCTCGCCGGCGCGATCCTTGACCACGATGGTGCCGGCGGCCAGATCGCCCAGCCGCTGTGACCGCGCGGTGGCCATCACCGCCACCATGCCGACGCCGTAAACCCCTGGCAGGAAATCCACCACGCGCACCAGGTTGCGGATGACCGACTCCGACAGACCGATGGGCAGCCCGTCGGTGCGCACCACGCGCAGGCCGACCGCCCGTTTTCCGGGCGACCGCCCGTCGGTGACCAGCTCGGCGACGATGTAGTAGCCCCAGATCACCGCGAACGCGGCGAGCAACATCACGATCCGGAGAGCCGCGTCGACGCCGTCCAACGCCGACCGATGATCCGAAATGTTCTCGGCGATCTGGCCCGCGGCGTCGGCCCCCTGCCGCATCAGGAGGAACGGAACCAGGACCGCCGCGATGAGCAGCAGCGCCATGCAGGCTCCGTCCACCAGCGCCGCCACGAACCGCGAGCCGAAACCCGCCACCTCGAACCGGATCCCGATCTGCTCGGGAGTCTCGACGACGACGTCGGTCTCCATGGAGGGCGGCGCTATTGTACATTGCCCCCATGGCTCTAGACCTGCGTCCCCTGACCCTTACGGACATCTTGGATCGCGCGGCTCGCATGTACCGAGGCAGCTTCCTGTCGTGGCTGGGGGTGACGGCGGTGCTTCTGGTTCCCCAGTCGATCTTTGTCCTGGCGTACATGCCATCGAACTCCGAGATGGCGGGAGAGCCCTTCTCACCATCCAACGTTCAAAGGCTCGTCGTCGTGTTGCTGGTCGCCGTCCTGGTGGTTTCGATCGCTCAAGGCGCGATGGCGGTGATGGTCGCGGGTCACTACCTCGGTCGGCCAGTGACGCTCGCGGAGGCGTACCGACGCACAATCAGCCGGCTCCCGTCCCTATTAGGGGGGCTGTCCCTGACCGTGCTGCTGGTTGCGGTGGGCCTGCTGCTGTTGATTGTCCCGGGCGTCATTTTTCTCTTCGCCTTCGCGCTGGTGCCGGCGGCCATTCTCATGGAAGGCGTCGGCGCGCGGCAGGCCGTCGCGCGATCCTGGCGGCTGACCCGGGGAGACCGCGGCCGCGTAGCCGCCATCGGCTTCGTCGCGGCCATCCTTCAGTGGGTGATCAGCTTCTCGGTGAGCGTGGTGGCGGGCTTGGTCTGGAACGGCGACACGGGCAAGCAGATCGCCGATCAGATCGCCACGCTGTTGGTCCTGCCGTTCACGCAGGCGTGCATCGTTCTCCTCTACTTCGATAATCGAGTGAAGAAAGAGGGCTTCGACCTGCAGATGTTGATGGCCTCGGAGAGCGCGCCCGCCGCGCCGGTCGCCCCCGCCGGATCTTGACTCAGAGCGCTCCGCCGTGGTGGACGTCGCGCGCGTGATCGCGGAACGGGACCGCATCCTGGCGGATCCCGAGTTCCGTCCCACCAGAGGGTGGTTCGAGATTTGGGTGCTGCCGGTGCTGCAAGGTTTGGTCGAGTGGTTCGGGCAGCTGCCGCGGGCGGCGCACTGGGCGATCATCATTGGCTTGGCAGTCACGCTGCTGGCGCTGCTGATTCACCTGTACCTGACGCTGGTCGCTCAGGCGGCCGCACGGTCGAGGTCAGCGGCATCGGCGCAGCCCGGCGCGCCCGCAGATCCGGAGAGCCGGCTTGATGCCGCGACGCTGGCGGGACGGGCGCGCGACGCGCTGGCGTCGGGGCTGTTCGCCGAGTCCGTTCGCTTGACCTGGCTGGCGGTTTTGGCGCGCCTGCGCGCGGCGGGGATCTCCGCCGGGGGACACGGGCGCGCGGATTGGGAGCACGTGGCGGCGGTGCGCCGGTCGCGGCCGGCATCCACGGTCGACGTCGAAACCCTGGCGGCGGAGTTTCAGCGCGTGCGTTTCGGAGGCGCCGCGGCGGACCAGGCGTCGGCGTCGCGTTGCCTGGGCATCCTGGATCGGCTGGCCGAGAAAGCGGCGACCGATGGCATCTGATCCGTCGGCGCGCCGCGAGGCCGTCGTCGCGGTGATCTTGGTCGCGGTCCTGGGGGGCATCGCCGTCCTTTCCGCATCGCCCACCGTGAAGCATGCCGAACACCCGGGATCGAGCTACGCGCCGGGTTCGGACGGTGCGAAGGGGGTTTACCTCCTGCTGGAACGACTCGACCACCGCGTGGAGCGGCGGACCACTCCGCTGGCGGATCTCGGCGCCGCTCGCATCGCCTTCGTCGTGGGGCGGCAGGTGACGCTCAGGGATGCAGACCTGACGGGCTTGATGGCTTGGATCGAACGCGGCGGTACTCTGATCTATGGCGCCGCCTTGTCGGAGCCCGACGGGCGCCGTCTGCGGGCGATGCTCGGGGTCGATCTGCACGACCAGGCCTGGGGCGAGGCCAGCAAGCCGCTGCCGCCCGAGCTTGCTCCCGCGAAGACTCTGTTCGTCGATCGGTCGGTGATGGTCAGCGCGCGCTCCCTGGACCAGGGCGACAAAGCGGGCGGCACCGGCAACCAGAAGGGAGATTCCCTGTTGATCGTCCCGCGCGGAAAGGGCCGCGTCGTGGTCCTGGGGAGCGCCGGCATCGCCTCGAATCGCGCGTTGGGTCTGGGAGACAACGCCCTGCTGTTCGCGGTCCTCGCCCATCGCTTCGCCGGTGACGGCGGGCTGATTGTGTTCGACGAGTGGAGCCACGGCTTTCAGAGCGAAGGGGCGGCGACCTTGCCCATCGCGCGCGCTCCGGCGAGGGCGGCGGCGGTGCTGTTCGGGCTGGCGTTCGTCCTTTACGGCTACGGAGCCGGGCGCCGCATCGGGCCGCCTTCCCCCGAGCCCGCGCCGTCGCGTCCGGCCGCCATCGAGCAAGTGGGCGTGCTCGCGCGCTTTTATCGGAGCCGGCGCGTTCCGCTTGCGCGCGGTCGGCTTTCGCGCGACGGATAGCACCGTGGAGCGCACCCAGAAGCTGGCGGCCGACATCACCCAGGAGATGTCGCGCGTCGTGGTCGGGCAGCAAGGGGTCCTGGAAGAGATGCTCGTGGTTCTTCTCGCGGGCGGTCACGCGCTCTTGGAAGGGCCGCCGGGGACCGCCAAAACGCTGCTGGCGCGTTCTCTGGCCGCCATGCTGCGGATCGAATTCCGCCGCATCCAATTCACGCCCGACCTCATGCCTTCGGACGTCGTCGGGACCAATGTCTTCGATCCCGGACAGAAGACGTTCGCCCTGCGGCGCGGCCCCGTCTTCACCAGCATCCTGCTGGCGGACGAGATCAACCGCGCGCCCGCCAAGACTCAGGCCGCGTTGCTGGAGGCGATGCAGGAACGTCAGGTCACCGTCGACGGCGAGAAGCTGCGCCTTCCGGACTCCTTCACCGTGCTCGGCACGCAGAACCCGCTCGAGTACGAGGGCACCTATCCGTTGCCCGAGGCCGAGCTGGATCGCTTCCTGCTGAAGATCGAGGTGGGCTATCCATCGCGCGAGGACGAGCAGGCGGTTCTGGCGCGCTACCGCGACGGCGCGCCGCCGCAAGACGTGGCGGTGCGCGCCGTGGCGGACGGAGCGATGCTGGCGGCAGCGCGCGCCGAGGTGGCGTCCGTGCGCGTCGACGATGCGGTGCTGGGGTACGTCACCGAGATCGCGCGGCGGACCCGTGAGTCGCCGCTCTGCGCGGTGGGGGTCAGCCCGCGCGGCGCGGTGGCGCTGTTTCTCGCGGCGCGCGCGGCGGCCGCCGTGGCCGGCCGCGTCTTCGTGGTGCCCGACGACGTCAAGCGCATGGCGGGGCCGGCGCTGCGGCACCGCGTGGTGCTGCGGCCGGAGGCCGAGATCGAAGGCATGACGGCGGACCGGGCCGTGCGGGAGATCGTGGAGACCGTTCCCGTGCCTCGATGACCGAAGCCGAAATCGCGTCGCCGCGGCGGCGTGATGCGGAGATCGCGTCGACCGCGCTGCTCGAGTTTCTTCCGCGTCCGCGTTTGGCGCTTGCGATCGGCGCCTGCGCCGCCATGGCGGCCACCGCCGCGCTGCAGCCCGCGCTGTTCCCGGCGGCGCTCGCGGCCCTCGCCGTGGTCGGCGTTCTCGCGGTCGCGGACGCGCGTCTTTGTGGTCGCCCGGCCGCCCTCCGGATCTCTCGCGTGGTCAGCCCGGTGTTGTCGCACGGCGCTCCGAACCAGGTTGTACTGACCGTCGAGAACCAGGGAGCCCGCGCCGTCGACGTCGAGCTGGAAGACGTGTGGCCGGTGACGGTCGAGCCCGGCCGTCATCGATTGCGCGCGCGCGTCGCCGGCGGCGGCGTGGTGTCGCTGCGCTTTGGCGTCACGCCCATGCGACGCGGAGCGCTGGTCGTCCCGGAATCGCCGGCGCGCGTTCACGGGCCGCTGGGGCTGGTCGCCCGGCAGGCGCGCGCCGTGGTCCCGCCGGCGGCGGTGCGCGTCTATCCGAATATCGCGGGCGTCGGCCGCTACGAGCTGGCGGCGCGCCGCGGTCAACTCAAGGAGCTCGGTGTCCGCTCGGTGCGTGCGCTGGGCCCGGGTACTGAGATAGAGGGCCTGCGCGACTACACACCCGACGACGAGTATCGGCGCATCGACTGGAAAGCCACCGCGCGGCGAGGGGCGCCGGTCACCCGCGAGCTGCGCGACGAGCGAAGTCAGCACGTCGTCATCCTCATCGACGCCGGACGTCTCGGCGCGGCGCCGCTCGCCGCGGGGCTTCGCATCGACCATGCGGTCAACGCCGCCCTGGTGCTGGCGCACGTGGCGGCGATTCGCGGCGACCGCGTGGGCTTGCTGGTCTTCGATCGCGAGATCCGACGTTACCTTCCGCCCGGCCGGGCGTCGCGCGCCGTCGTGCCGCGGCTGGCGCGCGCGCTTTACGACGTGCAAGCGCGGCCGGTGGAGCCCGACTACGACCGCGCTTTCCGCTACCTGGCGGCGCGCGATCGCCGCCGCTCGCTGTTGGTGCTGTTCTCCGACGTGCTCTCGCTGGAAGCGTCCGAGGCCATCGTCAGTCACCTGGCTCACAGCGCGGGACGGCATCTGCCGGTGTGCGTCGCCATCGGGGATCCGGGCCTCGCCGCCGCCGCCCGCGCGCCGCTCGGCGACGCCGCGTCGGTCTATCATCGCGCGGCCGCCGCCGAGCTTCACGCCGAACGTCAGGACGCGTTGCGCGCCATGCGCGAGCGCGGCGTCGTGGTCGTGGACGTCACCCCCGCGACCGCCACCCCCGACGTGGTCAGCCGTTACCTGGAGCTCAAGGCCCGCCGCGTGCTTTGAAATGCCTCGCGGTGCAGCAGCCCCTCAGCAGGCGGTGCCGACGCAGGGCGGGCAGCCGAAGAGGACGCCGATCTCGCTCACCCGATACGCCTGCAGGTCAGTGCAGTAGGTGCCGTGGATCAGGATCTGGGTGGTGGAGCCGGGCGCGTAGCTCCAGCCGTTCATGCCGGTCGGGTCCCACGGGACCTGCACCTTGTTGAAGAATACGGCGACCCGCGCGTGGTCGGCCGGCGCGGAGGTCAGATCAACACGGCAGGCGGGCTTGGCGAGGCCGGCGACGATCTCGCTGAGGTGCTTTTCCAGCAGGGCGGGATCCTTGGCGTCGTAGTACGCGAGAGGGCCGGCCTGGTTGACGGCGCCGCCTGCCTGCGCCATGCGGTCCAGGCAAGCGCTGTCGGCGACTTCCTCCGAGACGCCCAGGACCACCGTCTTAACGCCGGCCGCGAGCAGCATCCTGATTTGATCCACCGTCTGATCGCAGAACCTGAGCTGGTCGTCGGGAGTCATGCGCGGTGTGCCATCGAGGCCGCAGGCCGGCTCGCCGTCGGTGGCCAGCAGCAGGTAGCGCTCTTTCACGCCATCCTGGAAGTCCTGATAGAACTCGCGCACGTTGCGCACGGAGTCTGGCGTGGGCGTCGAGCCTGAATCGGTCGCCGGTTCTGGCCGCGGCGGCGACATGCACGTCCCGCCGTTGCCCGGCGGGATGTCGATGGCCTTGTTGATGGGCGCCGCGTTCAGGAAGTCGGGGCGGATACACACACCGGTGGCCCAGCATCCCTTGGGCTTCTTGGCCGCAGGGAACTCTTCGTACCCCCACCGGATGCGGTCCTCGTACTTCGTCACGAGCCCCTTCAACAAAGGCTGAACGGTGCGGTAGCGCGTGCTGGTGCCGAATGGCTGCCCCATCGAGCCCGAACGGTCGAAGCCCAGGACCACGTCCGGCGTCTTGGGGGAGATCATGATGGGCGTGGTTTGCTCGCCGCAAATCGGGCCGGCGCCGTCCCAGGCGGGGCGGTCGGCGCTGGCCGCGTCGATACCGGACCCCCCGCCCGCGCCGCCGCCTCCTCCGACCCCTCCCGCGGCATCGCCGGCGCGTCCGTCGGAGGCCGCCGGCGCGTCGTTGGCCGTAGTGCTGCGGTCTCCGGTCGCGGCGTCGCTGCCCTGAGTACCACCGGTCCCGCCACCACCGTCTGGCCCCGCGCCTCCTGTGCCGCCGCCACCGCCGCCGGGCCCGCCCGCGCACGCCATTGTCGCCATTGCCATCGCCAGCCCGCCCGTCGCCACCCAAAGTTTGTGCTCACGCATCAATCGCCCTCGCTTGAAAACCGCCACTATATCTACATTCGCGTTTTTTTGACGCCTTCTGCAATTCGCCTTACTGGTGGAAGATGCTGGGAGCCTCTGAAGAAACGAGGTACTTCGACTCGATCAAGGACGATCTGCTCTCCACCAGCGCTGGGCGCTTCGCCGTCATCACAGGGCGGCGGCTCATCGGAGTTTACGCGTCGGTGGACGATGCGCTTGGCGCGATGGCCGACGCGTTCACGGATTTCGACCTGCCGGAGGGCACGTCCATCCTGATCACCGAGATCGCGGAGAGTGTCAGCATCCGCGTGGTCGCCAGCCCGGCCCGCGTGAATTCCTTGCCCGCCGGTTGAGCGGCACCGTCTTCCCAACCATAATTCCGGCGCCGCCGCCATGCCGGTCTGTCCGTCCTGCCAGGTCCAATACGATGCCGCCATGGCCTTCTGTCCCAAGGACGGCACCCATCTCACAGGCGCACCGGCAAGCTCCGCCGCTGGCAGCGGCGGCCGGCTGAGCCCCATCGTGGCCGGGCAGGTGGTGGCGGATCGCTACCGCCTGCTGCGCAAGATCGGTTCGGGGGGCATGGGCGACGTCTACGAAGCGCGGCACGTCTACATCGAGAAGACGGTGGCCTTGAAGCTGCTCCGACAGGAGATCTTGAGCCCGGAGGCGGTGGCGCGGTTTCAACAAGAGGCGCGCGCAGCGTCGCGCATCGGCCACGAGAACATCGTCGATGTCGAGGACTTCGGCCGGCTGCCCGACGGGTCGGTCTACTTGGCGATGGAGTATCTGGAGGGCGAAAGCCTGGACGCCGCCATTCGCCGCGATCTCCTGCCGCTGCCGCGCGCCATCGACATCATGTGCCAGGTGTGCCGCGGGCTGGCGGCCGCCCACGGCAAAGGCATCATCCACCGCGACGTCAAGCCGGAGAACATCTTCCTGGTCGCGCGCGGCGGGCGCGATGACGGCCGCGACACCGTGAAGATCCTCGATTTCGGCATCGCCAAGGTGGTGGCGGCGGAGTCGGGGGTCAGCGGCTTGACCCAGACCGGCGCGATCTTCGGGACGCCGCACTACATGTCGCCCGAGCAGGCGATGGGCAAGGAGCTGAACCCGAAGTCCGACGTCTATTCGTGCGGCGTCATCCTTTATCAACTCCTCACGGGCCTGGTGCCGTTCAAGGCCGAGACCTTCATGGGCGTGCTCACGCAGCACATAAACGCCGCGCCCGTCGCGCCGAGCGAGTTGGCCCCCGATCGAGGTATTCCGGCAGTGCTCGAGGCGGTGGTGCTGCGGGCGCTGGCCAAAGATCCAGGCCATCGGCAGGGATCGATGGCCGACCTTCAGGCGGCCCTGGAGTCCGGGCGTGCCGCGTTGGGTGGTACCCAGGCGGTGCTCCATGTGGCGGCGGGGCAGGCGCCGCCGGCCGAGGGGTTGCACCAGGCGTTGATGGTCACGGCGACCCCCGGACGAGCTCACGCCCAAACCCGCGACGACAACGACAACGATGCACCGGTCGCCCCCGCGGCGGGCCGAGGCCGGTGGCTGGCGGCGGCGGGCGTGGTTGCGCTGATCGGCGCTGCGGTGGCGGCCCTGGCGTTCGTCAAAGGACGCGCGAGCCCGCCGGCGGCGGCGGCGCCCACCGGTGGAAGCTCCGAGGCGCTTCCCGCGCGCCTGCCTGCCACCGCCGGGGCCGTGCCGCTGGAAACACGGCCACCGCCGGCGCATCCGCCGTCCGCTGCGACGCCTCCGGCCGAGCCTCCGCCCACCACCACGACGCCCCCGCCCACGCCCAAACGTGGGGCGGTGGCGCGCCCGGCGGGCGCGCGGAGACGAGCCAAGGCGACCGGCGCGGCGGACCCATACGAGCTGCTCGACAAGCCTCGGACCGAGGTGCTCGACCCCTATAAATGACGTTCAAGCGATCCGTTGCAAATCCGCGGATCGTCCAGTAAAAACCCGGCCATGGTGCGCCGTGAAGAACCCGGGTCGGTGAAAGCCAAGACGGGATCGCGCTGCGCTCTTCCGACGGGTGGAAGTCCCGTCCCGGTAAGCGTCGGTGCGCCGGGTAGCAGGTCCCGGGCG
>Ga0187894_10000262_pt1 | contig 71132 bp, 68 predicted proteins | sample GBC1701081metaG_FD_136650 | JGI IMG/M metagenome (GOLD analysis project Ga0187894, IMG submission 136650) | White microbial mat communities from a lava cave in the Kipuka Kanohina Cave System on the Island of Hawaii, USA - GBC170108-1 metaG ... | reverse complement strand
TCGGACAACGCCGCCATGGGCCAAATCTCCCCTTGCCCTGCGGGTGGCGGCAAAGCGGGCGATCTGCCACGTCGAAGAGCTTCGCCGTGGCGCCGCCACGCCTTCAGCCCTTCTCCTCGCAGCTCATTCCGCTTTGCCGCCATCACAGCCTCATAAGTAGCGGGTCTGGACCCTAGAATTGCAGGATCGCGAGTCGCAGCGGATCGCCAAATTGCTCGCCCGGGCGGGCATTGCCTCACGCCGCGAAGTCGAGCGGATGATCGCCGAGGGGCGGATCGCGCTGAATGGCGCGCCGGTCGAGACCCCGGCGACCCTGCTGACCTCGCTCCACGGCGTCACCGTCGACGGCCGGCCGGTCAAGGCTGCTGCTCCGGCGCGGCTGTTCCGCTTCCACAAGCCGGCGGGCCTGCTCACTACCGAGCGCGACCCCAAAGGACGGCCGACGATTTACGACCGGCTGCCCAAAGGTTTGCCGCGGCTGATGCCGGTCGGCCGGCTCGACATGAACACCGAGGGGCTGCTGCTGCTGACCACTGACGGTGGTCTCAAGCGCCAGCTCGAATTGCCGGCGACCGGCGTCGAGCGCGGCTACCGCGCCCGCGCCTTCGGCGCCACGTCGCAGGAGCAGCTCGAACGGCTGATCGAAGGGATCGAGATTGACGGCGTCCGCTACGGCCCGATCGACGCCAATCTCGAACGGCGCACCGGCCGTAACCAATGGATCGAGCTCAAGCTGCGGGAAGGCAAGAATCGGGAGGTCCGCAAGGTACTCGAGCATCTCGGTCTCAAAGTCTCGCGGCTGATCCGCATCGCTTATGGCCCGTTCGCGCTCGGCGACCTCCCCGCCGGCGGAGTTGACGAGATCCGCCAGCACGATCTGGTCGCATTCCGGAAGAGCCTCGGCGCCAGTTCCTCCCCGGCCTTTGCCGGGGAGGGGGACCGCGTGAAACGCGGTGGAGGGGTGACTTCCAGGCCGCGACGAAAACTACCCCTCCACCACCCTTCGGGTGGTCCCCCTCCCCGGCAAAAGCCAGGGAGGAAAGATTGAGGATCATTGCCGGGGTGTGGCGGGGCCGGCCGCTGCTGGCGCCGCCGGGCTATGCCACCCGCCCGACCAGCGATCGCGCCCGCGAAGGCCTGTTCTCGATGCTTGCGAGCCGCCTCGGCAGCTTCGAGGAGCTTCGCGTCGCCGACCTGTTCGCGGGCACCGGCGCGCTCGGCCTCGAAGCCCTGTCGCGCGGCGCGGCGCATTGCACCTTCGTCGAGAATGACCGCGCGGCGCTCGAGGTCCTCCGGCGCAACGTCGATCAGCTCGGCGCCACCGCGCGCGCCGATATCCGTCCACAATCCGCCGAACATGCCGCGCCGCCCGCCCCGCTTTGCGATCTCGTCCTGGTCGACCCGCCTTATGGCGACGACCATGCCCAGGCGGCGCTCGACCGGCTCGGCGGCTGGCTCGCCCCTGGCGGCTGGGCCAGCCTCGAAAGCGCCGGCGAAGCGCTCGTCATTCCCGCCGGGCTCGTCGCCGAAGGGGACCGCCGCTTCGGCAAGGCGCGCATTCTGTTGCTGCGAAACACGCGCTAGGGCGTTGAGTCCGGCACCTTCGTTCTCTAATCGTTCGCTGTGACCGATCTTCCCGCCGCCAACCCTGAGCCGCCCTATCTCGCCGGCCTCAACCCGCCGCAGCGCGAGGCGGTGCTGACCACCGAGGGGCCGGTGCTGGTGTTGGCCGGCGCCGGGACCGGCAAGACCGCGGCGCTGACCGCGCGGCTCGCCCATCTGCTCTACACCCGCAAGGCCTGGCCGTCGGAGATTCTCGCCGTCACCTTCACCAACAAGGCGGCGCGCGAGATGCGCGAACGGGTCGGGCGGCTGGTCGGCGAGGCGGTCGAAGGCATGCCCTGGCTCGGCACCTTCCATTCGGTCGCCGCCCGGATGCTGCGCCGCCATGCCGAGCTGGTCGGCCTCAAGAGCAACTTCACCATCCTCGACCCCGACGATCAGCTTCGGCTGCTCAAGCAATTGATCGTCGCCGCCGACCTCGACGAGAAGCGCTGGCCGGCGCGGCTGCTCGCCGGGATGATCGACCGCTGGAAGAACAAGGGCTGGACGCCCGACCAGGTCGATCCGGGCGAGGCAGAAGCCTTCGCCAATGGCAAGGGGGCGAAGCTCTATCTGGTCTATCAGGAGCGGCTCAAGACGCTCAACGCCTGCGATTTCGGCGATCTGCTGCTCCACATGCTGGTGATCCTGCGTGGCCATCGCGACGTGCTCGAACACTATCAGCAGCGCTTCCGTTATATCCTGGTCGACGAATATCAGGACACCAACCAGGCCCAGTATCTCTGGCTCCGGCTGCTCGCCCAGGAGCGCAAGAATATCTGCTGCGTCGGGGATGACGACCAGTCGGTCTATTCGTGGCGCGGTGCCGAGGTCACCAACATCCTCCGCTTCGAGACCGACTTTCCGGGCGCGAAGATCATCCGGCTCGAGCAGAATTACCGCTCGACCCCGCACATCCTCGCCGCCGCCTCGGGGCTGATCGCCAACAATGCCGGCCGGCTCGGCAAGACGCTCTGGACCGAGCATGACGACGGCGACAAGCTCCAGGTGATCGGGGTCTGGGACGGTCCCGAGGAAGCGCGCCGGGTCGGCGACGAGCTCGAGGCGATCCAGCGCCGCGGCACCAATGGACAACCGGGGCGGCTCGATCAGTGCGCGATCCTGGTCCGCGCCCAGTTCCAGACCCGCGAATTCGAGGACCGCTTCATCGCGATCGGCCTGCCCTACCGGATCGTCGGCGGCTTCCGCTTCTACGAGCGCGCCGAGATCCGCGACGCGCTCGCTTATCTGCGTGTCATCCAGCAGCCCGCCGACGACCTCGCCTTCGAACGGATCGTCAACGTCCCCAAGCGCGGGCTCGGCGACAAAGCGGTGGCAAAGCTCCATGCGTTGGCCCGCGCCCAAAGCGTGCCGCTGGCGCAGGCCGCGGCGCAGATCCTCGATTCCGACGAGCTGACCGGCCAGGCCCGCCGCGCGCTCGGCAATCTGGTCGGCGATTTTGCCCGCTGGCGGGCAAGGCTCGACGAATTGCCGCATCCCGAGCTGGCCCGACTGATGCTCGACGAATCGGGCTATACCGCGATGCTCCAGGCCGATCGTTCGGTGGAAAGCGCGGGGCGGCTCGAGAACCTCGCCGAGCTCACTCGCGCGATGGAGGATTATGAGACGCTCGGCGCGTTCCTCGAACATGTCAGCCTGGTGATGGACAATGATGCCGACGCCGAGGCCGACAAGGTCACGATCATGACCATCCACGCCGCCAAGGGACTCGAGTTCGACCATGTCTTCCTCGCCGGCTGGGAGGAAGGCGTATTCCCCTCGCAGCGCGCGCTCGACGAAGGCGGCAATGCCAGCCTCGAGGAAGAGCGCCGGCTGGCTTATGTCGCAATCACCCGGGCGCGGCGGCGCTGCTTCATTCTCCACGCCGCCAACCGCCGCATCTACGGACAGTGGACCTCGTCGATTCCGTCCCGCTTCGTCACCGAGCTGCCCGACGACCATGTCGAGCTCGAGACGACGATGAGCGGCGGTGAATCCCTGTGGCGCGCAAATTGGTCGGAGCGCGCCGACCCGTTCGCCGACGTCGGCCGCGGTACCGGGCGCGGGCCCGGCTGGCAGCGCGCCGCGAGAAGCGGCCTGTTCGAACGCGCCCCGGCGAAGGTGATCGAAGCGCGCGCAAGCGCGATAAGCCTCGGCAATCCGGGCCGCTCGGACATCGCGGTCGGCCAGCGCGTCTTCCACACCAAATTCGGCTATGGCGCGGTCGCCGAGGTCGAAGGCAACAAGCTCGAGATCGACTTCGAGCATTCCGGCCGCAAGCGCGTCCTCGACAGCTTCGTCAGTCTCGCTTAACCTCATTTTCAATGGGGGCCAAAGACGTCGAGGCGCTGGTTCAGTCCGGCATCGACGCGCTGCGCAACGGCGATGCCGCGCAGGCGCGGGCTCTGTTCGATCAAATCGTGGCGGAAGGCGGCGCACCGCCCTGGCTGGCGCTGGCGAAGGCCTGCAACATGCTTGGCGATGCCGAGGGTGAGGAGCAGGCGCTGCACGGCCAGCTCGATCTCGACCGAAGCGATCTGTTCGCCCTGCTGCTGATGGGCGAACTGAAAGTGCGCCAGCGTGACGAGCGCGCGGCCGACAGCTTCTTCCGTGCCGGGCTCCGCATTGCCGCCGCGATGCCGTCGCCTCCGGCGCGGCTCCAGCCTTTGCTCGAGCGCGCCCGCTCGTTCACCAGCACCGCGCAGCGCCGCTTTCAGACGCATCTGCTCGAGCGGCTCGCCGGCGCCGGGATTGCCGACGACGCATCGCCACGGGTGCGCCAGGCGCTCGACCTGCTGCTCGGCAGGACCGAGCTCTATCTGCAGCAACCGGTCATGTTCTATTATCCCGGCCTGCCGCAGCGCCAGTTCTACGAGCGCGCGGAGTTCGAATGGCTCGCCGCGATCGAGACCGCTTTGCCCGCGCTGCAGGACGAGCTTGCCGGCGTGCTTGCCGGCGGACAGGAGTTCGAGCCCTATGTCACCGGCGATCCCGCGCGCCCGAAGCCGAACAACCCCTTGCTGATGGACCCAAGTTGGGGCGCCTATTATTTCTGGCGCAATGGCGCGCCGGTCGAAGCCCATGCCGCCCGCTGCCCCGCGACGATGGAGGCGCTGGCGCTGGCGCCGATCCCGGTGATCGCCAAGCGCTCGCCGATGGCGCTCTATTCGCTGCTCAAGCCGGGCACCCATATCCAGCCGCATCATGGCCTGCTCAACACCCGGTTGATCTGCCACGTACCGCTGATCGCGCCCGAAGGCTGCACGCTGCGCGTCGGCAACGAGACCCGCGCCTGGCGCGAAGGCGAGACGTTGATCTTCGACGACAGTTTCGAGCATGAGGCCTGGAACCGGAGCGACCGCACCCGGATCGTCCTGCTGTTCGAGATCTGGCGACCCGAGCTCGACGAGGCCGAGCGCGCCCAATTGACCATATTGTTCGAATCGATCGACCTCTTCTCCAGCGGCGACGGTCCCGACGCTTAGCCGACGACGACGCAAGTCAAGGATCGCAACCATGTACCAGGGGCTCCCGACGCCGCGCCGCTATCTCGCGATTTTCGCCATATCGTTCGGCATAGCGCTGGTGGTGATCGACGGCGCCATCCCATCGGTGGCACTGCCGACCATCGCCCGCTCCCTCGGCGTCGACGGCGCATCGGCGGTGCTGGTGGTGACGATCTACCAGCTGGTGCTGGTCATGACCCTGCTGCCCTTCGCGGCGCTCGGCGACCGGATCGGTCATCGCCGACTCTACCTACTTGGCCTCAGCGTGTTCACGGTCGCCACCATCCTGTGCTTCTTCGCCAGGAGCCTGCCCTTCCTACTCGTCGTGCGGGCGGTGCAGTCGCTCGGCGCCGCGGCTGCGCTCAGCGTCTCATCGGCGCTGCTCCGCGCGATCTATCCGGCAAGCCATCTGGGCCGGGGCCTCGGCGTCAACAGCGTGGTCGTTTCGAGCGCGCAGGCCGCGGCGCCGACGCTGGGTGGGATCGTGCTCGCTTTCGGCAGCTGGCCCTGGGTGTTCGCCGTCGCGACGCCGTTCGCGATCCTGTCGTTGCTGCTCGGCCGCTCCCTTCCCGAACCGGAACGCCATTCCCAGGATTTCGACCTGCTGGGCGCGGTGCTCTGCGCTGCAATGTTCGGACTGCTGATCTCGGGCCTCGAGAGTCTGGTTCACGGCGATTCGCCGGTGGTCTCGGCCGCAATCGTCGCGGTCGGGATCTTGGTCGGAATCGTCTTCGTCCGGCGCGAGCTCGGCGAAAAGCGGCCAATCCTGCCGGTCGATCTGCTGGCACGGCCGGTGCTCGCGCTCTCGACGATCGGCGCTTTCGCCGCGTTCATCGCCGCGATGACCCTGATCCTGTCACTGCCGTTCCGGCTCGAGCGCGGCTTCGGCTTCACGCCGAGCGAGGTCGGGGCGATGATCGCGCCCTGGCCACTGACCACCTTGTTCGTCGCGCCGACCGCCGGCGCCTTGTCGGACCGGATCCCGGCCGGCCTGCTCGGCGGCATCGGCATGGCGCTCGCCACCACAGCCCTGCTGCTGCTCGCCTTCCTGCCCGCCGATCCCGACTATTTCGACATTGCGTGGCGGATGATGCTCTGCGGCGCCGGCTTCGGCCTGTTTCTCTCGCCCAATGCGCGGCTGATCATCGGCTCGGTACCGCGCGAACGCGCCGCTTCGGCCGGCGGGATGATCGCGACGACGCGGCTGACCGGCCAGACCGTCGGCGCGACTTTGGTTGCCGCCTTGCTCGCATTCGGCCTCGGCGGCGGTCCCGCGCCGGCGCTGATCGCCGCAGGTCTGGCGCTCGTCGCCGGCCTCTGCAGCATCGCACGACTCAATCCGGCCCTCCGCCGCCCGGCCCTTGAGGAAGTGTCCGCGCACCAGCCGGCCGCCCAGCTCAAATAGCTGGGGTCCGGCCCTTAAGCTCCTGCGTGGGGCGGGGTTCAGAACACCGACCGCGGCGTCGCCTCGCGCAGCATCTGCTGGCGGACCAGCGGAATTGGCGGGCCGCCATAGCTCAGGAAGCGGTCGTGGAACGCCTTCCAGCCGCGGCGGCCGCGCGTTCCCACCCAGTCATCGCGCAGCCGGCGGATCAGCAGCTTGCCCATCGTGTAATTGAGATAGGCCGGATCGTAGGTGCCGCGCGCCGATTGCTGCCGGGCATTGCCTTCGTCCTGATAGCATTGCTCGATGAACATCCGGCGCGATTGCTCCTGGCTCATCCAACCGCTGTGCATGCCGATCGCCGAGAGGAAACGGCAGTCGCGCAGCAAGGCGTTGGAGAGCTGGCCGATATGGACTTCGGGATCGCCATTGCCGAGGCCGGCATCCCACATCATCTCCTCGCTATAATGCGCCCAGCCCTCGGCATAAGCGTAACCGACGAACACCCGACCGAACAATCGCGGCGAGCGATTGGCGTGGAGGAAGTTGAGGAAGTGGCCCGGCCACACCTCGTGCACCGAGGTGAACAGCAGATCCGATTCGCCGGGTACGAACGCCGCCTGGACCTGGGGGGTCCAACTCGGATCGGGCGGCGCGATATAATAGACCGACGGCAGTCCGGTCTCGAACGGACCGGGGATGTCGATATAGGCCGAATTCTGCCGGTTGTAGGCCGGCGATTCCTCGACCAGAGCCTCCTCGGTGCCGGGAATGGTGACGAGGTCCTCGCGGACCAGGAACGCCCGCAGACCGGCGAGCTGGCGCCGCGCCCCGGCGACCGGTCCGCCTTCGGGCTTGCGCGCGTTCATCCGCTCCATGCAAGCCGGGATCGTCGCGCCCGGCGCATAAGTCGCACAGGCCGCTTGCAGCGCCTGCTGGTTGCGCGTCAGATCGGCACGGCCGATCGCCTCGAGCTCGGCGAGCGGCATGTCGACCAGTTCGGTGTCGTGAAGCATCTGGGCGAAGCGCTCGGCGCCCAGCGCGAAGTCCTGGGTCGCATTAGGGCGCTGCGCTTCGAGCCATCCGGAGAGTCCGGCCATCGCCCGCGCCGCGTCGCGGGAGGCGTCGCGCAGCTCGGCCTGGAGTGCGGCATCGCGGACCTCGGCGAAAGCGCGGGTGCCGTCCCCGGGATAATATTCGGCGAAGCCGTTGAACGCCGAGCGTCCATAATCGATGAAGCTCACCGGCAGCGGCGTGCGCAGATTGGCGCGGATCTGCTGCGTCGCTCTCGGGACTGCGCGCAGATAGGCGATATAGGCGCGCAGCCGGGTCTCGGGCGGCGCATAGGGCCGGGTGACGTAGACCGACGGGTCGAGCCCGTTGTTCATATAATAAGCCGGATTGATGTGCGGCTGATCGGCGACCTCGTTCCAGAACAGCCCGCCGCGCGCCTCGGCGATCAGATAGTCGCGCTCGAACCTCTGCTCGCGGGTCAATCGGCGCGGATCGAACGTTTCGGCGGCGGCAATCGCGCTGCGCAGCCGCGACCGCTCGTTCTGCAGCCCGGTTTCGCTCCAGTCGGGCAGCCGGCCGTCATATTCGTGGCGACCCTGATTGACCGCGAAGGCGGGATTGGCGGCAAAAGTCTGGTCGATATAGCCTGCCATGAAGGTCGGCCATGAGCTGGCCCGGTCCGGATCAGCGGCGGTCATGCAGCCCGCAAGCGAGGCCACCATCGCCGCCGTAATCAGAAGAGTGGTGAATCGCCGCGTCATAAGATCCTCCGCATTCGCCCCACCGCGCGGGTTCTTGCACCCAAATCCGGTGCGGCGCCAGCGATGGACGAAGGATTTTCCGCAATCGCGGCCATGGTGAGAAGGAACGTGCGCGCACGGCGCACGCACTGGTGCAACGCCTCCTTTCGCCATCCGCGCAGTTGAAGCCGGCGGCGCCCGCGCCTAATCGGCAGCGGATGTCAGCGCCCTCCCCGTTCGCGATCGGCGATTTCCGTTGCTACTGGGTGACGCGGCTGGCCTCGACGATCGCGCAGATGAGCATGGTCGTCGTGATCGGCTGGCAGGTCTACGACATTGCGCGGACGACGATGGGCCTCAAGGCCGCGGCGCTCCAGCTCGGCCTGATCGGCATGGTCCAGTTCGTGCCTTTGTTCGCACTGACCCTGTTCACCGGCTGGGCGGCCGACCGGATCGACCGGCGGCTGATCACCCGTGCTTCGCTCGCGCTCGAGTTGCTCTGCGCGCTCGCGCTCGGCTGGCTCACCTATCACGGCACCGTGACCCTGACCGCCTTGTTCGTCATCGCCGGCCTGCTCGGCGTCGCCCGCGCCTTCGCCAGTCCGGCGCTGCAGGCGCTGGCGCCGAACCTCGTCCCGCGCGAGGTCCTGCCGCGCGCGATCGCGATGAGCTCGATCGCCTGGCAATCGGGCGCGATCGCCGGGCCGGCGCTCGGCGGCTATCTCTACGCCTGGGCGCCGCACATGCCTTACGCCGTGGCCGCAGGATTGCTGGTCCTATCGCTGTTCGCGATGTTCCTGATCGAGCCCAAGCCGCGCAGCCCGATCGAAGGCTCGACCAATCCCTGGCGGCAGATGATCGATGGTCTTTCCTATGTCCGCCAGAACCGACTGGTGCTCGGCGCGATCTCGCTCGACCTGTTCGCGGTGCTCCTGGGCGGTGCCACCGCGATGCTCCCGGTCTACGCCCGCGACATCTTGCAGACCGGGCCGACCGGGCTCGGCCATCTGCGCGCGGCGCCAGCGCTTGGCGCGACCCTGACCGCAATCTATTTCTCGTTCCGGCCGCTCAGGCACAATGTCGGGGTCAAGATGCTCGGCGCGGTCGTCATTTTCGGCGCGGCGACGGTGGTTTTCGGTCTGTCGCGCTGGATGGCATTGTCGCTCTTCTGCCTGTTCCTGCTCGGCGCCGCCGACATGCTCTCGGTCTATGTCCGCCAGTCGCTGATCCAGCTTTACACCCCCGATGCGATGCGCGGCCGGGTCGGCGCGGTCTCGACCCTGTTCATTTCCGCATCGAACGAATTGGGCGAGGCCGAGAGCGGCTTCCTCGCCGCGATCATCGGCCCGGTGGCGGCGGTCGTCGCCGGCGGCATCGGCGCGATCGGCGTCACCCTGCTCTGGGCCAAATGGTTCCCCGAGCTGCGACGCGCGCGCAGCTTCGACGTCCCCCCCGCACATCAGCCAAAGGAGGCATTGCCATGAAAGCCGCGAATATCCTGGAGACGATCGGCAACACGCCGCATGTCCGCGTCAATCGACTGTTCGGCGCCGCCGAGGTCTGGATCAAGCACGAGCGCGCCAACCCGGGCGCGTCGATCAAGGACCGGATCGCGCTGTCGATGATCGAGGAGGCCGAGGCGTCCGGCAAGCTGAAGCCCGGCGGGACGATCATCGAGCCGACCTCGGGCAATACCGGCATCGGCCTCGCCATGGTCGCCGCGGTCAAGGGCTACAAGCTCGTCCTCGTCATGCCCGACAGCATGAGCATCGAGCGCCGCCGGCTGATGCTCGCTTACGGTGCGCGCTTCGATCTGACGCCGCGCGAGAAGGGCATGAAGGGCGCGATCGCGCGCGCTGTCGAGTTGATCGAGCAGACGCCGGACAGCTGGATGCCGCAGCAGTTCGAAAACCCGGCCAATCTCGAAGTCCATCGCCGCACCACCGCGCGGGAGATCCTCGCCGATTTCCGCGACGCCCCGATCGACATATTGATCACCGGCGTCGGCACCGGCGGCCACATCACCGCCTGCGCCGAGGTCCTCAAGGCCGCATGGCCGGGCCTTCAGGTGTTCGCGGTCGAGCCGACGCTGTCGCCGGTGCTTTCGGGCGGCGATCCGGGCCCGCACCCGATCCAGGGCATCGGCGCCGGCTTCGTGCCGGCGATCATGGACGTCGGCCGGCTGGACGGGGTGATCCAGGTCGATCCCAATGACGCCAAGGAGATGGCGCGCCGCGCCGCCCGCGAGGAAGGTACTTTGATCGGGATCAGCTCGGGCGCGACGCTCGACGCGATCCGCCAGAAGCTCGCCGAGGTCGGCGACGGCAAGCGCGTCCTCGGCTTCAACTACGATACGGGCGAGCGCTACCTCTCGGTCGCGGATTTTCTGCCCGAAGAGTGAGGGTCGCCTTCCTCACGCCCGATCCGAAGGATCCCGGCTACCGCACCCGCTGGCGCGAGACGTTCGAGCGCCAGGCGGGGCTGCTGCGCGACGCCGGGATCCGAGTCGAGGGTCGTTCCTGGGTCGATCCGGACCTCGATGGCTTCGACCTGATCCTGCCGTTGCTGGTCTGGGGCTATCATCGCGCCGGCGCGCGCTGGCAGGCCAGGTGCGCCGACTGGGAAAGACGCAGTCTGCCGGTTGCCAACCCGCCCGACGTGCTGCGCTGGAACGCTGACAAATCCTATCTTGGTCGGCTTGCCGCACTTGGCGCGCCGATCGTGCCGACACGCTTCGTCGAGCGGGTCGACGCGCCGGTGCTCGAGGCGGCCGCGGCGGCGTTCGGCAGCGAGCGGCTGATCGCCAAGCCGCGAGTCTCGGCCTCGGCCTGGCAGACCATCTGCTGGTCGCCGGGCGCGCCGCTCGACGGCGCGCCGGAAGGTCCGGCCCTGATCCAGCCTTATCTTTCGACGATCGAGCAGGAAGGCGAATTGTCGCTGATCTATCTCGGCGGCCGGTTCAGCCACGCGATCCGCAAGCGTCCCCGCCCCGGCGATTTCCGCGTCCAGCCCGAATATGACGGCATCAACACCGCCCACGCGCCCGAAGCCGACGAGCTGGCCGCCGCCGAGGCGGTGCTCGCCGCGATCGACGCGCCTTTGCTCTACGCCCGGATCGACATCATGCGCGATCTCGCCGGCGCGCCGGTGCTGATGGAGGCCGAGCTGGTCGAGCCCGACCTGTATTTCGAATATGACGAAGCGGATTGCGGCCGCCTGTTTCCCGAAGCCGTGAAGACCTACCGGACCATCGCCATTTCGTAGAGGAAATCGACATAGCCCATCGCCGCCTCGCGCAGGCCGGCGACCCGGGAATTATTGCTCTCGATGATCAGATATTCGTTGGGGGCGTGGGCGCCGCTGCCATGGCCGAGGCCGAACTGGCCGGCCGGCTTGCGCAGCGGATCGCCGGTGAACACGAAGCCCGGCCACGAGCCGGCGCTGCGCGGGAACAGGGCGAACGGGATGTTGCTCCGCGTGAACACCGCCTGCTGGGCACGGATCACGCCGCTGTCCTCGGCGGTCTCGGTCGGATCGTAGCCGCCGCTCATATTGACTTCGATGTCGCCGAAGCCCTGCGCTTCGAGATGGCGGCGCAGCTTGGGCAGCGCATCGGCCACGGTCATGTTCGGCACCAGCCGGAGATCGAGCTTGGCGACCGCGCGCGCCGGCAGGATGGTCTTGCCGCCCGGCCCGGTATAGCCCGCGACCAGCCCCTCGATATTGACCGTGGGCTGCGACGCCAGCCGCTCGAGCGATTCGCGCCAGGGCAGATCGTCGATCCAGCGCTGAACGCCGAGCGAGCGTTTGGCCTCGGCCTCGTCGCGGGTCCGCGCCGATTCGGCGATCAGCGCGCGCTCGCGCGTCGTCAGCGGTCGGACATGCTCGAACCAGCCCTCGATCGCCGGGGTGTTGCCATGGTCGCGGGTCAGGGTCTTCAATGCCTCGACCAGGTGCCAGACCGGGCTGTCGACCTGCGCCTTGAAGCTCGAATGCACGTCGTGGGCCGGCCCGCGGCCCCAGCGCGTCCCGGTCGAGACCAGTTCGAGCTCGATGACCCCCTTGGCGCCCAAGGAAATGCTGGCGCTGCCGTTGGGCGCCTGGCCGCTGGAAGGGATGATCACGCCGTCGACCCGCCGCATCGCAGCGAGCACTTCGGGATCGCGCAGGGTGTTGATGAAATGAGGCGAGCCGATCTCCTCCTCGCCCTCGGCGAGCAGGACGAGGTTGACCGGAAGCCTCTTGTTCGCCGCCTTGAAGGCGTGGAGCGCGGCGAGGAAGGCGCCCTCGGGGCCCTTCTGATTGACGGCGCCGCGGCCGCGGATCGCGCGGCCGAGCGCATGATCGAAGATCCGCGCCTCGAGCGGCGGCGAGTCCCACTCGGCGGGATCGAACTGCTTGACGTCGTACATGAAATAGATGCCGACGGAGCGCCGCGCGCCGGCGTCGAGCACGCCGAACACCGCCGGAACGCCGCCGGTCGGCACCTTGCGCACGCCGGTGAAGCCGGCCTCGGTCGCGAGCCGCGCCATATAATCGGCGCCTTCCTGGAGGTTGAGCTGCTCGGCGGCGATCGTCGGCAGCGCGATCCACTGCTGGATGCGGCGGACCGCCTCTTCATAGCCGGCATCGACCGCGCGGCGGATCGCCTCGCGGTCGCTGTCGCGCCGCGTCTGGGCGAGCCCGGCGCCAGGCGCGAGCAAGGCTGCCGACGCCGCCGCGCTCTTGAGGATCGTGCGGCGGTCCGCTTTGAAATTCTCGTCGTCCATTGAAAGACTCCCCTCGTGGCTGCGCGAGTAGAAGCGCGCCGCCACGCTTCTGTCCAGCGTGATCTGGAGCGCCCGCCATCCCCGCTTAACCCTCTTCCTCCGGAACCGCGCGCTTCGGCCTCGCGTTCTGGGCCCGCAACAATCGGGAGCAGGATGATGGACGACAATGACAGGCCGGTCGTCGAGCGCGAGACGACGGTGATCAACACCGGAGAACGGAGCGGCGGCGGCGGGCTGATCGCGGTGGTGGTGTTGCTGCTGATCGTCGGGGTCGGCGCGTTCCTGTTCTTCGGCGGCTATTTCGAGAAGGCGGCCGACGAGGTCGACGTCAACGTCAACGTCGCAGCGCCCGACATCGAACTGCCGGACATCAAGATCGACACCGCGCCGGCCGCCCCGGAGCGGCCCGCCAATTCGACCGGCAACTGACCGGGATGTTCGGTCGCGCGCCCGCGCCGCGCAAGGGCATGCCCGACGTCGCGCTCGACGAGGCCGAGTTCAAGCGGCGCTTCCGCGCCCAATTTCCCGACCCGGCGTTCGACGCGCTCGAGGTCGAGCTGGAGCGGATCGCCGACACCGCGTGGGACGGTTATCGCGAGGGGCGCAAATCACCGCGGACGCGCAAGGCGGGGCCGGGTTTCGCCGATCCGGACCATGATCTTTCCGTCGACTGGATCGCGGCGCGCGAGGCGATCCACCGCGCCCGAGCGGAATATGAAGATTCGACGCAACCGCCTTGTATTCTCATCATAAACGGCTCGTCGCGCAGCGAGCATACCTGCCCCGGTGAAATGTCGAAGAGCTGGCGGCTGACGGAGATCGCCGCCGAGATTTGCGGCGTCGACGGAGTCAAGGTCGAGATCCTCAACCTCTCCCGGCTGGCGGCCGAATATGGCACGCATATCCATCCCTGCAAGGCGTGCTTCTCGACCGCGGCGGCGCTCTGCCACTGGCCGTGCTCCTGCTATCCCAATCATGCGCTCGGCCAGAGCCAGGACATGATGAACGAGATCTACCCGCTTTGGGTACGGGCGCACGGCATCATGCTGATCACCCCGGTCAACTGGTATCATACCTCGTCGCCGATGAAGCTGATGATCGATCGCCTGGTCTGCGCCGACGGCGGAAACCCCGATCCGACCTCGACCCATGGCAAGGACGCGCAGAAGGCCAAGCAGCTCGAGCTCGACGACTGGCCATATCCCCGCCATCTCGAAGGGCGGCTGTTCTCGGTCGTGGTCCATGGCGATGTCGAGGGCGCCGAGAATGTCCGCCGCAGCCTGGTCGACTGGCTCCGCTTCATGCATCTTGTCCCGGCCGGCGTTCCGGCCGAGCTCGACCGCTATATCGGCTATTGGGAGCCCTACGCGACCAGCCATGAGGCGCTCGACAAGGACGAGGATATCCAGGAGGAGGTCCGCAACGCCGCCCGGACTCTCCTGGAAGCGGTCCAGGCCCGCCGTGCCGGTCGGCTGGTCAGCGCCGGTGACGGGCTGGAGCAGCCGCGGCAGAAATAGCCTGGGTCCGCACCCTGGCATTAACCGCTTCCCAACCCTCTCCAGCTAAAGCCTGCCCCCGATAAACAGGGTGGGACTTCATCGTGCGGATTCATCTTCTATCGGGCATTGCCTTGCTCTGCACCCCTGGCGGCGCGTTCGCGGCCGATGCCGCGGCGCCGTATGTCGCGAGCCGCGACCCGGCGACGTTCGACCGGGCGCTCGAATGCCTCACTCAGGCGATCTATTTCGAGGCACGGAGCCAATCCGACGACGGCCAGCGCGCGGTTGCCCAGGTCGTGCTCAACCGGGTCCGTCATCCGTCCTATCCGAGCAGCGTCTGCGGCGTCGTCTATCAGGGTTCGGAGCGCAGCACCGGCTGTCAGTTCACCTTCACCTGCGATGGATCGATGAACGCGGGGATCGAGCCCTATGCCTGGGATCGGGCGCAACGGATCGCCACTGCGGCGTTGCGCGGCAGCGTCTATCGCCCGGTCGGGCTCGCGCTCAACTATCACACCACCGCGATCCGCCCTTATTGGGCGCCGAGCCTGGTCCCGCAGCTCACCTTGGGCGCGCATATCTTCTATCGCCGGCCCGGCGGGGGCGGCACCTCCGACGCCTTCGTCCAGGCGCCCGCCGACTATGAGCCCGAGGCTGGGTTCATCCCGAGCGAGGCGGCGCCGCGGATCGAACGGCCGCGGGTCGAGCGCGCGGTGCGGGTGCGTTACGCCTCGGCGCCGCGGGTCGAAGTCCCGGTCCTCGAGATTGCCCTGGTCGAGCGGCCCGTGCGCTTCCGCACGCTCGGCCCGCGGCAGACCGCCGCGGCCGGCGGGAGCCGCCCACGTGCTCAGCAGGCCGTGTCGCGCAGCGGCCCGCGCGTGACGATACAAGGCGGAGTCCGCATCACCCGCGGATCCTAGCCGACGTTTTCCGCTTGGCTACCGCGACGAGATGAGCTAGGCGTCTCCGGAATTCACAAGCTATAGCAGTGAGTTAACCGGAGGCATGATGGCCAGGCCATCCTGGCGGACCTGGGTCGGGCTCGTCGTTTTTCTCATTCTGGGCGCAAGTCCCGCCGCTGCCGCATGGCGGCGGGCGGAAAGCCCCAATTTCATCGTCTACGGCAATTCCACGGAGGCCAGGCTGCGCGAGCGCGCGCTGATGCTGGAGGACCTCGACCGGCTGCTTCGCCTGACCACCGGAATCACCACCCCTCCCGCCCCGAACAAGCTCGCCGTCTACCTGGTGAGCGGGAATGACGACCTGCGGGTGGTGCGCGACCTCGGCCGGTCGGTGGGCGGCTTCTACTCGGCGACCGAAGACGGGATTGCCGCCTTCGTCGACGCTGGCGCGATGGACGGCAACGAGGTGCTGTTCCATGAATATGCCCATCATTTCATGCTGCAATACGCGCCGCGCGCCTATCCGGCCTGGTACGGCGAGGGCTTTGCGGAATATTTCGCGACCGCGCAGTTCCGGCCGAACCGCATCGACTACGGCCAGCCCTCCACGAACCGTGGGCTCTGGATCACGCAGGGCATATGGCTGCCGATGGAACAGATCCTGTTCGATCCCGGCCGCGTCCGGGGTGACGAGCAAATGGCGCTATTCTATGCGCAGAGCTGGCTGACGACGCACTATTTCTTCAGCAACGGCGAGCGGCAGGCCGCGTTCAGGCGCTTCCTCGCGGCGATGGCGCGCGGTGTCGATGAACGCGAAGCGCTGCGCGCGGAAACCGGCCTTACGCCCGAGCTGCTGACGCGCGAACTGAGACGCTATATTTCCTCTGGCCGGATCGCCTACCGCTATTTGACGCGCGAGCCGGCCGAGGCTGTGCCCGTCACCATCACGGCCCTGCCCGATTCGACCGGCGACCTGATCCTCTACGAGGCCGCGCTGCGGATCGGTGTCTCCCAGGAGGTTCAGGCATCGTACCTGCAAAGAATCCGCACGCGCGCGGCGCGGCATGGAGAAGATCCCTATGCCCGGCGCGTGCTCGCGCATGCCGAGCTGCTGTTCGGCGACGCGGCCACCGCCGACCGGCTGCTCGACGGCCTGCTCGCCACCGCGCCCCGCAACGCCGAGCTGATGTACCTCAAGGGGATGCGCTATCTCGTCGCTGCGGAAAATGGCGAATGGGAGAGCAATGCCGCCAATGCCAGGCGCTGGTTTGCCCGCGCGCACGACGCCGATCCGAACCACTTCCAGACCTTGTTCCGCTATGCCCAGAGCATGCGCGACCGCCCGAATTTCGTTTCCGAAAATACCAGCAACATCCTGCTCCTCGCCCACGACCTCGCGCCGCAGGTCGGCACCATCACCTTCGCGGCGGCCCGGATGCTGTTCGAGCGCGGCCAGTATCGCGAGGTCGAACGGCTGCTCGCCCCGCTCGCGGTGAGCGCCCACGATTCTCCTCAGTCGCAGGCGATCCGGCAAATGCTGGCGGAGGCGCGGTCGCGGGCGGGTCAAGGCGCGAACGAGGCACCGCCGGTGCCGAGCGAAAACCAGGTCCGTTAGACGCCGCTCGGGATCGGCTTGTCGCCGTCCGGAAAGTTATCAAAGTGAGACATTTCGGGCCGAATAATCCTTTGTTTTCAGTGCACGCCGGATGGTTCAGCTGGGACGGCTCCAAGCCGACAAAGGTACTGAAAGTACCGGCTGCCATTCGGTTTTCGCCTTCACCCTGAGGGCGGCGCGCCACAGTCCGCCGCGCGTCTCTCCGTCAACAACGTCAAAGAGCCGAGCATCGTTTATGATTTATTTCCAACGAAAAGCCAAGCGGAAACCGGGCGGCGAGCGCAGCGGGCCTTGGGGCGTCCTCAGCGGCATCGAGCCGCTTCGGTCGCACCCCTCTCCCTATCTCTCCCGCAAGGGGACAGGGGATTTTGCCTAGCCGCCATAGCCGTCCCTTCTGAGATCGGCTTCGAACCGCTGTGCCGCTTCCGGCCCGGCAATCTCGGCGATCTTGGCGAGGAATCCGGCAGTCCTGTCGGGAGGATCGCGCGCAAGTTCGCCGATGATCCGGTCCATGACGGGACGCCCGATGCGCGCTTCCAGGTCGCGCAGCAGAACCGGTCCCTTGGTGTAGACGGCGCCCCCGCTCGGCCGCCCGCCGCCCAGGATCGGGCCGATCGTACGGCTCGCCTCGCGGGTTGCGGCCTGTTCTTCGGCGGTCAGGCCAAGACCCAGCGTTTCGAGGTAGCGCATGCTGACATAGCTCGCCATCGACTCGGTCATCCAATAATCCTCGGTGGTCGGGCCGCCCCGAAACCACCAGGCATGGCCGAATTCGTGGGCGATGAAGCCGGCAATGCCGCGCTCGTTGGGCGCCTCGGTCCCGCCGCGCTCGGTCACCACGATATAGCCGCGCCGCGCATAGCCGGGGCCCGCGGTGCGGTTGACGACGGCCAGGCGGACCGGCCGGTGCGGCAGCGACCCGAACCACCTCTGATAATAGTCGATCGCGGCGGCGGCGTGGCGGCGATAGAGCGCGACATGGGCCGTGGCCAGGTCTCGGGCGTAGATTTCGACATCGCCGTCGACGATGCGCCTGAGCCCGGTGTCCGCGACCAGGGCGAAGTCGATGTCCTGGATGTCGCGGCGGATCGTCACCGTTTCGCCCGCGCGCGCGATCTGCCCCTGGGCAACCACCACCATATTTCGCGCGAGCCCGGTGATCCGGGCGTCCACCGTGTAGGCCAGGCCGAGATCGTCGCGAAACGGCAGCCACATCGAATCCACGAACAGTTCGACCCGATCGGGCGCGGCGGCGACGACCGGAGAACTGTCCGGTGGCGGATTCAAGGGGCCCTCCCAACGGATCGTGATCCGTCGCGGCGCCGGACGGCCCGGGCCGGCGCGTACGGTGATCGCCTGAAGACCGGGAAACGGCGTCGCGGTCGGGACGATCTCGACCGAGGCACCAGGGCCCGCGTCGGCGGAGACGATCCGAAACCGCGTCGCCACGACGTAACGGCTTTCGGCGCGCGCCTGTTCGGGCGGAAGATCGATCACGACCCGCGCGTTTATCGTCGCCGCGACCGGATCGATTCGGGCCTCGAGATCATAATGTTCGGGCGCCGCCTGGGCCGCCCCTGCCGCAAGCAGGGCGGCCGCGCCCGCCAGGGCGCCGAAAATCCGCATCGTCATTTTCCCTCCGCTATAGACTGAGAGCCGTCAGCGAAGATTTTCCGCCAGCGCTGGACGCGGGAAAGGCGCCGCGGCTAAGCGCAGGCAGAATCGAATGCATCGCGCCGGGTGCCAGGGGGCAGTCATCAGAAAGACCCAGATCGTCATTGTCGGCGGCGGCGCCGGCGGGCTGGAGCTGGCCGCGAAGCTCGGCGCCAGATATGGCCGCGCGCGGCACGACATCATCCTCGTCGACCGCAACAGCAGCCATATCTGGAAGCCGCTGCTGCATGAGGTTGCGGCCGGCTCGCTCGACGCCAATCTCGACGAGATCGGCTATCGCAGCCACGGCCATCGCTGGGGCTATCGCTTCTTTCCCGGCACGCTCGCGGACATCGACCTGGCCGCCGGCGAGGTGGTGATCGCGCCATTGCTCGACGAGGACGGCAGCGAACTGATCGCCGCCCACCGCATCCGGTTCGACCATCTGGTGCTGGCGATCGGATCGGTGACCAGTGATTTCGGCACGCCCGGCGTCCGCGAGCATTGCCTCTGTCTCGACGACCGCGCCCAGGCCGACCGTTTTCGCAGCAAATTGCTCAACCATTGCCTGCGGGTGTCGCGCGCCATGAGCGCCGACCCGGCCTGCGACGCCCATGTCCGGGTCGCGATCGTCGGCGGCGGCGCCACCGGGGTCGAGCTCGCCGCCGAGCTTTACAATGCGGCCTCCGCATTGCGCCACTATGGGCTCGAAGTGTTCGACGAGAACCGGCTCGAAGTGAGCCTGATCGAAGGCGGCGAGCGGATCCTGCCGGCGCTGCCCGAGCGGCTCGCCGCCGCGGCGCATCAGGAACTCGAAACGCTCGGCGTGCGCGTGCTGACCGGGATGACGGTCGGCGAGGTGACGCCGCAGGCAATCGTTACGCAGGGCGGCGCGCGGATCGAGGCCGAGCTCAAAGTCTGGGCGGCCGGGGTCAGGGGCGCGCCGCTCGACGGCCGCGCCGAAGGAGTCGAGCGCAACCGCAACGGCCAGTTCGTGGTCGGCCCGACGCTGCAGACCAGCCGCGACCCGCGCATCTTCGCGATCGGCGATTGCGCCTGCTATGTCCCGCCCGGTGCGGAGCGGCCGATCCCGCCGCGCGCCCAGGCCGCGCATCAGATGGCGTCGTCGGTGTTCCGCAACCTGCGCCGGCAGATGGCGGGCCGGCCGCTCCGGCCGTTCGTCTACAAGGACCATGGCTCGCTGGTCTCGCTCAGCCGCTATTCGACGGTCGGCAGCCTGATGGGCAATCTGATCGGCGGCCGGATGGCGATCGAGGGTCGGCTGGCGCGCTTCGTCTACACCTCGCTCTACCGGATGCACCTGATCGCGATCCACGGCTGGCTCTGGGGCATCGCGCTGATCGCGGTCGGGCGGGTCAATGCGATCATCCGGCCGCGGCTCAAACTGCATTAGTGCGTTAAGGTTCAGGCGCGCGGCGCTTGTCGTCGATAGCTGAGCGCCTCGGCGATATGGACCCGACCGACATCGCCTTTGCCGGCAAGATCGGCGATGGTGCGCGCGACCCGCATCACGCGGTGATAGCCGCGCGCCGATAGCCGCATCGCCTCGGCGGCCTGAGCGAGCAGCCGGCGACCGGGCTCATCCGGGGTCGCGACTCTATCGAGCAGTTCGCCGTCGGCCTCGGCATTGGTGCGCGGGCCCTGCCCTTCATAACGTTGCGTCTGCAGGTCGCGTGCGGCGGCGACGCGAGCCGCGACCTCCGCCGAACCTTCCGCGGGCGGCGGCAAGACGAGATCGGCGGCGGCAACCGCGCCGACATCGACGTGGAGATCGATCCGGTCGAGCAAGGGCCCCGAGACCCTGGCCTGATAGTCGGCGGCGCATTTCGGGGCGCGCGAGCAGGCCAGGGCCGGATCGCCGAGATGGCCGCAGCGGCACGGATTCATCGCCGCGACCAGCTGGACCCGGGCCGGAAAGGCGACATGGGCGTTGGCGCGGGCGACGTGGACGATGCCGGTTTCGAGCGGCTGGCGCAGCGAATCGAGCGCGGCGCGCTGGAATTCGGGCAGCTCGTCGAGGAACAGCACGCCGAGATGAGCGAGGCTGACCTCGCCGGGGCGAACCTTCGTCCCGCCGCCGACCAAAGCGGGCATCGACGCGCTGTGATGCGGCGCGCGATAGGGTCGGGCACGAATCAGCCGGCCGTCCTTCAATTCGCCCGCGACCGAGGCGATCATCGAGACTTCGAGCGCTTCGGACGAGGTCAGCGGAGGAAGGATGCCCGGCAGGCAGGCGGCGAGCAGCGACTTGCCCGCGCCGGGCGGGCCGGTCATCAGCAGATTGTGGCCGCCCGCCGCGGCGATCTCGAGCGCACGCTTGGCGCTCTCCTGGCCCTTGACCTGAGCGAGATCGGGACCGCCGCGCGGCGGATCGGCCACTCTCGGCCTGGGCGGCGTCAGCACCGCGCCGCCGCGCAGATGGTTCAGGAGGGCAACCAGATCGGGCGCGGCGACCAGCTCGATATCGCCGGCCCAGGCCGCCTCGGCGCCCTGCGCCGCCGGGCAGATCAGGCCGAGCGACTGCGACGAGGCGTGGAGCGCGGCGAGCAGGACGCCCGGCGACGGCGCGATCCGTCCGTCGAGGCTCAGCTCGCCGACCGCGACGAAGCCGGCGAGCAGCTCGCGATCGATCGCGCCCATCGCCGCCAGCAGCCCCAGAGCGATCGGAAGATCGTAGTGCGACCCTTCCTTGGGCAGATCGGCCGGCGAGAGATTGACCGTGATCCGCTTCGGCGGCAGCGCGAGCCCGATCGCGGCGAGCGCGGCATGGACCCGCTCGCGGCTTTCGCCGACCGCCTTGTCGGGCAGGCCGACGACGAGGAACTTGGGCAGCCCGCTCGCGATCTGCACCTGGACCTCGACCGCGCGCGCCTCGAGCCCCAGGAAGGCGACGGTGGCGACATAAGCGACCATTTCCCGAACCTGCCCCCCTGTCGGCCTCGCCCGCACCTTGCGGTCTTCAGCGAAAAAGTCGAGCCGGGGGGATCGCGGCTCGTCTCGAAGGTCGGCGGGCTCGGCAAAAAGCATGTTCGTGCAGCCTCGGTTTGCGCAACTTGCAAAAACGGAACATACACGGAACATATTGAATGTCGAGGGGGTTCGAAAATCGACTCTTTCCGGCTAACCGCCTTTGATGCTCACCCTATTCGGACCTCACCGGCTCAGCAGCCGAATGAGGACGGAAACGACCATTCAGTGCGCGAGCAGCGGCCGGGTACCCACCACTTGGCAGTAGTCGGGCAATGAAGTCGGATTTCGGCACTGCCCTTCGCGCAGGCGACGCCAGCGCGCATATTGCTCGGCCTTGGCGGGGTCGGGATCCTCGAAATCCTGCAGCCAGAAGCGAAACCAGTCGAGGTTACGATCGTAAACGGCGAGCCGATGCCGTGGCTGCGCCTTGAGATGGCGTTCGTCGGGGAAGGCATACATTTCCGCAGCTTTGCCCGCATTGAGCAGGCCGACATAGAGGGGGACCGCCAGCAGATATTCCTGCTCGGGCAACTGCATCAACAAGGGTACGGAAATCCGATCGATGTTCAACGCCGGAGACCGTTGTCGCCAAGCCTCATTCTCGGTGCTGGGCGGTCCTGTCAGACCCCAATTCCTGGCGATCCTTTCGCGAACATCGCGTCCCGGGATACCGTTGATGTCATAATATATCGGGTCGATCTGTGGTGACGCGAGCGAGACCGCGGCGAGAATGTCCGAATACATCGTCACCCACATCGTCACCTCGCTGCCGAAGCTCAATCCTCCCATGCCGACGCGACGGGGGTCCACCGTCCCCCGGGCGGAGAGGAGACGGACGGCCGAGCGAACCGCCTTCAGCCCGGTCTCGTAATCTTGGGCCTGATTGGTCACGCTCCGAGGTTCAGGGACCTTGTTGATGCACAGAACCGCGATCCCGGCTGCCGCCATGGTATGAAGCGGCCATTCGTCGCCGAGGGCTCCCTTAAGGAAGCCCGGACAGGTGTAGTAGCTGATGAACAAGGGCACCGGTCGCGAAGATTGTGGAAGCAGCAGCTGGCCGAACGCCCTGCGGCCATCGCCGATCGGCCAACTTATCGGCTCCGCGGCAATCTGTATCCTGGATGCGAGTCCACGGTTCGGATCAAACAGCACTCTGCTCCGGCCAGTCTCCAGGCTCACGACCACCAGCCGCGGCGGCGAACTGCCTGCCGCCGCGATGCAGGCCGCGACCATCTCACCGACCGAACAGGAGGAGAATGAGCCAACGCCGCCATCGAGCGAGCCGACGGCCCGATGGACCCTCCTCGCCACGTTGCGATCGATGTCCCAGACGAACAGGATCTGGGCGCCGCTGCGATCCCGGGTCGTGAATATGATCTCGCGGCGAGAAGCCCGCCAACGGGCGGCAACGACATTGCGGCATCGATCAAGCGAACAGCGCGTCGACGTTGGCGAATGAGAGGTCGGCGTCCAGTACAACTCCGTCTCGGCACCGTTCCCTATGAGAAAGGCAATCTCCGGCCCGCTCTCACGCTGCACCGCAGAGCGCGCCGCGGCGTTGGCGGCGAGTCGGGCGGCCGGATCGATCGATTCGCCAGCGTCGGGTTCGGTCGGGCTTGTCGAGAACCCCGCGCCCGGCGCCAGCTCGATGATGCGCAGCCGATTGGATCTGTTCCCAAGCAGCGGTCGGCGCGAGAACCAGGTGCCCGACAGGCGTTCGGTCGCCATGCGCCCATTGATCTCGACGGATCGATACAGATTCTGTCCGATGTCGACAGTTCGGTCGATCAGGATGCCGCTGTCATATTCGGCCCGTTCAGCGGCCGCGACGGCTTCCCGGTCGGCACCCTCGACCTCATAGAGCAGCCTCGTTCCGTGCTCCACCAACCTGAATCGGGTGACGTCGGCGGCATCGCGGCTCACCTGCTCGGCACTGCCTCCAGACGAACGCACTCGCCAGATTTGCACCTGCTGGTCGGCCAGCGATCGGTAATAGAGCCATTGGGAATCCGGAGACCAGACCGGCATTTCCGGATCCTGCACACCCGCGCCGTTCCAGATCGGCCCGCCGCCGTCCGCTATCCGTCGAGGCGGCGCGGTGCCGTCGACCGAAGCGACGAACCATTCCTGGACGAGGCCGTTTCGCGCGATGTCGGGCTGCTCGCGCCGGAAGGCGACATACCTCCCGTCCGGAGAAAGCGAAACGCCCGAGATTTCGACCATCTCGACCAGGTCGCGATTGGTCAGGCCGGCGGGAGCCGGGGTGGAGGAGCGCCCCCAAGCTCCGGATGCTGCGAGCAGCCCGGCAGCGCATATTGCCGCTGTAACCGCACGCCGCCGTCCCGACAGCCTTCCCACCGATTCCCACATTTTCGGCCTCCTTTTCATCGGCGCGAGGATCGCGAGCGGAGAGCGAAACTGTGGCAAGGATCACTCCATAGCCGGGCGGTTTCGGTGCAACCTCACCAATTCTGCAGGACTCGCACCAGAAACACCCGCCCCAGAGGATTGGCGTTGGCTGGGTCATAATCCGGGGCGGTTACCGGCCTTTGCACGAACGGCGGTGACGTATCGAAGAGGTTGCGCACCGCCAGTCCCAAGGTCGTCATTCCCCCCGCAAGGCCGTTGTCGAAGCGATATTGCAGGTTGAGATCGACCGTGGTGAACGCATCGGTCCGCGGCCGGTTCAGGACGTTCGTGTTCCTGAAGGACGACAGATGAGTCACCGCGCCGGTCGCCGTAAGTCCGCCGGACCGGGCGCTGATCTGGGACCGAAGCTTCAGCCTCGGTTGTTCTCCGAACAACCCCACGAAATCGTCGGGAAGCGACGAAGGAGAAATCTGCCGTTCGTCTTTCAGAACGTAGGTTGCAGCGCCCTGCGCATCCAGCCTCACGCCATCGATCTCGAAGCCGTAGCGCAATTCGAAATCGAAGCCACGCACCCGCTGCACGGCCAGGTTCCTGAACCGTCCATCGATGATGAATTCGTAGCTCGAAAGCGGAAGCGGCGGGGTTTCCAATCGCACCAGACCGCCGCTGGCGGCCGCTGCGTCGATCAGGGCCTGCACCTGCGCGGCGGAGGTGACGGGTTGGAAAATGTCGCCGAACACTGCCGGTCTCAACAGGGTATCGGCGGCAAAGGGCGGAGATGCCAGCCGGTCCCTATAGTCATAGTCGAAATAGGTCGCCGACGCGAACAGACCGGGTAAGGCGCGCGGCCTGACTTCCAGTCCAGCCGTCAGAATCTTTGCCCGTTCGGGCATGAGATCCCCGCGACCTCTGAGGTTGATCACCCGTGCGCGACCGGGACCGGTCGGCGAGAGGAACGTGACGACATTGCTCAGGAGGTCCGTGATTCCGCTCCTGGTAATATCATCGACGGTCGGCGCCCGAAACGCGGTGCTGTAGGTTCCGCGCAACCGGATGCCCGAAAGGATGTCGACGACCAGTCCGGCCTTTCCCGTCCAGGCATCGCCGACGTCCGAATAATGATCGTAGCGCCCCGCCAGCGAAACCGAGACGCGATTCAGCAGTGGCGAGGCATTTTCTTCGCCGACGACGGGGATCAGAAGCTCCCCATAAGCCGAGCTGACCTCTCGCGAGCCCTGGCGAAAGGCAGGACCGAACGTCGAATCGAGATCGAAGGTAAAGTCCTCCTGCCGGTGCTCGGCACCGATCGCGAAAGAGAGGTTCCCACCGGGAAGGTGAACAAGGTCGCCGTTGACGTTCGCGTTGGCATACCAGAGATCGAAATCCTGAGCGCCGGCCGAGAAGAAAATCCTTCCGATCCCTGGACGATAATCCTCCTGACTCACATCCTCGCGCGACGTCGAATAGCCGCCGTGGAAATTCGCTCTCAGCCCATCGAACAGGGCTACATCCAAGGAGCCGTGAACGCTGAATTGATCCGAGCGAGGCTCGAAAAGCGTGAACGTGGTTCCTCCGCCGGCGACCTGGGTCTGGTCCCGGCGACTGTACCAAGCGTCGATCGACCCTTCGATGTCGTCGCCCAGTTGCTGGCGCACCACGATCAGCCCCGAATATTCCTGCTGATCGGGATAGAGCTGCGGATCCAGAACGAGGCCGCCGAAATTGAAGACGCCCAGCTTCCTGGCAAAAGAGCGGTCGGAAGCGTTCAGCTCACCGCGATCCCGGTAAGCACCGCTCACGAGAAGGCTTCCGCCATTCCAGCTGGTGCCGAACGACTGGGACGCGGTCAGATTGGTATAGTCGCCTGCGTCGGCGAACTCATAGGAGAGGTTGGATTCGGCCCCTTCCAGATTCCGCCGAAGGATGAAGTTCACCACGCCGCCGACCGCCTCGCCTCCGTAGACCGCCGAAGCGCCGTCGGCGATCACGTCGACACGCTCGATCGCGCTCAGGGGTATCGCGCCGATGTCGACGAAAGCGCTTCCCGCCGCGGTCGCGACGCGGTGCCCGTTGACGAGCGTGAGCGTGGATCCCGGCCCCAAGCCGCGCAAATTGGGGCTCACGGCGCCCGTCGTATTGAGGAATCTCTGCGCGCCCCCGCCCAGGACTCCATCGGGCGTAAGCCCGAACGAACCGCCGCTGAAATTCTGCGGGATCGACTGCAGGAAATCGCTGACGTCGGTCCGCGCGGTTTGCTGGATGGCCTCCCGCGAATAGGTCGTGAGCGGCGAGGCGATGGCCTCGATATTCCGGATCCGCGAACCGGTCACGACGACTTCTTCGCCTCCAGCGCTCCCGTTATCGGCCGCGGCGCTTCCGGCCCCGGCTTCCCCCATTTCGGGAACGACGCTGTAGGTCTGAGTCCCCGTGCGCTCGGCCCGAAGACCGCTTCCGGCGAGCAACTGCTCCAGGCCCTGTTCGACGGTCAGGGCGCCGCGCACCGCGGCGGTGCGGCGGCCGCGCGCGTCACGGGCGGAGATCAGGAGCTGGATGTCGGCTTGGCGGGCGAAGGTCGAAATGCCGCTGGCGGCGCTCTGCGCGGGAACGTTGAACGTCCGGGTCTGCGCCATGGCCGGTGTCGCCGTCGCGACGCAGACGATCGCGGCCGACGCCATCAGCCCGGCGCGCAAATAGTCACCGAAGATCCTGTCCATTGCCATCTCCCCCTCTTACGGGCTTTTGGGCCCTTTCTTCCTAGAGGTTCGGGAAAGAGGGTTCCTTTCGGGATGGCGTAATTTTTGTGGCGGGTGGTGACTGTCGGCGGAGCAGCCCCTCCCCCGCGCTTCGCGCGGTCCAGAGTCGGGTCGATGGTGCTCTCAGCACCATCTTGGCCTGCCGGGGCAGGCCAACCCGACTCTCCCCACGCCTTCGGCGCAGGGAGGATTGAAGCTAAAGCGGCGACCGTCCGATGCGGATTTCGGTCACGGTCAAAGTGACCCGAGCCTCCAGGCTGGAGCGTACCGCCATCGCGAAACCTTCGGGGTCGTCGGTGCGGAAGATGCCGTGGAAGCGCTCGTCGGCGAGCGCGGGGTCGCTGATCACGATCCGCCGCGCATTGTAACGGTTGAATTCGGCCGCGGCGTCGGCAAGCGATTCTCCGTCGAGGTCGATCCGGCCCGCGCGCCAGGCGAGCGCGCGGTCGACCTCGGACGGCGCCTCGGGCGCGGCGACGATCGCGGCATTGTCGGCGACGAACGCGCGCCGGCCGGCGGCGAGCCGGATCCGGTTGCCCTCGGCGCCGTCGGCCCAGGCTTCGACGACGCCTTCGGTGACCATGATGTCGGCGCCGCCGTCGCGCCGCCGGACCGAGAAAGCGGTGCCGACTGCCATCACCCGCACCCGCCCCGCCTCGACCAGGAACGGCCGCGCCGGATCGCGCGCGACCTGGAACCAGGCTTCGCCCCGATCGAGCCGGACCGTCCGCCGCGCGGCGGCGAACGCGACCCGGACCCGGCTGCCGGTATTGATCGCGGCGGTCGAGCCGTCGGCGAGCGGAACCCGCCGGATCTCGCCGATCGCGGTCGCATAGGTCTCCGGACGGTTCAGCAGGAACAGGCCGCCGGCGAGAGACGCGACGATCGCCGCGCCGCCGCCGATCATCAGCCGGCGCCGGCTGAACGGCACAGGCAATTGCTCGATTTGTGCCTCGGTTTCCGGGATCTCTGTTTCTTGCTGGCCGAGCCGGTCTAGCAGCAGCCAGGCGCTTTCGGCCTGCAGCCAGGCGCCGTGCCGGCGGCGGTCGCCGGCCAGCCAGGCGTCGAGCTCGGCGACCAGCTCCGGCGTCCGGCCCTCGCGGTCGATCCGCATCAGCCACAGGCTCGCGGCCCGCTCGATCTGCGCGGCGGTCTCGCGGCTCATAGCGGCCTTCCCTGCGCGGCCGCGCCGCGCTCGATCGCCGCCACGCCCGCTTCCTCCTGGCTGCGCAGCGCGGCGAGAATGAGCCGGACCCCGCGCGCGCCCTCATTCTCGACCACGCTTTCGCTGACGCCGAGCCGCGCCGCGATCTCGCGCTGGGGCAGGCCCTCGATCTTGCGCAGCTCGAAGATCCGTCGGCAGCGCTCGGGCAAGGCCGCGACCAATTCGCGGATCCGGTCGAGCTCGACCCGCGCGCTCGCCGCGCGCTCGGGCGACGGCGCGTCGTCGAACGGCGACAGCGCCTCCAGCTCGGCGACCGCCTCGATCTCGACGATCTTCGCGCGCCGCATCTGCGAGGCAAGCAGGTTGCGCGCGATCGAGAAGAAATAGGCGTCGGGACGATCGACCGCGGCGAAGCCGTCGAGCGCGGACAGCCGGCAATAGGCCTCCTGGATCACGTCGTCGATGTCCTCTTTGCTCATCCGTGAGCGGGCCAGCCAGGCGCGCACCTTCCCCTCGTGGGGCATGACGCATTGCGCCACCCACGCGACGATCCTGCGGCGGCCCTCATCCTCGATCAATCGCCCAACTCGCTCCGCGACGGCGGTGCCACTCTAGCTAGACGCGCGGCCGCAAGGATTCCTTTTTTCCGTTCCGGAACCTCTTTGTGCGCGCGCTCGTCATCCCCACATGGCGCGAATGAGCATCCGGCAGACTTGGCTGGCATGGGGACGGATCCCGCTGGTGCGGCAGGCGCTGTTCCTGCTCGGCTGCCTGCTGATCCTCCTGTCGCCGTTCGTCGGCGCGATCCCCGGACCCGGCGGGGTCGTCGTGTTCGCCGCGGGGCTCGGCCTCGTCCTCAAATATAGCGAATGGGCCAAGCGCCACTATGTCCGCTTCAAGCGCCGCCACCCGAACAAGGGCCGCTGGGCGGATTGGGGGATGCGGCGGGCGAGCGCGCGCCGGCGCGAGGGATTGCGCGAGTCGGAAGGCGGCGATGCCCCGACCAGTGGACGGAACGCCGGAGACAATTGACTTTGCGGACCGCCTTCCCTATCCGCGCCACCAACCGGGCCGCCGCAGCCAGACATGGTGGGGCGGCCATTTTCTTTCAGTCGATTCCAAGAGGAATGAGCGATGAAGCGCACTTTCCAGCCAAGCAATCTCGTCCGCAAGCGCCGGCACGGCTTCCGCGCGCGGATGGCGACGGTCGGCGGGCGCAAGGTGCTGGCCGCGCGCCGCAGCCGCGGCCGCAAGAAGCTATCAGCGTAGCAGCCGAGAATCGCCTGACGGCGACCGGCAGGCTGACCCGCCGCGCCGACTATCTCGCCGCGAATAATGGCCGGCGCGCGCCGACCCCCGGCTTCGTCCTGCTCGTCCGCTCGCGCGAGGACCAGGATCCGGCGATCCGGCTCGGCATCACCGTCTCGAAGAAGGTCGGCGGCGCGGTGGTCCGCAACCGGATGAAGCGCCGCTTTCGCGAGCTCGCCCGGCGCGTCCTTCCCGAGGCCGGCATCGCCGGCGCCGACCATGTCCTGATCGGCCGCGCCGGCGGCATCGAGCGGCCGTTCGCCGAACTGGTCGCCGATCTCGAGCATGCGCTGGGAAAGATACGGAAGTGATCGCCCGTCTGCTGATCCTGATCGCGCGCGGCTGGCAATTGGGACCGTCACGGCTGCTGCCGCCGAGCTGCCGCTACCAGCCGAGCTGCTCGGCCTATGCAATTGGCGCGCTTTCCCGCTATGGCGCGCTGCGCGGGAGCTGGCTGGCGGCCAAGCGCCTGCTTCGTTGCCACCCCTGGGGGGGATCCGGCTACGATCCGGTACCGTGAGCGCAGACAAAGGCAGAGGGGCCAGACCCAGGTGACCGACAATCGAAACATGGTCCTCGCGATCGCCCTGTCGGCGCTCGTCCTGCTTAGTTGGGGCTTCATCAGCGAACATTTCTTCCCGGCCGCCAATCCGCCGGCGACCAGGATCGAAAAGGGCCGGTCGGTGCCGACGACTCAACCCCAGTCGAGTCCCGGGCCGAACGCGCCCGTGGCAATGCGCGACCGCGCCATCGTGCTCCGGGAAAGTCCGCGGGTGGCGATCCGCACGCCGCGGCTCGCCGGCTCGGTCAATCTGCGCGGCGCCCGGGTCGACGACCTCGTCCTGACCACCGAGCGCGAGTCGATCGCCGCCAATTCGGCGCCGGTCCGCCTGTTCTCGCCGGCCGGCGCGCCCGGCGCCTATTTTGCCGAATTCGGCTGGTCCGGCCAGGGCACCACCCTCCCCGGCTCGGGCACGCTCTGGCAGGCGAGCGGAAATGCGCTCACGCCCGAAACCCCGGTGACATTGAGCTGGGATAATGGCGAGGGCCAGATCTTCCAGATCGTCCTCGCGGTCGACCGGGCCTATCTGTTCACGGTCGAGCAGCGCGTGCTCAACCGCGGCGCCGGCGCCGTTGCGGTCCGGCCTTATTCGCTCGTCAGCCGGGTCGGCGCGTCGCACGACCTCGACAGCTGGACCGCCCATGTCGGGCCGATGGGCGTGTTCAACGGCGCCGCCGACTATGACAACAATTACAGCGACATCGCCGAGGAAGGGCAGCGTCGCTTCGACAGCCGCGGCGGCTGGCTCGGCTTCACCGACCATTATTGGCTCGCGGCGGTTATCCCCGCTCAGGCCAGTTCGGTCGAGGCCTCGTTCCGCCACAGCCCCGCGACCAACGCCTTCCAGGCCGACTATGTCTCCCAACCGGTGATCGTGGCGCCGGGCCAGGGGGGGCGCTACGTCTCGCACCTGTTCGCCGGCGCCAAGGAGGTCCAGCTTCTCGAAGCCTATTCGGACGCACTCGGCACCCAGATCGAGCGGGCGATCGACTGGGGCTGGTTCCGCTGGTTCATGAAGCCGATCTTCCGCCTGCTGAACTGGCTCTACGCGCATATCGGCAATTTCGGCTTGGCGATCATCTGCCTGACGATCATCGTCCGGCTGCTGCTGTTCCCGGTCGCGCAGAAGCAGTTCGCCTCGATGGCCAAGATGCGCGCGGTCCAGCCCAAGCTGAAGGCGCTCCAGGAGCGTCACAAGGACGACCGGATGAAGCTCCAGGAAGAGACGATGAAGCTCTACCGGGAAGAGAAGCTGAATCCGGCGGCGGGCTGCCTGCCGATCCTGCTGCAGATTCCGATCTTCTATGCGCTCTACAAGGTGCTGCTGCTGGCGGTGGAGATGCGCCACAAGCCGTTCGTGCTGTGGATCCACGATCTCTCCGGGCCCGATCCGCTGACCCCGATCAACCTGTTCGGCTACCTGCCGTTCACGCCCCCCTCGATCCTCGCGGTCGGCGTACTGCCGATCCTGGTCGGGGTGACGATGTGGTTCCAGATGCGGCTCAACCCGCAGATGCCCGATCCGGTGCAGCGCCAGATTTTCGCGCTGATGCCCTGGGTGCTGATGTTCGTGATGGCGCCGTTCGCGGCGGGCCTGCAGCTTTATTGGGTGACCAACAATCTCCTGTCGATCGGCCAGCAGCGCCTGCTTTATGCGCGCCATCCGGCGCTGCGCGAACCGCTGCCTGCCAAGGGTTCGTTGCTCGGCGCGCCTCCGTCGCCGCCGCCGCCGCCATTGCCGCCAGCGACACCCGAGTCGTCGGCGCGGCCGAAGCAGCGGCGGTGAGCGATCCGGACGGAGATCTGGCCGAGGCGGCGCGCAAGCTCTTTTCCGGGCCGGTCGCGTTCCTCAAATCCGCCCCTGAGCTGCGCTTCCTGCCCGACCCGACCTTGCCCGAAATCGCCTTTGCCGGGCGTTCCAATGTCGGCAAATCGTCGCTGCTCAACCGGCTGACCAATCGAAACAGTCTCGCCCGTACCTCGAATGTGCCCGGACGGACGCAGGAACTCAACATCTTCGAGGTCGGCAGCCCGACAGAGCTGCGGCTGATCGACATGCCCGGCTATGGCTTCGCCAAAGCGCCCAAGGACCTCGCGCGCAAATGGCGCCGCCTGATCAACGACTATCTACGCGGCCGGCCGGTGCTGAAGCGGACCCTGCTGCTGATCGACAGCCGCCACGGCCTGAAAGACGTCGACCGCGAGCTGATGACGATGCTCGACGACGCCGCGGTCAGCTACCGGCTCGTCCTCACCAAGTCCGACAAGGTGAAATCGACCGAGCTCGACGCGATCCTGGAGCACACCGCCGGCGAGGCACGCGCCCACCCTGCCGCGCATCCCGAGATCCTCACGACGTCGAGCGAGAGCGGGTTCGGCATGGACCGCCTCCGCGCGGCAGTGCTAGAGGCGGCGCTTCTTTGACCGCCCGTCACCCCATCGAGGCGCAATGCTGAAGCTGATCATCGGCAACAAGGCCTATTCCTCCTGGTCGCTGCGCGGCTGGCTGGCGGTCAAGCAATCGGGGCTTCCGTTCGAGGAGATCACCGTCCCGATGTTCGACGCCGAATGGGACAAGCGCACCGAGGGGGACGAGTTCGCACCGTCGGCCGGCAAGGTGCCGATCCTGTGGGACGACCAGACCGTGATCTGGGACAGCCTGGCGATCATCGAATGGCTCGCCGACAAGACCGACAAGGCGCGTTACTGGCCGCGCGACGACACCGCGCGCGGCATGGCGCGATCGATGGCGGCGGAAATGCATTCGAGTTATCCCAATTTGCGCCGCGAGCTGTCGATGAACGTGCGCAAGCAATTTCCGACTCCGACGCTCGCCGAGCCGGTCAAGACCGAGATCCTGCGCATCCTCGAGCTCTGGGCGCAGGCGCGCGCGCGGCACGGCGGCGGCGGGCCCTATCTGTTCGGCGATTTCGGCGCGGTCGACATCATGTTCGCGCCGGTGGTGACCCGCTTCGTCACTTATTCGATCCCGGTGCCGCGCTTCGCCGCCGCTTATATGGAGACGATCCTCGACCATGCCTGGATGAAGGAGTGGATCGAGGCGGCCCAGGAAGAACCCTGGGTGATCGAGCAATATGAGACGGCTCAGGCGTAGGGGCTGCCGTCCTTGTGGGTGAAGGCGCCGCTGGCGGCGTCGAGATGCATGTCGATGTCGGAATAGTGGCAGTCGGTCGCCGACGGCTTGCCGACCGCAATGAAGATGCAGGGCCGGTCCGAGCGGTTGACGAGGTGGTGGCCGTTCGGAACAGCTTTAAGGAACACCGCACAATCGCCTGCCTGCATGAGGCTTTCGCCGTCTTCCTCGACCAGCACCGCCTCGCCTTCGAGGATCGCGACGAACTCGTCCTCGCCTTCGTGCCAGTGGCGCTGCGACGAGATGCCGCCGGGCTCGAGCGTCACATGAGACACGCCGAAATCGCTGAGCCCGGTGGCCGATGCGAGCCGGCGATAATGACGCTTGGCCATCGGCGCGGCATGAGGCGGCGGATAGCCGGTGCGATTGGTCTGTTCGATCGCTTCGAGGTCGAGCTTGGGCATGGTCTTTCTCCGCCCGGCGATGCTAGGCGGGTCGCATGGCTGCCGCAATCGACCCCATCGCCCTCACCTCACGATTGATCGCCTGCCCGAGCATCACCCCGGCGCGCGGGGCGGTGTTCGACGTGCTCGAGCAAGCGCTGGCCAGCATCGGTTTCGCCGTCGACCGCTTCGTCGCCGGCGAGGCGCCGGACGGCCCGGTCGAGAATCTGTTTGCGACGCGTGGGAGCGGCGCCCCCCATTTCGGTTTTGCCGGCCATCTCGACGTCGTCCCGCCCGGCGAGGGCTGGACAAGCGACCCGTTCGTGCCCGAACTGCGCGGCGACCTGCTCCACGGGCGCGGCGTCGTCGACATGAAGGGCGGGATCGCGGCTTTCGTCGCCGCCTGTGCCGACGTCGCCGACCATCCGGGCACGCTAAGCCTGATCATCACCGGCGACGAGGAAGGTCCCGCCAGGTTCGGCACGCCGCGGATCATGGAATGGATGGCCGAGCGCGGCATTCGACCCGACATGATCCTGATCGGCGAGCCGACCTCGGAGGACCGGCTCGGCGACGTGGTCAAGATCGGCCGGCGCGGTTCGGTCAACCTCTGGGTCACCGTGCCCGGCGTCCAGGGCCATGTCGCTTACCCGCATCGCGCCGAAAATCCGGTGCCCGGCATCGCCGCAGTGATCTGCGCGCTCGAGGCGCTCCACCTCGACGACGGCAACCATGCCTTCCAGCCTTCGAACCTCGAGGTCACCGCGGTCGAGACCGCGAGCCGGGCGACCAACGTCATCCCCGGCTGGGCAAGGGCTCAACTCAACATCCGCTTCAACAACCTCCAGCGCGGCACCGATTTGGTCGAGCTGATCCGCCGCACCGCCGAGGCCGCAGCGCCGGGCGCGACGGTCGAGGCCAAGATTTCAGGGGAAGCCTTCCTGACCCCGGCGGGTCCGATCTACGAGATCGTCAGCGCGGCGATCGAGGCGGAGACCGGGGCGCCGCCGAGGCTATCGACCCATGGCGGCACTTCCGACGGCCGCTTCCTGATCGCGCTCTGCCCGGTGGTCGATTTCGGCCTGCCCAACGCGACGATGCACAAGCTCGACGAAGCCGCTGCCGTCGACGACATCCGGGCGCTGCAGCGCATCTATGCCCGCGTGATCAGGGCCGCGCTCGGCGGCGCCTGAGGACGATGTAGAGCGCGCCGGTTCCGCCATGGCGTGGATGCGCACCGCGGACCGCGGCGATGTCGCCGGCATGGCGGGAGACGGCGAGCCAGTCGCCGACCGCCGCGCGGATCGCGCCGCGCCCATGAGGGCGCCGATCGCCGGCCGGCGGCTTGCCGGTGACGAGCAGCAGCAGCCGCGCGCCGCCGGCAATCGCCTGCTCCAGCCGGCGGTCGAGCAGGTCGTAGGCGGTCGCGAGATTGTGGCCGTGGAGGTCGAGCACGAAGTCGGGCGGAACCAGGCCCCGCGTCAGCCGCCGGTCCCAGCCGCCGTCGAGCGTGGTGCCGGGCGCCGCCTTCTTCGCCGTCGGCGCCGGCATCGGCGGCGCTGTCGGGGTCATGCGCACCGTTGCGACCTCTGCCGGGGCTTCACGAGGCGGCGGTGCCCGGCCCTCCAGCGGACGCACCGATTCGACCACCTTGCGCCAGAGCGCGCGCTCCTCAGCGCCGAGCTTGCGCATCGCGCGACCGGATCCGCCGCAAGGCTCCCTTTGGCAGCAGCACGAGGCCCTGACCGCGCGCCGACATGCCGCCGGCGATCGTTGCCGCCTCGGTGCCGGCGCCCCAGAATGTGTCGACCCGATTGGCGCCGCGGATCGCGCCGCCGGTGTCCTGCGCCACCCACAGGCCATCGGCGCGCGGATTGTCCATGCCGCGGAGCAGCACCGGCGCCCCGAGCGGGATGAACCGCGGGTCGGCGGCGACGCTGACATAAGCGGTCACCGACCGGCCGAGCGCGCCCAGCGGTCCGGGCCCGGTCAGCTCGCGGAAGAAGATATAGCTCTTATTCTCGCGCATGAGCGCCCGCCCTTTGCCGGGATGGGCGCGCAGCCAGGCGACGATGCCCTGCATCGTCACCGGCCCCCGGACCAGCCCGCGATCGCGCAGCAGCCGGCCGATCGCGACATATTCGCGGCCGTTCTGACCGGCATAGCCGATCCGCATCACCGCGCCGTCGGGCAGCCGCAGCCGGCCCGAGCCCTGGATCTGAAGGAAGAACAGGTCGATCGGATCGGCGGCCCAGGCGATCTCGAGCCCGCGCCCGGCCAGCGCCCCGTCCTCGATCTCGGCGCGCTCGTGATAGAGGACGAAATCGCCCTGCGGGTCGAGCCGGCCGCGGCCGCGCGCGCCGGTCTGCGGGTTGGTTTCGAGCAGATCGGGCGGCACCGCATAGACCGGCACCTCGTAGCCGGGCTGGCGGGTCAGGGCACCGCGGATCTCGGGCTCGTAATAGCCGGTCGCGAAAGCGGCGCCGTCCCCGACGATCACCGCCTCGAAATGGCGCGCGAAGAAGCGCCGGGCATCGTCGCCGTCATAGGTCGCCGCGGCGTCGCAGGCCTGCTGCCAGTCGGCGGGCGCCGCGAGCCCGGAAGCGTCCTCGCGGCGGACCAAGGATGGGCAGCTGATCCGGAACGCCGCGAGCGCCCGTGCGGCCGCGTCGCGATCCACGCCGAGGCGGGACATGCGTGGCCCGGCGCGGACGCCGGCGGCCAGCGCGTTTTCAGGTTCGGGCGCGGGGGTTGCCGGCGGCGCGACAGGCGGGCGCGGCCGGGGAACGATCTGCGCGCAACTGCCGAGCGCGATCAATATCCCGAAGAGCAGCCCGGATCGGATCGACAGCAGGGACGAATCGCGTCGGGCCATGCTTCAAACATAACCCGCGTCCGGTCCGGTTAGGAAGTGAGGGGGTTCAGGCCGCGTCGTCGGTCTCGACAAGCAGCCAATTGGGATCGCTGCTGCCGAGGGTGCGGCGGAAGGTCCAGACGTCGTTGGTCGGAATCGCATCGGACAGCGAGCCGGCAACCACCTCTCCCGCTTGGTCGCGGGTGACGGCGACGACGAACGCATCGAAGCGGACCTCGATCTCGGCGAGGCGGCCGTCGAGCCTGGCATCCTCGATCGCGGCGCGCTCGATCCCGACCAGCCGGTTGTCGAGCCGGTGGTTGGCGGCCTCGCGTTCGTCGATCGCGGTTTCGAAGGCGGCGCGAACCTCATCGTCGGTCAGCGAACGGAGAGACTCGCGGTCGCCTTTCCAGAACGCCTCGAGCACCATCTGATAGGCGGCCTGCGCGCCTTCGAGGAAGCGGGCGACGTCGAAGCCTGGATCGGCGGCGATGATCGCGCGAATCCCGGTGGCGGCGCCCTGCTCGAAAGCAAGGCCGCTCGGCTCGGCGGCGCCCGAACTCGTTTCGGTCGATGCGGTGGCCGGCTCCGGCGGCGCCTCGGGGCGGGTCACCGGGCGCTGTTCATGACCGGTCCGCTGGCCGAGAACGGCATAAAGCCGCAGCCCGACGAATAGGGCGATCATCGCAAGCAGCACGATACCGACAGTCAAGCTTTTGTCTCCTAAGGGACCGCACCTACATAAGCGCGAAGCGGATCGGTTTCAAATGCGCAATCCCGGCAACGATCGAGACCGCCGGATGTTGCACCCGCCGGGCGCTCCTGCTACCCGCGCGCTCACCTGGCCGGGCGACCTCCACGACGCCGCGACCGCCCATATTTTCCACAGCAATCTTAAGGATCTGAACCAGATGGCCGAAGAGCAAGGCGCGATCGACACCGGCGATCAGGCCAATGGCGGCGATACCCTGCCGCAGGTCGGCGTGATCGCCCAATATGTGAAGGACCTGTCGTTCGAAAATCCCAACGCGCCGGCGGTCTATCAATGGCAGGGCCAGCCGCAGATGGACGTCCAGTTCAACATCGGCTCGCAAAATGTCGGCCAGGACATTCACGAGGTCGTGCTCAAGGTCGACATCACCGCCAAGGCGGCCGAGGGCACTGCGTTTCAGATGGAGCTGCTCTATGGCGGCCTGTTCGCGCTGCGCAACATCCCCGAGGAACAGCTGCAACCCTTTCTGCTCGCCGAAGCACCGCGCCTGCTGTTCCCGTTCGCGCGGCGGATCATCGCCAATGCGACGATCGACGCCGGCTTCCCGCCGCTGCTGCTCGATCCGCTCGACTTTGCCGGCCTCTATATGCAGCAGGCCGCGCAGGCGCAGGCCGAGGCGACTGGCGGCCAGGCCGGAGACGTGACCGGCCAGGCCTGAGGATCGGTATCCGGGAGCGGCCGGACTTACCGCGCGAAGGGGTGGTCGAATGAACCTGATCAAGGCGACCGGGACGATCGGCGGCCTCACCATGGTCAGCCGCATCCTCGGCTTCGCCCGCGAGATGGTGTTCGCGCGGATCATGGGCGCCGGCATGGCCGCCGACGCCTTCGCGCTCGCTTTCCTGATTCCCAACCTGTTCCGCCGCTTGTTCGGCGAGGGCGCGTTCGCCGCCGGCTTCGTGCCCCTGTTCAGCCAGCGCCTCAACAGCGAAGGCGGCATGGAGGAGGCGCGCAAGTTCGCCGAGGAGGTGATGGCGGTCTTCCTGCCGATCCTGATCGCGATCACCGCGATCTTCGTCATCGGAATGCCGGCTTTCGTCTGGGTGCTGGCCTCGGGCTGGCGCGGCGATCCGGAGAAGTTCGCGCTTGCGGTCGAACTGTCGCGGATCACCTTCCCCTATCTGATCTTCATCAGCCTGGTGTCGCTGTTCTCGGGTGTGCTCAATTCACTGACCCGGTTCGCCGCTGCCGCCTTCGCGCCGGCGCTGCTCAACCTCGCTTTGATCGTGGCCCAGATCGTGGTGCCGACGGGTGGCCCCGCGACCGCGCGCGCGATGGCGATCGGGGTGATCGTTGGCGGTTTCCTCCAGCTGATCCTGTGCTGGGGCAGTGTCCATCGCCTCGGCCTCAAGATCGGGATCAGGCGACCGCGCATGACCAGCCGGGTCAAGGAGCTGCTGCTGCTGATCCTGCCGGCGACCCTGGGCAGCGGCATCTATTATATCAGCCAGCTCTTTTACGCCTATTTCGCGACCAGCCTGCCCGAGGGATCCCTAGTCTATCTCGGCTTCGCCGACCGGCTCAACCAGCTCCCGCTCGCGATCATCGGATCGGCGCTCGGCACCGCGATCCTGCCGACGATCAGCCGCGCGGTCGACAGCGGCGATGACGCGCGCGCGGCGCATGTCCAGGGCCAGGCGACCGAGCTCTCGATGCTGTTGACGCTGCCGGCCGCGATCGCCCTCGCTGTCACCTCCGGCCCGATCGTCGCGGCCTTGTTTCAGGGCGGCCGCTTCACCGCCGAGGACGCTGCCACGACCGGGCTGGTGCTGTCGATCATCGTCGCCGGCCTGCCCGCTTACGTCCTGATCAAGGTGCTGACCCCGGGTTTCTACGCACGAAAGGACATGAAGACGCCGGTTTACATCGCCTTCTTCATGCTCGGCGTCGGCATCACGCTCAATTTCGCGCTGATCCCGCTGATCGGAATCACCGCCCTCGCCTCCACCACCGCGGCGTCCGCCTGGCTCAACGCGCTGGCGCTTTACATCATCCTTCACCGGCGCGGTCATTTCCGGATCGAGGGCTGGCTGTGGAAGCGGATCGCGTTGCAGATCGTCGCCGCGATAGCGATGGCGGTGGTGCTCTATCTGCTCCAGGCGGAGCTCACGGGCTTCTTCGCCGGCTCGGCCGGACGGCGGATCATCGGCGTCGGCGTGCTCGTCTCGGCCGGTGCGTTCGTCTATTTCGCTTTGGCCTGGACGCTGGGCGGCATGGATCGGGAAGACATTCTCGTGCTTCTCAAGCGCAAGAAGGTGGACAGCTGATGCGCATCGTTTCCGGCATTCAGCCGACCGGAATCCCCCATCTCGGCAATTATCTCGGGGCGATCCGGCGCTGGGCGACGCTGCAGAACGAGGCCGAATGCCTGATCTTCCTCGCCGATCTGCACGCGATCACGGTCTACAAGGACCCCGCCGAGCTGCGCGCCAATGTCAGTGGCATGGCCGCTGCCCTGATCGCCTGCGGCATCGATCCCGACAAGGTGGTCCTGTTCAACCATGCCCGGGTGCCGGCGCATCCCGAACTGGCCTGGCTGCTCGGCTGCACGGCGCGGATCGGCTGGCTCAACCGGATGACCCAGTTCAAGGAGAAATCGGGCAAGGACCGCGAGGGCGTCAGCGTCGGCCTCTACGCTTATCCCGTGCTCCAGGCCGCCGACGTCCTGCTCTACCAGGCGACCCATGTCCCGGTCGGCGACGACCAGAAGCAGCATGTCGAGCTGATGCGCGACATCGCGATCAAGTTTAACACCGATTATGACGTCGACCTGTTCACCCCGCCCGAGCCGCATATCGGCGAGATTGCGGCGCGGATCATGTCGCTGCGCGACGGCAAGTCGAAAATGTCGAAGTCCGACCCGTCCGACATGAGCCGGATCGATCTCACCGACGACGCCGACGCGATCGCGCAGAAGATTCGCAAGGCCAGGACCGACCCGGAGCCGCTGCCCGATTCGATCGCGGCGCTTGCCGGACGCCCCGAGGCGCTCAATCTGGTGACGATCTACGCGGCGCTGACCGACCGCAGCGCGCAATCGGTCGCCGAGGAATTTGCCGGCAAGGGGTTCGGCGCGTTCAAGCCCGCGCTCGCCGACCTGGTGGTCGAGACGCTGGCGCCAATCCGGGCACGGCTCGGCCAGTTGCTGGCCGAGCCCGAAGCGCTCGACTCGGTTCTTGCCAAAGGCGCGGCGCGGGCCGCGGAACTGGCGGCGCCGACGCTTGAGGGCGCCTATCGCGCGCTCGGTCTGCCGCGCGGTATCTGACGCGTTCAGCCCTTCTTCATCAGGGGTTCATGGGAACTTTGCGAAAACAGCCAAGTTGTTCTATATTCGGGATAAAGCTTCGTTCAGCCTGGGGGCGAGGCACTCGAGTGAAAGGCCCTCCAATGTCGATCAAGAAGCAGATGCTGATGCTGGCCGCGCCGCTCGCGCTGGCCTTGGGCGCCTGCACCACCGGTTTTCCCGCCTCGGTGCAGCGTTTCCAGGCGATGCCCGCCCCGCAGGGCGAGAGCTTCGTCATCCAGCCCGCCGACCGCGAACGCGGCGGCGGCCTCGAATTCTCGCAATATGCCGACCTCGTCCGCCGCAACCTCGTGGCGCTCGGCTATAGCGAGGCGCCCTCCGCCGACCGCGCGACGATGGTCGTCACCCTCGATTATGGCGTCGACAATGGCCGCGAGCGGATCGTGTCTTATCCCAGCCTGGGTCATGGCTGGGGCTATCAGCCGTTCTACAGCCGCTTCGGCTATTTCGGCCATCGCCGGAACCCCTTCTACTGGGGCTGGTACGATCCGTTCTGGGACGACGGCTACGACATCAGCAGCTACACCGTTTATACGAGCTATCTCGACATGGACATCCGCCGCACCCGCGACGGCGAGTCGCTGTTCGAGGGGCTCGCCCAGGCCCGCTCGCGCAACGACGAGCTGCCGGTGCTGGTGCCGAACCTGGTCGAAGCGATGTTCACCGGCTTCCCGGGCAATTCCGGCGAGACGGTGCGGATCACCGTCGCCCCGGAGCGCGAGAGCCGCTGAGCCTCGTCTGAAGGCGCATGCGAAGAGGGCCGGCAATCCGGCCCTCTTTTGCTTTGCGTTGATCCGGCTTGGGCGGTTCAGCTTTCGAGCTGGCGGGTGAGCAGGCGGATATCGGCGTCGAGCTCGGCGTCCTGGGCGCGGAGCTTCTCGATCTGGCGGACCGCGTGAATCACCGTCGTATGGTCGCGCCCGCCGAAGCGACGGCCGATCTCGGGTAGCGAGCGCGGCGTCAGCTGCTTGGAAAGATACATCGCGACCTGGCGCGGCCGCGCGACTTCGCGGGCGCGGCGAGCGCTGGTCATCTCGGCCTTGCGGATGCGGTAATGGTCGGAGACCCGGGTCTGGATCTCGTCGATCGAGATCCGCCGCTGATTGGCGCGCAGGATGTTGGCGAGCACCTCGGCGACGAAATCGAGGTCGATCGTCCGGTTCTGCATCACCGCATAAGCGGCGATCCGGTTCAACGCCCCCTCGAGCTCGCGGACGTTCGAGCTGATCCGCTTGGCAAGGAACATCACCACGTCCTCGGGCACCGAAACGTCGGGGAGCTGCTCGAGCTTGCGGGTGATGATGTTGAGCCGAAGCTCGAGATCGGCGGCGTTGATGTCCGCGACCAGCCCCCAGGAGAGACGCGAGAGGATGCGCGGCTCGATCCCGTCAAGATCCTGCGGGGCGCGGTCGGAGCTGATCGCCAGCCGCCGCCCGGCCGAGATGATCTCGTTCATGGTGTGGAAGAATTCTTCCTGGGTCGATTCCTTGCCGGCGATGAACTGGACGTCGTCGATCATCAGCAGATCGGCCGAACGCAGCTGCTGCTTGAACTGGATCGTCTCGTTGGCGCGGAGCGCCGCGACGAACTCGACCATGAACTTCTCGGCCGACATGTAGATGATCCGGGCGCGCGGCTTCACTCGGTGGAATTCGTGGCCGATGGCATGGAGCAAGTGGGTCTTGCCGCGGCCGGTGCCGCCATGAATGAACAGCGGGTTGAACGCGGCCTTGTCGGCACTCGCGAGCGTCCGCGCGGCGTTGAACGCGACCTCGTTCGCCTTGCCGACGACGAAATTCTCGAACCGGTAGCGCGGCTCGAGCGCGACCGAATAGATACCGCCCTGCTCCTTGAGGGTCGCCGGCTCCGCCTCGGGCTCCGGCGGCGCGGGGATTTCAACCAGAGCCGCGGTGCGCGGCGCCGCCGGACCGACACCGATCCTGATCTGACGGATATCGGCGAGCTTGGCCCGCCATGCGAGCACGAGTCGTTCGGCGAAATGGGTCTGCACCCAATCGGCCATGAATTGCGACGGCAGCTCCAGTCGCAGCGTTCCGCTTTCGGGATCGAATCCGCCAAGCGCGATCGGGCGCAGCCAGCCGTCGAAGGTGCGGGCGCCGCAATCGCGGCGGAGACCCGCGCGAATCGATTCCCATGCCAACGCGATCGCCTCCACGCCGTCATTGGGGCTCAAGACCGCTTCCCTTGCCGGTGTCTGCACCACGCGAGCAACCCCCTCGTCCTTGTCGCCGCTTCTGGGCGGCTCTTTTTCGGCGCAAAACTTACCCGTGCGGCAAATCACCCCCGGCGTGCCACCTGCCTACGTCATTTTGCTGTTATGTCCGGCACGAGATTCGCCCGAACCGAAGCGCTGTATTAGAAAGCCGATTGGAGTCCGATCAAGGGGTAAACAAAGCGTCACAAAAAATAATTTTGTTGACACAAGAAAAAGCCCGGAACTCCGTCGCTTTTGTCAGAAGACAGTTTATTTTCAGCTAGTTAAGATCATTATTGCATTGCAGCAACGGTGCGAATCGCCGGAAATCCTCGGATTCCGCCGGGCCGGCCGGCGCCAACGAAAAACCCGCCGGGCTACGCCCGACGGGTCCGCTTTCAAAGCTTTTGAACGGTTTAACCGAGCGCGATGAGACGCCGCGTCAGCCGCGACAATTTCCGCGACGCCATATTCTTGTGCACCACACCCTTGGCAACCCCGCGGGCGAGCTCTGGCTGCATGCGCTGCAGCGCCGCTTTGGCCTCATTCTTGTCGCCCGAGGCGAGCGCGGCCTCGACCTGCTTGACGAAGGTGCGGATACGGCTGACGCGCGCCCGGTTGATGTCGGCGCGCCGGTCGTTGCGGCGGATGCGTTTCTTTGCCTGCGGCGTATTCGCCATCGTCTTGCCTCGTATCGATAAAATGAAAAGGGCGCGGCTCGACCGCACCCGCTCAGGGCGGCCATCTAGGCGCAGCCGTGGCGCGGGTCAAGGGGAGCGGCTGGCGAATCGGGCCGCGCGTGCGCCTCGACCCCATGGCTGGCTGAACCGACGCTTCAGCGCTGGCATTTGCCGCAGAAGAAGGTCGACCGGCCATTGTCGACCCGGCGGCGAATCGGCGCCGCGCAGCGCGGACAGGGCTTCCCCTCGCGACCATAGACCCGCCACTGGCTCGAGAAATAGCCGAGCTCGCCATTGGGCTGGACATAATCGCGAAGCGACGAGCCCCCCGCGTCGATCGCCGACCGCAGCACCGCCTTGACCGAATCGGCAAGGCGATCGAGCCGTGCACGGGAGATCGCACCGGCCATCCGCACCGGCGCGATCGCGGCGAGGTTGAGCGCGTCGCAGACATAGATGTTGCCGAGCCCGGCGACGATCCGCTGGTCGAGCAATAGCGCCTTGATCGCGGCCGTGCGGCCGGCCAGCGCGCGCTGAAGATAGGCGCCGTCGAACGCCGCGCCGAGCGGCTCGGGCCCCATCGCGGCGAACGGCGCCACGCTCTCAATCGCGTCGGTGCGGACGAGATCGATCGAGCCGAATCGGCGCGGGTCGTGGAGGCTGATTCGTCGACCCTCCTCGGTCTCGATCAGCAGATGATCGTGCGCCCCCAGCTCGCGGGGATCGAGCCGCCACGAGCCCGACATGCCGAGATGGAAGATCAGGGTGTCGCCACGGTCGGTCTCGATCAGGCCATATTTGGCGCGACGCCCGAGCCCGGTCACCCGCGCCCCGGTCAGACGCTGACGCAAATCCGGCGGGAACGGCCGCCGCAGATCAGGGCGCCGCGCCTCGATCAGGGCAATCTTTCTGCCGTTCAGGACCGGCGCGAGGCCGCGCACCGTCGTCTCGACTTCGGGCAGCTCAGGCATGGAAAGCGAAGAGAAGGGACGTGCACATATCGCACCACCCCTGCTAGAGGCGGGCGCGATGGACAAGGTCTCTTTCGGGCATGAGGATGTCAGCCCTCAGGAAAAAACGCAGCGGGTGCGCGGCGTCTTTTCGAGCGTCGCCGCCCGCTACGACCTGATGAACGACCTGATGTCGGCCGGCCAGCACCGGCTTTGGAAGGATGCGTTCGTGCGCCGCGTGCGGCCGCGGGCCGGCGAGGCGATCCTCGACATGGCGGGCGGCACCGGCGACGTCGCCTTCCGCCTCGCCCGCCGCGGCGCCGCGGTAACGGTCGCCGACATCAATCCGGACATGCTCGGCGTCGGCATGGATCGGGCGAAGCAGCGCGGTCTCGACGGCCTGGTCTGGGCCGAGGAAAATGCCGAGGCGCTGCGCTTCGCCGACAAGCGGTTCGACGCCTATGTGATCGCCTTCGGGATCCGGAACGTCACCGACATCCCGGCGGCGCTGCGCGAGGCGCACCGTGTAGTGCGCACCGGCCGCCGCTTCTTCTGCCTCGAATTCTCGCAGACCCGCTGGCCGGGTTTCGCGAGCCTCTACGAGACCTATTCGCGCCGGATCGTGCCGCGGATCGGGAAGGCGGTGGCGAAGGACGCCGACAGCTATCGCTACCTGATCGAGTCGATCGAGCGTTTCCCGGACATGGCCGGCTTCGCGCGCATGGTCGAAGCCGCGGGGTTCAGGAACGTGAAGGCCGAGCCGATCCTGGGCGGCCTGGTGGCGATCCACAGCGGCTGGAAGATCTGAACATGGCCTGGAGCACCGCGGCTCGACCATGACCCGCCCGATCGTCCATATCTGGCGGCTTCTGAAATGGGGCCGGGTCCTGGCACGGCACGGCGCGCTGCGCGGCATCGAGCGCGACCCGAATACGCCGCCGCCGGTGCGCCGGCTGGCGCGGATCGCCCGGTTCGGCGCGCGCGTGCCCCGGGTGCCGACCTATGCCGCAGCCTTTCAGGAGATCGGGCCGGCCGCGATCAAGCTCGGCCAGGCGCTGGCGACGCGTCCCGATCTGGTCGGCGAAGAGGCCGCGCGCGACCTCGCCTTGCTCCAGGACAGCCTGCCCCCTGCCCCGTTCGAGGCGATCAAGGCGGCGATCGAAGCGGGCCTCGGCAAGCCGCTCGACCGGATCTTCTCCGAGGTCGATCCGGAGCCGGTCGGCGCCGCCTCGATCGCGCAGGTCCATCGCGCCGTCACCACCGAAGGCAGGCTGGTCGCGGTCAAGGTGCTGCGGCCGCGAATCGAGGAGGAGTTCGCCGCCGCGATCGAGACCTATCAATGGGCGGCGGCGCAGGTCGAAGCGATGGGCGGCGAAGCCGCGCGGCTGCGCCCGCGCATGGTGGTCGCGACCTTTCGCCAATGGACCAACCGCGAACTCGACCTGCGCCAGGAAGCGGCATCGGCGTCCGAACTGCGCGAGAATCTCGTCGCCGAAAGCGGCTTCTTCGTTCCGGCGATCGACTGGAGCCGCACCGCCCGCCGGGTGATGACCCTCGAATGGATCGACGGCATCAAGCTGACCGACCGCGACGCGCTGGTCGCCGCCGGCCACGACCTCAAGGCGCTGGCCGCGACCCTGGTCCGCGCCTTCCTTCGCCAGGCGGTGGTCGACGGCTTCTTCCACGCCGATCTCCACCAGGGCAATTTGTTCGCCTTGCCGGACGGCCGGCTCGCGGCGATCGATTTCGGGATCATGGGCCGGATCAACCGCCAGGCGCGGATCTGGCTCGCCGAAATCCTCTACGGCCTGCTCACGGGCAATTACCGGCGTGTCGCCGAGATCCATTTCGAGGCGCAATATGTGCCGCCGCATCACAATATCGAGGAGTTCGCGACGGCTTTGCGGGCGGTCGGCGAGCCGATGCGCGGCCTTCCCGCCAAGGAAGTCTCGCTGGGCCAGATGCTCGACGGGCTGTTCAAGATCACCCGCGATTTCGACATGCCCACCCAGCCGCATCTGCTGCTCCTCCAGAAGACGATGGTGATGGAGGAAGGGGTCGCGACCGCGCTCGACCCCGACATCAACATGTGGGAGACCGCCGAGCCGTTCCTGACCGAATGGGCGCGCAGCGAGCTCGGCCCCGAGGCGCGGCTGGCCGACGAGATCGTCCGCACCGTCCGGCTGATCCGCAAGCTGCCCGATCTGATCCGCCGGCTCGATCATTATTATCCGCCGCCCGGCGCCGCGCCGCCGGCGCCGCCATTGCCCGAGATACTCATCATTCGGCCCGCCGGATGGCTGCGCACCGTGCTCACTGCCGCCTTGGGCGCGGCGGCTGGCGCAGCGGCGATTTGGTTCCTAACTTAGGGTCATGCGGGGCAAGCGCATATTGCTGATCGTCGGCGGCGGCATCGCGGCCTACAAAGCCTGCGAGCTGATCCGGCTGATCCGCAAGGCCGGCGGCAGCGTGCGCTGCGTGCTGACCAAAAGCGGTGCCGAGTTCGTGACCCCGATGACGCTCGCTGCTTTGTCCGAGCAGCCGGTCCACACCAGCCTCTGGGACCTCAAGGACGAGGTCGAGATGGGCCATATCCAGCTTTCGCGCGAAGCCGATCTTGTCGTCGTCTGCCCGGCAACCGCCGATCTCATCGCCAGGATGGCGACCGGCATCGCCGACGATCTCGCCACCACCTTGCTGCTCGCCACCGACAAGAAAGTACTGGCCGCGCCGGCGATGAACGTGCGGATGTGGCAGCACGAGGCGACGCGGCGCAACGTCGCCCGGCTCCGCGCCGACGGCGTTACCGTGCTCGAGCCCGATGAAGGGGAGATGGCCTGCGGCGAATATGGCCCGGGCCGGCTGCCCGAGCCCGAGGCCGTGCTCGCCGCGATCGAGAATGCACTGGGCGGCGAGGGCCCGCTTTCCGGCCGACATGTCATCGTCACCGCCGGGCCGACTCACGAGCCGATCGATCCGGTCCGGGTCATCGCCAACCGTTCGTCGGGCAAACAGGGCTTCGCGATCGCCGCGGCGCTTGCCGATCTCGGCGCGCGGGTCACCCTGGTCGCCGGCCCGGTCGCGCTGGCGACTCCGGACGGGGTTGCGCGGATCGATGTCGAGACCGCGCGGCAGATGGACGACGCGGTCCGTGCCGCGCTTCCGGCCGATGCCGCGGTGCTGGTCGCCGCGGTCGCCGACTGGCGAGTCGAACCGGCGCCGGCGAAATTGAAGAAAGCCGATGGCCCGCCCCGGCTCGCCTGGGAGGCCAATCCCGACATCCTCGCCGGGCTCGACGCCGATCCGCGCCGGCCGGGCCTGCTGGTCGGCTTCGCCGCCGAGACCAATGACGTCGCGACCGAGGCCGCCGCCAAGCGCGGCCGCAAGGGCTGCGACTGGATCCTCGCCAACGACGTTTCCGGCGACGTCATGGGCGGCGACCGCAACCAGATCCATTTCATCGGCAGTGACGCCGCCGAAGATTGGGAGCCGATGTCCAAGACCGACGTCGCCCGCCGCTTGGCCGGGCGAATCGCCGCGGCGATCGGCGGCTGAATGCGCGCCGACTGGGTCCTGCTGACGCCGCTCGCCAGGTTCGGCGATCTGGGCCTGCTCGCGCTGCGTCTGGTGACCGGCGCCTTCCTCCTCTGGCAGAGCCACGACAATGTCTTCAGCGCCGGGCGGATGGCGGAGTTCGAGCGCTTCCTCGGCCAGTTCAATTTCCCGATGCCAGGCGTGATGGCGCCGCTCTGCATCTGGGCCCAATTCCTCTGCGGGATAGCGCTGATCCTCGGCCTGCTGACGCGCTGGGCCGGACTCGTCACCGGCTTCGTCTTCGTCGTCGCGGTGTGGATGGTACACTGGCCCCAGGACTTCCCGGGCTGGTGGCCGGCTTTGATCCTCGTCTTCCTCGGATTCCTGTTTGCGACACTGGGGGCCGGCGGCTACGCCCTGGACCGGCTGATCGAGCGGCGGAGCACGAATGATCGAGATCGAGCTTAAGCGCCTGCCGCACGGCGAAGGCCTGCCGCTCCCCGCTTACGGCTCGGCCCACGCCGCTGGCCTTGACGTGGTTTCGGCCGAGGATCTCGTCCTGTCACCCGGCGAGCGCCATGCGGTGGCGACCGGCTTCGCGATTGCGATTCCCGAGGGCTATGAGGTTCAGGTCCGGCCACGCTCCGGGCTCGCGCTCAAGCACGGCATCACCTGCCTGAACACGCCGGGGACAATCGACAGCGACTATCGCGGCGAGGTAAAGGTGATCCTCGCCAATCTGGGCGGCGAGGATTTTGCCGTCCGGCGTGGCGAACGGATCGCGCAGCTCGTCCCCGCCCCAGTCTTACGGGCAGGCTTCGTCGAAGTGGGCGATCTGGGCGAGACCGTCCGCGGCGCGGGCGGGTTCGGCTCGACAGGGAGGTGAAGATGAAGAGATTGGCGATCGGCCTGGCCCTGATCCTCGCATCGACCACCGCCGGCGCCCAGTCGGTCGAAGTGGCGTCGGGCGACTGGAGCAACATCCCGACGATCAGGCCGCGCGGGGTCATGCACATGGGCCCGAGAGTGTTGAACCAGATGCACGACATGGCCGCGCGCGAAGTCTGTACGCTGCCCGGCTTTACCCAGCGCCGGATCGACCTGGCCATTCCGTTCATCATCCGGTTCACCCCTGCAGGCGGCGTCGAGCGGCTTGTCGTCCGCGACGTCGGGTGCCGCGAGCTGGAAACCCTCGTGGCCGGGCTCGTGCTGAGAATGACCGAAGCCGGCGAATTCAGTCCGACCGGCACCAACCGGGCCGGCTGGTATCGGAGCGAGCTCAGCTTCGTTTCCATGTGACCCTGACCGATCCGCAGCTCGACCGCTACGCGCGCCATATCGTCCTCAAGGACATTGGCGGCGCGGGGCAGCGCAAGCTGCTCGGCGCAAAAATCGTCGTGATCGGCGCGGGCGGGATCGGCTCGCCGGCAATTCAGTATCTCGCGGCCGCCGGCGTCGGGCGCCTGACGATCATCGACGACGACCAGGTCGAGCTCGCCAATCTGCAGCGCCAGACCCTGTTCACCACCGGGGACATTGGATCGTCCAAGTCGCAGATCGCCAAGCACAGGGTCGAGGGGCTCAATCCCGACGTGGCGGTCGAGGAGTCAGCGCAACGGATCGATCCCGGCAATGCCCGACACTTCATCGAAGGTGCCGACGTCGTGCTCGACGGCTCGGACAATTTCGCCACCCGCCTCGCCGTCTCCGATGCCTGCACCGCGGCGCGCGTCCCTTTGGTCTCCGCGGCGATCGGCCAGTTCCAGGCGCAGATCGGCACCTTCCGGGGCTGGAAAGCCGACCAGCCCTGCTACCGCTGCTTCGTGGGTGACGCGTTCGACGCCGAGGATTGCGACAGCTGCTCGGAGCTGGGCGTACTCGGCGCGATGGCCGGGATCGCCGGAAGCTGGGCGGCGATGGATGCGATCCGCGCGATCACCGGCTTCGGCGACGACCCGGCCGGCAGGCTTCATATTTTCGACGGCTTGACGCCACGGCTGCGGACGATCCGGATCGTAAAGGACCCTGCCTGCCGCGGGTGCGGGCGTGTCGCGGTCGCCGCTAGAGTGGAGCGATCCGTTCCCTGAACCAGGCGGCCAGCTCGTCCTCCGAGGACTCCCCCGCGGCTAGCGCGAAAAATTCCATGACCAAGCCTGCATCGTCGACCTCAAGCGCGTAGCCATTAAGGCGCAGGAACGTCTCGCTGACCACAGCAGCGACGCGCTTGTTCCCGTCCGCAAACGGGTGGTTACGCGCAGTGCCGAACGCATAGGCTGCCGCCAGATCACCCGCCTCGGGAGTGGCGTAGGAGGCCAGATTCTGCGGTCTCGTCATTGCGGATTCCAGCGCTCCCGCGTCGCGCACGCCGTCAATACCGCCATGCTCGGCGATCTGCTCGCGATGAATGGCCAGCGCGATCTCGGGGCCCACCCAGATCCACATGAATTATTTCGCGAGTTCGCGCAGTGCTTTGCGACGGCGCTTCATGACGTCGCGCGCGACCGAGATTTGTGCTTCGAACTCGGGATCGAAAGCACGAAGCTCGAGGCCGCCCGAAGTTTCGACAATGCTGATGCTGTCGCCCTGATGGAGTCGCAACCGCGCGAGCACGTCCTTGGGAAGGATGACTCCGGTGGAGTTCCCGATCGGGATCAGTTTCAGCGGCTTGTTCATACATGTGTTATAACACACGTTTTGAGCATTGTCATCAGCGCCTGCGATCAGAGGCCGAACAGGCGCAGCGTCTCGTCGAAGAAGCGGAAGGTCGCATCGGGTTGGCTGGCAAAAGAGAGGCCGAGTCCGGCAACCACGCCAACCGGAATGAGCTTCCAGCTCAGCAGTCGACCGAGCAAGGACGGGCCGCGCGAACGCCGGCGCGGCGCGGCGGGGACGAACGAGACCGGGAGCGGAGGCGGCGCGCGAAGCACGAGCTCGTCGGCGGGCAGGCCGAGGATTATCGCCTTTTCGGCGGCGAATTCCTCGGCGGACAAGGCGCCCTGCTCGAGCAGGCGCGCGAGGCGTTCGAGCGAGGTCAGCCGGTCGTGAACGAGATGATAATCGGGCGATGCGGACGCGGCGAGCGCCTCGCCTTCGGCCGACGGCACGAGCGCGAGGCGGGGCGCGCCCTCCTCGTCGAACCGATGCCCGCGGCTGATGCTGAGCTTGCCCATACGCATGGCCCGCCTCTAGCGGGAACGAGGTAAAGATAGCCGGAGCGGTCATCGTAAACAGCCGATAAACCACGACAAATCGGCGCGCGGGTCATCCCCTTTTCTTGGCCTTCGCCGGCTTGCCTTTCGCTGGGCCGCGCCCGCGGCGGCCCTTCTGCGCCGGCCCTTTGGCGGCGCGGTCGTCGATCAACTGCGCCGCTTCCTCGAGCGTGAGCTGATCGGGGGCGAGCGTCTTGGGCAGGGTCGCGTTGGTCGTGCCGTCGGTGACATAAGGGCCGAACCGTCCCTCCATCAGCCGGATCTCGGCCTCGGTGCGCGGGTGCGGGCCGAGGATTTTCAAGGGCTCGCGTGAACCGCGCGTGCGACCGGCGCCGCTCGCCGCTTCGGCGAGCCTGACCACCGCCGCATTCATGCCGATCTCGAACACTTCGGCGGTGCCGGTCAGTTTCGCATATTTGCCGTCATGCGCGAGATAGGGGCCGTAGCGGCCGATGCTCGCGGTGATCGGCTTGCCGGTCTCGGGATGGCTCCCGACCGCGCGGGGCAGCGACAGCAGCTTGAGCGCGACCTCGAGATCGGCGCTGTCCTGCGGCACATCCTTGGGCAAGGAGGCGCGCTTGGTTTCCTTGCCTTCGCCGAGCTGGAAATAAGGCCCGAACCGGCCTGCCCGCAACGTGACGTCCTGGCCGGTTTTCGGGTCGGCGCCCAGGCTCTGCGGTCCTTCATTCTCGCCCGCCCCTTCGGCGCCGAACCGACGCGTATATTTGCAGTCGGGATAGTTGGAGCAGGCGACGAACGCACCGAAGCGGCCGCCGCGCAGCCCGAGCCGCCCTTCGCCGCAAGCCGGGCAGAGCCGCGGATCGCTGCCGTCGCCCTTGTCGGGGAACAGCCAGGGCGCGAGGAAATCGTCGATCGCCGCGGTGATCTCGGACGGCTTCTGCTCCATCACCTCGAGGGTCTTCGGCTTGAAATCGCGCCAGAATTCCACGAGCACCGCCTGCCATCCAAGACGCCCGCCGGAAATGTCGTCGAGCTCGTCTTCGAGATGGGCGGTGAAGTCATAGGAGACGTAGCGTTCGAAGAAGCGCTCGAGAAAGGCGGTCAGCAGCCGGCCGCTCTCCTCCGGCACCAGCCGGTTCTTTTCGGCGCGGACATAGTCGCGATCGCGCAGCGTCTGGATGATCGAGGCATAGGTCGATGGGCGGCCGATCCCCAATTCCTCCATCTTCTTGACCAGGCTCGCTTCGGAATAACGCGGCGGCGGCTGGGTGAAATGCTGTTCGGCCTGGACGCTCTTCTTGGCCGGCGCGTCGCCTTCGCGCAGCCGTGGCAGCCGGCGCGATTCCTCGTCGGCATCGTCGTCGCGACCCTCCTCGTAGAGCGCGAGGAAGCCCGGGAAGAGCACGACCTGACCGGTGGCGCGCAAGGCGTGGCGGCCGCTGCCGTCGCTGAATTCGGCGGTGGTCCGCTCGAGCCGCGCCGAGGCCATCTGGCTCGCCAGAGCGCGCTTCCAGATCAACTCGTAGAGCCGGGCATGATCGCCGGTGCCGGCGCGGTCGCGGGCAAAATCGGTCGGGCGGATCGCCTCATGGGCTTCCTGGGCGTTCTTGGCCTTGGCTTCGTAGACGCGCGGGCGATCGGGGACATAGCCCGCATCGTAGCGCTCGGCGACCGCCTTGCGCGCCGCCGAGATCGCCTCCGGCGCCATCTGGACGCCATCGGTGCGCATGTAGGTGATCGCGCCGTCCTCGTAGAGATCCTGGGCAAGCCGCATCGTCCGGGTCGCCGACAGGCCGAGCTTGCGCGCCGCCTCCTGCTGCAGGGTCGAGGTGGTGAAGGGCGCCTGCGGATTGCGACTCAATGGCTTGGTCTCGACCGAGGTCACGGTGAAGCGGCCCTGCTCGACCGCCGCCTTGGCGGCCATCGCGCTGCCCTCGTCGCCGATCGTCAGCCGATCGATCTTGTCGCCGTTCCAGCGGACCAGGCGGGCAACGAACTCGGTGCCGTCGGCCTCCATCAAAGCGGCGACGCTCCAATATTCCCGGGCGCGGAACAGCTCGATCTCGCGCTCGCGGTCGACGATCAGCCGCAGCGCCACCGATTGCACCCGCCCCGCCGATTTGGCGCCGGGAAGCTTACGCCAGAGTACCGGCGACAGGGTGAACCCGACCAGATAGTCGAGCGCGCGGCGGGCGCGATAGGCGTCGATCAGATCATGATCGAGCTGCCGCGGCCGCGCCATCGCTTCGGTCACCGCCGCCTTGGTGATCGCGTTGAACGTCACCCGTTCGACGTGGCCGGGCAGCGCCTTGCGCTTGCTCAGCACTTCCTGGACATGCCAGCTGATCGCCTCGCCTTCGCGATCCGGGTCGGTGGCGAGGATCAGGGAATCGGCGTTCTTGGCTTCGTCGGCAATCGCCTTCAGCTGCTTCGCCTTGTCGACATAGGTTTCCCACTGCATCGCGAAGCCGTCATCGGGATCGACCGAGCCGTCCTTGGGCGGAAGATCGCGGACATGGCCGTAGGAGGCGAGCACCCGGTAGCCGCCGCCCAGATATTTCTCGATGGTTTTCGCCTTGGCGGGCGATTCGACGACGACAAGCTTCATATTTGGGGAATTTCCTTCACGCGTACGCGTACAGGGTGGTGAGCGGCGCGGCCGATCGTCAAGCGCCGATATTTCCAGACTCGTTCGGGCGGGCGAAGTCGTTCACGTCAGGCTGACCTTGCCGCCTGCATGCCGCTCGAGTCGACCGGCAAGCTCGAGCTCGAGCAGTACTTCCTGCACCTCGGCGGGCGCACAGCCCGCCTGGCGGATCAGCTCGTCGACCGGGACCGGCGTCGCGCCGAGCAATCGAGTCACGCTTTGCCGCGTGCCGTCATCGGCCTCGGCCGGCACCGCCGATGGCGTCGGTGCCGGCGCGCTCTGGCGAAAGGCATCGACGTGCATCGGCTGCACCGCCTCGAGCACATCCTCGGCGGTCTGGACCAGGGTCGCCCCGTCGCGGATCAGCTGGTTGCAGCCCTGGGCGCGCGGATCGACCGGCGAGCCGGGCACCGCCATCACCTCGCGGCCGAAATCGGCGGCGAGCCGCGCGGTGATCAACGAGCCCGACCGCGGCGCCGCCTCCACCACCAGAGTCCCGGCGGCCAGGCCAGCGATGATCCTGTTGCGATACGGAAAGTGGCGCGCCCGCGGCTCGAGTCCCGGCGGCTGCTCGGCGACGAGCAGGCCGCGCTCGGCGATCGCGCGCTGGCGCGACTCGTTCTCGGGCGGATAGACGATGTCGATGCCGCCGGCGATCACCGCGATCGTGCCGGTTTCGAGCGCGCCGTCATGCGCGGCCGAATCGATCCCGCGGGCGAGGCCCGAGACGATCGCCATGCCGGCGGCGCCGAGCGTCCGCGCCAGCTGTCGGGCGAAACGGCAGGCAGCGGCCGACGCGTTGCGCGCGCCGACCATCGCGACAGCGGGTCTGGCGAACAGCGTGAGGTCGCCCTGGACGATCAAGACCGGCGGCGGCGCCTCGAGCGCCGCGAGCAGCTCCGGATAAGCCTCATCGCCGTGAAACAGATGTTGCGCACCGAGCCGCCCGACCCGTTCGAGCTCCTGCTCGATCCGATCGCTCTCAGCCACGGCCGGCGCCCGGCCGCCGCCGCGCGCGGCGAGATCCGGAAGGGCGGCAATCGCCGCCTCGGCCGAACCGAAGCGCGCGAGCAGATGAAAATAGCTGACCGGACCGATATTGTCCGAGCGGATCAGGCGCAGCCGCGCGATCTGGTCGGTCGTCACAGGCATGTCAGTCGGCGGCCTTGCCGACCTTGGGCTCGCTGCCCTGGCGGAGGCGGGCAATATTGGCGCGGTGCTTCCAGAGTACCAGCAAAGCGAAGCCCGTGAACAGGATCGCGAGATCGACCCGGCCAAGCCAATAAGCGGCAATCGGCGCGCTGATCGCACCGAGCATCCCGCCGACCGAGGAATAACGCGTCAGCAGCAATGCCGCGATCCAGACCGCGACGACGACCAGTGCGGCCGGCCATAGCAAAGCCGCGACCAGCCCGATCAGGGTCGCGACTCCCTTGCCGCCCTCGAAGCCAAGCCAGATCGGATAGAGGTGACCAAGGAAGGCGGCGATCGCGGCGATGCCGCCGAGTCCGAGATCGGGCCAAAGCCACTCGGCGAGCAGGATCGCGGCGGCGCCCTTGGCGGCGTCGAGCACCAGCGTGGCCGCGGCGAGGCCCTTGTGCCCGGTCCGCAGCACGTTGGTCGCGCCGATATTGCCCGAGCCGATCTTGCGCACGTCGCCCAGCCCCGCGAGCCGGGTCAGGATCAGCCCGAACGGGATCGATCCGAGCAGATAGCCGAGCAGGAGCGACGCAAGCGGCTCGAAAAGCGTGTAGAACGTGATCACCGGCGCTCCCCTGCCTGTGGCCTAGGCAAAGGCGCAAGGCGGCGCAACGGTGCATTGAATTGGCTCTCGCACCCGGTAAAGCCGCACCGCATGACGCGGGCGCGACCTTTGTTGATCTTCGATTCCGGCATTGGCGGTCTGTCGGTGCTGAAAGCGATCCGCGCGCTGCTGCCGCAGGCGCCGATCGTCTATGCCGCCGACAGCGCCGGCTATCCCTACGGCACCAAGGGCCGGGCGGTGATCGCGGCGCGGGTGCCCGCTTTGCTCGGCCGGCTCGCCGAGCGCTACGATCCCGAACTGATCGTCATCGCCTGCAATACCGCCTCGACGATCGCGCTGGATGTGGTGCGCGGCGCGCTCGACCTGCCGATCGTCGGCACCGTTCCCGCGATCAAGCCCGCCGCCGCTTTGTCGCGGACCCGGACGATCGGCGTGCTCGGCACCGACGCCACTGTCGTCCAGCCTTATGTCGACCGGCTCGCCGACGAGTTCGCCGCCGACTGCAAGGTGATCCGTCACGGCTCGGCCGAGCTCGTCGAACTCGCCGAGGCGAGGCTGCGCGGCGTGCCGGCGCCGCGCGATGCCTATGCGCGGATCCTTGACGGGCTGCTCGCACAGCCAGGCGGCGGGCGAATCGACACAATCGTTCTCGCCTGCACCCATTTTCCGCTGGTGGAGGAGGAGCTCGCCGCCGCCGCGCCGCGGCCGCTCAATTTCGTCGACGGCAATGACGGGATCGCGCGGCGCACCGCCTGGCTGACCCGCGAGGTCGTCTGGCCCAAGACGAAAGCGAAGGACGTCGCGGTCTTCACCGGTCCAGCCGCGGACGCGGAAGCCTATCGTGCCGGCCTCGCCGGTTTCGGTCTGGACCGGATCGAGAAGTTGTAATTTTCACCGGCTTATTGCGAATCGTTCGCACTGGCATTCCAGGCGGGCTTTCCGCTATTTGTCCGCGGAGCATTTGGGGACAAGCGCCTTGGACTATCAGCGCATCTTTGCGGAGGCGATCGAACGGCTGCACGCCGAAGGTCGCTATCGCGTATTCATCGACATCCTCCGCGACCGGGGCTCCTTCCCCAATGCGCGCTGCTTTCACGGTCATAACGGACCGAAGCCGATCACCGTCTGGTGCTCGAACGACTATCTGACCATGGGTCAGAATCCGAAGGTGATCGCGGCGATGGAGGAGGCGCTCCACGACGTCGGCGCCGGCTCCGGCGGCACCCGCAATATCGGCGGCAACACCCATTATCATGTCGAGCTCGAGGCCGAGCTGGCCGATCTGCACGGCAAGGAAGCGGCGCTGCTGTTCACCTCGGGCTATATCTCGAACGAAGCAACGCTCTCGACCATCGCCAAATTGCTCCCCGGCTGCATCATCTTCTCCGACGCGCTCAACCATGCTTCGATGATCGCCGGCATCCGCAATTCGGGCTGCGAGAAGCAGGTGTTCCGGCACAACGATCTCGCCCATCTCGAGGAGCTGCTCGCCGCGGCCGATCCCGAGGCGCCCAAGCTGATCGCCTTCGAAAGCGTCTATTCGATGGACGGCGACGTCGCGCCGATCGCCGCGATCTGCGACCTCGCCGACAAATATCATGCGCTGACCTATCTCGACGAGGTCCATGCCGTCGGCATGTACGGCCCGCGCGGCGGCGGCATTTCGGACCGGGACGCGGTCGCCGACCGGCTGACCATCATCGAGGGCACGCTCGGCAAGGCGTTCGGGGTAATGGGCGGCTATATCGCCGCCGACCGTAACATCATCGACGTCGTCCGCAGCTACGCCCCCGGCTTCATCTTCACCACCTCGCTGTCGCCGGTCCTGGTCGCCGGGGCGCTAGCGAGCGTGCGGCATCTCAAGGATTCCGCGGTCGAGCGCGAGGCGCAGCAGGCCAATGCCGCGACGCTGAAGGCGATCTTCGCCGAAGCGAAGCTGCCGGTGATGCCGTCGACCACCCATATCGTGCCGCTGCTGGTCGGCGATCCGGTCCGCGCCAAGAAGATCAGCGACATCCTGCTCGCCGAATATGGCATGTACGTGCAGCCGATAAACTATCCGACGGTGCCGCGCGGCACCGAGCGGCTGCGCTTCACGCCGGGGCCGGCCCATGACGAAGCGATGATGCGCGAGCTCGCCGCCGCGCTGGTCGAAATCTGGGACCGGCTGGAGCTCAGGCTCGCCGCCTGATCGGGTGCGCGTTCAATTGCGGCGCTGGCGGTTAACGCTGTTCGGCGTGGTGTCACCGCCGCCCTGGATGATCGGATCGCCGCGTGCCTCGCGCCAGGCATTTTCGACCATCGGCGTCAGCCAATAGCCTTCGAAGGTCGAGCGCAGCCGCGGGGTCGTCCCGAAAATCGCGGTCTGCCCCGAGAAGTCGACGCGGCCGCGGACCTCGTCGAGGCTCAGCCCCTGGCGCGCGAGCGGGCCGACCTGGGCGCGGATATCGTTGATCGTCGCGATCAGCCGGTCGAGATAGGCACTATCGGTCATCGGCTCGCCATGGCCGGGAATCAGCAGCGCGAAGTCGAGCGCCTTGAGCCGGCCGAGCACGCCGATCCAGCTCTCGGGAAAGCTGAAGAAGCCGAATGGCGTCGGCGCGACGACGATATCGCCGGTCGCGACGATCCGCTGCCGCGGCAGCCAGGCGACCGCATCGCCCTCGGTATTGGCGCGGCCGAGGAACATCAGCCGCACCGGCCGCTCGTCATCGTCGATCAGCAGCTCGCGGGTGAAGGTCTCGGTCGGAAGGACGAGGATGGTGCCGCGATAGCCGCGGCCGAAATTTTCCATCTCGCGCGCCATCCGATCGTAGCGCGCACGCTCCTCGTCGCTGTTGGCCGGATCGGCGCGGCGCGCACGGATTCGTGCCTGGGTTCCGGCAAGCTGGTTGAGGACGAAGGTCTCGTAGCGCTCGTCCCAGGCGAGGCCGACGCTGGTCGATGCCGGGCCGAGCAGGCCGGCGCGGGTCTGCGGCGTCGCAATGACCCGCAGCCGCGGCCAGGCGTCACGAAGCGCCGAGACGCCGAGCGGATGATCATTGTGCCAATGGGTGATGACCACCGCCTTGACCGGCTTGCGGGTGATCGATCGGATGTACGTGACGATCGCGCGGCCATGGGCGACGGTGGCGCCGCTGTCGATCACCACCATGCCGTCGCGCTGCTCGATGATGGCGACGTTGCTGATCGCCGGGCCGAGAAAATCGGAGGGGGTCGCGAGCAGATGCACGCCGGGCGCGAGCTGCCGCGCCGCGAACGGCGCCAGTGTGAGGGCGTCCTGCGCCTCCAATGGGGCCGCCGCAGGGGTGGCGAGGAGCAGCCAAGTCAGGAGAAGCTTCAAAGCCGGTTTCACCATGCCCTCCCCTCCTTCTCTTGCTTGCGAGTTTGCGACGAACCCTCGACATGGCAATCGGCGGGCGACAAAGCTGCTGAGGATTTCGACCAAAAGTGAACGAGTGAGGGACTACCTCACGGCCATGAAAGACGACCCCGAGCGCGCCGATAAGTGATGGAAAAGCGGTTGCCGCTCGCCTAGAGGATGGCCTTCAAGCCTATCTCCAGGTGCCACGGTGAACGAGCGAATCGTCATTGCTTCCGATCACGCCGCGGTCGAGCTCAAGGCCGCGCTCGTCGCCTATCTCGAAGGCGCCGGCCACGCGGTCACGGATCTCGGGCCCGGCGGCATCGATTCGGTCGACTATCCCGATTATGGCTACAAGATCGCCGAGGAAATCGCCGCCGGTCGGGCCGAACGCGGCGTCGCCTTGTGCGGCTCGGGGGTCGGCATCTCGATCTCGGTCAACCGCCATCCCGCCTGCCGCTGCGCGCTCGTCTCCGAGCCGCTGTCGGCGCGGCTCGCGCGCGAGCATAATGACGCCAATGTGATCGCGATGGGCGCGCGGCTGATCGGCCCGGAAATGGCCAAGGCCTGTCTCGACGTCTTCTTCTCGACCCCGTTCGGTGGCGGCCGGCACCAGCGCCGCGTCGACAAGCTCTCCCACCCCCATTTCGCCAAGGAACCCGCATGAGCAGCCGCCCTTCCAACGACGTCCAGCCCGACGGCTTCTTCACCGACACGCTGGGCGATGCCGACGCCGCGGTCGCCGATGCGATCCGCGCCGAGCTCGACCGCGAGCGGAATCAGATCGAGCTGATCGCCTCGGAGAATATCGTCAGCCGTGCCGTGCTCGAGGCGCAGGGCTCGGTGCTCACCAACAAATATGCCGAGGGCTATCCGGGCCGCCGCTATTATCAGGGCTGCGGCCCGTCGGATGCGGCCGAGACGCTCGCGATCGAACGCGCCAAGCAATTGTTCGGCTGCGGCTTCGCCAACGTCCAACCGCATTCAGGCGCGCAGGCCAATGGCGCGGTGATGCTGGCGCTGACCAAGCCCGGCGACACGATCATGGGCCTCTCGCTCGATGCCGGCGGCCATCTCACCCACGGCGCCAAGCCGGCCCTGTCGGGCAAATGGTTCAACGCCGTCCAATATGGCGTCCGCGCCGACGATCACCTGATCGATTTCGACCAGGTCGAGCGGCTGGCGAAGGAGCATCGGCCCAGGCTGATCATCACCGGCGGATCGGCCTATCCGCGTCATATCGATTTCGCCCGTTTCCGGGCGATCGCCGACGAGGTCGGTGCCCTGTTCATGGTCGACATGGCGCATTTCGCCGGTCTGGTCGCGGCCGGCGAGCACCCCTCCCCGTTTTGCCATGCCGATGTCGTCACCACCACCACTCACAAAACCTTGCGCGGTCCGCGCGGCGGCATGGTGCTGACCGATGACGAGGAGATCGCGAAGAAGATCAACTCGGCGGTGTTTCCGGGTCTCCAGGGCGGCCCACTGATGCACGCCATCGCCGCCAAGGCGGTCGCGTTCGGCGAGGCGCTGCGGCCCGAGTTCAAGGGCTATGCCCGCGCGGTGATCGCCAACGCCAAGGCGCTCGCCGGCCGATTGAAGGAGCGCGGTGCCGATCTCGTCGCCGGCGGCACCGATACCCATCTCGCCTTGGTCGATCTGCGGCCGCTCGGGATCACCGGCAAGGACGCCGACGAGGCGCTCGAGCGCGCCGCAATCACCTGCAACAAGAACGGCGTCCCGTTCGATCCGCTGCCCCCGGTCAAGACCAGCGGCATTCGGGTCGGCTCGCCCGCCGGCACCACCCGCGGCTTCGGCATCGCCGAATTCCGCGACATCGCCGACATGGTCGCCGACGTGCTCGACGGGCTGCGCGCCGACGGCCATGAGGGGAACGAAGAGGTGGAAGCCGGCGTCCGAGCACGGGTTCGTGACCTCTGCAACCGCTTTCCCATCTACCAGGATATGTAATTGCGTTGCCCCTTTTGCGCCCATGAGAACAGCCAGGTGAAGGACAGCCGTCCGACCGAGGACGGCTCGTCGATCCGGCGGCGGCGGCAGTGCGAGGACTGCGGCGCGCGGTTCACCACCTTCGAGCGGGTGCAATTGCGCGAGCTGACCGTGCTCAAGTCCGAGGATCGCCGCGAGCCGTTCGACCGGGCCAAGCTCGAACGCTCGATCGCGATCGCCTGCCGCAAGCGGCCGGTGCCGCTCGAGCGGATCGAGCGGCTCGCCTCGTCGATCCAGCGCCAGATCGAGACCAGCGGCGAGAGCGAGACGCCCTCGGCGCGGATCGGCGCTTTGGTCATGGAGGGCCTCAAGGCGCTCGATCCGGTCGCCTATATCCGCTTCGCCAGCGTCTATAAGGACTTTCGCGAAGCCAAGGATTTCGAGCACTTTGCTGGTACCGTGTCTGAGGCGAAGGAGTGACGGCCCAGGCACCGGCCATCGTTCTGGTCCGGCCCCAGCTCGGCGAGAATATCGGCAAAGCGGCGCGGGCGATGCTCAATTTCGGGCTGACCGACCTGCGGCTGGTGGCGCCGCGCGACGGCTGGCCCAATCCGTCGGCAGGACCGGCGGCTTCCGGGGCCGATCTGGTGCTCGAGCAGGCGCGGGTGTTCGACAGCGTCGCCGCTGCCGTTGCCGATTGCCCCTCCATCTATGCGACCACGGTGCGCAAGCGCGGGCTGGTGGTGCCGGTGATCTCGCCCGAGGAGACGGCGCGCGAGATCCGATCGAACGAAGGACTCTCCGCCATCCTGTTCGGTGCCGAGCGTTCGGGGCTCGAGACCGACGAGGTCGCGCTCGCGGGCAAGATCGTGACCGTGCCGGTCAATTCCGACTTCCGCTCGCTGAACCTCGCCCAGGCGGTCATGCTGCTCGCTTATGAATGGTCGAAGGGGGCGGCCCTCGCCGTCCCGACCCTGAGCGATGAAGACGAACCGCGCGCCGAGCATATCCATCTCGAAGGTCTGATCCAGCAGCTGTTCGAAGCGCTCGAGGCCTCTGACTATTTCCATCCGCCCGACCGGACCCCGGCGACCCGCAACACGATCCGCACGATCCTGACCAAGGCAGGCTGGTCGGCGCGGGAGATCCAGGCGTTGCGCGGCATCGTCCGCGCGCTCGCCGAGGGGCGGCGCGGTTGACTTTTTACCTGTCCACGGCCATGTGCCCGCCTTCGCAATTGGCCCCGCACCCCTGGTGAAGCGGTGGCCGCGTCGGACGCTCGATGGTTCGGCGGTGCGGCTCCAGGGAATCTGAACGAAGCAAATTGGAGTAAGATTGATGTCGAAGCGCTCAAGCGCCAAGTACAAGCTCGACCGCCGGATGGGCGAAAACGTCTTCGGGCGACCCAAGAGCCCGGTCAACCGCCGCGAATATGGCCCGGGCCAGCACGGCCAGCGCCGCAAGGGCAAGATCAGCGATTTCGGAATCCAGCTGCGCGCCAAGCAGAAGCTCAAGGGCTATTATGGCGACGTCACCGAAAAGCAGTTCAAGCGGACCTATACCGAAGCCGCGCGGATGAAGGGCGATACCGGCCAGAACCTGATCGGCCTGCTCGAGCGCCGGCTCGACATGGTGGTCTATCGCGCCAAGTTCGCGCCGACGATCTGGGCCGCGCGCCAGCTCGTCAACCATGGCCACGTCCGGGTCAACGGCCGCAAGCTCAACATCGCCTCGGCAAGGGTCGGCGTCGGCGATGTCGTCGAGCTCGGCCCCAAGGCGCAGGAAATGGCGCTGGTGCTCGAGGCGCAGAGCCTCGCCGAGCGCGACATCCCCGATTATGTCGTTCCGGACGGCGTCGCCAAGATCACGTTCAACCGCGTCCCGACGCTGGAAGAGGTGCCCTATCCGGTGCGGATGGAACCCAATCTGGTCGTCGAATTCTATTCGCGCTGAGCCCCTGCGGCAGCGCAAGATCGAGGGCGGCTCCGGAAGGGGCCGCTCTTTCCTTTTGTGCCAACGAGGCGCAGCGGAGCCGGTTGCGCCGGCACCACCTTGCTGCCAGAAGCCGGCGCTTCTTCCGCCGTGATCGGAGATGTTTTCATGCATAGGTTCAGCTGGTTCGCGGGTATCTTGGCGACGATCGCCGTTTCGACCTCTGCCGCGGCGCAACAGCCGGACATCGCGCTGCCGACATTGCAGCGCGTCACCCAGGAACTGTCGTCCGACGCCTTTCAGGGCCGGGCGCCGGGGACCGAGGGCGAGACCCGGACTGTCGAGGCGATCCAGCGGGAATTCGCGCGCGCCGGCCTTCAGCCGGGCAACAATGGCAGCTGGTTCCAGGATGTGCCGCTGGTCGAGATCACGCTGCAGGGCAGCCCGCGGCTCGAGATTGCCGGTGCCGGGCGCGGACTGAGCTTCGCCTACCGCACCGATTTCGTCGGCGCCTCGTACCGCGTCCAGCCCCATGTCGCGGTCAATGGCAGCGAGATCGTCTTCGTCGGCTACGGCATCAACGCGCCGGAGCGCGGCTGGAACGATTATGCCGGGCTCGATGTCCGCGGCAAGACGGTTATCATTCTCGTCAACGATCCCGACTGGAATGCTACCGGGCTGGAAGGACCATTTGGCGGCCGGGCGATGACCTATTATGGCCGCTGGACTTACAAATTCGAGGAGGCGGCGCGGCAAGGCGCGGCCGCCGCGTTCATCGTCCACGACACCGTCCCTGCTTCCTATGGCTGGAACGTCATCGAGAACAGCTGGACCGGGCCGCAGCTCTACATGCAATCGGCCAATGGGGGCGCAGACCAGACAGCGGTCAACGGCTGGCTGACCAACGACGCCGCGCGCCGGCTGCTCGCGGCCGCCGGCCAGGATCTTGACGCGTTGACCGAAGCTGCCCGGCAGCCCGGCTTCCGCGCGGTGCCGCTCGGCCTGACCGCCTCGACCAGCCTCGACAATGCGATCCGCACCGCCGCCTCGCGCAACGTGATCGGCGTGCTTCCCGGTACCAGCCGCGCCGACGAATATGTGCTCTACACCGCCCATTGGGACCATCTCGGAATCTGCCGCGAGGAAGGCGAGGATCGGATCTGCAACGGCGCGATCGACAATGCGACCGGGACCGCCGCTCTGGTCGCGCTCGCCGAAGCCCACGCTCGCGCCGGGCGCGCCGCGCGCACGCTCGTCTTCGTGGCGGTGACCGGCGAGGAATCGGGCCTGCTCGGCTCGGCCTATTACGCCGCGAACCCGATCTATCCGCTCGCCCGCACCGCCGGCGGGGTCAATATCGACAGCCTCAACATGCACGGCGATTCGCGCGATTTCTATGCGGTCGGCGGCGCCAAGTCCGAGCTCGACGCCTTTCTCCGGCGGGCGGTGACCGCGGAGGGGATGACGCTCGGCACGGAGCCTTCGCCCCAGGCCGGCTATTATTTCCGCTCGGATCAGTTCAGCCTCGCCAAACTCGGCGTGCCGATGGTCTATGCCAAGCTCGGCGTCGACCGCATCGATGGCGGCCGTGCCGCCGGCGAAGCCTGGCAGGCCGAATATCGCGCCAACCGCTATCACAATATCGACGACGAATATGATCCCGCCTGGGACTGGGGCGGGGCGATGCGCGAGGTGCGGATCTTCTACCGGATCGGACGCGAGCTGGCCGAAGGCGATGCCTGGCCCAATTGGAACGAGGGCGACGAATTCCGCGCCATCCGCGACCGCTCGCGCGCCGGCCAGTGACGCGGCGATGACGCTGCGCCAGCCGCCTGAATGGGCGCCGCACGATTTCGTCTGGATCGGCTTTCCGAGCCATGCCGATCTCTGGGAGGACGATCTCGAACCGGCACGCAAGGAGGTGGCCGCGTTCGCGCGGCTGGTCTGGGCCGAGGGCAAGGGCGAGGAGGTCCGGCTCGTCGTCGCCGACCCGCAAGCCGCCGAAGCCGCCCGCATGCTCGCGCCGTTTGCCACCATCGTCGAGGAACGGTTCGGCGATATCTGGTTTCGCGACACCGGGCCGATCATCCTCAAGGACGGCGACGGTGGCCGCGCCGCGGCGCGGTTCCGGTTCAACGGCTGGGGCGGCAAATATCGGCTCGAGGGCGATGACGATGTCGGCCTGCGGCTCGCCGAGACGATCGATCTCGATGCGGCGGCGCATGAGTGGGTGCTCGAGGGTGGCGCGATCGACGTCGACGGCACCGGCCTTGCCGTCACCACCGCGCAGTGCCTGCTCAATCCCAACCGCAATCCAGGGATGCGCGGGGAGGATGTGGAAGCGCGGCTCAAGGCCGAACTCGGCATAGACCGGCTGCTCTGGCTCGGTGACGGGCTGCGCAACGACCACACCGACGGTCATGTCGACAATCTCGCTCGCTTCGTCGCCGAGGGCCGATTGGCGATCCCCGAAGCGAACGACGACGCCGATCCGAACCACGGCGCCTATGACGATGCGGCGCGCCGCGCGGCGGCGTTCGGCCTGGAGGTGATCCGCCTCCCCTCCCCCGGACGGACCGAACGGGATGGCGAAATCATCCCGGCGTCCTACATGAACTTCTATATCGGCAACGCCGCGGTGGTGGTGCCACTTTATGGACAGCCGAACGACGGGAGGGTGGTGGACGCGATCGCAGCCTTGTTTCCGGGACGAACCACGACCGGCGTGGTCGCCGACCATCTGTTGACGGGCGGCGGCAGCTTCCATTGCATCAGCCAGCAGGTGCCGCGATGACCAAGCTTAAAGTCGCGGCGCTCCAGCTCGCTTTCTCGGACAACGAGCAAGAGAATATCGCCACTGTCGCCGCTTTGGTGCGCGAAGCGGCGGCCAAGGGCGCCAAGGTGGTGCTGCCCCCCGAATTGTTCGAAGGCCCTTATTTCTGCCGCACCCAGGACGAGAGCCTGTTCGCCGGCGCCCGGCCGGTGGAGAGCCATCCGGCGGTGCTGGCGATGCGCAAGCTCGCGGCCGAGCTCGAGGTTCACATCCCGACCAGCTTCTTCGAGGCCGACGGCCATCATCATTATAACAGCCTGGCGATGATCGACGACCGCGGCGCGGTGATGGGCGTCTATCGCAAGAGCCATATCCCCGACGGTCCGGGCTATCAGGAGAAATTCTACTTCCGGCCCGGCAATAGCGGCTTCAAGACCTGGCCGACCTCGGCCGGGACGCTCGGCGTCGGGATCTGCTGGGACCAATGGTATCCGGAGACGGCGCGCTCGCTGATGCTGATGGGCGCGGAGATCCTGCTCTACCCGACCGCGATCGGCACCGAGCCGCACGATCCCGGCCTCGACACCAGCCGGCTCTGGCGACGCGCGATGATCGGTCATGCGGTGTCGAACGTCGTGCCGGTGGTCGCCGCCAATCGGATCGGCGAGGAAAGCGGCCAGCGCTTCTACGGCCACAGCTTCATCTGCGACGAGCGCGGCGACATCCAGGCCGAGTTCGGCGCGACCGAGAGCGGGGTGCTGGTCGCAACGCTCGACCTCGACGCGGCGAAGCGCCATCGCGCAGCCTTCGGTTTCTTCCGCGACCGCCGGCCGGAGCTTTACGGGCGGCTTACCGAGGATATCTGAGCGGTCGGCGCGCAATCGCGCAACGCAACCGCCTGCGCGAACACCGCCTCGAACATCGCCGCGGTCAGCCGCCCGGTATTCTGATTGTAGCGCGAGCAATGGTAGCTATCGATCAGGGTGCGGCCGTCCGGCAGCGCATGCTCGGCAAGATGGCCGAACCTGAATTCGGCGAGTCGCCCACAGGCGTTCCGCACCGCTGTCTCATGGGCGATCCGGCCCAAGGCGACCAGAACCCGTACATTCGGCAGCAAGGCCAGCGACGTCTCGTAATAGCGCCGGCAGGTCGCGACCTCGGCAGGCGACGGCTTGTTCTGCGGCGGCAGGCATTTGACCGAGTTGAGAATGATGCAGCCGGTCAGGCGCAGGCTGTCGTCGATGCGCTCCTCGTAGTCACCCTCGGCGAGGCCGAACTTGCGCAGCGTCGCATAGAGCAGATGACCGGCATGGTCGCCGGTGAACGGCCGCCCGGTGCGGTTGGCACCCCACATGCCCGGTGCGAGGCCGACGATGGCGAGCCAGGCGCCGCGGTCGCCGAAGGCGGGCACCGGTGCGTTCCACCAGTCGGGATGCTCGGCGCGAAGATGCTCGCGAAGGGCGACGAGGCGCGGGCAGAGCGGGCAATCGCGCGGCGCTTCGGCTTCCGGGACGGGGCTTTCGGGCCGCATGTTTCGCCTCTAGGCACCGAAGGATGGCGAGAACAAGCTATGCGATCGCGCTCGGTTCCAACCGTCGCCACGGCCGCCACGGCGCGCCCGCCGGCGTGGTCCGCGCCGCCCTGGCCGCGCTCGCGAGTCTGGGGACGGTCGAGCAGGTCTCGCGCATCCGGCCGGTGCCGGCGCTCGGCCCCGCCGGGCGCAGCTTCGCCAATGCCGCCGCGATCCTGGCGACCGACCTGATGCCCGACGACCTGCTCGACGCACTCAAGGCGATCGAGCGCGACTTCGGCCGCCGCGGCGGCCGGCGCTGGGGCCCGCGCGTGCTCGATCTCGACATCATCCTGTGGTCGGACGGGCCCTGGGCAGGGCCGGGGCCGATCATTCCCCATCTCGAATTCCGCCGCCGCCGCTTCGTGCTCGAACCCCTCGCCGAGATCGCGCCCGGCTGGCGCGACCCGCTGAGCGGCGCAACGATGCGCCAGCTGCTCGCGCGGTTGACCGCGCCCCGCCCCACTCCTAGGTCGGGCACGGGAAAGGGCCCATAGCTCAGTCGGTAGAGCAACTGACTTTTAATCAGTAGGTCGCAGGTTCGAATCCTGCTGGGCTCACCAATGTTGCAGCCATAACCGGATGGTGCCGCTCCCGGCCCGGTTTCCCTGCCGCCGCGCATCAGCGCCGCCCGACCGACACTCAGGTCCCCCCGCTTTCGATCACCGCGATTTCCTTCCCGACATATTCTCCTGCGAGCACCGCAAGAAAGAAGAGGACGGTGTGCGTGCCGCTGTCGGGAACATAATATTCACCGGCGACGCCGCGGCTCCAGTAGATCAGGTAGAACAGGATGCCGAGAAGGATCAGGATGGCGAGGCTCGTCCAGAAGATCCGGTTACCGATCGCAGCGGCGCCCGGGCGGCTGGACCAGTCGCCCTCCGCCCTGGGCGAGGCCCAGGCGCCCGTCGCAGCGAAATGGCTGAGCCCGCAAAAGGCACCGAGCACCAGCCAGATCGCATAAGGCAGCAGAGCGCTGTTGCTGCGCAGCGGCGCGACGTCGAACAAAGTGCAGGCGACCACGCCGATTACGTCGGCGACGACCAGGCAGACCAGCAAGCTCGCCACGGTCTTGAAGACGATGCTCATGAGCGAAGACCTATCGCTGCGCGCGGGCGGTAGCAATTGCGAGGGCTCCAGCCACAGCCGAATCTCAGGCCTCCATGTCCCGCTCGAGATAGCGCCCGATTCGCCAGTAGATGAAGGCGGCCGGTATCAGCGTCAGCAAGGCGATGACCAAAGCGTAGCGCAGCCCGACCGCGCCGTAGCGGGCGGTGAAGATGTCGCTCAGATAGCCGGTGATGACCGGGCCGAGCCCGAGGCCGATCAAATTGGCGAAGAAGAAATTGACCGCCACCGCCATCGCGCGCCGCGCCGAGCCACAGACGAGGTGGAGCAGCCCGAACATGCCGGGAATCGCGGCCGCCAGCAGAATGCCCGCCAGAAAGGCCAGAATGACATAAGCGGCGAAGCTGTCGGTCAGAACCGAAGCTATGCTGAGCGGGCAGCACAGCACAAATGCGATGGCGGGTGTCCGCGTCATCCATTTGATGTCGCGCTTGAGGAGTTTGTCGGACAGCCAGCCGCCGAACAGCGTGCCGACCAATGTACCGACTGACGCGGACATGCCATAAATCGCTCCCATCTCGGCAAGGTTCACGCCAAGCACGCGCTGGAGATAAGCGGGGAACCAGATAAAGGCGCCGTAAGCGACCAGGAAGTAAAGGACATTGGCGACAGTCACCAGGACGTAGCTCGGCTTGCCGAACAGGATGCGGAGCGAGGCGAACAGCGGCTCGCCCGCGGCCGCGAGGGGCGCCCGACCCGGCAAGCTTCGTGGCTCGCGCAGCCCAAGCCACGCGATCAGAGCGAGCAGCAGCCCGGGAATCCCCATGACCAGGAAGGCCCACCGCCAGCCCCATGCGGCGGTGATCTGCGCGCCGCCGATGAAGGCCGCGAGATAGCCGACCGTCGCCGCAGTCATGAAGATCGCGAGAGCGCGGGTGCGATTCTCGGGCGCGAAATAGTCGGCGATCAAGGACTGGGCGGGCGGGATCGCGCCGGCCTCGCCGACGCCGACCAGGACGCGGACGACGAACATCTGCCAGAAATTCTGGGCGAGACCGCAAATCGCGGTCATCACGCTCCACACGGTCAGCGATACCGTGATCACCAGGCGGCGGTCGCCGCGATCCGCGATCCGCGCGACGGGGATGCCGAGAACGGCGTAGAAGATGGCGAAGGCGAAGCCGGTGAGCAGGCCCATCTGGGTGTCGGACGCGCCATATTCGTGCTTGATCGGCTCGATCAGCACCGACATCAGCTGGCGATCGATATAATTGGACGTACAGACCAGGAACAGGATCGCCAGAAAGACCCAGCGCTGGCGATTCGAATAGAGCTCCCACGTTGGGCTGAGACCGCCCGCGGCCCGCGCCGGATCGGTCATGCCGCTTTGGCCTGATTGGCCTCGAGCCAGGATTGCATCAAATCGTCGAGGACCGGGAGCGTTACCGGGCCCGACGCCATCAGCGCGTCGTGGAAATCGCGGATCCGGAAGCGATCGCCGAGCTGCGTCTCGCAGCGCTCGCGTAGCTCGCGGAACTTGAGGTTGCCGAGCTGATAAGCGAGCGCCTGGCCCGGCCAGCCGATATAGCGATCGACCTCCGCCTCGATCGTCGAGCGCGGCATTGCCATATGCTGCTCGAAATAAGCGATCGCCTGGTCGCGGCTCCAGCCCTTGGCGTGGATCCCGGTGTCGACCACCAGCCGCACCGCCCGCCACATCTCCATTTCCAGCCGGCCGTAGGTCTTCTCGGGTGTGTCGTAGAAGCCCATCTCCTCGCCGAGCCGCTCCGAATAGAGCGCCCATCCCTCAAGGCAGGCCGAGTAGCGCAGCGCACCGTAGCGGCGGAAGTCGGGAAGGTGCTCCATCTCCTGGATCAGCGCCAAATGCATCAGATGGCCGGGCCAGGCTTCGTGCAGCGCCAGCGGCAGATGCATGTAGCGTGGGCATTTGCCGGGAAGCGACGTTATCCAATGCACGCCCGCGGCGCTGCCATCGGCCGGATTGGGCTGGGCATAAGCCGGCGGCATCTTGTCGGCGACCGCCTCGGGAATGCTGCGAATGCCATAGGTCGTCCGCGGCACGCGTCCGAAAAATTCCGGGATGCGGGCGTCGATCCGCTTGGACAGGATCTCGATCTGCTCGCGCAGCGCCTCGCCGCTTTCGGCGAATTGTTGGTTGTCGCCGCGCAGCTTCTCGCGGAACGCAGTGAGATCGCCGCCGGCGACCTCGACCATCTCCGCCGTCACCCGCGCGACCTCCGACAGACCGAGGCTATGGATCTCGTCCGGTTCCAGATCGAGCGTCGTCGCCTGGCGGATCATGTGGCGGTAATAGGCCTCGCCGTCCAGATCGTCGGTGCAGGCCAAGCTGTCGCGGGCGACGCGGCCGAGCTCGGTCTCGATGAAGTCGGCATAAGCGTGAAGCGCCGGATAGAGCAGCTCGGCGACCAGCTTTTTGCCCTCTTCGGCCAGCGCCGCGAGCACCGGTGAACGGCCGGCGATCCGGACCAAAGGCGCCGCGAACGGATGGGCTTCGGGCGGGACGGCCAACGTGCCGCGGACCTGGGCGGCAGCACGCTCGATCACCAGCCTGGAATAGCGGTAGCCCCGCGCGATCCCCGCAGCGAGCGCTTCTTCGAGCCCGTCCAAAGCGGCGGGCACGGTGCGCAGCCGCGTGACATAGATGCGGGCCTCCTCGAGGGTCGCCAATGCGGTCGCCTGCGCCCAATAGTTCAATGTGAAATCAGGGCTCCACGGATAGATAACCGGGCGCAATCCGGCGTCGACCTCCACCGCCTCGACCAGCAATCCCAGCTCGCGTTCGATCAAAGCGTGCGTCGCCCGGTCGTCGACGCCGAGGGCGGCGATGTCGATCGCCTTGAGCTCGGCAAGGGCCTCTCTGGCCCAGGCCGCGCGTCGGTCATGATCGGCCGACGCCTCGCGCAACAAGAGGTTGCTATTACCAGGTTGGCCGGCCTGGATCGCGGAGATCGGATATTCGTCGCGCTGGAACGTCCAATAGCGGGCGGCGAGATCGGCGAGCCGGGTGCTGGTCATGATCGTCTCCCTCAGCCCCTGATGCCGTCGGCGGCCGCGCAGCGGCGCGGATCGGCGACCGCGGTCAGCGTGTCGCTCGCTTCGTCGCGGGCGATCACCGAATAGCTGCCCATATGATAGTCGTAGCCCGGCACCACCCCGACCCGGACGCCGAGCT
>Ga0187894_10000261_pt1 | contig 71326 bp, 54 predicted proteins | sample GBC1701081metaG_FD_136650 | JGI IMG/M metagenome (GOLD analysis project Ga0187894, IMG submission 136650) | White microbial mat communities from a lava cave in the Kipuka Kanohina Cave System on the Island of Hawaii, USA - GBC170108-1 metaG ... | reverse complement strand
ACTCCTACACGAACGATCAGCAGTTGCTGGATCTCCCGCACAAGGACATGCGGCGTGCGCGCGCGGCGGCGATCTCGATGATCCCGACGACGACGGGCGCGGCGAGCGCGATTGGCGAAGTGATGCCGGAGTTGAAGGGCCGCCTCGACGGGTTCTCGATGCGCGTGCCCACGCCGAACGTGTCGGTGGTGGATCTCGTCGCGCTGCTCGACAAGCCGGCCACGCCGGAGCGCGTCAACGCGGCGCTGAAGGCCGCGGCGACCGGTCCGCTCAAGGGCATCCTCGCCTACACCGAGGAAGCGCTCGTGTCGGTCGACTTCCGCAAGAACCCGAACTCGTCGATCGTGGACGGCCTGCTCACGAAGGTGCTGGACGGCAACTTCCTCAAGGTGATCTCCTGGTACGACAACGAGTGGGGCTATTCGAGCCGCTGCGTCGACCTGCTCGCGTACATGGTGAAGAAGGGCCTGTAAGGAATCGACCGTGGCGAAGATCACTCTGAAGGATCTGGATCTCGCGGGCCGGCACCTGTTCATCCGCGTCGACTTCAACGTCCCGCTGAAGAACGGCGCGATCACGGACGACACGCGCATCCGCGCGTCGCTGCCCACGATCAAGTACGCCGTCGAACAACGCGCCGCGAGCATCCGCCTGGCCTCGCACCTGGGCCGCCCGAAGGGCGGTCCGAGCGCGGACCTGAGCCTGAAGCCCGTGGCGACGCGGCTGTCCGAGCTGCTCGGCCAAGCGGTGACGTTCGCGGAGGACTGCGTCGGCGCGCCGGTCGCGGACGCCGTCCGCAAAGCCGGCGCGAACGGCGTCGTCCTGCTCGAAAACCTGCGCTTCCACAAAGAGGAAGAGGCGAACGACGACGGGTTCGCGAAGCAGTTGGCGGAAGGCGTGGACATCTACGTCAACGACGCGTTCGGGTCCGCGCACCGCGCCCACGCGTCCACGGAAGGCATCGTCAAGCACGTGCCGAAGGCCGCGGCCGGCCTGCTGATGGCCGCGGAAATCGCATATCTCGGACGCGCGCTGGAATCGCCGGAGCGTCCGTTCGTCGCGATCCTCGGCGGCGCCAAGGTGTCCGACAAGCTCGAAGTCATCGAGAACCTGCTCGGCAAGGTGGATGCACTGGCGATCGGCGGCGCGATGGCGTATACCTTCCTCAAGGCCCGCGGCGTCGACGTCGGCAAGTCGCTCGTCGAGAACGATCTGCTCGACAAGGCGCGCGAGCTGGAACAGCGCGCCGGGACGAGCGGCGTGACGCTGGCCTTGCCGACCGACCACGTCGTCACGACGAAGCTGGAAGCCGGCGCGCCGTCGGACGTGCTCGCCGTGACCGACACGGCGATCGGCGATCGCATGGGCGTGGACATCGGCCCGGCCACGGCCGCCCGCTACGTCGATCTGGTCCGACCCGCCAAGACCGTCGTGTGGAACGGCCCGATGGGCGTGTTCGAGATCGACGCCTTCGCGGAGGGCACGAACGCCGTGGCGCGCGCGGTGGCCGACGTAGACGGCACGACGATCATCGGCGGCGGCGATTCCATCGCGGCCGTGACGAAGGCCGGCGTGGCGGATCGCATCAGCCATATTTCAACCGGCGGCGGCGCGTCGCTGGAGTTCCTCGGCGGACAGACACTGCCAGGCGTCGCCGCGCTGCCGGACAAGTAGCACCGGACACGCAGCGCCGCCGCACACGTAGACCCGGCGCACGGACGAAGGCCCGCCGGTCCACGCCGGCAGCCCCCGCCCGCTCGTCCGATCACGCAGGCCCGGACGGCGTCACACGACGCCAGGCCACCACGAACAGGGACCGTTGCTCATGCGCACGCCGTTTCTCGCCGCCAACTGGAAGATGTTCAAGACGGTCCAGGAAGCCGTGCTGTACGCGAAGGAGTTCCGGGGCCTCGTCAAGGACGCGTCCAACATCGACATCGTCCTCGCGCCGCCCTTCACCGCGCTCCACGCGGTCGCCGAGGCGTGCCGCAACACGCCGGTCGCCGTCGCCGGACAGAACCTGTACTGGGAGCGCGAAGGCGCGTTCACGGGCGAGATCAGCGCCGGCATGCTGAAGGAAGCCGGCGCGGAATACGTCATCATCGGCCACTCCGAACGCCGGCGCCTGTTCCACGAGACGGACGAGACCGTGAACCGCAAGACCGTCGCGGCGCTGAACGCGGAGCTCGGCCCGATCGTCTGCATCGGCGAGACGCTGGACGAGCGCGAACGCGGCGAGACCCTGCCGGTGCTCGATCGCCAGGTGAAGGCGGGCCTCGACGGATTGACGTCCGAACAGATTGCGGAGCTGGTGATTGCGTACGAACCAGTGTGGGCCATCGGCACCGGCCGCAACGCGACGCCGGATCAGGCGGGCGAAGCGCACGCGCACATCCGCGGCCGGCTGCGTCAGTGGTTCGGCGGCGACGCGGCGGAACGCTGCCGCGTCATCTACGGCGGCAGCGTGAAGCCGGACAACATCGGCGCGCTCGCCGCCCTGCCCGACGTCGACGGCGCGCTCGTCGGCGGCGCCAGCCTGGATCCACGCGCGTTCCTGCAGATCATCAACGGCTGCCGCTGACGCCGGCGGGGACGAGGTTCATGACCAGCGAGCCGTCCCGCGACCCCTTCCGCCTGCGCGCGTATCGATCCGAGGATCGCGACGCCTGCCTCGCCATCTTCGACGGCCACGTCCCACGCTATTTCGCGACGCACGAGCGCGACGGCTATGAGACGTTTCTCGTCGGCCTCGATCGATCGGATCCCGATCGCTCTGCGGATACGTCGCCGAACGCGTACTTCGTCGTCGCAGACGCGGCAGGCGACGCACGCGGCATCATCGGCTGCGGCGGCATCGCGTGGAACGATCGCGCGGCAGGCCTCGCCGTGCTGACGTGGGGCATGGTGCGCCACGATCTTCTGCAACGCGGCGTCGGACGCTTCCTGCTGCGAGAACGCCTGCGCCGGCTCGCCGTGGATCCGTCGTGCCGCACCGTGCGCATCGAGACGTCCCAGCACACGCGCGATTTCTTCGCGCGCGCCGGGTTCATCATCCGCGCCATCGAGCCGGACGGCTTCGCGGCCGGCATCGATCGCCTCGACATGACACTGGACGTCACGACGCTGCGTGATGCGATCCTGCGTGATGCGATCTTGAGCTGATTGCCGCCACGCCACGCGTCGCACCTGAGCCTCACTCCTGTTTGAGCGCGATGAGCGGATCGACGCGCATCGCGCGCCGCGCGGGCAGCTCGCACGCCAGCCAGCCCGCGGCGAACAGCACCACGGCGGCCGCGGCGTAGCTGACCGGATCCGCCGGCGTGACGCCGTACAGCAATCCCGCCAGCAGCCGCATCGACGGCAGCGCCGTCAGCAGCCCCAGCGCGAGCCCCGCGGCGACCCACGTCAGCCCCTGACGGACGATCGCCCAGCGCACGCGGTCAGGCGACGCGCCGATGGCCATCCGCAGGCCGATCTCCCGCGTCCGCCGCGACACCGCGAACGACATCACGCCGAAGAGCCCGACCGCGGCCAGCAGCAGCGCCAGCGCCGCGAATCCCACGAAGACGGTCTGCGACGCACGCTGGCGCGCGACGGTGTCCGCCGCGCGCGCCGTCATCGGTCGCACGTCGAAGATCGATTGATCGGCATACACCTCGCGCACGGCCCGCGCCGCGGCGTCTTCGAGCGTGCGCGGATCCTGCCGCGTCCGCACGACGAAGTACGTGTCGTTCGCGAACCGCTGCGTCTGCGGCACGTAGAGATCCAGGCTCGGCCCCGCCGCCAGCGACGCGTGGCGCACATCGTCCGCGATGCCCACCACCTCGCGCCAGATCGCATCGGCCTGCGTACCGCCGAGCCGCACGCGTCGGCCGATCGGATCCGCGTCTCCCCACAGGCGCGCGCCAAGCGCACGACTGACGAGCGCGACGGGCGTCGTGTGCCCGAGATCGTGCGGCGTGAACGCGCGGCCGCGCACCAGCGGCACGCGCATGACGCGGAGATAGTTGTCGCTGATTGTCTGGACGGTGATGAACGGATTGCGCGCCTGCGCGGCGGCGTCCTGGCCTTCGAGCGCGATGGTCTGCGTCACCAGGTGCTGTCCCGCGAGCGGCAGGTTCTCGTTCGTCGCCGCGGCCTCGGCGCCCGGCAGCACGGCCAGTCGCTCGATCGCGCGGCGGTAGAACTCCGCGGCTTCGGCGGTCCGCGGAAACAGGCCCGCAGGCGGATCGACACGGAACGTCAGGAGGCGGTCCGCGTCGAACCCGGGCGTCGCGGCCTGCAGGTTGATCCACGTCCGCACCATCACACCAGCGGCGACGAGCAGCAGCGACGCGAGCGCCACTTGTCCGACGATCAGCAGCGTCCGCCACGATCGCTGTGTGGGTCCATCATCCTGTCCCCGCGCCGCACCACGGATGCTCGTCGCCATCGACGCGCCGAACGCCTCCACGGCCGGCGCCGCACCGGCCACGACGGCGGTCAGCAGCGTGACGGCGATGGCGAAGAGCAGGACGCGGACGTCGAGGGTGATCGTCATCCACGCGGGCAGATCCGGCTGCAGGAACGCGCGCGCGATCCGCACGAGCGGCACGGCGAGGACGACACCGGCGGCGCCGCCGATCGACGCGAGCAGCAGGCTTTCGGCGAGCGTCTGCCGTGCGAGACGTCCTGGCGCGGCGCCGAGCGCGCGTCTCAAGGCAAGCTCGTGTCCGCGGGCCGTCGCGCGCGCGAGCAGCAGATTGGTGACGTTCGCGCAGGCCAGCAGCAGGAGCAGGCCGGACGCCGCGAAGAGCAGCCACACGTACGGCGTCAGGTGACCGACGTACAGATCGCGTAGCGGATGCAGCGAGCGTGACGCCGCGGTTCGTGTCCGGATAGCGTTCGGCGATCGTCTGGCCGAGCCGCGTCACGGCGGCGCGGGCCGCGGGCAATGTCACACCGTCGCGCAGCCGCGCCACGACGTGGAAGCGGCGCGCGTCAGCGGCGTGATAGTCGGTGACGGCCCGATAGATCTCCGCGCGCGACGGATAGTCGAAGCCTGGCGGCAGCACGCCCGCAACGTGATACGAGAGCGTATCGAGCACGATCGTGCGTCCGACGATGCCGGGATCGCCGCCGAAGCGTCGCTGCCAGAAGCCGTGGCTCAGGACGACGGTGTACTGGCGGGTCCAGTCGAAAGCGTCGGGCCAGATCCGGCCGTGAACGGGCTCGACGCCGAGCAGCGAAAAGAGATTTGCCGTGCCGATGATGGTCGGCGCGTTCTCGGGCCGCGCGCCGCCGCTGACGTTGTACTGCGACGGATAGTACGCCGCGACGTCCGCGAACACCGTCGCGTCGCGCTGGAGATCGCGCACTTCGCGCATCGACAGCCGACCGTCCTCGCCGCTCACGCGCGCGTCGATGACGACGAGGCGGTCCGCGGCATCGAAGGGCAGCGGCCGCAGCACCAGCGCCGACACGAGGCTGAAGATGGCCGTCGTCCCTGCCACGGCCACGGCGATCGTCGTCACGAGGACGAGGCCGACGAGGGGACGCGCGGCGTGCCGGCGCAGCGCCAGCGGCAGGTCGGTCCAGAGATCGGTCAGCAGGCTGAAGACGGAGATCCGGCGGGTCATGTCGGCAACGACGCTAGCGGCGTCCGCGGATGGTTGGCGCGCGAATTCCGATGAACGGCCGGCCCGAACGGTTCGATGGTGCGCGCCCTGGCTCGCAGGGCCGGGCGGATGTCCATCCGCGGCGCGATACGCTGTGCGGTCAGGTCCCTTCTGAGCGAAAGCGGCGGAATTGGCAGCCCCACCAGCTTGAGGGGCTGGCGGCCGCAAGGGGTCGCGTGGGGGTCCGAGGCCCCTTTTCGCACCAACTGAAGGTCGACAGGAGGCGGAATCGGCCTGGACGCCGGACGGCCTGGATGCCAGCGATTCGTGATGTAGCCGAACGCGCCGGTTCTGGTAGAATGAGCCGTTATGCTCTATTACGTCATTGCGACGCTATACGTTGTGGTCTGCCTGCTCCTGCTGCTGGTCGTGTTGCTGCAACAGGGACGCGGCGGGGACATCGCGAGCGCGTTCGGTGGGGGCGGCAGCCAGACGGCATTTGGCGCGCGGCAGGGCGCGACGGTGTTGTCGAAGGCGACCACGGTCCTCGGGGCGCTGTTCATGATCGGGTCGCTGGGATTGGCGATCATCGGTCAGCGCGGTCCTGGCTCGGTCGTGAGCGGCCTGTCGGGCCCGGCGCCGAGGCCTGCGACGCCGGCGCAGACGGCGCCCGCGCAGCCGGGTACGACGACCCCAGCGGCCACGCAGCCGGCAGGTCAGACGCCGGCGACGAATCCGCCGGTCGAAGCTCCGCGTCCAGCGACGTCGACACCGCCCGCACAGGGCACGACACCGCCCGCACAGGGCACGACGCCGCCGGCCACACCGCCGCAGCAGCCGCCCGCGAACAAGCCGTCGGGCCAGTAGCCGCCGGCGCACGACGCGCGCGCGAGCGGACCGCATCGCGTCCGGTCGGTGCGTCCGCGCGGTTTATCGGATCCGCATCGCCGCACGCACGTCCGAAGCCTTCGGATCGTGTCGGCGCAGGACGGACCGTCCGTCCGAAACAACCGCGGAGCTATGGTAGAATTCTGGCTTCGCGTAGAGGCCGCGCAGCACGCTGTGCGGTCACGTCCCTCCTGAGCGAAAGTGGCGGAATTGGCAGACGCACCAGCTTGAGGGGCTGGCGGCCGCAAGGTCGTGGGGGTTCGAGTCCCCCCTTTCGCACCAATCACTTACAACCGTTCGACGACGAATCAGGAATGCCCGACGGTGGGGATTCCGGTGATGCGCTTCAGGTGACACTCCCCGTGTCTCCGTGCGTCGTTGCGGCCTGTCTCCCGTTCTGACGTCAGCCTCGTCACAAATCGTCTCGGCTCCGCATGATCCGGGCGTCTGTCGGCCTCTCACGGCTAGCGGACCGCTGCTTCGTGCCGGCGACGTCAGCGATCGCTCGGCGGCACGGTCCGCGCCAGCGCCTGTGTGGGTACCGAGGAGATGGGATGCGTAGGATGAAGAACGACAGCAGACGGGCGCAGCGCCGTTGCGTCGGGGCGCTTGCGGCGATCCTGATGATGGCCGCCCCCTTCCCAATTGGCATTTTCCCAATTGGCACTGTCCCGGCTGGTGCTGGGAGCGATGGAGAGATCGACAAGAGGTTCGGCATCGGCGGACGCGTGGTGACGCCGTTCGCCAGCGGTCCGTCGCTCGCGCGATCGGTGGCCGTTCACGCGGACGGCACGATCGTGGCCGCGGGCGCGGTCTTCACGCCGGCGGGCCCGGACTTCGCGGTCGCGCGCTACCTGGCCAATGGGACGCTCGACACCTCCTTCGGCGGGACCGGCACGGTCACCGTCGATTTCGGCGGCAGCGTGGACGATGGGTGGCCCGTGGCGGTCCAGGCGGACGGCAAGATCATCGCCGGCGGACTGGTGGCCGTGAGCGGCAGCATCGACTTCGGCCTCGTCCGCTTCAACGTGGACGGCTCGCTCGACACGTCGTTTGGCGGCGACGGCACGGTGACGACCGCGTTCCTCCCAGGCACAACCGATGCGCTCATCGATCTGGCCGTTCAGCCCGACGGCAAAATCGTCGCGGTCGGCAATGTGAACAGGGGCTTCGGCACCGCGAATTTCGCGCTCGCACGCTACCACGCCGACGGCTCGCTCGACGCCACGTTCGGCGTGAACGGCCTCGTCATCACCGACGTCAGCACGCCATCGGCGCCCAGATCCGACGCCGCCCAAGCCGTCGTGCTGCAGCCGGACGGCAAGATCGTCGTCGGCGGCATCTCGTTCACCGGCACCGTGACGAATCAGGACTTCGCGTTCGCGCGCTACCACGCCGACGGAACCCTGGACACCACCTTCGGCGTCAACGGTACCGCCAGCGTCGACATCTTCCGCGGATTGACGCTGCTGCAGGACATCGATCTGCAGTCCGACGGAAAGATCATCGCGGCCGGCGGCATCCGCCTCGGACCATTCGAAGCACACGGCGTCGTGACACGCCTGCTGGCCGATGGTTCCCTCGATGTGTCGTTTGGCATGGGCGGCACGATCACCACGCCGGCGATCGGTCCAATCCCAGACATCACGGTACGGCCCGACGGCAAGCTGCTGGCCGTGAGCGCCGCGTTCTCGCAGCACGAACGATCCTCTGATTTCGCGGTAGCACGCTACCTGGCAGACGGGTCGCTGGATCCGTCATTCGGCTTTGGCACCGGCATCATCAGGACAGACTTCACCGCCAGCGAGCATGCGGCGGCCGTCGCAGTCCAGACCAACGGACGCATCGTCGCCGCTGGAAGTGTGTCGTTGCCGGACGGGTCAGGCCACTTCGCGCTCGCGCGCTACCTCAGTACGCCATAGCGTCCGCGACTGCGCGTCACGCGGCTGCTCACCACGCGGCCGTTGGTCACGCGGCTGTTCGTTTCGCTGTTTCGTTTCGACCGCGGCCGGCGCACGTCCGGCCGCAGAGCTTGCGACGTCCGCATCGTGGCAGGGGTGCATCCGATGTTGAACACGATCTTGCGAGGACTCGGATTCGACGTCGAGCCCGATCCCACACCTGTGGATGTACGCTCGTTCGAGGCGATCGCCGGCGTCCTCGACGTCATGACGCTCGACGCCGCACGCTACCTGGCGGTATTCGCCTGGCTGCTCCAGCGCGCGGCGCACGTCGACCATCGCCTGAGCAAGGCGGATTGCGATCGCCTGGAGCGCCTGATCATCCGGAGCGGCGGCGTGCCGCGCGATCACGCCTGGATCGTGATGGACATGGCGACGTCGCAAGGCCTGAAAGCGCGCGCCACGCAGGATGCGACCATCGTGCGTGCGTTCGAGCAGTTGGCGTCGCCCGTGCAGAAACTGGCGCTGATCGAGTGCCTGTTCGGCGCCGCCGTCCTGGGCGGGACGTCGCTGGATCGGGACATTCGCCGCATCGCGAGCGAGATGGCGATACCGGCCGCGGACGCGGACGCGATCCATGACCGCTGCCACCGCGAGCTCGCGACGCCGACGCGACGGCGTCGCGAAACGTCCGGATGAACCGCTGATGCGTGTACGTGCACGCGACTGCCAGCGCCTGTGCACGACTGAGGAGATGCGATGACGGTCACCACGAAGATCGGGAGACGTGTGCGCCTGGGGCTGGGCGCGCTGGCGGCGCTGACGGCAGCGTTGACGATCGCACCACAACCGGTCCACACCGGCACCGACGGCACGCTCGATCGCAGTTTCGGAATCGGAGGCAAGACGCTGACGACGTTCGGCGGCCAATCGGTCAACGGCTTCAGCGTCGCGATTCAGGCGGACGGCCGCATCGTCACGGCGGGCACGGCGACGAGCGCCAAAGGCGACGCCGACTTCGCGGTCGCACGTTTCCTGCCCAACGGATCGCTCGATCCGACCTTCGGCGGCAGCGGCAAGGTCACCACGGATTTCGGCGGCCGTGAAGATGCCTTTTCGCTCGTGCTACAAGCCGACGGCAAGATCGTGGTCGCGGGTCCCGTCAACCAGAGCGGCAACACCGACTTCGGCCTCGCACGCTACAACACCGACGGCTCGCTCGATCTGACGTTCGACGGCGACGGCAAGGTGACGACGTCCTTCCTCACCCCGTTCGACGTCGTCCAGCAGATTGCCATTCAACCCGACGGGAAGATCGTTGCGGCCGGCAGCCTGAACCGGGGCATCGGCACCAACGCGGACTTCGCGCTCGCCCGCTACAACACGGACGGCTCGCTCGACGCGACCTTCGGCACGGGCGGTACGCTCACCACCGATTTCAGCGATCCGCTCGCCAGCACGTTTGCCATCGACTTCGCGGACGCGCTCGTCCTGCAGCCGGACGGCAGGATCATCGTTGCGGGCGCCACGTCGACCGGGGGCATCGGTGGCCAGGACTTCGCGCTGGCCCGCTATCAGGCGGACGGCTCACTCGACACGTCGTTCGGCACCAATGGCCTGGTCGTCACGGAGTTCGAAAAGCGGTTCGCGTTTCTGCACAGCGTCGATGTGTATCCTGACGGCAGGATCGTCGCGTCCGGTGTCACGGTGCTCAACTTCGTCAGCAATTGGGCGCTCGCGCGGTATCACGCCGACGGATCACCAGATGCCTCGTTCGGATCGCACGGCATGGTCATCGACCCCGTGCTCCTCGGTCGCGCCAACGTGGTCAAGGCGCAGGCGGACGGCACACTGCTCGTCGCAGGCAGCGCGACCCCGCCCCGGCCGGCCAGTCCCAGCGATTTCGCCTTGGCCCGCTATCTGCCTGACGGCACGCTGGATCCGTCCTTCGGCCGCGACGGCAGCGTGCTGACGGACTTCGCCCGCGGCTCCGACGCCGTGCTGTCGATTGCCCTGCAGCCGGACGGCCGCATTGTCGCGGCAGGCGGCGCGTCGATCAACAGACAGTTGCAATTGGCCGTCGCGCGCTACGACTCGGCGCCCCGGCCGTAATTGTCGCCGCAGGTGAAGGCGTCAGCGAAGGGGTGAATGAGGCCGCGTGGCCGGCCGGGTGCGCGTACGACCGGCCGCGCGGACCAGCGGCGATCTGCTACCCTTGGCGGAGCGGATCTTATGCTGAACACCATCCTGAGAACGCTCGGCTTCGACGTCGAGCCTGATTCCACGCCCGAGGACGAGCATGCGCTCGAAGTCATCGCGCGCGTCCTGCACGACATGCCGCCAGACGACGCCCGCTACGTCGCGGCGTTCGCGTATCTGCTCAGCCGCGCCGCGCACGCGGATCACCACCTGAACGACGTCGAGCGCCAGGCGATGGAGCGGCTGATCGCGGAGCGCGCCGACCTTCCGCCCGATCGCGCGCGCCTCGTCGTCGAGCTCGCAACGGAGCAGAGCATGAAGGTGCGCGGCACGCAGGATTATCCCATCACGCGCGCCTTCGCGCAGATGGCGTCGCCCACGCAGAAGCGCGCTCTGATCGATTGTCTGTTCAGCGTCGCCGCGTCTGACGCCGCGGTCGTCACCGCGGAAGACAACGACATCCGGCGCGTCGCCAGCGAGATTGCCGTGCCGCACGAAGAGTTCGTCGCGATCCGCGCCCGCTACCGCGATCGGCTGGCCGTGCTCCACAAGCCGGCGTCGCCGGAAGACGTCCCCGGCGAGTAATCGCGGACGCGTCCAACATACGGCGCGCGCCAGGTATGCAGCGCGCGTCAGCGATCGATCCGAAGTACGCGGTGATTGTCGCTGTCGGAGATGTAGATCGCGCCGGTCTTCGGATGAACCTGCGCGCCGTGCGGCCGGTTCAATTCCACCTTCGCGGCGGGTCCGCTCACTCCCGCCGCGCCCTTCGTGCCCGTCCCCGCCACGCGCGAGATCGTCGAGGTCTTCGGCTCATAGCGGCGGATGATATGATCTCCGTGTCGGAGATGAGCACGCTGTCATCCCTATCCACCGAGATGTGCTTCGGCCCGCGCAACAACGCGCTGCGCGCGGGTCCGGCATCACCCGAGAAGCCTGCCTCGCCCGTGCCGGCGACCGTACGGATGCGGCCCGCGCGATCGACGACTCGCAGCGCGTGGCCGTTGCGTTCGCAGATGTAGAGATGGCCGCGCGAGTCGAAAGCGATGGCGCGCGGATCGACGAGTGGCTGCGTCCGCGCGTCCGCGCCGTCGGTCGGCACGCCCTTCTCGCCGTTGCCCGCTACCGTAGTGACAATCCCCGTCCGCAGATTGATGGCGCGCACGCGGCGGTTGTCGAGGTCGCACACGTAGAGCGTGCCGTCGTGGAACGCGATGGCGTAGATGCCGCCGAACTGCGCCTTCACGGCCGGTCCCCCGTCGCCGCTGAATCCCTTCTCGCCCGTGCCGGCAACGCGGGTGATGACGCCGCTCCGCAGATCGATGCGCCGCACGACATTGTTCCAGGTATCAGCAACGTATAGGTGTCCATCCGGTCCCATCAACAGATGATGCGGGCCGTTGAAGCGCGCAAGGTTCGCCGGGCCAGCGTCTCCCGCGAGCCCCTTCTCGCCGGTGCCGGCAAACACGCGAACGCGGCCGTCCGGTTCGCGGACGCTGATCCGGTTCCCCGCCATCTCCACGATGTAGGCACGATTCGCGGCGTCGAAGGCGATGCCGAACGGCTCCTGGAAGCCGTCGGCGAAGAGCGCGGCGACGGGATCGGCCGCAGCAATGGCCGCAATGGTGGGATCAGCGGCGGTGGACTCCGCAGGCAGCGTCAACGGCAGCCAGGCGCAGAGCGCCGCGAGGATCAGCGTACGCATGAACGTGTCTCCTGAATCGTGTCACCGCGTGATCAGCGCTGCTGTTCGCCCTTCTCCGGCACGCCCGGCTCGTCGAGCAGTTGCGTGGACGATGCGGGACCGAGGGTGTCCCAGTCGCGAATGGCCCACACGACTTTCTTGTCCGGCGTCACTTCGATCAACTGCACCACGCGCGGCCACTCCGTTTTCTTCAGGCTGCCGCTCCAGTTGTTGATTAACGTATTGCCGTTCGCGAGCCGGCTGACTTCCTGCACGGTGTAGAGCGGCATGCCGGGCAGATCGTTCCTGTTGATCTCCCACACGACTTCGCCTTTCGGATTCACCTCGCGGACGTAGCCGTGCTGGTTACCGCTGATCAGCGTGTTGCCGTTCTTCAGCCGCACGGCCGCCCAGGCGGACGGCGCGGGGACGGACCAGAGCTCCTTGCCCTTGTCGTCGTACTCGACCACCCGGCCGAGATCGAGATGGGCGACGAGGAAGGTCTTGGCCTTCGTCAGCCGGATGTGGCGGAACTGACCGTGTGGATTCTCGGGCCGGCGCGTTGGCAGGACGAGTTCCTGCTCCACCTTGCCGCTGGCCTTGTGGATCAACAGGGCCTTGGCGGGATCGCCGTTCTGCATGATCAGCACGCGATCCTTGCCGATGGGCTGTGCGGTGTGGATCTCGGTCTTCGGCGGTGCGTCGTAGTGCCAGACGATCGTCTTGTCTGGCGTGATCTCGCTCGCGCCGTTCTTGCGCGAAAAGACGATGTTGCCGTTGGACAGCATGGTGCAGTCGCCGAACTCCTCGTTGTCGGGAATCGCGTACGACCACACCACCTTGCCGTTGCGCACGACGTACATCGTCTCCATCGGCCGGCGCAGATCCCACTCGCCGCAGTAGAGCATCGGATGCTGCGCCAGCCCCTTGCCCGGCAGCACGAGCGGCTCAACGGGCGCGTCGACCACGGCTGGAGCCGCGGGTGCTTGCGCGGGCGCTGACGGCGTCGAGGGTGGAGCGGGAACCTGCGGCGAAGACCATCCGGCGGCGCCAGCGAACAGACCTGCGGCGGCAAGTGCCAGAACAACAGATGGCACGGACACGCGGAACTCCTTTCGGAGTGGATGCCCGCTCCTCCGGGCCGGAACGGAAGAACGGCGTCGGGGCCGCCACAGTATATAGGAGCGCGCCCCGCCACCATTGCGTCGCCGTCCGCTATGACGCGCACCGCGGGGCCGCCGCGCAACCAGCGCACGACGTTCAACGAACGAGCGGTGATCGGCGATACGGGAAGCCGTCAGTCGTAGAGATCCGGTCTCTCCTTCTTGATGCGATTGCGTACGGCGAACGCCTCCCTCTCGCCACCGATCGCCAGCGCACGACCCACTTCGCGCTTGGCCTCCTCCCAACGCGCCAGATCGCAGAGCGCCGCGGCTCTCGTCGTGAAAATCGCAGCGTAGGAATCTCCGACGAATGGCGCGGTGACACGCAGCGCCTCGTCCGGCAGTCCGCGATCACGAAGCACTCCGGATAAGACGGCCGCGGCGCCGTGGTGTTGTGGGTGCGCTCGGAGGACCTCCCGCACGAGTCGCTCTGCCAACGCCAGTTTGCGTTCGGATTTCGCGTTCTTGGCCCGCGCGAGCGTTTCATCGACGCTCAGATCCTGCGCCGCCTCGGCGCTCAGATCCTGTGCCGCGAGCAGCACATTGAGCTCGTCCCACATGGCACTCGGCGCTCTTACCGATTTCGCGTCGTACCAATTGCCGTCGGTCCACGTGTACTCTTGACCCTTCAGCTCTACTTGCCGCTTCGCCATATCGGCTCCTGTCGCAACGTCCTCTAACGTCTGTCTGCACACCGTAGCACACCTCGTCCTGAACGCGCCCGAGGACACGGCTCACCGAGACAGCCGACGGCTTTCCGGCCGAGTCCGCAGATCCGTGAACGATTGACGACGGTGTGCGACGTTCGTGCGAATGCGCGCGACGTATCGATGGACGCAGCGGACGCGTCGATGCGTGCTTAGGCGCGCGTGGGCCGGGGCGTGGACGTTGTAGGACGGCGGCGAGCCTTGGGCCGCAATGCGGTTGGACGCTTGCTGCGTGAGACGGCGCTTTGCGGAGTAGCGGCCCGCGCCGCGGCGATGTTGGGGCGGTCGGCGTTTGCCAGCGCGGTGGCGGATGATTGCAGTGCCTGGACGGCTTCGCGGATCGCCGTGCGGCGGGACGCGTCGGCGCGCCAGATCGCGTAGATGTGCCGGTGCAGCGCGGGCTGCACGGACACCAGCGTGACGCCGGGCGGCACCGGGCCGCGGCCGAGGCGCGGAATCACCGCGCAGCCCAGGCCCGCGCCGACCAGCGCCAGTTGCGTCGCGTGCTCCGCCGCGGTGTGCATCACCTTCGGCTCGACTCCGCGCGACCGCAGCGTGTGCAGCAGCCAGTCGCGGCAGATCGATCCCGGCCGCCACGCAATCCACGGCTCACCGGCCAGATCATCCAGCGCCACCGATGTCCGTCCCGCAAGACGATGATGTGCCGGCAGCGCGATGTCCGCCACGTCATCGAACAGCGGCGCCTTCGAGAGCCCTTCCGGCAGCGACAACGGCGCGTTGAACCAGTCCTGCGCGATGACGAGGTCCAGATCGCCGCGCACGAGCCGCGGAATGGACTCGTGCGGCTCCTGCTCCTCCAGGACGACCTGCAACTGCGGATGCTGCTGACGCAGGCCGCGCAAGGCGTGCGGCGCCAGCCCGCGCGCCGCGGTCGGAAACGCCGCGAGCGTGATGTGCCCCAGCACGGCGTTGCGCTGCGCGTCGAGCTCCGCCTCCGCCTGCTCCAGCACCGACAGGACCCGATGCGTGTGCGCGACCAGCAGGCCCGCGGCTTCCGTCAGCCGCACGCCGCGCCCGTGCCGCTCGAGCAGCTGCTGGCCGATCTCCCGTTCCAGCTTCGCCAACTGCTGCGACACCGCCGACGTCGTGACGTGCAGGACGTCCGCGGCCGCGTTGACCGATCCATGCGTCGCGAGCGCGTGCAGGGCGCGCAGTCGTTCCAGGTTCAGCATTGAGCTATTCTAAACGATGTCCCTAAGAACAAATCACTTGTCCTAAACAATCGCCGCGGCGATCCTGACTGCATGAAGTCCCCCGTGCTCGACGGTCCGGCGTCCGATACGCCCGCGCTCACCACGTTCGACTGGCTCCTGCTCATCCTGCCCGGCATCATCTGGGGCGCCTCGTTCCTGTTCATCGCCGAAGGCCTCCACGCGATGGGGCCGAACGGCGTCACGTTCACGCGCATCGCCATCGGGTTCCTCACGCTGTCGCTCGTGCCCGGCGTACGACAGCCGGTCGTCCGCGAGGACCGTGCGCGCATTGCGTGGCTCGGCGTCCTGTGGATTGCGTTCCCGCTCAGCATGTTCCCCCTCGCGGAGCAGCACGTCTCGTCCGCGATGACCGGGATGCTGAACGGCGCCACGCCGCTCTTCACCGCGATCGTCGCCGGCCTGCTGATGCGGCGCGCGCCGTCGCGCATGGTGATCGTGGGCTTGCTGGTCGGCCTCGCCGGCGCGGTGCTGGTGGCGCTGCCGACGCTGGATGACGGTGGCAGCAGCGTGACCGGGGTCCTGCTGATCCTGGCGGCACTGGTGTCGTACGGCTTCGCCATCAACCTCGCGCGCCCGCTGCAGCAGCGGAACGGCGCGCTGCCAGTGATCTGGCGCGCCCTCGGCGTGGGACTGATCCTGACGGCGCCGCTGGGGGCGCCCGCGCTCGCGGCGGCGGAGTGGTCGCTGCGTCCGCTCGCCGCGATGCTGGCGCTCGGCGCGCTGGGAACGGGCGTGGCGAATGTGATGGTCGCCACCGCCGCCGGCCGCGCCGGCGCGACGCGCGCCTCGGCGACGACGTTCCTGATCCCCGTCGTCGCGCTGATCCTCGGCGTCGTCGTGCGGCACGAACAGGTCGCGGCCGTGTCCGTGCTGGGCTGCGCGATCTGTCTCGTCGGCGCCTGGCTGATCAACGCACCGGCCAGACGCACGCCCGCACCCGAGCCGTGCATCGCGCTCGCACACGAAGGCGCGACCGAACGCTCGTAGCCGGACGTCCAGAACTCGAGCGGCCGGATGCGCTACTTCTCATAGCTGATACGCCAGATCTTGCCGGCCCCGTCGTCGGTCACGAGCAGCGAGCCGTCCTTCAGCACCGTCACGCCCACCGGCCGGCCCCACACCTCGGGCCGATCCTCGCCGAGCATCCAGCCGATCGCGAAGTCCTCGTAGTCGCCGGTCGCGTTGCCCTTCACGAACGGCAGGAACACGACCTTGTAGCCGGTCCGTCGGCTGCGGTTGGACGACCCGCGCAGCGCCGCGAAGGCGCCGCCGCGATACTTCTCCGGGAACTGCGTCGCGTTGTAGAACGCCAGCCCCATGATGGCCGAGTGCGCCTGAATCAGCACGTCCGGCACGACGGACGCCTTCACCAGGTCGGGACGCTCACCCTTGCGCCGCGGCTCTTCGTTCGGACCGGCGTACGCGTACGGCCATCCATAGAACGCGCCCTTCCGCACGCGCGTCACGTAATCCGGCACGACATCGTCGCCCAGTCCGTCGCGCTCCTGCACGGACACCCACGCTTCTTTCGTGTGCGGATGGAAGTCGAGGCCGATCGGATTGCGCGCGCCGGTGATCAGCACTTCGCGTCCCGTGCCGTCGGTCTTGAAGCGCAGGACGGTCGCGCGCAGCGGATCCGTCTCGACATCGACGTCAGACGATGAGCCGACGGTGACGTAGAACGACTGGCCGTCCGGCGCAAAGCGCAGATTGCGCGTCCAGTGTCCTTTCGGTCCGCTCGGCAGATCCGCGATCTTCTGCGGCGCGCCGTCGGCCTTCGTCTGTCCGGGCTTGTAGGCGAAGCGGACGACGGCGTCCGTGTTCGCCACGTACAGGCCGTCCTTCCAGAAGGCCATGCCGAACGGCTGCTTGAGGCCGGTCGCGAATTCGGTACGCTCGCCCGGCTCGATCGTCCGGTTGCGGTTCGCGTCGCTCAGCACGAAGATCGCGTTGACGGACGGATCGGACACGAAGACGTCGCCATTCGGCGCCTCGACGGCCCAGCGCGGACGCGCAATGCCTTCCACGAACACGTCGGCGCGGAATCCCGGCGGCAGCGTCAGCGCCGCGTCGGCCGGTTTCGGCACGATCTTCGGTCCGTTCGGACCGGACGTCGTCGGCGCGGGCAGATCCCTGGCCGCGATGTGATAGGACTTCAACGCCGGCGGCTCCACCGCACCGAGCGATGCGGCGCTCCAACCGGTCGCGGCCGCCGTAAGGCTCGCGACGATGACTCCAGCCCTGATGATGCGATCGTTCATAGAACCCCACTCCCCCGTCACACGCGCGCGCGATGCTGACCGTCCCATCCGCAGGCGTGTACGCAGGCGCTATCATAGGCGAGCCCCACGCATTTCGCACGAATCCGCCGGCACGCCATCCGCCACACACGCCGACGCGGCGTGTCATAAGAGGGAACTGCTCGCCGGATCCGCCCGATGAGCGCCGGAGAGCGCCGGCGCGGCACCGGTCCTGACCAGTACTGACCAATTCTTGCCTGACGTCAGTCGACATGCCATGATGTGGCGGACTCACACCCATGCATCTGACCTTTCTCGACTGGTTGATCGTCGCGGTCTGCCTGATCATCTGCTTCGTCCCGGCGTTGTTCTTCGGGAAGCGAGCGGGACAGAGCACCTCCGAGTTCTTCGTCTCCGGCCGCGCCGTGCCCTGGTGGCTGGCGGGCCTGTCGATGGTCGCGACCACCTTCAGCAGCGACACGCCCAACCTCGTCACCGACATCGTGCGGCGCAACGGCGTCGCCGGTAACTGGGTATGGTGGGCGTTCACGCTGACCGGCGTCTCCACGGTCTTCTTCTACGCGCGCCTCTGGCGGCGTTCGCGCGTGATGACCGACCTGGAGTTCTACGAGATCCGGTACTCAGGTACCGCGGCCAGCGTCGTCCGCGGCTTCCGCGCGGTGTACCTCGGCCTCCTGTTCAACTGCATGATCATGGCGACGGTGAACCTGGCGGCCTGCAAGATCGCCGGGATCCTCTTCGGCCTCCCGCGCTGGCAGACGCTCGCCTTCGTCGGCCTCCTCAATGTCGCGTTCGCGGCGCACTCCGGCCTGTGGGGTGTCCTCGTGATCGACATGGTGCAGTTCTTCATCAAGATGACCGCCGTCATCGCCGCCGCGTACTTCGCGCTGCAGGCGCCGCAGGTGGGCGGGCTCGGCGGCCTGATCGACAAGCTGTCGGCGACGACGGGGCCGGGCGGGATCAACTATCTGAACTTCCTGCCGGACTTCACCAACCACTGGGACATGGCGGTCGCGGTTTTCATCATGCCGATTGCCGTGCAATGGTGGGCCGTGTGGTATCCGGGTGCGGAGCCGGGCGGCGGCAGCTACGTGGCGCAGCGCATGCTCGCGTCGAAGTCCGAGCGCGACGCGCTGGGCGCCGTGCTGTTCTTCAACGTCGCGCACTACGTGCTCCGGCCGTGGCCGTGGATCCTCGTCGGGCTCGCGTCGATCCTGGTCTATCCGGAACTGTCCGACATCCAGAAGCAGTTCCCGCACCTGGATCCGGGGCTGCTCGGCCACGACATCGCGTATCCGGCGATGCTCAAGTTCCTGCCGGTGGGCTTCGTCGGCCTGATGGTCGGCGGCCTGATCGCCGCGAATTCGTCCACGATTCTGACGCACCTGAACTGGGGCGCGTCTTATCTCGTCCACGACTTCTACCGCCGCTTCATGAAGCGCGACGGCACGGAAGCCCACTACGTGATGGTGGGACGCCTCGTCACGATCGGCCTCTTCCTCTGCTCGTCCGCGCTCGTGTTCTTGCTCGACACCGCGAAGGACGCCTTCGACGTCATCCTGCAGGTCGGCGCCGGCACAGGCCTGCTGTATCTCGTGCGCTGGTTCTGGTGGCGCGTGAACGCGTGGTGCGAGGTGGTCGCGATGATCAGCTCGTTCGCGGTCTCGGTCGTGCTGCTCTGGATGAACCGATCCGGTATGGGGCTGAGCACGCATCGCGCGCTGCTGCTCACGATCGCGGTCACGACGGTCTGCTGGGTGGTGACGGCATACCTCGGTCCGCAGACCGATCGCGCGGTGCTGATCGAGTTCTACAAGCGCGTGCGGCCATCAGGACCGGGCTGGACGCCGATCCGCAAGGCCGCGGGCATCTCGGTCGAAGACGCGCGCACGGGCGGCGACCACATGCCGATGGCGCTGCTCGGATGGGTCGCCGGCTGCACGATGATCTGGTCGTCGCTCTTCACCGTCGGCAGCTTCCTCTACGGCCGCACGAGCGACGCGCTCCTCCTGCTGATTGTCTTCGCCGTGAGCGGCGGCGTCCTGCTGCAGATCGTCAGCAAGCTGTGGACCGACAGCGGGGCAAGGGACTGATCCGCAGGTCCTGATCCGCAGGTCCTGATCTACACGTCGCGACGTCAGGCCTGGAACAGTTCCCGCAGGTGACGGACTTCGGCGGTCGGCGTGTCGTTCGGCACCGAGCAGCCGGGCGTGAGGACGTACTTCGCGCCGGCGCCGCGTCTCGCGGCCTTGTACTGGCGCTCGAGCGTCGCCGCGTCGAGAGCACGATACTTGGTCTCGTCGATGCCGCCAATCAACACGCCCGAGAAGCGCGTGCGCGCGTCGGCGAAGGACACGCCGGTGCCGTGGCTCGAGTAGTTGATCGCCTGCGCGGACCACTTCGCGTAGAACAGATCGAGATAGGCCTTGTCGCCGTGGACGTGGAGCACGTTGTACGGCGCGCTGGCGACCGCGTCGAGGACGATACGATCGAAGGGCTCGCTGAAGCGGGCGTAGTCGGCGCGCGAAAGGATGCCGTCCTGCGCGTTGGCGATCGCGAGGAAGATGCCCGACGCGCCGGCCGCGACGGCGCGCCGCGCGTGGTTAGCTTCGGACTTCGCGATGACGGTCAGCGCGTCCAGCAGGCGCTGCGGCTGTTCGGTCTTCAGGCGCTGCACGTCGGCCGGCGACGACAGCTTCTCGGCGACGTTCCACGGATTGAAGATCGTTTCGATGAACGGCGCCTTGCCGTCCAGGCCGGTGCGAATCAGTTCCAGCGCGCGAAGCTGCTCCGGGAACGGCGATGCCTCCTCCGTCAGCTCGAACCACTGCGTCGCGGGCCTGGGATACGGGAAATCGCTCATCACCTTCACGAGATCCGTGCCGGCCGCGCGATGGAACGCGAGCGTCGCCTCGGCGTGGCGCGCGGGACCGTCCTTCTCCAGGCCGAAGTGATGCCAGAGCGAGATCGGCGGGCGATCGACCTCGCCTCCGGCCCACGCCCGCTCGACGCGCTCGCGGCTGGTCAGGGCCGCGGCGGACACGCGTCCGCCCCGCCACACCTGCTCCGTGACGGCGCCGCCCACGGCCAGCGCCGACATCGACAGAAATCGTCGTCTTGTCGTGCTCATGTCGTCCTCTTCTCGCGCGTGCTCACACACGTGTGATTGCGCGTCGATCTATGGCTTCACGCTATGGCTTCAATCTGCCGCGCTCGACGACCACCGTCTCGCCGACGCGGACGGTCGCCTGCGGGAAGAACATCCACCGCAAGCCGCCCCCGCGCACGTTGCCGCCGATCTCCATGTTGTCGCCGAGGCTCAGGCGCACCACGGCGTCGCCGTAGCCGTAATACGCGAGGAACGGCTTGCCCGGCGGCGTCACCAGCTTGGGATTGAACCCGAGCCCGAACTCGCGGAACTGGCTGGCGCCCGGCGCGGACGCGAGGAAGGCCTTCAGCGCGGCTTCCTCGGTCTTCGCGGAGGCGCGAACGACGCGGCCCCGCTCGATCTCCAGGCGGATGCCGGTCACCTTCGTGCCGGTGCCGAAGCGCGCCGAGGGCACCGCGAAGATGCCGGAGACCGACTCCTCGATCGGCGCCACGCGAATGACGCCGGCCGGCAGTTCGACTTCGCGATCGACGCGGACGCGCGCGCTGGCCATGCGCGCCTTCGAGCCGTCGCCGTCCTGCCGGTTGAACGGACGATCGCCGACCGTGAACCGCAGGTCCGTGCCGTCGGGGGTCGTCACGCGGACTTCGCCCGACTGCAGCGTCTTGACGACAGCGGCCTGACGCGCGGCGAGCTTCGCGTAGTCGATGTCGAGCGCGTCGACGTAGACGCGATCGTACTCGGCGCTGTGCGTGCCGGCCCACCCGTCGGGATCGATCGTGCCTTCCTGCCAGTGGAAATGAATCTGGCGGCCGCGGCCTTCGTCCAGCCACTTGCCGAGCATCTCGCGCTGATCCATGTCGGTCCGCGCGTTCGGTCCGGCGGGCAGCCAGATGAACACGTCGGTCTCCTGCAGCCGCTTCTCGAGATCCGGCGCGGGCCCGTACTTCAGCGACTCGACGCGCGCGCCCGCGGCTTCCAACTGCTTGCGCAGCTCGGGCTCCAGCGCGCCGAGGGTCTCGGGATCGTACCGCAGCAGGACGCGCTCGCCCTTGGCGGGCTTGAGCGACGAAACGATCCGCAACGCGAGCTTGTCGTACGGAATGGCGTCGGCAGCCACAGCGGTACCGGCGATCAGGCTCGCCGCGGCCACGGCGGCGGCGCCCACGACGTATCGAATCATGTGGTGTCCTTTGTTCCGTCTATCCTGCCACGAAACCGGCGGCGGACGAACCGAATCCAGCGGCGCGCACGGCTACGACGGACAGGCGCGGACGCGGCGGATGCGCGGACAGAATGGACAGGAGGCGAGGGTGGACGGAGGCGGCACCAGGACACGCACCTCGTCATCGTAGGAGCCGGCCGCCCCGCGCTTCAACGGCCCACGGCGTCATCACGCGGACGGGACGCGGCGCTATGACACGGGGATGCGCCTACGTGTGACTACGCCGCGGCGGCGCGTCCTGGCGCGGGCTGACGGGCGGCGGCGCGGCGGGCGCGCCACGCGAAGAACCGGCGCCACGACAGCGCGAGACCCGTGTACACGAGGAAGGCGGCGCCCGCGGACACGATGCCGGCGATGGTCTGTCCAACGAGGCCGTAGATCTCGCCCGTGTGGGCGAACCGCAGCCACGAGCGCACGCGGCGGCCGGGCGACAGGCTGGCGAACGGCTCCCACTTGACGGTCGCGCCGGAGCGGCGATCCAGCGTCAGTGTGCCGCGCTTCTGCGGCTGCGCGCCAGTGCCTTCGTCGATGGTGAACACGACCGGCGCGGACGCGGACGCGGGAATGCGCGCGCTGATGATGCGCCAGGCGTCCGACCTGCCTTCGGCACGCCGCCAGAGCGCGTCGAGCGTCTGCGCGGGTGGCGCCGGCGCTGTTGTCGTCCCAGTGAGCGCCGTCGCGGCGGAGGCGTGCTGCGCGTCGCCGCGCGGCCCCTGTTCCGCGCGCGCGTTTTCCGGACGGCGTTCGCCGCCGCCGCGTGCACCGCGTTCGCCGCCCGCGGACGCGTTCGCTCTCGCGCCGCCGGCACCAGGACCACCAGCGGCACCACCGCCGCCGGCTGGCTGCGCGGGCGGGGGCGGTTGTTCACCGACGGCCTGATACACCAGATTGCCCGCCCAGCGATACGAGATCACCACGCCGGAGAGGACGATGATGAAGAGCGGGATGGCGGACCAGAAGCCGATGACGTTGTGCCAGTTGAAATCGCGCGCCTTGCTGGGCAGGCCGCGGCGGAACCACAGGACGTTGCGCACCTGTGCCCACGAGATCCGGCGCGGGAACCAGAGATAGAAGCCGGAGACGACCAGGAACAGGAACGCGAGATTGCACGCGCCCGTGATCGCGCGGCCGACCGCGCGGTTCTCGTTCGACGTGCCCAGCCAGCGATGCCAGTCGGTGACGGCGCGGAAGAAATCGCGCAGTCCCTTCGACGTGCCGCCGAGCACGGCGCCGGTGTAGGCGCTGACGTAGATCGTGTCCCGGCCCGCGGTGATCACCGCCGGGCTCGACGCGTTCGCACGCAGGGCGAGCTGGGAGATCGTCGCGTCCGGCCGCTGCTCGCGCACGCGCGCGAGCAGATCGTCGACCGGCATCCGCGCCGCGCCGGGCGACGGCGGCCCCGCCTGCAGCGTGCGCGTCTCCGCCCACAACAGCATCTGCTTCTCGTACGTCAGCAGGACGCCGGTCACCGACATGATCAGCACCACGATGCCGGCGAACAGGCCCGAGGAGAGATGAAGCCAGAAGAGGATCGAACGAAAGGTCTTCATACGCGCGCCCGTATCGAGGGTGACGTCAAGAATCGCGATCGCGGCCCGAGCGCCGCGCTACAGGTCCGCCCAGCGCCGCAGCAGGTTGTGATAGACGCCGGTCAGTTGAATCGCGGACGGATGGTCCGGATGGTCCGTGCTGATCCGCTGAATCGCCGTGTCCAGGTCGAACAACAGCGTCCGCTGCGCGTCGTCGCGAATCATGCTCTGCAGCCAGAAGAACGAGCTGACGCGCGCGCCTCGCGTGACAGCCTGCACCTGGTGGAGGCTCGTCGACGGATACAGCACCAGGTGCCCCGCCGGCAGCTTGACGCTGTGGACGCCATACGTGTCCTCGACGAGCAGCTCGCCGCCGTCGTATTCGTCCGGCCGCGAGAAGAACAGCGTTGCCGACATGTCCGTCCGGATGCGGTGCGGCGTGCCGGTGACCTGCCGGATCGCGTTGTCGACGTGACTGCCGAACGACTGGCCGCCCTGATAGCGATTGAACAGCGGCGGGAACACGCGAAACGGCAGCGCGGCCGCGATGAACAGCGGATTGCGCTGCAGCGCGCCGAGGATCAGATCGCCGAGCTGACGCGCGACAGGCGAGTCCTCCGGCAACTGCATGTTGTCCTTGGTGCGCGCGGACTGATGGCCGGCCGTGACGCGGCCGTCAATCCACTCCGCGCCGTCGAGCAGATGTCGTGCCTGCGCCACCTGGTCGGCGGTGAGCACGTCTGGAATACTGAGCAGCATAATCCCGGTCCGACACTCCATAATCGCGGACGAGCGCCGCGCGATCTCGCACGCGGCGCCCGTCAGCGGACGACAGCCTTCATCACGGAATCAGTAATTGACGCCGAGCGTGATCATCACCTGCCGGCCGGGACCGGGGATGTAATGTCCGCCGCCAACGCGGTCGACGTACTCCTCGTTCGCGAGGTTGTTGGCGTTGAGCCGCAGCGTCAGGTGACGGTTGACCTCGTAGGACGCGAGGGCGTTGATCAACCAGTAGCTCGGCACGACCGCCGTGTTCGTCGCGTTGCGGAATACGCTGTCCATGTACTGCACGCCACCGCCCACGGACACGTTCCGCGGCAGGTCGTACGTCGTCCACAGGTTGAACGTCCGCTCCGGCGTCAGCGCCAGCGCGTTGTCGATCTCGTCCGGCGTGTTCGACGCCGCGATGTCGCTGTTCATGAAGGCGAACGCCGCGAACGCCATCCACTGACGCGTGATGCGGCCGGACGCGCCCAGCTCGACGCCGTTGACGCGCTGTTCGCCCGCGAGAACCGTCGGCGGATCGCCCGGGTTCACGCCCGGCGTGCGGGCGTTGGTCTTCTCGCTGCGGAAGATCGCGCCGGTCAGCGACAGCCGCTCGCCGAACACGTCCCACTTCGTGCCGACCTCGACGCTCTGCGACTTCTCCGGCTCCAGTGCCGCGGTCGCGGCGCTCAGCGAGAGGCCCTCCGCGGAGGGATTGAACGACGTGCCGTAGCCCACATAGACGCTGCCGTTCGGCCGCGGCTTGTAGACCGCGCCGGCGCGCCAGCTCGTCATGTCATCGGTGCGCGAGAAGTCCGTCGCGATGCCGCTCACCGCGACCGACGTGAAGTCGACGTCGAACCGCTCCCAGCGCACGCCGCCGCTGAATTCCCAGCGGTCGCCGACGTGGATCGTGTCGAACGCGTAGGCCGCCGCGGAGGTCGCCGTGGAATCGGTGAACGCGCCGGTGCGCGTGATCGGGCCCGGATAGTCCTCGAACGGATTCGGCGCGAAGAGGTCCGCCTGCGGCGCCGCGGGTCCGCTGCGCGCGTGGTTCTCCGAGCCTTCGCGCGAGAACTCGACGCCCGTCGCCACGGCGTGGCGGATCTTGCCGGTCCCGAAGCGCGCGTTCACCGTCGTCTGGTTCGCGACGATGTCGTCCGTCATGTCGCGGGACTGCAACTGGCGGTTGAGCACCGTGCTCGTGTTCACGCTGGCGAACCGCGGCGCGGTGATGACGGAGTCGCGCTTGGTCTGGCCGTAGCGCGCGAGATTGCGGAGCGACACCGTCGAGTTGAAGTCGTGCTCGAAGTTCACCGTCGCGATGTCGGTGTCCGTGTCCTCGTAATCGCGCGTGCGCAGGCCGTAGAAATTGCTCTGATCGACCGGCGGCGTGCTGTTCGAATACGCCTGCAGCTCGGGGTTCGTGTTCACGGGCACCCACGGCAGACCGTACTCGGGGACGTTGTCCTGCGCGAGGTGCAGGTAGCTGACGTTCAACCGCGTCGGCTTGTTGAGGCCGATGGAGAACGACGGCGCGATGCCCCAGCGCTCGTTGTTGACGACGTCGCGGCCGGGCACGTCGCTGTCCGTCCACATCGCGTTCACGCGGAACGCGGCGCCGGCGTCGCCGAGCGCGGTGAGCGGCTGGTTGATGTCGACGGTCGAGCGCCGGTAGGCGGCGTTGCCGCCGCCGATGCTGCCGTCGTACGACGCGTTCAGGTGCGGCGCCTTGCTCACCTGATTGATCGAGCCGCCGGTGGAGCCGCGTCCGATCGTCGAGGACGACGGGCCCTTGGTCACTTCCACCTGTTCGAGATTGAACGCGTCGCGCGAGTAGCCGCCGAAGTCGCGGACACCGTCGATGAACATGTCCGTGCGCGCGCTGAAGCCGCGGATCGTGAGCTGATCGCCCGCGGGGACGCCGCCTTCGCCGGCCTGGAACGTGATGCCGGCCACGTTGCGGAGGACGTCGCGCAGCGTCGCCGCGCCCTGCGCTTCGATGACGGTGCGCGGGATGACGGTAATCGTCTGCGGAATGTCGCGCAGCGGCTCGGTGTACTTCGGCGACGAGACCGCGGTCGCGCGGCCGGTGACTTCCACCGCTTCCGCCTCGACGCGGACGTCGAGGGCGACGGTCTGCGGCGCGGTGAAGCGGAAGCCGACACCGGTGCCCGCGAGCAGTTGCTCGAGCGCCTTTTCGGTGGTGAGCACACCGCTCACGCCTTGCGTGGTCAGCGTGCGGATGCTGTCGTTGGAGACGGTGACGCGGACACCCGTCTGCCGTTCGAGCGCTTCGATCGCGGCGCCGAGCGGGCCGGCGGCGATGTCGACCCGCCGCGCGGGCGGCTCCTGCGCCGCGGACGGCGTGTCGGAGACCGAGAAGCGCTGGACGAGACGTGCGGGCAGCAGCGAGGCCAGCCAGGCCTCGTCCTGTACCGAGGAGAAGGTCACGGGCTGGAACTCGGGCGGCAGCCCGGCCCACCGGGCCGGCAGCGCCTGCGACAGCGAGTCTCCGCCGCGACGTCCATCCTCGGGTGTGCGCGCGTACGCCTGCGCGCTGCCACTCCCCACCGCCGTCGACGCGGCGAACGCCGCGATGACCAATTGCGCCCGTCGTCGATGCCTGGACCTGGGTCGGTCTGTGCGACCGAGCTTCTTCGTGCGATTCACGGCTGCCCCCTCCACGAGGCGTGCCTCTGCGCGAGGCCGTGCAACTCCGGCGAGTTGCCGCTCGCCGACAAGTGAGATTCGTCTCACTTTGAGTTTCGTGAGTCTAAATCCGACCATTATGGTCGGTCAAGCGGTTTCTGCCGCTTTCATCGCTTTTTCAGAATCTGAACGGCGGCGGGTTTCTGGAAGTGCCGATCGGCGTGCGGGTTACGCGCGGGCAGGTCTCGCAGTTTTCCTGTACAGTTTTCCTGTACAGGGGATGAGGGCAGGGAGTCGACTGAGACCGCTTGTGCGAGAAATCAACCGCTGGCAGTCGACCGATGGGCGGACTGCGCGCAAATGGCGCACCCGGCTTGCGACGTCCCGGCGGCGTCAGTGGGACACGATGGACGGACGGGCATGGGCTCCGGCCTCGCGCGGCGTGGATTCGGAGACGACGAAGATATCGCGCGTCAGCGGGCGCAGGAAGACGTTTGCACCACGGACAATCTGCAGCGCGTCGAAGCGCTCGCGGGGGACGTCGACGCGCGCCACGTCGCCCCACGGCGTTTCGAGTTCCACCTTGATGATCGGTCCGGCGGGATTGATATGGACGACGCGCGCGGGGAACTGATTGAGGCCGCCGTTGTGCTGCTGCGTCTCGATCGACAGGACGTGCGGGCGGATGTAGACGCGGGCCTCCGTCGTCTGCGCGGCCGGCGCCGGCAGGTCCAGCGGCGTGTTGCCGAGGAACACCTGGCCGCGCTCGACGCGGCAGTGGAACAGGTTCACCTCGCCGAGGAAATCGAGCACGAAGGGCGACGAGGGATTCACGTACACCTGCTCCGGCGTGCCGACCTGTTCGATGTGTCCGTGGTTCATGATGACGACGCGATCGGCGAGCTCCAGCGCTTCGTCCTGGTCGTGCGTGACGAACAGGCTGGTGACATGGATCTCGTCGTGCAGGCGGCGCAGCCAGCGGCGCAGCTCCTTGCGGACCTTCGCGTCGAGCGCGCCGAACGGCTCGTCCAGCAGCAGCACGCGCGGTTCGACCGCGAGCGCGCGCGCGAGCGCCACGCGCTGCCGCTGACCGCCCGAGAGCTGCGACGGGAACCGGTCCGCCAGCATTTCGAGCTGGACGAGCGAGAGCAGATCGCCGACGCGGCGGCGGATCTCGCGCTCCGGCGGCCGGTTCGCGCGCGGCCGCACGCGCAGGCCAAAGGCGACGTTCTCGAAGACGTCGAGATGCCGGAAGAGCGCGTAGTGCTGGAAGACGAAGCCGACGCGCCGGTCGCGGACGCTGTCCTGCGTCGCGTCGCGGCCGTCCAGCAGCACGGCGCCCGCGTCCGGCGCCTCCAGCCCCGCGATGACGCGCAGCAGCGTCGTCTTGCCCGAGCCGGAGGGCCCGAGCAGCGCGACCAGCTCGCCCTGCGACACGTCCAGATTGATGTCGTGCAGGACGGTGAACGCGCCGAAGCGCTTGCCGACGTCTCGAAGTTCGATGCCCATGACGAAGTCTTCCGCCGCGCGCCTCCGGCGTGCGCGTTGAACCGTTCTAGTGTTCGCGCGACCGCCAGGCCACGACGCTCTTGGCCACGATGGTCACGAGCGCCAGCAGCGCCAGCACGGAGGCCACGGCAAACGCCGCGGCAAATTCATATTCGTTGTAGAGGATCTCCACGTGCAGCGGCGCCGTGTTCGTGCGTCCGCGTACGTGGCCCGACACCACCGACACCGCGCCGAACTCCCCGATCGCGCGCGCGTTCAGCAGGATCGCGCCGTACAGCAGCCCCCAGCGGATCTTCGGCAGCGTGACGCGCCAGAACATCTGCCAGCCGCTCGCGCCGAGGACGATCGCGGCTTCTTCTTCCTCCGCGCCCTGTTCCTGCATCAGCGGGATCAGCTCGCGCGCGACGAACGGCACGGTGACGAACATCGTCGCCAGCACGATGCCGGGCACGGCGAAGATGATCCGGATGTCGTGCGCCTGCAGCCACGGCCCGAGCAGCCCCTGCGCGCCGAAGAGCAGCACGAACACGAGCCCCGACACGACGGGCGACACGGCGAACGGCAGATCGATCAGCGTAATCAGCGTCTGCTTGCCGCGGAACTCGAACCGCGCGATCGCCCACGCGGCGGCGAGGCCGAAGAGGACGTTCAGCGGCACCGCGATCGCGGCGACGAGCAGCGTCAGCTTGAGCGCGGACAGCGCGTCGGGATGCCGCAGCGCCGCCCAGTACACGCGCGTGCCCTGCTCGAACGCCTGGACGAAGACCGCCGCGAGCGGCACGAGCAGGAACAGCGTCAGGAACAGCAGCGCCAGCGTCGTCAGCGTCCAGCGGGCCCAGGCGGCGTCCGCCGTCGACCGGCGCGCGTGCGCGCGGACGGCGGGCCGGACCGCGGCGAGCACGTCGCCGGCGCTCATGCCGGCACCGCGCGCGTGAACCGGCGCGCCCGGGCCTGCAGCAGGTTGATCACCAGCAGCAGCGCGAAGGAGATGACGAGCAGCACGCTGGCGATCGCGGTCGCGCCCGCGTAGTCGTACTGTTCGAGCTTCGTCATGATCAGCAGCGTGGCGATCTCCGTGCGCATCGGCAGATTGCCCGAGATGAAGATGACGGATCCGTACTCGCCGAGCGCGCGCGCGAAGGCGAGCGTGAAGCCCGTGCCCAGCGCCGGCAGCACGCTCGGCAGCGTGATGCGGCGGAACGTCTGCCACCGGTTCGCGCCGAGGCTCGCGGCGGCTTCTTCGAGATCGACTTCGAGGTCCTGCAGCACGGGCTGGACGGTCCGCACGACGAACGGCAGGCCGATGAACGTCAGCGCGACGATGACGCCGAGCGGCGTGAAGGCGACGTTGATGCCGAGCGGTTCGAGATAGCGGCCAATCCAGCCGTTGGACGAATAGACGGCGGTCAAGGCGATGCCGGCGACGGCGGTCGGCATCGCGAACGGGAGGTCGACCATCGCGTCGACGGCGCGGCGTCCCGGGAAGCGATAGCGGACGAGCACCCAGGCGACGAGCAGGCCGAAGACGCCGTTGAGGCACGCCGCGGCGAGGGACGCGCCGAACGTCAGGCGGTACGCCGCCAGCGCGCGCGGGTTCGAGACGGCCTCGGTGAAATCCGCGGCGCTCATGCCGCTGGCGCGCATGAAGACGCCGGCGAGGGGAATCAGCACGAGCAGCGAGAGATAGACGAGCGTCCACGCGAGCGCGGGCACGAAGCCCGGGAGCACGCTGCGCGAGCGACGCGGCGTCGCCGCGAGCGATCCGGTGAAGGCTGCTGTCTGCATCCGCTCGTGCGTCCGCCCTCAGCGTTTGCTGAGTTGTGCCGGTTGATAGATCTGATCGAACACGCCGCCATCGCGGAAGTGCCGTTCGTGCGCCTTCGCCCAGCCGCCGAACACCGCATCCACCGTGATCAGATTGATCTTCGGAAACTTCTGCGCGTACTTCGCGAGCACGGGCGCCGACGTCGGACGGAAGTGATGCCGTGCGGCAATCTCCTGTCCGTCGGGCGTATACAGGAACTGCAGGTACGCCTGCGCGACCGCGCGCGTGCCGCGCCGGTCGACCACTTTGTCGACGACGGAGACGGGCGGCTCGGCCAGGATGCTGAGCGACGGATTGACGATGTCGAACTTGTCGGCGCCGAGCTTTTCCTTGGCCAGCAGCGCCTCGTTCTCCCAGGCGATCAGGACGTCGCCAATCCCGCGCTGCGCGAAAGTCGTGGTCGAGCCGCGCGCGCCGGAGTCGAGCACCGGTACTTGACGGTACACCCGCTCCACGAACGCGCGCGCCTTCGCATCATCGTTGTTCGATTGCTTCAGGGCGAATCCCCACGCGGCGAGATAATTCCAGCGCGCGCCGCCGGATGTCTTCGGATTCGGTGTGATCACCGAGACGTCGTTGCGGACGAGGTCGTTCCAGTCACGGATGTTCTTGGGATTGCCCTTGCGGACGAGAAAGACGATGGTCGAGGTGTACGGCGAGCTGTTGCGCGGCAGGCGCGTCTGCCAGTTCTGCGGCACGAGCTTGCCGACGCTGTACAGCGCGTCGATGTCGTATGCGAGCGCGAGCGTGACGACGTCCGCTTCGAGGCCGTCGATCACGGCGCGCGCCTGCTTGCCCGAGCCGCCGTGCGACTGGGTGATCGTCACCGCCTGGCCCGTCTTGCTCTTCCACTGCTGGGCGAAGGCGTTGTTGACGTCCTGATAGAACTCGCGGGTCGGATCGTACGACACATTCAACAACGTGACGGGCGACAGCGTGACCGGCTGTTTCTGTGTCTGTACCTGGACCTCGCGCGTGCTGACGAACGCGACCAATCCGGCAATCGCAAGACCAAGAAGCGCTTTGCGGACCATGATGGAAACCTCTGTAGCCCGTTCGGCGGCCCGGCTGGCGCGGAGGAAAACACGCACCGCGCGGCGGGACGCCGGCCAGCGGCAAGCCATGAGCGGCGCGCCGGCACGACCAAAAAATTGTGAAAAAGAGAACGCGACGGGATCTATCTCCGCCCGCCGGCGGACTGCACCGGGAACGGAGACTAGCTACAGATGCAGCGTCGACACCACGGGCTGGGAACCCGTACAGCCGTCATGACCGGGCTCGGGACCATCTGGAACTCGATGGCGCGTGTGGTCATGCGAAGACGGTAGCACATCGCCCCGGTGCTTGTCTCCGGAAACACGTCATAGCGTCATAGGCCGACAGGATCCCCTCGCGTTGGGCGGAATCCGGCCGCGAACGGCGCCGCTCGGCCGGCGTACCCGTTCGGGAATCCGAGAGCCGGCCCGCATCTCCTCCTTGACAGCTTAGGAGAGAGGCTTTAGCATCCCTCCCTGACTTGCTTAGGAGAGCGTCCGCGCAGGACCTCGCACCAGATTCGCTTCGAGAGAGAAGAACGTCGAGAGAGAGACAGGACATGCCCGATCGCGCCGATCTGCTTCCCGGGACGCTGGACCTGCTGATCCTCAAGACCGTGTCGCTCGGTCCGCTGCACGGCTACGGCGTGCTGCTGCGCATCGAACAGATCACGGGCGGCGCGCTGCTCGTCGAGCAGGGCGCGCTCTATCCCGCGCTCCACCGCCTCGAACATCGCGGCCTGCTCGCCACCGCGTGGGGCGTGTCCGACAACAATCGCCGCGCGAAGTTCTACGAGCTGACCACGGCCGGCCGCAAGCAGTTGAAAACCGAGATGGACGGCTGGAATCGTCTCGTCGCCGCGATGGCGACCGCGATGCGAACGAAGGAGGCGTGAGGACCATGCGCACGCGACTCCAGCAGATCCGCTCCTGGCTCCGCGCGCTCGTCTCGCGCGGACGGCTCGACGCCGACATCGCGGACGAACTGCGCTTCCACCTGGACGCGCGCACGCAGGACCTCATGCGCCGCGGCCTGACGGAACCCGAGGCGCGGCGCCGCGCCCGCCTGGAATTCGGCGCGATGGACAGATTCCGGGACGAATGCCGCGAAGCCCGCGGTGTTCGTGTCATGGACGAAGCCGGCGCGGACATCCGCTACGCGCTCCGCCAGATGCGCCGCACGCCCACGCTCACGGCCGTCATCCTGCTGATCGTCGCGCTCGGCGTCGGCGGGAATACGGCCATCTTCGGCCTGCTGGACAGCGTCCTGCTCAAGACGCTGCCGGTCGAGTCCCCGGATCAGTTGCGGCAGGTGACGTGGCTCGCGGAGCGGACGCGGACCGGCTTCCGCCGCACCTACGACGGCACGATGCTTCCGCATCCGAGCGGCAAGGCGCAGCATTTCTCGGTCTCGTATGCCGCGTACCTCCGCCTGCGCGACGAAAGCACGGGCCTTCGCGATGTGATCGCATTCAAGCCGGCGAACCAGGTGAACGTCCAGGTTCCAGGCCAGGAGTCGGCCGCGGGGTCGGCCGCAGAGTCGATCCAGAGGTCGACAGGACACGCGGAACTGGCCGACACGCAGCTCGTCTCCGGCAACTACTTCGACGCGCTCCGCGTCCGGCCGGCGCTGGGCCGCGTGCTGGCGTCCGCGGACGAGTCGCGCGGCGCGGCGCCCGTCGTCGTGCTCAGCCACGGGTTCTGGCAGCGGATGTTCGCAGCCGATACGGCGGTGCTCGGACGGACGCTGACGATCAACGGCGCGGCGTTCGCCATTGTCGGCGTCGCGCCGCGCGGGTTCCACGGCGTCAGGCCAGGCACGGAGCCGGATCTCTTCGTCGCGATCACCATGCAGCCGACGATCGAGGCGGGACCGAGCATCCTGGACGACGGACGGTACTGGTGGGTCGAGATGATGGGCCGCCTGCCGCCGGGCACGGCGGAGGAACGCGCGCGCGCCGAACTGGAGATGCTGCTGCGCCAGGAGGTGCTGAGCCTCGCGGTGCCCGGCGACCACGACATGCCGCGTGTGCTGCTCGCCGACGCGAGCCGCGGACTCGATGCGCTGCGGCGCACGTTCGCGCGGCCGCTCCACATCCTGATGACGGCGGCCGGCCTGATCCTGCTGATCGTCTGCGCGAATCTCTCGGGCCTGCTGCTCGCGCGCGGCCTGACACGTCAGCAGGAAATGGCCAGCCGTCTGGCGCTCGGCGCGAGCCGCGGCCGCCTCGTGCGGCAATTGCTGACCGAAAGCGTCGTGACCGCGACGATCGGCGGCGCGATCGGTACCGCCGCCGCGCTGCTGCTCCGCAATCTGCTGCCGGCGCTGCTCGCGCCGGGCGACGCCGGCCTGCGCCTCGACATGACGCCAGACGTGCGCGTCCTGCTCTTCTCGCTCGCGTGCTGTCTGTTCACGGGGATCGCGTCCGGCCTGCCGACGGCGCTGCGCCTCACGCGCGGCGATCTGTCGCCGCTGCTCACGCGCAGCGTGACGCGTCCGCCCGCGGGATCCGCCGGCGGCCCGCCGCGCCTGCGCGCGGGCAAGGCGCTCGTGGCCATCCAGGTCGCGCTCTGCCTCGTGCTGCTCGTCGGCGCGGGCCTGTTCGTCCGCACGCTCGTCCACCTGCGCGCCGAGGCGCTGGGCTTCAATCCGGAACAGCTCCTCGTGTTCCAGATCGACCCGACGCTGAACGGCTACAAGGACGTGCGCCTGCACGATTTCTACGAACAGCTCGCCCGGCAGATCGACACGCTGCCGGGCGTGCGGTCCGTGTCACTGTCGCGCTGGGGCCTGCTGACGGGATCGTCGTCCGGCGACACGTTCCGGATCCCGCAGGACGGATCGGCCCCTCAGAACGGATCAACACAGACGCGCGAGGCCGACGCGCGCACGCACGCCATCGGTCCGCGGTATTTCGAGACGATGGAGATCCGGCGGCTGGCGGGACGCGATTTCACCTGGCAGGATCGCGAGGGGCAACCGCGCGTCGTCGCCATCAACGAGACGTTCGCAAAGACGTTCTTCCCGGGCCGCAATCCGATCGGCTCGTTCCTGCTCGAAGGCGATCCGGCGACCGCGGATCGGCTGGAGATCGTCGCCGTCATTGCCGACGCGAAGTACGACGAGCCGCGCCACGTCGTCCCGCCGACCGTCTACACGGCGTACCGCCAGACGCCGCAGCGCGGCATGACGTTCGCCGTGCGCGCCGAGGGCGAGCCGACGCAGCTCGTGTCCGCGCTGCGCGCGACGGTCGCGGCGCTCGATCGCCAGGTGCCGCCGTTCGAGATCCGCACGCAGGTGCAGCAGAACCGGCGCGCGCTGGCGCGCGAGCGGATGTTCGTCAATCTCGTGTCCGCCTTCGCCGGACTGGCGCTCGTGCTCGCGTCGCTCGGCATCTACGGGACGCTGGCGTACGCCTCCGTGCGGCGCACGCGCGAGATCGGCCTGCGTGTCGCGCTCGGCGCGACGCGCGGACACGTCAGGCGCCTGATCTGGGGCGAGACCGTCATCCCGCTGATCGTCGGCCTGACGGCGGGCGGCGCCGCGGCGCTGGCGGCCGCGCGGCTGCTCGACAGCCAGTTGTTCGGCGTCACCGCATCCGATCCGCTGACGCTGATCGCCGCGGCCGCCGTGCTCGGTGTGTGCGGCAGCGTCGCCGCGTGGATCCCGTCACGCCGGGCCAGCCGCATCGATCCGATCGTCGCGCTGCGCGCCGAGTAGGCCGGACGTGATACGCGGCGCGCGCTCGCGTGCGCCGCGCGCTATAGTAGGCGTCCAGCGTCCACTGGAGGCTTTCGCGATGCGCACACGCCGCTCCCGGCTCGTCCTCGGTTCTTGCCCGCTCATCCTGTCGGTCCTGCTGATCCTGTCCGCCCTGCCGATCTTCGCGCTGCCCGCGTCGGACGGCGCGCGCGCGCAGGCCGCGCAGACGCCGCCGGGCATGACCGAGTATTACGTCGGCCTGTTGCAGCGCGGACCGAAATGGACGGCGGCGCGCACGCCGGAGACGCAGGCCGTCCAGGCCGGTCACATGACGCACATGAACCAGCTCGCGGCCGACGGTCTGCTCGTCGGCGCGGGACCGGTGGCCGGTGACGGCAATCTGCGTGGCGTCCTGATCCTGGCGGGCGGATCGCCGGACGCGCTGCGTCAGCGCGTCGAACAGGATCCGGCGGTGCGGGCGGGACGACTCGTCCTCAGCCTGCACAAGTGGCTCGGCCCGAAGGACGTCGGCCAGGCGTACGTGAACGAGCACAAGGCCAATCCCAACGCCAAGGACGAGATGCTGCTGTATCAGCTCGCGGTCCTGTCGAAGACGGCGCAGTGGGTGCCCGCGACAACGCCGGAGCTGCAGGACCTGCAGAAGCGTCACCTCGCGCACATCGCGAACCTCGAAGCCAAGGGCACGCTCGTCGCGGCCGGACCGTTCCTCGACAACAACGACGAGATCCGCGGCATCGTCGTCTTCGCACCAGGCATCAGCGAATCCGGCGGACGCGCCGCGCTGTCGGCCGATCCGGCCGTGCAGGCCGGCCGGCTCCTGCTGACATTCCACGCGTGGTATGTCGCGCGCGGCGTGCTTCCCGAAAAACCGAAGCAGCCATAGCGTCAGGTTGTCGGTTGTCAGTTGTCAGGACACCGCCGTGCGGGGCCGACGTCGCGACGCCGACACACGCGCGCGGCACCATACGTCACATGAGCGACACGAAGGCCCCCAAGAGACGCGTCCTGTTCCTGTGTACCGGCAACTCGTGCCGCAGCCAGATGGCGGAAGGGCTGCTGCGGCACCTGGGCGGCGATGCGTTCGACGTCCACAGCGCCGGCACGGAGCCGTCAACCGTGAACCCGGATGCGATTGCGGTGATGGCTGAGCGCGGCATCGACATCTCGGGCCAGCGCTCCAAGCACGTGCGCGAGCTGGAAGGACAGCCGTTCGACGCGGTGATCACGGTCTGCGATCACGCCAAGGATCGCTGTCCCGTATTCCCCGGACCCGCGCGCCGCTGGCACTGGAGCTTTCCGGATCCGGCGGCAGCAACGGGAACGCGCGAGGAGCGGCTGGCGGTGTTCCGCGCCGTGCGCGACGACATCGAATCGCACCTGCGCGAATTCCTGAGCGCGGTAGCGTCCGGCGCACCGACGCCGACCGCGCAGTAACCTGTCGCGCGGTAGGCCGTCGAGCAGCAGCGTGCGATCAGCCGCGCGCGACGTAGCCGGCGAGCGCGCCCGCCAGCATCAGCCACGCCGAGTTGACGCGATATTTCAGCAGCAGCACGAGCGCGACCACGGCCAGGGCGATCGTCAGCGGATCGAGCAGCGCGACGCGCGCGAGCTGCCAGGTCACCACCGCCATCAACGCCAGCGAGGCGACGTTGACGCCGTCGAGCACGGCGCTCGTCCACGCGGATCGACGCAGGCGCGGCACGAGCGGTCCACTCAGCGCGACGAAGACGTACGCCGGCAGGAAAATCCCCACCGTCGCCACCGCTGCCCCGGTCCATCCTCCCAACAGATACCCGATGAACGTCGCCGTCGTCGACACCGGCCCCGGCGTGATCTGCCCGGCCACGATCGCGTCCAGCAACTGACGCTCGCTCAGCCAGCCGAGGCGCTCGACGAAGTCCGCGCGCAGGAACGCAATCAGGACGTAGCCGCTGCCGAACAGCACCGCGCCAATCTTCAGGAACAACAGGAACAGCAGCGGCAGGCTCACCGCGGACGCCGCCGTGCCCGTCGCCACGGATGCCGCCACGACGCTCGATGCCGCGCCAGCCGCAGCGCTGACGCTTGAGGACAGGCCGACGCCGGACGAGAGCACTGCGCCGGCAATCGACGCGGAGGACCGTCCGCCCCGCGTGCCGCGCGCGCGAAGGCCGGTCCATGCGCCCGCGAGAACACCGATCGCGGCGAGCACCCACAGCTCGTGGATGCCGTACACGATTGCCGCGACGGCCAGCAGCGCGAGCACCGCGTGCGTGGACGTCTTGATCGCGGTCGGCGCGAGCCGGCCGATCGCCTGTGCAACGACGGCGATCACCACCGGCTTGACGCCGTACAGCAGACCGTCCACCACCGGGAGCGACCCGAGGCGTCCGTACGCCACGGCCAGCAACGCGACGATGACGGCGCCGGGGAGGATGAAGGCGGCGCCGCCGAGGATGAGTCCTGGCCAGCCGGCGTGCAGGCGGCCGATGTGCATCGCCATCTCGGTCGAGTTCGGCCCCGGGATCAGATTCGTCGCGCCGAGATAATCGAGGAACGCGTCGCGCGACAGCCATCGGCGTCGCCGCACGACTTCGTCCTCCATCATCGAGACGTGCGCCGCCGGTCCGCCGAACGCGGTGCAGCCGAGGACGAAGAACAGCCGTACGACGGCCAGGGTCCGCTGTCGCGCGGTGGAGGTTGACGAGCTCGGCGATGGCGAAGACAAGGACACGATGACGCTCAATCCGCGCGCGGACGTCGACGCCCGCGATCTTACCCCGGTCGTGCGACAGCCGGTGTAGACCCGCGAGCGTCGGCGACGATTTCCCGGGCGGCGATTCGGGGGGCCGATTTTTCGGGTGCGATTTTTCGGGTCGCGGGGGTCAACGAACGGCGGCTGCCTGCCGTCCAAGGAACAGCCGCGTCAGGGTCTCGACGCCCGGACGTCTGGCTCGAGAATCGATTTCCAGGGAGGACCGATGGATCGCTGGCGCCACGACATCGTGCAGGGCTGGCGCGCCCTTCGCGCGCACAAAATGTTGACCGTGATTGCGCTGGCCAGCCTCGCGCTCGGCATTGGCGCGAACACGGCCATCTTCTCGCTGGTCCATCGCACGCTGCTGCAGCCGCTGCCGTATCCGGCGGCGGACCGGCTCGTCGTGGCGCGGACGCTGCTCCCGCGCCTCGCGGCGCAGTATCCGAGCCTGCCGGTCAACGGCCGGACCTATCTCGCGTGGCGCGCGCAGCCGGGCGGCGTCGAGGCGATGGCCGCCGTCCACGGCGACGGCTTCACGCTGACGGGACGCGGCACGCCCGAACCGATCGAGGTGGTGCATGCCACGGCGTCCCTGTGGCCGCTGCTCGGCGCGACGCCGGCTCTCGGACGGCTGCCGGTCGACGCGGACGACACGCCCGGCCGCGACCGTATCGTCCTGCTGACGGACGCCTTCTGGCGCCGTCAGTTCAACGCGGACCCGCGCGCCGTCGGCGCGACGCTGACCCTGGACGGCGTCCCGTACGAAGTCGTCGGCGTGCTGCCGGCGTCCTTCCGCTTCCCGACGCGCCAGCAGCTCGGTCCGCTCACCTCGCTCGGCGATCGCGTCGACGCGTTCATGCCGTTCGCCTTCACGGAACAGCAGCGCAGGTCGACCGCCGACTTCGACTTCGGCGTGATCGCGCGGCTCGCGCCGGGCGTGCCGCGCGAGGCCGCTGAAGCCGGACTCGAGCGCGTGCTCGCGGAGCACTATCCGCCGAGCGGTAACTTTCCGGCGCACGCCCAGTTGCTGCCGCTGCACGATCAGATCGTCCGCGACAGCCGCTCCGCGCTGTGGGTCCTGCTCGCCTCCGTCGGCGCGGTGCTGCTGATCGTCTGCCTCAACCTGTCCAACCTGCTCGTCGCGCGCGCCGTCGGCCGCGCGCGCGAGTCCGCCATCCGTGCGGCGCTCGGCGCGGACCCGTACCGCCTGATCCGGCAGGCGCTGATCGAGAGCAGCCTGCTCTCGCTCGCGGGCGGCGCGCTCGGCGTCCTGCTGGCGTGGGTCTGTCTCGCGAACCTGACACGGTTCGCGCCGGTCGATCTGCCGCGGCTCGATGAAGTGGCGCTCGACCCGCGCGCGATCGCGTTTGCCGTCGGCCTCTCGCTGCTCTGCGGCCTCGCGGCGGGCGCGCTGCCGGCGCTGCGGCTCTCGCGCGCCGAACCGCTGGACGCGCTCAAGGCGGGATCGCAGACCACGACGGGCGGCCGGCACGGCCTGCGGACGCGTGCGGCGCTGATCGCGATCGAAGTCGGCGCGAGCGTCGTGCTGCTCACCGTCGCGGCGCTGCTCGGCATGAGCCTCTTCCGCGTCCTGCACGTGGAGAAAGGCTTCGAAACGCGGTCCGTCATCGCCGCGGACGTCGCGCTGCCGACGGCGCGCTATCCGACACCGGCCGCGCGGACGCAGTTCTTCCAGCGACTGCTGGAGCGGACGGCCACGCTGCCCGGCCTCGCGGCCGCGGGTGTGACGACGAGGCTGCCGTTGCTGGGGGAGACGAGCGTCAACACCATCGCGCCGGCCGGCATCGCGCCTGGGGACACCAGTCCGACCGCGAACTTCCGCTACATCAGCGCGGGCTACTTCTCGGCGATTGGGATTGCGCTGCGCGCGGGACGCGTCTTCGAGACAGGCGACGCCGATCGCCGCGTCGCGATCCTGCCGGAGAGCACGGCGCGCAAACTGTGGCCGCGCGAATCCGCCATCGGGAAGCGCTTCCACCGGGGCGATCCGGCCGAAGCCATCGAAGTGATCGGCACGGTCGCCGACGTCCGCAACGAGCTGGACCGCGATCCGATCCTCATGGTCTACCAGCCGTACGAATCGCGCGGACCGGGATTCGCGTCGCTCGTCCTGCGCGCGTCCGGCGATCCGGCGGCGCTCTTCGGCGCGGTGCGCGGCGCGATCCAGGCGATCGATCCGGAGCTGGCCATCGATGACATCCGCACGCTGGACGCGCTCGTCGCCGCATCCGCGGCGCCGCGGCGCTTTCATCTGACGATCCTCATCGTCTTCGGCGTCAGCGCGCTCCTGCTCGCGAGCCTCGGCATCTACGGCGTCGTCTCGTACGCCGCCGAACAGCGCCGCCGCGAGTTGAGCCTGCGCATGGCGCTCGGCGCCAGCGCGTGGACCGCGCGCGGACTGGTGATTCGTCAAGGATTGCGGCCGGTTCTCGCGGGACTCGCGGCCGGCGTGGTGGGCGCGATCGGCGTCGGCCGCTGGCTGGAAAGCCTGCTGTTCCAGGTGCGGCCCGCGGATCCGCTGATCCTGATCGCGGTCTGCGCGACGCTGGTGCTGGTCTCGCTGGCCGCGTCGCTCGTGCCAGCGCTGCGCGCAACGCGCGGCAGCCTCACCACGGCGCTGCGCGCCTCGTAGCGCGCCCCGCGAAGCGCGCACCGGTGCGAAACGCTGGCGGTCCAATCCGCCAGCTAACTGATCGTGCGCGAGACGAGACGTCCCTTGGAGGAGTCCCAGCGCCACGCGATCTCGGTGCCCGTGAGGTGGACGCCGCCCAGCCAGCGATCGACGCCGTTCAACCGGACATGATCGACGTGGCCTTCGAGGACGTCGCGTCCGACCTCGGTCACGCGGACGTCGGCCTTCGCGGACGCCGTCGTGCCGGCGCGCGGCGGCGCGTCCCACGTCACCAGCGGCTCGCGCCCGCGCGCCAGCTCGCGCAGGATCCGGAAGAAGGACAGATCCCCCATGAACGGCCGCTCCTCGCGGTCCTGCACCGCGCGGAACAGCTCGCCCGCGGTGCAGGCGCGCGCATCGAGGACGTGCAGCAGCTCGTGCTCGGTCCGCGAGAGGCCGTTGTACGCCGACGGATACTCTTCGAGATGACGCGTCAGCGCGGCGCCAAGGAACGGCAGCGCCGAGGTGTCGCCGGCCACCAGCGCTTCGAGCTCGCGCGGGTCGTCCGAGCGGAACCGGTCCCACGCCGTCCGCGCCAGCGTCGTCTGCTCGCGCGAGACCGGCGCACGCACGTCGATCAGCGATTCCAGTTGATCCGGCGTCAGTTGTCCGAGGCCGACGAAGCGATCGACGCCGGGAAACGCGCCGACCGAGATCAGCGTCAGCCAATTCGGCGGCTCCGGCCGACGGCTGAGGCGATCGAGCAGGTGGATCAGGTTCAACTGATCGAAGAGGTCGTGCTCGAACCAGAGGATGACTTCGTCATACTCGTGCGCGCGATCGACCGCGTCTTCCCACTCGTGGATCGCGTGCAGCGCCTCCTCGTACTGCGCCGGGTTCCCATCGGCCAGATATGTCGCCCGCGCCTGCCGCCAGCGGTCATCGTCGTTGCCGGCCGGCACGGGGCCTTCGTACAGCACATCCGCCCAGATCGACACGTCGCCGGGAAGAGCCGATTGCCGCAGCGAGCCGGCAGCGCTGTCGCCGTTGGTGATATGCAGAATGCGCGGCGCCTCAGCCGCGGTGTCGGGCTGAGAGCTGGCCTGCGCGGCCGGGTGCATCATGACGTCCTCCGATCCTGGGGATCGCTGCAATCGGGAACGGTCAGCGGTGAACCGGGACGAGAAGGCCCGGCTCGAATTCGTGCGCGCCGTCGACCGGCGCGTGCGATGGTCCAGAACGGGCGCACGTGCGGTCGATGTTGGCTGGTGACCGTAGGATACCGCCGAACGCGGCGAACGAGAATCGAAAAGGCCCGCACGGACGCCTGCGGCGGCTGAGCGGGCGAAATATCGACGTCAAGGGGCCGGCGTCAAGAGGCCGTCACACGGCTCCGCCGCGCACGGCCCCTGTTCGTGTCATACGGACGAGCCCGCGTCACGCGCGAGCCCGCTTATAGACGAGCGCTGTCATAGACGAGCGCGGGCCGGCGAGCTGACGAACTTCGCCAGGACGAGTCCGGCGAGCCCCCAGGCGACGACATCGTAGACGAGCGTATAGAGGTGGTATTTCCAGGGGTGACTGAACCAGATCGGATCCGCGCCGTTCGTCCACACGGCGGCCGCGGCGCCGGCCAGCGTCACGAAGGCCGCGCGCGCGCCGTACGTCGGCAGCGACGAGACGACCTGTATCAGCAGCAGGCCGATCAGAAACGACGTCACGAACATGTGCAGGTAGCCCTTGACGAACACCGCGGCGGACATCGCCTCCGCGCCTTCATGCTGGATGAAGACGTGCGCGATCGGCCCCTGGCGGTGGTGCTGCTCGAACGCCTCCTGCGTCGACCCGCTCATCATGTCCGGCACGAAGTACGTGCCCGACGCCGGGAAGTACGTCGACAGCGCCTTCCGGACTTCCTCCTGGTTGTAGCCGTGATCGATCGCGCCGGCGCCAATGCCCGCCCCCCAGAACAAGAAGCCCCAGAGGAAGATCGCCAGAGCCGACAGCGCGCTGCCAAGTGCCAATCGTCCCATCACTGACCTCCGCGAGAAACGTTCCGATTCCCGTTCGCCAGCGCCCACATCAGGATCGCCGACGCCGTGCCGTCCATCGTTGGTTCATTCGTCGAGTAGTCCTGCAGATCGTCGTGATACACGGCGCGCGCGTCCTGGAACGCGGCGAGCGGATCCGGCTCGCGGATCGCGACGCCTTTCAAGCTGCGGAAGACGCGCTCGTAGACCGGCCCGTCGACCAGGCCACCGACGACGCGGCGCTTCGTGAGATGCGTCGTGCTGAGATGGACATCCTTCGGGAAGACGCCGTCCGCCGGAATGCCGGTGAACATCGACGTGCCCCACGGATTGCGTCCGACCAGCCAGTCGCGCTGCGCGCCGATGAACGCGGCGTACGACGAGTCGCCCGTCATGCGTTCGTACATCAGGCCCTGCGTCACGAGCGCGACCACGAGATTGTTCGAGCACCAGATGAACGGGACGCCGACCGCGTACGGATGGCGATCGCCCTGGGCGCGCGCGCGGTCGAGGCCCGCGCGGTAATAGCCGGCGAGCGTGGCGCGCGTGCCGGTGTCGGCGTGGCGGTGCAGCGAAAAGTGTCCCGCGTTCATGAACGGATACTGCTCGTAGTGACCGGCTTCCTCGCGGCCCATCCAGGACGTGTCGGCGGCGATGCGTGCATAGCCGGCGGCGTCGGTCAGATATGTACGCTCGCCCGTCGCGCGATAGAGCTCCGCGGCGCCCCACTCCATGTCGTCCGCCCATGTCGCCTCGGCGTAGCGGTACGGCGCGCCGTACGAATTGCCTTGCTGGACGCCTTCCTGCGCGCGGCCCAGGGCGTAGACCTCGATGCCCGCCGTCAGGCATTGCTTGGCGAATGTCCGGTGAACGGCATCATTCTTCCAGATTTGATACGCGAGCGCCATAGCCGCGGCGTAGCGGCCGGCCAGGTTGGCGACGCCGGTGGACTCGCTCTTGAACTGCTTCAGGCCCTGCGGGCGGCCGTCCGCGAAATAGACGACGCGCGGACCGCCCTTCCCCCAGCCGTAATCGACGAACTCGTCCTGGGGCAGCTTCCAGCCGGCATGATCGCGGTCGTCCGCGACCTGGTGATAGAGCTGATCCGGCTTCGGGTGCAGGCGCAGCATCCAGTCGAGGCCCCAGCGCGCTTCGTCCAGGACATCGGGGATGCCGTTCGCGCCCGGCCGGCCGAGATCGGTGAAGCGATCGCCGAACAGCGCCGGCGCGAGCTGATAGGCCAGCAGCATCTGCGCGGTCGCGTTGCTGGAGGTGAGGAGGTACTTGAGCTGATCGCCCGCGTCGTGCCAGCCGCCGCGCGCGTCGATGTCGGACCCGGCGGGCATCGGCCCGAACGCCGTCCGGCCGTCGTGGACGTGGCAGACGGCGTTGACGAACGGATTGAAGCCGCACCGCTGCTGCCGCATGTACTCGAGCAGGTCGTCCGGCAGCGTGGCGTACGCGCGCGCGTCGACGCGGAACGCGGGCGACTCCACGTCGCCGATGCGGACGCGATACTGCCCGGGCCGCTGCAGCGCGGAGAAGTCCAGCGTCGCGTGACGTGTGAACGGTCCCCACGACTGGTTCGCGGGCGCGGTCGCCCGGCCGGAGAAGACCTCGGCGCCGGAGGCGGCGTCCACGACGCGAAACGTCTCGGGCAGCGCCGCGTCGCCGAACGCCACCGCGCTCTTCACGTCGGCGACGCGGAAGCCGGCTTGATTCAGGCGCACGAACGCGCGATCGGCCGGCGCGCCGCGCGTCACGGGCGTGCCTCCGACGTTCACCGCCAACACGGCCAGTACGGTGATGACTCCGGCGGCCAGCGCCGCCACGACGGACGTCAATCGCGTTGTCGACATGCCTCCTCCGATCACTCTGCGTCGTAGCGCTGCGCGTGATGCGTCATCGTGACAAGAGCTCGCGCGCGGTGACGAATGTGTACCCGCGCGACATCAGTGCTCCCAGCAGTTCATCCAGGCGATCGTGCATCTTGTCGCGCCGCGCCGGGCCGGCGCCGACATGCAGCAGCAGCACGAAGCCGTTCAAGCCGTGCGGATCGGTGCGTTCCTTCGTCAGGATGCTGTCGACGATGGCCTGCGACGACACGAAGCGCGGATCGGCCTCTTCGGTGTAGTCGGCGTTGGATCGCGTGCCGGGCGTGAAGTTGATCAGCGTCAGGCCGAGCGCGCGGCTCCACTCGACGTGCTCGCGGGCGTACCACTCGTACGACGGGATCCAGTGCGTGATCCGCGCCGCGGGGACGCCGTGCCGCGTCAGCTCCGCGACGTTGCGCCGCAGGTCCTCGTCGAACGCGGCGCGCGTCACCAGCGAGACCTTCGGGCCGTCCCACGGACACAACAGCAGATGACGGTCCGAGTGCGGGCCGAGGTCGTGGCCGTCGCGCACCATCCGTTGCACGAGCGGCGCGAAAGCCGGCGTCCGCAGGAAGTCGCCCGTCAGGAAAAATGAAGCCTTGGCGCGGCGGCGCAGGAGGACGTCGAGAATCGTGGACGCGCCGTCGGCAAACTCGTGGCCGGTGAAGACGAGCGCGATCTGCCGGCGATCCGTGGGGCCGCGGACGATGCCGTCGGCGGCGAGCTGGTACGGGCCTGCGCTGGAGGCTGCCGTCGCAGTCCGCGCGTTGGACGTCTGGTCATCGGCCGCGGCGGCAGACACCGGCGCCGTTGCGAATCCAGACAACAGCGACACCGTCACCCCGACCGCGAGCGCGGCCGTGTACCCGCTTTGGCGCGCTGGCGTTCGAGATCCCCGCGTCCGTCGTTGAAGACAGCAACGGGTGTGTGGCCACTCAAGGAGCAGGAACGACATGGACGCATCGGCTCGCTGGTTCGGTCGCGTGATGTGGTTGGGCATCGCCGCCAACATGATCTGGGCGGCCTCTGCGGTGCTCCGCCCGGCGGCCATGATCGAGTTCTTCCGGCTCGATCCGGCGACGCCGTTCATCTGGGTCCGCTTCGCGGGCTGGCTGCTGATCCTGCTCAGCCTCTTCTACGTGCCGGCCGCGATGGCGCCCGGCCGCGCGTCGGTCAACGCCTGGCTCAGCGTCGCCGCACGCTTCGCGGGCGCGATGTTCTTCCTGAGCCAGATCGCGTGGCACGCGCTGCCGTCCGCGTATCTGCCGTTCGGCCTCACCGATCTGATCTTCGGCGTCGCGCAGCTCGTCCTGCTCTTCGCGCTGACGCGGCGCGCGCGCTGGACCGTGCCGCGGACGCTGCCGCAAACATCGATCTGACACGCGCCGCGTCGATCGCCGGGCCGACCGTCGGCCCGGACCGCGCGACGCCCGAAACGCTGGTGTGCGTGCGCAGGCGATGGCATCATCATCGCTGTGCCGACCGCTCGTCCCGCCGCGCCCGCTCCGCCCATCATCGTCATTGGCGCCGGCGCCGCGGGTCTCATGGCGGCGATCTTCGCCGCGGGCGGATCGCGCCGCGTCCTCGTCGTCGAACGCACGGGCGACGGCGGACGCAAGATCCTGATCAGCGGCGGCGGACGCTGCAACGTGCTGCCGTCCGTCGTGGACGCCGCGCGCTTCGTCACCGCGTCTTCCGCGCACACGCTCCGCAATCTGCTGAAGTCGTGGCCGCTCGCGGATCAACGCACGTTCTTCGAGCGCGATCTCGGCGTGCCGCTCGCGCTCGAAGCCGAGACGGGCAAGCTGTTCCCCGCGTCGAACCGCGCGCGCGACGTGCGCGACGCGCTGATCCAGCACGCCCGATCGCGCGGCGTCGACTTCCGCTTCAACGCCACCGTGGCCGACATCACGCCGTCCGCGGACGCCGACGTCGCGAACGGCGCCGCGTGGCGCGTGCGACTGGAGACGAGCGCGGCGCCCACGCTCGACGCGTCCGCGGTCATCCTCGCGACCGGCGGTCTGTCCGTGCCGGCAACCGGCAGCGACGGACGCGGCCTCGCCATGCTGCGCCGGCTTGGGCACACAATACACGAAACCTATCCGGCGCTGACACCGCTCGTGGCCGAGCCGGCCGTCCACGCAGACCTCGCGGGCGTGTCGCTGTCCGCCATCGTGCGCGCGCCGATCGACGGACGGTCGTGGTCCGCGGACGGCGGCTTCCTCTTCACGCATCGCGGCTACAGCGGTCCCGTCGTGCTCGACGCGTCACACCTGGCCGTCCGCGCGCGCCTCGCGGGTCGCGCGCAGCCGCTGCTCGTGCAGTGGACGCCGCACGACGAGCGGACGTGGCAGGAGTGGCTGCGGCCGGCGGACGGCCTGGTCGTGACGAAGCTGCGTCCGCACGTCCCGGCGCGGCTCGCCGAGCGGCTGCTGCGCGACGCGGGGCTGTCAGCGGATGAGCCGCTCGCCACGCTGCGGCGTGACGCGCGCCAGCGTCTCGTCGACGCGCTGTGCCGCACACCGCTGCCGTGGACGTCGGACGAAGGCTACAAGAAGGCCGAAGTCACCGGCGGCGGCGTCATGCTCGCAGACGTCCATCCGCGCACGCTCGAAAGTCGTCGTCACGCCGGACTCTTCCTCTGCGGCGAACTGCTCGACGCGTTCGGACCGATTGGCGGACACAACTTCCTGTGGGCCTGGGCCACGGGCCGGCGGGCGGGCCTCGGCGCGCGCGCAGCGGCCGCCGCGGCGGATGCGCGCGACTCGTGATACGGAGACATCGTGATGCGGAATACATTGTGATGCGGGTACAATGACGCGCGACGCAATCCAGTGCCGGGGGAACCGGGCGAGACGCGGGTTCGTCAGAGGAATTGATCGCCCGAACGATCCTGGAAGAAGGAGTGCCGGATATGGCCTTGATGGACTTTCTGAAGCGGCAGTTCATTGACATCATCGAATGGACCGACGACTCGCGTGACACGCTGTCGTTCCGGTTCCCGGACGATGACAAGGAGATCAAGAACGGCGCGCAGCTCATCGTGCGCGAATCGCAGGTGGTGCAGTTCGTCTATCTCGGCGAATTCGGCGACACGTTCGGGCCGGGCAAGCACACGCTGACGACGGACAACATTCCGATCCTCACGAACCTCAAGTCGTGGAAGTTCGCGTTCGAATCGCCGTTCAAGGCCGACGTCTACTTCCTCAACACGCGCCTCTTCACCGGCAACAAGTGGGGCACGTCGAACCCGATCATGGTCCGCGACGCGGACTTCGGCATCGTGCGCGTGCGCGCCTTCGGCACGTACGACGTCCGCATCGTCAATCCCAAGTTGTTCCTGAAGGAAGTCGCCGGCTCGGATCACAACTTCCGGCTGGACGAGTTCGCGGACACGATGCGCTCGCGGCTCGTGAGCGTCTTCTCCGACGCGCTCGCGTCGGCGAAGATCCCCGTGCTCGATCTCGCGACGCGCTATCAGGAGCTGGGCGAGGCGCTGCTGCCGTTGATCAATCCGGTCGTGCAGGCGAAGTACGGGATCGAGATTGCGAGCTTCATCCTGGAGAACGCGTCGGTGCCGCCGGAAGTCGAGGCGGCAATCGACAAGCGCTCCAGCATGAGCGCGATCGGCAATCTGAACGACTACGTGAAGTATCAGATGGCGCAGGGCATGGAAAAGGGCGGCAGTTCCGGCGGCGCGGCGACGGAGCTGGCGGTCGGCATGGCCATCGCGCAGCAGATCATGCAGCAGCAGGGCGGCGTGCCGGGCGTCGGCGCGACGCCGCCGGCCGCGGCCAGTGCGACGGGCCAGGCGGCGGGCGGCGGCACGGGCCTGCCCGAGTTGATGGGACCGGCGGACGTCGCGAAGGTCTTGGGCGTCACGGAAGCCGACGTCATGGCCAGCATTGAGGCTGGTGATCTGAAGGCGAAGAAGATTGGCAGCGCCTACCGGATCACGCGCGCGGCGCTGGACGAGTTCCTGAAGCACTGACGCCGGGGCCCGAACCACGTCCCATGTCCGAGGTTGCCGCTCTAGAAAAGTATGCGTGTCCGGCGTGCGGCGCCGACGCGCAGTGGAACCCGACCCGGCAGGCGCTCGTGTGCCCGTACTGCGGCACCGAGTCGCCCGCCGAGCTCTCGGCCGACGGCCGGACGATCACGGAGCACGACCTCGCGACCGCGCTCCGCAATGTGCCGGCCGACAAGCGCGGCTGGGAGGCGGACCGCGTCGCGGTCCAGTGTCAAAGCTGCAAGGCCATCTCGCTCTTCAATCCGCAGCGCGTGGCGCAGCGCTGCGAGTTCTGCGGCTCGCCGTCCATCGTGCCGTACACGCAGACGCGCGCGCCCATCGTTCCCGAAAGCCTGCTGCCGTTCGCGGTCGCGGAGTCGAAGGTCCGCGAACAGGTGCGGCGGTGGTATCAGAGCCGCTGGTTCGCGCCGAACCGGTTGAAGAGCGCCGCGCTCACCGACACCGTGCACGGGCTCTACATTCCCTACTGGACCTTCGATGCGCAGGTCCACGCGACCTGGACGGCCGAAGCCGGTTATTACTACTACGAAACGGTCCAGCGCGGCGGCAAGTCGGAGCGCGTCCGCCGCACGCGGTGGCAATCGGCATCCGGATCGCTCTCGCATTTCTTCGACGATGAGCTCGTGCCCGCGACGAAGGGCGTCGACATGACGCTGCTGCGGAAGATCGAGCCGTTCCCCACAGACTCGCTCGTGCCGTACGAGCCGGGCTACGTGTCCGGCTGGGTCGTCGAGCAATATCAGATCGACCTCGTCGCCGCCGCGGAGCACGCGCGCCAGACGATGGACGGCAAGCTGGAAGCGATGTGCGCGGCGCAGGTGCCGGGCGACACGCAGCGCAATCTGCAGGTCAACAGCAACTACTCGGGTCAGACCTTCAAGCACGTCCTCGTGCCGCTCTGGCTGCTGTCCTACAACTACGGATCGCGCGCGTTCCAGGTGCTGATCAACGGCGTCACCGGTCAGATCGCGGGCAAGCAGCCGTGGAGCTGGGTCAAGATCATGTTCGCGATCCTCTGCGCGCTGATCGTGCTGATGATCTTCGCGTGGCTGCAGGATTAGCCGCGGACACCCGTCATCGCACGTCGGACGAGAAGACGACGACGGACAAGAAGACAAAGAAAAAGCCGGAGCGCTTCGAGGGAAGCGCGTCCGGCTGTTCGTGTGGCCGTTGAACGAGTGATTACGCCTTGTTGGGAATCTTCAGCCGCTGTCCCGGCTTGATCAAGTCGGGATCCGAGAGGACGTCGCGGTTCGCGTTGAAGATGTCCATGTAGCGATTGGGATCGTCCAGGTGCTTCTTCGCAATCTTGGACAAGGAATCGCCGGACGCGACGACGTAATAGCCGTAGGCGTCCTTGCTTTCGACCTTGAGGTCAGCCGCGACTTCATTCTCCCAGCCGGGATACGTCTTCAACTTGTCCCAGAAGAGATCCTTGTCCAACTGGTATTGCGTCGTGCCTTTGATCTGCAACTTGCCGTCGGCTTCGGTGACTTCGCCGTTCTTGACGTCGCCGCCGATGGCCTTCAGAAGCTCAGCGTACTTTTCTTTGAGCATGGACGCTCTCCTTTCACGTCTCCGTCGCGGACCTGCGTGGCCGAGGCCGTCGGCCGCTGAACGAAAAGCGGAAATGAGTCCGGCCGCGCCACTCTGGCGCACGGGCGACGTGAACGCCGCGCGCCCGGCGTGACGGCCACCCCGCGTCGCAGGCCTCACACCTTCGGCGCAGCACGACCGAACTCCAAGGACGCTCATGATGCCACAGAGCGTCCACGCCTCCGCGAACAATCGTAAGCTCGACAGATCGATCGCGAGGAGATCGCGCGGCTGAGTCTAGCGAGGCGGAGCCTCAGACCCGCTGACGTGGAAGATCGATGGGCCGCCTCGCTAGCCTTTCTGTCTGCTGGCCCCGCTCCGCGGGGCGGCCGTCTTGACGGATCACCCGTTGACGCATTCGCCAGGATGCTTGGCCGTCAAGACGCCTAGACCGGCTTCGCGCCGCCGATGAAACGATCCACGCGCTGCGCGACGTCCTTCAAGTACGTCAGATCGCCGCCGTTGATCTCCGTGGTCATGTAGCCGTCGTATTCGATGTCCGCGAGCGCCTTGCGGACGGCGATCCAATCGATGTCACCTTCGCCGAGGTTCTTCCACTCGAACCGGCCGGCGCGGCGATCCAGCTTGAAATCTTTCAGGTGCACGCGCACGATGCGCTTGCCCAGCGTGCGGATCCAGTCCTGCGGATAGCCGTAGAATACGATGTTGCCGACGTCGAAGTACGCGCGGACCCACGGCGACTTGAACTCGTCCACGTAGCGCGCCATCTCCAACGGACTCAGGAGGAACTTGTTCCACACCTCCTCCACCGCGATGATGATCTTCAACTCCTGCGCGAGCGGCAGCAGGCGTTCCTTGATCACCTTCTGCGATCGCGTCCACGCGTCGCCATACGACGTCTCGGGATTGACGACGGCGGGCACGAGCAGGACGGTGCCGGCGCCCCACAGCGCCGCGTTGCGGAGCGACGTCTGCATGCCCTCGACGCTCTTCTTCACCACCTCGGGGTCCGCGCTCGACAGCGGAAATTCCCAGTGCGCGCTGTTCATCACCGAGTGGATCTTGACGCCAGTCTTCTCGGAGGCAGCCTTCGCCTCCTCGGCTTCCTTCTGGACGGTGAACGTCGGCATCTCGATTGCTTCGAATCCGGCGTCGCGCGCAATGCCGAAGCGATCGAGCAGCGAGAGCTTCTCCGTCTCGCCGCGGTTGGCGGGGAGCATCGACAGCAGGACGGCCTTCTTCGGCGAGCCGGCCGGCGGCGGCGCCGCCGCGGCGACCGTGGTCGTCGTCAGGTGATGGTCGAGCCAGGCGGCGGCGAGCGGAGCGGCCGCGGCGGTCTTCAGAAAGGAACGACGGGATGAAGATGACGGCGACTTGGACAGTGACTTGGGCATGGGGGGCGACTCCGAAGATTGACAAGCGCGCACGAGCCGGCAAGGATGGGGACAACGCACGCACACACGTCAGCCCTGCACGCGTCCGGCACGCGGGCCATTGTGACGGCAGAGACAGGACTCGTCAAATTCGGAGGTGGAGATGCGACGCTCACCACGCCTGATGATCGCGCTCGTGATGGCGTTCGTGGCCCTCATGGGCTACTACGCTTCGCGCGAACGCAATCCCGTGACCGGTGAGATGCAAGCCATCGGCATGGACCAGAACCAGGAGATTGCGCTCGGCCTGCAATCGGCGCCGCAGATGGCGGCCGAGTTCGGCGGGCTCGATCCCGATCCCGCCGCGCAGCAGCTCGTCTCCGGCGTCGGCAACAAGATCGTCGCCGGCAGCGACGCCGCGAAGACCGGGTATCAGTTCCACTTCCGCCTGCTCGCCGATCCGCAGACCGTGAACGCGTTCGCCCTGCCGGGCGGCCCGATCTTCATCACGCGCGCGCTGTTCGACCGTCTCCAGACCGAAGGCCAGCTCGCCGGTGTCCTCGGCCACGAAATCGGCCACGTCGTCGGACGTCATTCCTCCGAGCGCATCGCGAAGGATCGTCTGCTGCAAGGGTTGATTGGCGCAGTCGGCGTCGCGGGGTCGGACGATGGGGGCGGCGGCCAGCAGGCGGCGGCCGTGGCGTCGGTGGTGGGCCAGATGGTGCAGTTGCGCTACGGCCGCGAGGACGAGTTGCAGTCGGATACGCTTGGCGTCCGGTTCATCTCGGACGCGGGCTACGACCCGAGCGCGTTGATCAAGGTGATGGACATTCTCGAAGAGGCCAGCGGCGGTGCGCGTCAGCCCGAGTTCATGAGCACGCATCCGGACCCGGGCAACCGGCGCGAGACGATCCAGCAGGCGATCAAGGAACGGTTCCCCAACGGCGTCCCGCCGAATCTGTCGCAAGGCCGGCCGATTCGCTGACGCGTCCGCCAGCGATCGCGCAGAGCCAGCATTCGAGCAGAATCCATCCGAAAACAGATACGAGGTGAGCCGATCGCGGCTCACCTCATCCTCCCTGATGCTCTTTCCTCTCTTAGACCCCGCCTCGCTGACGCAGCAGATCGCGGATCTCGGTCAACAGCGTCTGGTCCTTCGTCGGCGGCGCGTCCGGCGGCGGCGCGGTCTTGTGCAGCCGGTTGATCACCCGGATCAGCAGGAAGATCGCGAAGGCGACCACGATGAAGTTGATCAATGCGTTCACGAAGATGCCGACATTCATGGTGACGGCGCCAGCGGCCTTGGCCTCGGCGAGCGTCGCGTACGGACCGGCGCCTTTCACGCCGTCACGGAGCGTGAGAAAGATGTTGGTGAAGTCGACACCGCCCAGCATCAGACCGATGGGCGGCATGATCAGGTCGTTCACCAGCGACGTCACGATCGTTCCAAACGCGGCGCCGATGATGACACCGACCGCGAGGTCGATGACATTGCCGCGCATCGCAAATTCCTTGAACTCCTTCAGCACGCGTCCTCCTTTATCGTATCGTCCGACCGTCCGCGATCCGTCGTCGCTGATCAAAATTTGAAGACGACGGCGGTGACCAGCGCGATATCGTTCTTCTGTGTCATCTCGTCCGGCGGCTCGTTCTTGAAGGTATCCACCAGCTCGAACTTGATCTGACTCCGCGACGTCAGGTCCGCGACGACGCCGACCGTGAAGGTGTAGAGGCCGTCGCTGAAATCGTTCATCTTCCAGAGCGCGGACACGGACTGCGTCAGCGACGCGTTCGTCGACAGCTTGCGCGCGAACCGTTCGTTGGCCGTCAGCGCGCCCGCGACGCGCACGTCGCGACCGGGGTTCTTCTCCCACACGCCGCCGATGCCGCCGTCGACCGAGAGCTTCGTCGTGTCGGTGTCGATGATCTTATGACCGACGCCGACCGTCGGCGCCAGCAGATAATCGATCTCCTTGAACGAATCGCGCAGATAGGCGAATTCCCCGTAGAAGTACGTCCGGTCGGTGTAGTTGTACTCCTCGCGGACGGCAAGCGTCGTCCGGTCGACGGTGAGGTCGCCTTCCTTCGTCCCGCGAAGGTACAGGCCATCCGTCTTGAACACCCACGTCTTCTTGGGATTGCTGGACAGGCCGAAGGACAGGTTGACGTTGGTGGTGTCGGTGTTGCCCTGGGTGATGGCGAGACCGGCGCCGATCGATCCGGTCCATTCAGGTATCGGGGGCTCTTCGGGGCAGGGACAGGTCTGCTGTGCGGCGGCAGGCGCTCCAAGAACGAGCAGTGCCAGCGCGACCAAGGGGAAGGAGCTGATGCGCATGGGCCTCCTCTGGCTGCGTGGTCCATCCGCGCCACGCGGCCGGCGGACGCCCCGGACCGTCCAGAGACCCCCGCCGTGTGAAGGCGATGCTCCAACGCTGACTCGATGCCGTCGCCGACGCCGCCCTGAGCCGCTGACGCAAACGTTGCAGCGAGTCTACACCGTGTGGCAAGCACGACCGTGGACGCGCGCGGCGTCGAGCGCTCAGTGTCCCATCGATTCGTCGGGCAGTTTCTTGTCCACCTTCGGCCGTTCCGGCACGTCCGCGATTGCGAGCGACGTCGCGTAGATCGTGCGCGTGACCTTTTCCAGCTTCGGGAAGTCGATCTTGTCCACCGAGTCGCCGACGGCGTGATAATCCCCGTGCAGGCCGGTGAAGTAGACGATGATCGGAATGCCGTTCTTCGCGTAGTGATAGTGATCGCTGCGACCGAAGAAGTCGTTGGGATCGTTCGGCGCGTCGAATTTGTAGTTGAAGGTGAGCTTGAGGAAAGACTTGTTGACGCGCTCGCTGATCTCGCCGAGCCGCGTGCTCATCATCTTCGACGCGATGACGTACAGCTCGTTCGGCCCGGACAGCTCGCGGTTGGCCGGCGTCGTGTCGTCCGGCCCACGGCTGCGTCCGATCATGTCGATGTTGAGCTGCGCGACGATCCTGGCGAGCGGCACCGGCGGAAACGTCGTGAAGAATTCGGATCCGAACAGGCCAATCTCTTCGCCCGTGTGCCACACGAACAGCACCGACCGCTTCGGCCTCGCCCCGCCGCGCGCAAAGGCTTCCGCGATCGCCAGCACCGCGCTCGTCCCCGACCCGTTGTCATCCGCGCCATTGAAGATCGTATCGCCGGTCCGCCCCGCCGTGACGCCGACGTGATCGTAGTGCGCGCCGAGCGCCACGTATTCGTCCTTCAGCACCGGATCGCTGCCGCGGGAGATCGCAACGACGTTGCGCGTCATGAGCGCGGTGTCGATCGTGGTGAGCCGGATGTTGATGGTCTTCTCCGGCTTGAGCTCGAACGCATCCGCCGGCTCGCGCGTGATGCCGCGCCGGAAGATCTCCGCCGCGGACACCTTCTCGCCCGCGAACAACGCGCCCACGAACTGCGGCGACGCGACGATCGACGGCACGACCGGCTCGCGCCTGGGAATCTTGTCCATCGTCAGCGAGCCGTGCTCGATGGCGCGCTGCCGGGTACGCGTCCAGCCGTTCAGGTTCTCGAACGCTGGCAGGAAGATGATGCCGGTCGCGCCGTGGCGCTTCGCGTAGGTGGACGGACTTTCCCACGTGTCCGGTCCGGATTCGCCGCGCAGTTCGCTGCGCTGCACGCCGGCCGGCAGGCCGGAGTGGGCGATGAGGATCTTGCCCTTCACGTCGAGGCCTTTGTAGGCGTCGATGTTCTTGGCCTTCACGACGTAACCGCCGCCGACGTAGACCAGCCGCCCCTCGGTCGACAGCGGATTCGGCGTGTTGACGATGAAGTCGTCGCCGTAGACGAACGTCCGCGCGCCCATCTGGACGCTGGTCTTCGACACGTCGAGCTGCCGCCGCGTCATCGCGATGTTCTGGAAGAACGTCCCGTTGTCGCCGGCCGGCGTGAGGCCGAAGCGCGCGAGCTCCAGCGCGAGGAAGTTGGCCGTGATCTCCTGCCCGTTCGACGGCGTGTCGCGTCCGGCCATCGCGTCGGCCGCGATGAACGTCAGATAGGCGCGCAACTGGCCGGCGGTGATGACGTCCGCCCCCTTCACCTTGGATGCCGGAGCCGTCGCCGACGCCGGCGCGGACGGCGTCGCGGCGTCCAGTGGCACCGGCGGCCACGCCATCAGCAGGATCAGCACCGCCAGCGTCACTGCCGGCCATCGTCGAACCGTCGAGAAGTCAGTCATGATGGCGTCTGGACGAATTGTCGAGCCTGGCCATGTTACTGCGGGCCGCGAGACGGGGAAAGCGTCGATCGCGCCGGAAACAGGAGTTTGCTGGGAGGAGTTTGCCGGGAGAAGAGCGGGAGGCTGGGAGGAACTGCGGCAGCAGCAGGAGTAAGTGCGGGAAGAGCGCGGCGGGTTGGCGCGCGCTCTTCCCGTGCCCGGGTCGTGCGGACGGACAGTCGTGCGGACGGGACGCGTCCTACGGGGCGACGCGGAGGTTGTTCTTCACCGAGAACACGCCGGACACGCCGCGCGCCTTGATGTTGGCCAGGTTGCGGTCCATCTCCGTGCCGACCGCGCCTTCGAGCGTCACGTTGCCGCTCTTGACGACGATGTGGATGGGCGGCACGGCTTGCAGGGCGTAGCGTTCCAGGCCGGCGGTGCGGAAGATCGCGCGGTAGACGGCGATCCGGATCCGGTCGTCGTTCGGCGACACCGGCAGCACCTCGATGTTGTTGACGACTTCGTCCACGCCGGCGATGCGCTTGACGACGTTCTCGGCGTCGGACTTGAGCGTCGGACGGACGACCTGTCCCTGGAGCGTTACCCTTCCGCCGGATTCGACCTTGAATTCGAGGTTATCGAAGACGTTATAGTACGGCAGCATATAGAGCTCGTGCCGGACCTCCGTTTCCAGCCGGTCGAGTCTGGGATCGTCCTGGGCGGCGGCGATGACGGGCATCAGCGCGGCCACGGCGAGCCAGAGTCCACACAACGGCAGAAAGCGTCTCTTGTGCATGTGCCTGCCTCCTGATCTGCACTCGACCGAACGCGCACGTCGAGCGACACTCCCAATCTACCACCGCGCGCGACCGCCGCGCTGAGGGACGATACCGCCCCGCTGGCGCGATCCAGGCGGGAATTGCACGAATAGCGGGCGACGAAAAAGGCATCGGATCGACGGACAATTGGACACGCGCCGGCTCGGCCGCAGCACGGGACCGGCGAATCGTCAAGAGTTGCATCGAGTTACGCTGCTGGGCTAGAGGATCGAAAGGCGCCCGCGGGGGGTTGGCTTTCGACCTGGGCTGCTGTAGCATCCTGCCCGCCCGTTTCGGAGGGACTGATGATCACTGCCGACCCTCAACGCAGGGTCTCGATACTTGCCCAGGTCACCGAAATCCTGAGTCGTGAGGCCGTCGCCGAAGATCGCGATCTCCTCCTGGCGTTCGCGCCGGTCGTCTTCGCGGAGATCCCCGATCTCATTGCCCTCCGCCTGCCGCCCGCCGCCCTCGCGGCCCGGATTGCCGAGTATTTCCATTTCACCGTCAAGACGATGCCGCCCGGCTTCCAGCTCTACAAAGGGCTGCCCGGGCTGCACGTGCAGGTCCGCAATCCCGACTACGCCGCCGGCGCCCCCGTGGGCATCGCCGACGGCGGCCCGCACGAAACCACCATCGTCGAGACCCACACGCCCGACGCGCCGTTCATCTTCGAGAGCCTGAAGAACTACTTTCAGCGCGAAGGACTCCGCGTCTTTTCGGCGATCCACCCGATCTTCACGACCCGTCGCCAGTGGGAACGGATCGTCCACATCGGCGGGCCGCACGAGGACGGGTCGCGCGAGCTGTTCTGCCAGTTCCGCATCGAACGCGTCGAGGCGCGGGAGCGGCTGCGCCGGATCGAGCATCAGATCTTTTCGGTGCTCAAGTCCGTCCTGCTGGCCGTCGAAGACTTCCCCGAGATGGCGCGCGCCGCGCGCGACATCGGCCCGCGCCTGCGCAGCCGCCGCGGCAAGAGCGGCGAGGCCGAGACCGCCAGGCGATTCCTCGACTGGCTGCTCGACGACAACTTCGTCCTCCTCGGCATGCAGCGCTACAAGTGCGGCCCGGACGGCCAGTTGCACGAGGACCACAACAACGCGCTCGGCGTGTTCAGCGATCCGTCGCTGCTGCCGGTCGTGTTCCCGGGCATCGAGCAGGAGCTGGCGCTGATCCAGCCGTCGCCGGACGACGAGCGCCTCATCGACATCGACTATTGCACGCACGCCCACGCCATCCATCACCTCGAACCGATCGACGACATCGTCATTCGCGAGTGGACGGCGGAAGGCACGCTCGGATCCGCGACGCTGCTCCTCGGCCGCCTGGCCAAGGGCGCGCTGACGGCCAAGCCGCAGGACGTGCCGCTGCTCAAGGAAAAGCTGGCCTGGCTGCTGGAACGCACCGGCGCCGCCAGCAATTCGCACGCCTATCGCGAGACGCGCGCGCTGTTCAATCACTTCCCGCGCCGCGAGCTGCTCTACGCCGACGCCTCCTCGTTGAAGGAGACGATCGACCGCATGGTCTACATCGCGAGCGACGATGAGATCGTCGTGACGACACGGCAGGGCGCCGGCTATCACGCGGTGTCGATCGCGTTTTCGGACCTGCGGTACTCGCACAAGGCGGAAGAGGACCTCAAGCAGGCGCTGAGCGAGGCCTTCGGGCCGATCTCGTTCAACACGTGGGCCGATTGCGGCGCGGTCGCGCTGCTGTTGTTCTACTTCGACGCGTCGACGCTCGAGCACGAGATCGACGTCGACCAGGTGCGCGACATCGCGAGCCGCGTGGTGGCGACGTGGGAAGACCTCGCCGCGTCCGCGCTGGAGCGCATGTTCGGACCGCTCGAAGGCCAGCGGCTCTACAAGCGCTACATCCGCACCGAGAGCCGCAGCGGCATCTATCGCGAGTCGACGAAGCCGGAGGAAGTGCCGGAGGACGTCAAGCGCCTCGATCTGCTCGAAGCGCAGCTCGAAACGAGCGTGATGCCCGACACGGCCGAATCCGCGACGCTGAAGCTGTATTCGCCGCGCGTCCTCGGCCTGACGGATACGCTGCGCACGCTGCAGAATCTGGGCCTGACGGTGAAGGACGAGATGAGCATGCCGCTCGTCCTGCCGGAAGGCCGCAAGGGCTATCTGTCGCGCCTGCACGTCGACGCGCCGGCCGGGATCATCCAGTCGATGATTGCCGGCGAGGACCGCCTGCGCGAAGCGCTGCGCGCGATCCAGGAGGATCGCGCGACGAACGATCCGCTCAACGGCCTCGTCCTGCTCGAAGGCCTGACGTGGCGCGACGTCGAGGTGCTGCGGACGCTGCGCAATCACATCCTGCAGATCCGTCCCGTCTACAACGTGGAGACGGTGAACAACGTCCTCCTGAAGAACGGCAAGGTCGCGGGCGCGCTCTACCGTCAGTTCGCGTCGCGCTTCGATCCGGCGTTCCAGGGTCAGCGTGAAGCGGCGATGGCGGACAGCGAAGCCGAGGTCCGCACGGCGCTGCGCGCGGTTGGCAGCCTGTTCGACGACGAGGTGCTGCGCGCGTTCGACAATCTGGTCCGGTCGACGGTGCGCACGAACGCGTATCAGCGGCCCGAGCGGCCGGTGTTCTCGATCAAGGTCGAGCGCGCGCGCGTCGAAGGCATGGTGTCGCCGCGGCCGCTGTTCGAGATCTACGTCCATTCGTGCCGGCTGGAAGGCATCCACCTGCGCGGCGGAAAGGTGGCGCGCGGCGGCCTGCGCTGGAGCGATCGCCACGACGATTTCCGCACCGAAGTGCTCGGCCTGATGAAGACGCAGATGGTGAAGAACTCCATCATCGTCCCCGTCGGCTCGAAGGGCGGGTTCGTGCTGAAGGGCGAACTGCCGCCGCGGCCCGCGCTCGACGCGTATCTCGTCGATCGCTACCGCGAGTACATCTCCGGCCTGCTCGACGTCACCGACAATCTGGTGAATGGCGAAGTCGTCCATCCGCCCGAGGTCGTCCGCCACGACGATGACGATCCGTATCTGGTGGTGGCGGCGGACAAGGGCACCGCGCACCTGTCGGACACGGCGAATCAGGTGTCGACGCAGTATGGCTTCTGGCTGGGCGACGCCTTCGCTTCGGGCGGCAGCAACGGCTACGACCACAAGAAGGAAGGCATCACGGCGCGCGGCGCGTGGGAGTGCATCCGTCATCACTTCCGCAATCTCGGCGTCGACGTGCAGACGCAGCCGTTCACGATGGCCGGCATCGGCGACATGTCGGGCGACGTCTTCGGCAACGGCGCGCTGCGCAGCCGGACGACGAAGCTGGTCGCCGCGTTCAATCACCTGCACATCTTCATCGACCCGAACCCGGACCCCGAGAAGAGCTTCGCGGAGCGCGAGCGGATGTTCGAGCTGCCGCGGTCGACGTGGAAGGATTACAACGCGTCGCTCATCAGCCAGGGCGGCGGCATTTTCGACCGCTCGGCAAAGTCGATTCCGCTGAGTCCGGAGGCGCGTTCGCTGCTGGAGATCGAGGACGAAGCCGCGAGCGGCGAGGAAGTCATCCGCCACATCCTGCGCGCCAGGGTCGATCTGCTCTACAACGGCGGCATCGGCACGTATATCAAGTCCGCGTCGGAGGAAGACGCGGAGGTGGGAGACCGCGCGAACGATCGCGTCCGCGTCGACGCGTCCGAAGTGCGCGCCCGCGTCATCGGCGAGGGCGGCAATCTTGGCATGACGCAGCGCGCGCGGCTGGAGTACTGGCTGAAGGGCGGCCTGCTGAACACCGACGCCATCGACAATTCGGGCGGCGTCGACATGTCCGACCACGAGGTCAATATCAAGATTCTGCTGGATCTCCTCGTGCGGGACGGCCTCGTCAAGAGCCGCGCGGAGCGCAATCACATCCTCGCGGAGATGACCGACGAAGTGTCGTCGCTGGTCCTCGCCGACAACGATGGCCAGGCGCTCGCGCTGACGCTGGACGGCCTGCGCAGCGCCGCGGCGTACGACGAGTTCGTGGCGTTCGTCGAGGATCTGATCGCGAACGGCATCGTCAATCGCCAGGACGATGCGGTGCCGACGCGCGAGGAGCTGTCGAACAGCCCGGCAAAGGCTCGCGGGCTGCCGCTGCCGCTGCTGGCGGTGCTGCTCGGCCACACGAAGAACTGGGCGTTCACGCGCGCGCTCGCGTCGCCGGTCGTCGACAGCGAGGCCGCGCGTCCGTTCCTCGATCTCTACTTCCCCAAGCGGCTGCGCGACAGCTTCGCGGCGCAGTTCCCGAAGCATGCGCTGCGCAAGGAGATCATCGCGACGGGGGCGATCAACTACGTGATCAACCACGCCGGCATGACGTTCCTGGGTCGCGTCAGCGCGCAGACGAAGCGCGAGGTGGGCGACATCATCGAGGCGTATCTCGTGGCGGATCGCGACTCCGGCGCGCCGGAGCTGCGGGAAAAAGTCCTCGCGGCAAACCTGCCGCCCGCGCAGGAGTATGAGAAGCTCCTGCAGATCGAGGACGCGCTGGAACAGGCCGCGACCGGCCTGCTCGGCGGCAAGAAGGTCGATGTCAAGAAGGCGCTGAAAGGCATCAGCGTGTGACCGACGCTTTCGCGCTCCCGTGGGCGCCACGCGGGTTGGATCTGCCGGCGGCCTTCGAGCCGCCGGCGACGTCGCTGCGTCCCACCGGCGCGGATGACCCGCGGCTCGCGCGCCTGCTCGGCGCGCACGTCTCCCCCGACCGCTGGCCCGCGGTCGCGATTCTCGGTTTTCCCTCTGATGACGGCGTCGCGCGCAACGGCGGCCGCGTCGGCGCGTCCGCGGGGCCCGACGTCATCCGCGAAGCGCTCTACCGGATGACGCCGGATCGCGACGCGCGTTTTTGTCCCCTGCTCGCGCGCACCACGGATTTCGGTAACCTCGCGTGGCCCGGCACGCTCGAAGACGCCCAGGAAGCGCTCGGCCGCGTCGTCGCGGCCTGCCTCGCGCGCGAGACGATCCCGGTGATTCTCGGCGGCGGACACGAGACCGCGTTCGGCCATTTCCTCGGCTACGCGCGGTCCGCGCGGCCGGTCCACATCCTGAACTGGGACGCGCACCCGGACGTGCGTCCGCTGATCGACGGCCGCGGACATTCCGGATCGCCGTTCCGCCAGGCGCTCGACCATCCCTCGCGCGTGTGCCGCAGCTACCGCGTCGCGGGCCTGCAGCCGCACGCGACGGCGTCCGCGCACCTCGAGTATCTGTCCACGGTGGAGATGACGGGCATGCCGGGCGAAAGCGACGTCCTGAGCGGCCCGCGCTTCTGGTGGCGTCACGAGCTGTCACGCGAAGTCGTCGAGCCGATCACCGAAGCCGTCGGCGGTCCGCTGATGGTGTCCTTCGATATCGACGCCGTCGATCAGGCCTTCGCCCCGGGCGTCAGCGCCCCCGCCACCAACGGCCTGACACCGGACCTCTGGCTGCACGCCGCCTACGCCGCCGGCGCCAGCCCGCAAGTCTCCTCCTGCGACCTCGTCGAGCTGAACCCCCGCCTCGACCGCGACGGCCAGACCGCCCGCCTCGCCGCGCTGACGATCTGGACGTTCCTCAAAGGCATCGCGTCCCGCAAGACCCCGTCCGCCACGTAGCGCCGTCGCCACGCCGCGTCGCACGGCCCTTACTCATCCAACCGCCCGGTTCGATCCGGCGTGAGTTCGCTGCGGTATCATGGCGACACACGCAACGACCGCGAAGGCTGAGACATGAACGGACTCGTTCGAGATCTCCGGCATGCGATTCGAGGGCTGCGGGTCACGCCCCTCTTCACCCTGACGGCCATCCTCGTCCTCGGGCTGGGCATCGGCGTCAGCGCGTCGATGCTCAGCATCGTCAATGCGGTGCTCTTCGCGCGCCTGCCCGTTCGAGAGCCGGCGGAACTGGTCAACATCTATCGAAGCCAGGGCACGGGCCGGCAGACGCTGCTGTCCTACGCCGACTATGTCGACGTGCGCGACGCAGCCATCGTCCGCGACGCGCTGGGCTATTCGCTGTTCCGCGCCGCGATTCAGTCGCCGACGACCGAGGACCTCGTCTTCGGTGAGCTGGTCACGCCCAATTACTTCGCCGCTCTCGGCGTCACGCCGGCGCTCGGACGGGTGTGGCATGAGGCGACGTCGGAATCGGACGCACCGGTGGCGGTCATCAGCGATCTGACGTGGCAGCGGCTGTACCACGGCAAGGCGGACGTCATCGGTCAGACGCTGTGGATCGACAACGTCCCGTTCACGGTGATCGGTGTCGCGCCCCGCGCGTTCAAAGGACTGAATGCGCCCGGCCTCATCGAATGCCGGTTCTGGATCCCTCTCGCGCAAGCCCCGCGGCTCCGCGGAGAAGCAGACTTCCTGACCAATCGGAATCACCTGGGACTCGTCGTGAAAGCGCGTCTCGAGCCGCCGCTGAATCTGGCCGGCGCGCAAGCGACGCTGCAGGCCTTGGCGCAGCGTCTGGAAGCGGCGTATCCCAGTCTCGGCGACAAGCGTCAATTTCTGGTCAGGCCAACCAGCGACGTCAGGATGCACGAGAGCGGTGATGCGATCGCCGTCCCCATCGCGATCGGCGTCCTGGTGATGGCAGGTCTCGTGCTGGCGATCGCGGTCTGCAACGTCTCGTATCTGGCGCTGGCCCGCGCTGCTGCGCGCGCGAGCGAGATGGCGACGCGGCGCGCACTCGGCGCGAGCGGACTGGCGCTGACGCGTTTGATCGTGCTCGAAAGCGCGATCCTCGCGACGCTCGGCGGAGTCGTCGGCCTCGCCATCGCGGCCGTCACGCCTGCGCTGGTGCGCGCGTTCGGCACGCCGCCCATGAACGGCATCACGTTCAGTCTCCAGCCGGCGATCGATCTCCGCCTCGTCACTGCCGTCGCGCTGATCGCGTGGGTGACGGCCCTGGTCTTCTCGCTCGGACCGGTGCGACTGGCACGTCGCGTGAACCTGACCCGACTGCTCAACGCGGGGGCCGTCGCCGGCGCGACTCCAGCCCGTCAACGCGAGCTTCGTCATGTGCTGATCGTTCCCCAGGTTGCGTTGTCGTCGCTCGTCCTGCTGGTCGCGGCGTTGTTCGTTCGCAGCGCCATTCTGGCCGCGGCAAACGATCCCGGCTTCGACATTCGCCGCACCGCGCTCGTCTCGTTGAGCATGGGTGAGCAGCAGCCCGAGAGCGATGCGCGCCACGCACTGGAGGCGCTCGTGGCCAGAGCGCGATCGCTGCCAGCCGTGACGCAGGCGGGGGCGATCGATCGCCTCCCGCTCGGCATGGATCCTGGGACCGCGGGCCTCGTGCGCGAAGAAGATCGCGGCGCCAGCCGCGACGCGACGAAGCCGGTGGGGCTCGCACGCGTGAGCCCGACCGCGCTGGACACGCTGGGCATTCGCGTCCTGCAGGGACAGGGCTTCGTGGCACACGAAGCGCCGGATCGGTACATCGCGCTCGTCAGCCAAAGCGGTGCGCGGCAGTTGTGGCCGGGGCGCGACGCGATCGGACAGCGATTCCGGCTCGTCATGGGACGAAGGACGAGTGACGCATCCAAGCGGGATCGGGAGCGTGTGTTCGAGGTCATCGGCATCACGTCCGACACCGACGTCTTTCGCGTTGGAGAGCGTAGCGTCCCGATGATCTACACGCGCCTCGATCAGGATCTGCCGCCCGCCGTCAGCGTGATCGTCCGCGTCGATGCATCGAATCCGGCCGCGGCTGTCCCACACCTGCGCCAGTTGATCCGCGAGAGCGGCGGCGGCGTGTCCGTCAGGCAGGCGCGAACGCTGTCGACACACGTCGGCGAATCGATGTACGTGATCAAGGCCGGCGCGGCCGTGCTGCTGGGCGCAGGCGGGCTGGGATTCGTCCTGGCGCTCGCCGGACTGTTCGCGGTGATCACGTACATGGTCTCTCGGCGGACGCGCGAGATCGGCATCCGGATGGCGCTCGGCGCCACGCGTTCGCAGGTCCTCGGCCTGATTGTCGGCGACGGCGCACGCATGGTCATCATCGGCCTCGCCCTGGCCATCGGGGGCTTCATCCTCGTCGGCCCCATCGCTCGCAGCCTGGTACTCGGCGTCCTGCCGCTCGACGCGCTGACGTTGATCGCCGTCCCCAGTGCGCTCGCCGTCGCCGCCATCGCGGCCTGCTGGCTCCCGGCACGGCGCGCCGTCGCTCACGCTCCCTCCGTCACCCTTCGCGAGTTGTAGTCAGCACGCTCGGTCAGCCGTCATCGGATCAGAAGAAATCGATCGCAAATCGGCTGTCGGACTCGTTCTCGGTCCAGAACATCGGTCGGTTCACCAACCCCGAAAGGAGAAGCGCCATGACAACGCGGCGACGGATGGTGTGGTGGGGACTGGCGGTGACGGCTTTCGCGGTAGTTCCTGGAGGTCTGCTCAGTGCTGTCGTCGATCTGCGCCCGACGGCCGTACGAGCGGAGGAATGGGTAGCGATGCACTCAGCGGATCTTCCGAACACGCTGGCGGAGTTGGAGAGCTTTCCGGAGGCCTACCGTCGGGCGATCTTTCGTGGGCTGGATGCTGACGTTCGCAGCGCCCTTTGGCAATCACAGCTCGCCAGGCTGCGCAGCGAGCTTCTCACCGCCGAACAGGCGGCCTTTCTGCGTCGCGTCGAGCAGGCATTGTCGCCGGCGGCATTCCGGCGCGGGACGACGGGGAACACGACGCTCAAGACGTTGTGTGAAGCGTCGGCGCAGTACTTCGATGTTCACGCTCGTCATCGGCTGTTCGGTCGTCTCGGGTCGTCCGCGACGGGCTACGGATCGGCTCGCGCGGCCGCGATCACCCTGCAGGTTGCGCTGAACGACCTCCTTCGTCCGATTGCCGCGCAGGACGATGGGGCGATCGAAGTGCAGTTGCCGTGTCATTGCGCGAACAACTCCGGCTGCGACATCCCGTGTGGCAACTACGACTGCCGGACGTTCGACGATGGTTGCGGATGCCTCTACATGTGGGCCTGCGACGGCATGCGTCCAGGCAGCGGCGGCACCGAGTGACGTTCGACACGTCTTCTGCGACACGCAAGGCATGATGGCGTACACGCGCCGTCCGTCCGATCGACGGCTCGCGCGTGCGCGCCGCACACACACCGGGCGCGACGGCGGACGGCGTCAGCGGCCGAGCCAGCCGCCGTCGACGGCCAGGATGTGGCCGTTGACGTAGTCGGATGCGGAGGACGCGAGGAAGATCGCGGCGCCGGCCATGTCGCGCGGGTCGCCCCAGCGCGCGGCGGGGATGCGGTCGAGGATGGACTTGTAGCGGACAGGATCGCCGCGCAGGGCCGTGGTGTTGTCCGTCACCATGTAGCCGGGCGCGATCGCGTTGACGTTGATCCCGTGCGGCGCCCATTCGTTCGCGAGCGCCTTCGTCAACTGCGCCAGCCCGCCCTTCGCCGCGGCGTAGCCCGGCACGTTGACGCCGCCCTGGAACGACAGCAGCGACGCCGTGTTGATGATTTTTCCGCGCTCCCGGCGCGCGATCCAGCCGCGGCCGAACGCCCGCGAGAGCCGGAACACCGCGGTGAGATTGACTTCGAGAACGGCATCCCAGTCCTCGTCCAGGTGCTGCGCCGCCGCCGTGCGCCGGATGATGCCGGCGTTGTTGATCAGGATGTCGACGCGGCCAAACGCCGCCAGCGTCTCCTCGACCAGCCGGTCCGCGCTCGCGCGCTCCTGCAGGTCCGCGACGATCGACACCGCGCGGCGCCCGGTCGCCGCAATCGCGTCGCACGTCTGCGTGACCGGACGGCTGTTCCCGTGCGCCGCGACGTCGGCGCCCGCTTCGGCCAGCGCCCGCGCCATCGCCGCCCCGAGCCCCGCAGACGCGCCCGTCACGAGCGCGACTTTTCCCGAGAGATCGAACAGCGGATGCATTACTTCCGCGCAGCCTCGAGCCCGGATCCCTTCGCGGCAAAGTCCGGCTGCACGTTCACCACGCCGAACTGCCGGTCCTCCACCTCGCGATGCGCGGCCATGAACCACATGAACCCGATCCGCCCGCCCGGCGCGGCCACGTTCGGGTGATATCCCTGCGGAATGATCACGCAATCCCCCTCGCGCACCATCGTCGCGACCTCGGGATTCCTGGCGTCGTTGTAGACGAACTGCACGCCAAACGCCGGCGCCGGCATGTCGAGATAGAGATAGACCTCTTCGAGCATCTCGCCGTGCTCGTGCGGCGGCCAGGACGTCCAGTTCCCGGGCTCGCTGAACGTCACCCCGGCGAGCAGCCGGCCTGCCTCCACGTTCTTGCCGATCAGGATGCTCAACTCGCGGGACGAGGATGGACCGCCGGTCTTGAAGTGCAGCGCCGGATCGCGCTGGACGTCGGCGTAGGCGACGAACTGCAGCGGATACTCGCCCGCGACCGTCGACGACAGCTCGACGAAATCGCAGCCGGCGGCGTCGGGGACGATCGACACGTCCGCGCCGCGCGGGACGTACAGCGCATCGTACTTGCCCATCGAAAACGTCCGGCGATCGGGCGTCGCGCCGGCCGCCGTGCCTGCCTCCACCGACGCCCGTCCGCTGACGCAGATGAGCGCGGTCTCGCGCTCGCCGGTGGAAAAGCGTACCGGTGCGTCGCCGTTGGCCAGAATCACGCGGCCGTAGTGCAGCCAGCGTGTCGCGGTCGTTTGCGGATTGATGGCTTCCGTGCGTCCCTTGTGCCGGTGCGTGTCCCGGACGATGCACGTGTCAGGGGTGATGGGTTTGAGTGACATGGATGCTCGCGAGGATGAAGGCTACGACTTCGCCGTGAGGCGGATCAGCGTCTCCAGCAGGTAATAATCGCCGTACGTCAGCGCCACGTCGCTGGGCCGCGTGGCCGAGCCGTGGCGCAACACGCCGGGCGGCGTCGCGTCCTGCGCGCCCACCGGCGTGAGATAGCGGTCGATCAGCGACTGCACGATGCGCTCGGCCTGTTGCCGGTACTGCGTGCGCTTCGCCGCATCCTCGGTGGTCTCCGCCAGCGTGAGCAGGCCGCCGGCAAACAACGCCGCGGCGGATGAATCGCGATTCCGGAAGTGTACACCTTCGTCGTGCAGGTCGTACCACGACACGCCGTCCTCGGGCAGGCGATCGAGCGTGAACGCGGCGATGCGCTCCGCCACGTCGAGCAGGACGGGATCGCGCGTCTCGCGATACGCCGTGGCGTAGCCGTAGAGCGCCCACGCCGTGCCGCGGCCCCAGGCCGTGTCCGCCGCGAAGCCCTGATGCGTGTGCGTGAACACCAGCTCGCCCGGCTTCGCCGTGTTCGGCACGCGCACGCGGATGCCGTGCGAGCTGAATTCCTGGCGGTTGTCGCCCGGGTTGTAGTGGACCGACTGCGCGACGGAGCCGTCCGCGTGGACCTGCCACTCGGCCGAGCGGCGCGCGTGCTTGATGCCCAGCTCGCGCCACGACGGATCGCCCGTCTCCTTCGACGCCCACCACCAGATCTGGAGATTGAGCATCGTGTCGATGATCGTGTCGTCGCCATTCAGCTCCCAGGCGGGCACGAGCTCGACGATCGGGTTATACAACTGCTTCAGCCGCGCGGCGGCGCGCAGCCCGCCCTCGCGATACTTCGGATCGTTCGTCCGCTCGTACGCGAACACGGAGGAGTAGAAATTCAGGAAGCCGACGTCGTGATTCTGATCGCCCTCTTCGCCGAGCAGCCGCGAATTCCACAGCTCCGCCCAGCGCTTGTATTTCTCGTCCTTCGTCAGATCGTACAGCCGCCACAATTCGCCGACCCAGAAGCTGCCGGTCCAGAAATAGCCCTTCTGCGGCTTCCACTTGCCGGTCTGGTTGTCGCCCTCGGTGAAGAAGCCGTCGCCCACGTACTTCTCGGCGGCGCCGGCCTTCGTGCCCGAGATGATCGACTCGTACTCGGTGCCCGTGCGATCCGCGGCCTGCCGCAGCAGCGCAATCGCGTCCTCGTACGTCCGCCGCTTCGCGGGCTGCAGCGTGTCGGGCGGCGCGGACTGCGGTCCCGGCTTCGTGGTGACGATCGTCACGCGCGCGGGCGCGGCGATGGCCGACGCGCGTCCGCCGACGTACGCGACGAACGCGTCCTGCGACTCGATGCGCGTGCCGGGCAGCGCGCGCGATCCGCTCTGGTTGCGTGTCGCGCCGCTGCCGGGCGCGTCGAGGATCTCGGTGTTTTCCTGATCCCACGCCGCCGTGACGTAGTAGCGGCCGGCGCCGCCGACGTCCAGCAGGTGATTCATGGCGTCATCCGCCGGCGCGGCGCCGCGCGCGCTCGTGGACGCGATCACCGCCAGTCCGAGCTTCTGATCGGGCAGCGACTCCGTCGCCGTCGCGCCGGGCTCGAGCACCTGCGCGCCGTACGTCGCGAGCACCGGACGGTCCGCGGTCACCGTGACGCGCGGCACGTTCGGCTTCTTCGGCAGGCCCGTCACCAGGCGCACCGCGTCCCCGGGTGTCGTCTTCACGTCGTGGAAGAAGCCGCGATCGCCGGCCCACTGCGTCAGACGGCTCGTGAGATCGATCGTCTGTCCGCCGCCGACCGCCCAGCCCTTGTACGTCAGCTCCATGATGGCGCGGACCGGACCGGACGCCACGACGCGCCACGAGCGCTCGCGGACGTCGGCGACCTTCACGACCTGGCCGTTGACGAGCGCCGCGATGCTGCCGATGCCGATCGCGTCACCGTTCCGGTAGATGTCGCGGCCGATGGGCAACTCGGCGTGATAGTCGTAGCCGGGCACCGCGAACGTGTCGAGGTACAGCCCGGGACGCCGCTTGCCGAACAGGTCGATCGCATTGCGCCTGTCGAAGTACAACCGCCACGCGCTGACGTCGGATTCCCAGCCGGCGCCTTCGTACTTCGTCGCGAACCGCGCGTACGCGCGGCGCGGATACTCGGCCTTCAGCCGCATGATCGTCGCCGCGTCGCCGTAGGCGATCGTGACGATGCGCGTCTCGTTCGCCGCGAGCGGGAGCTGGAACGCGAGCTCGTCGGCGGTGTTGTCACCGTCCAGATCGTCGATCTGCGACGGCAGCTCGCGCGCCTGCAGCGCCGCCGCGTCTTCCTCGACGGTCTTCGCGGTCGTCGTGGTGACGATGAGCACGGCGGGCGCGAGGTCGGGCGCGATCTTTTTCAGCTCGGCCAGGGACACGACGATCGGCTCGGCTTCGCGGGCCGCGGCGGTCGGGTTGGTCACCGTGAGCTTGATGACTTTGATTCGCGGACCGGCGGCCGCGGGCGACGCCGTGAGCGGAATGAGCACAGCGGCCAGGACCGCAAGGATGCCGAAGAGCGTGCGCCCCCCGAACTGTCTTTCTCGGGCCGAACGGCCCTGAATGATCGAACCGAGGCGTACGCCGTCGTTCCTGCGCAAGCGATCCTCCTTACGAACTGCTGCTGGCGATGTCATGCGGCGGCATCCCCCTGACCGCGGGAGACCGGCTCAATCGTACTCGAAAATCGCCGGCTGAACGGCCGAATGACCGATCGAGCCAGGCGCGGCCGAGGTCAGGAGCCGGAGACGCAGGACGGGTGCACTGGGGAGTGGCGCGAATCGGCCCGTGGACATTCGCCAGGATCAGACGCATCGGACCGCCGCGAGGCACGCCAACGCCAGCCAGGCTATGCACGCCCCCAGCGCCGGTCGACCCCCGAGAGGAACAAGATTACGGAGACCCCCGTCCTACGCCGCGAAGGAGTCTTCGCGGGCACCGGTCGCCCCAAGGAGAGCGGACGGTTGTCTCCGTGAAGGCATCATACGGAGAGATCGGCGCTAAAATCTTGTCGTATTCTTGTAGAATCCTGCCGCCGACGTTCGACGGCCGACGTAACATCGAATCGGCCACCTGGGAACTGGGTATGTGCATCGTCATTCCACGGTCGCTCCAATTCGAACCCTGCGTGATCCACCACTGGCTGGACCCGACAGGACGATACGACGCGCCGCTCGATCGCGACTTCCCGTTCTTCGTGAAGCTCTACTCCTTCGCGAACGCACACGATCCCTGTCCGCCGAACTGGCACGAGCGCCTCGAAATCTTCGTCCCCGTCGCGGGTGACGGCGAGTTCCGCATGGGCGATCGTCTCCTCCCCTTCTCCGCCGGCGACATCGTCGTCGTCGACAACAAGAAGCTGCATCGGACGGAGTGCATCAACGGGCGGCAGCGGCGCGCGATCGTCGTCAGCTTCCTGCCGGAGCTGGTCTACAACCTCGGATCGCCGCTGTGCGACGTGACGTATCTCACGCCGTTCTATTGTCAGGTGCCGGAGATCGATCCCGTGGTGCGCGACGGCGCGCCCTGTCGACCGAGCCTGCACAACGCGATCACCCGCCTGCTGCGGTGCTACGCGGACGGCACGGGCACGCCGGCCGCACGCCTCGGCTGCAAGACGTATCTGCTCGAGATCCTGTATCACCTCGCGCAACATTTCAGCTTCGCCGAAGTCGCGCGGTCCGAGTGTCTGCTGCAACAACAACGCGCGCGGCGTCTCGGCACCCTGTTGGAGCATCTCAGCCTGAACTTCGGCAAGAAGATCTCCGTCGCCGACGCCGCAGCCCTCGTGGGCATGAGTGAGTCGCGCTTCATGCGCTACTTCCGCGCCGCCACCGGCATGACCTTCGTCTCCTACCTCACGCACATCCGTCTCAACAACGCCGCCAAGATGCTGAAGGAAACGGACCTCAATATCAGCGAGGTCGCGGACGCCGTCGGCATCGGCAATCAGAGTTACTTCGATCGCCAGTTCCGCGCGGAGTTCCGCGTGACGCCGCGCGAGTACCGCATGGCGGTGCGTCCGCAGGCCCACGCCGACACGCCCGCCGGCGAACCCCGTCTCGCACAGGCCGGCTAGGCGCAGATGCGAACACGATCGCAATCGCGATCGCCGACATCGAATCGATGGAGATTGGCTGGCGGACCGACGCTCGATCGTCCATCGAGCCGTCGGTGCCGCGATCAACTAGTACTACTTTGTTAGATCCGGGAATTCGTGCCGAATCCTGATGAAATTCAAGGACTTGTACTTTTGCGCGACATTCGGTACGCGGCCTCGTGGTGTTGCTGCCGCGCAACGCACCCGTGT